>Ga0316204_10003757_pt1 | contig 29342 bp, 27 predicted proteins | sample 6monrhotite_MG_2_FD_205661 | JGI IMG/M metagenome (GOLD analysis project Ga0316204, IMG submission 205661) | Microbial mat bacterial communities from mineral coupon in-situ incubated in ocean water Damariscotta River, Maine, United States -... | ecosystem: Environmental > Aquatic > Marine >...
AGACCATCTGCATTCAAACTTTCACAGCCTTGCTGGGCAGAGCCCTTGGACGTCCGTTTTCATTTACCGCCACATACACCAGACTGGCTTCAGTGACTGCCGAGGTTGAAACCACCCCTTTCACCATGTGCTGCGCATAAACCTCAACATGCACCGTTATAGACGTAGTACCCTCGGAAACAACCTGTGCATAACAACTGACAAGGTCACCTGCAAACACGGGTTTTTTAAATTCAAACGAATCGACTGCGCGTGTCACAACAGCACCACCTGCTCGTTCAGCTGCCGGTATACTTCCGGCAATATCTACCTGTGACATTATCCAGCCACCGAATACCGTGCCACCTTCATTCAAATCTGCAGGCATAGCGGGCACTCGTAATACCGGCATCTTATTTTCAGGCAAACCATGCTTATACATAGATATACTGCTCTATTAGTTTTTAAAATCAGTTAAACACATAGCGATATATCACTTGTGATCATCATATAAGGCTTCAATTTCATTAGAAAAGCGTTTCATTACCTTGGGCCTTTTAATTTTAAGCGTTGGTGTTAATAAACCATCATCCACTGTCCATGGCTTTAGAGTGATATACGCACGACGAATTTTTGCATAACCTGGAAAATCTTTTAATCTTAAGGAAACACGCTTTAATATTGCTTTTTCCACATTGCGCTGTGAAAAAGCATCTGGTGACTCTGGGTGAATATTTAAACTCACCGCCATATCTGCCCAGGCATCTGGATCCAGCACTAATACAACTGATAAGAAGGCACGAGCTTCACCAATAACCATCACCTGTTCAAATAATGAGTCCAGAGCAATGGCTAACTCCATGTCATTTGGAGGAATTTTTTCACCATTTGCAAGCACCAGGATATCTTTCAAACGCCCTGTTATATAGGCATGACCATCATCATCAATACGGGCTTTATCCCCGGTTTTCAGCCAGCCATCTTTGGTGAAACTATCTTTGGTTGCCTGCTCATTTTTCCAGTAACCCAGCATCGAAAATGGGCCTTTGCTTTGTAACTCGTCATTTTCACCAATACGAACTTCAGCACCGGATAACGCGGTACCTATACTGGAAGGGATATTATCCTCAATACGATTTACAAATATAACGGGGCTTGATTCGGTCAAGCCATAACCCTGAACCAACGGTAAACCCAAACCGATAAATAGTTTAGCCACATCTTCAGACAATGCGGCTCCACCACAAATTGCCAGACGCAACTCACCACCGAGTTTCTCAAGCACTTTTGATGCAACCAGTTTATTTAGCAGTGGCCAGAACATCAGCTTTGGATGCCAACCAGCACGTCCCTGATCACGCAGAAATTTACGCCAGCCTACATTAACCGCAGCTTTAAACAGTAATTTTGCGATAAACGATTTACTTTTTAATCCATCCTGAATTTTTCCGTAAACACGTTCATATATACGGGGAACAGATACCAGAGTTGTTGGTTTTACTTTTTGTAAGTCCTCTGCTAATTGCGCGATTGAACGAGCATACACAACCTCTGCACCCAGAATAATTGGCATATAATAACCCGCTGTTCTCTCAAACATATGCGATAGCGGCAAAAACGAAAGAAAACGCTCGCCTGGCTTCCAGCTATTACAGGCTGCGGCGGCAAACGCATTCGATAACATATTTCGATGCGATAACATAACACCTTTAGATCGACCAGTTGTGCCTGAGGTATATACAATTGATGCCAGTTCATCGAGTCCACTCTCTTTGGTCATCAGGTTACCAGACAGACCAAACAACCAGTCTGATAAAGATTCAAGCTTGGGGTCATCAGGCTCATCAACTTCAGAAATACGTTTTATACTTATAATTCTCTGCAAACCACCGAGATCTACATCTGCTTTAAGCAGTCGTTTCCACTGAGGCTTATCCTGAACAAATAATAGTTTTATTTCTGCATGATTAATAATGTAGGCAACATTATCTGGACGATCATCAACATAAAGCGGTACGGTCACCAGACCAAGGCCTAATGCGGCCTGATCGAATACAACCCATTCACGGCAATTTTTCACCATAATGGCAACTTTATCGCCGGCTTTTAAACCATCCTTATCAAACGCGGCCTGCCAACGTGCAATTTCATTAGACATCTCTCGCCAGGTAGACTGTGTCCATTGCTGGCTTGCTATATCATATTGGCGATAAGCCATTTCATCGGGGGTTTTATCTAACCGGGCACGGAATAAGCCTGGCAGGCTGTGCACATCTGATTCTTGAAGAAGTTCATTTTCCATTTATAACAACTCATATTATTCAGCTACTACAGTATAGTATTAGCTTTTTATTGCATTTCACACGAAATGTTGATTATCCATGCTTTTTTTATATTTTTCCAGGTAAACACACTGTTAATAAGGCCTGCTTAATCATTAAAACAATCATCCAAAGTTCATTTAAGTTCCCAACCACCACAACCTCAACCGGAGCCCTAATTCAGTTGTGTAACCCGTTTCAATAAACTGAATATGCCCTTGTCCATCTATGAAAAAACTCGATGGCACAGCCTTCACACCATATAACCTGGCCCACTCACCATGTTCATCAACAATCACAGGCATCTCAAGTTTTTCCTGATTCAGGTATTGAGTAATTTCAGACTCAGTCTCACTCCAGGAGGCAATGGTTATCACCTGATAATCTTTCGCTATAGATGCAATGCTTGAATTTTCCAGTTCACAAACTGGACACCAGGTTGCCCAAAAGTGAACTAATAACGGTCGAGTTTTCTTTTCTCGCAAATCAAAACTTTCGCCGCTCAACATGGTATCGCGAATAATCGGCGCAATACCTTCAATATTATCGATGCCTTTCCAGTACCTGATAGAGAAATAGATAATTAACAACAAAAGAAACTGCACAAAAACACGCATAAACATATGCTGTTTATAACAATCTCGTATACCTTTCAACATCAGGGTGCATCCGCGGTAAATATCGCCCTCAGGGGCGCAGGGTAACCTTCTACTGTTTTACGACCATCTTGCGGGTCGAGAAACTCTTTCAGCGAATGAAACTGCATCCATTGAGTTGAACGCTGCTCTTCTACCGTAGTATATGTTTCATCAACTAGTTTAATATTTTTAAACCCACAACGTTTTAACCATTTGATCATCGCCTGACTACTTGGTAAAAACCAGACATTACGCATTTGTGCATAACGCTCCCCTGGCATTAATACCTGGTTTTCATCGCCAGGAATGACTAACGTTTCCAGCACCAGTTCACCACCTGGTTTTAAACACTGCCTCAACTGATACAGATGGTCTATCGGTGACTTTCGATGGTAAAAAACGCCCATAGAAAAAACAGTATCAAAAGCCTGCAGGTTATCAGGTACAGATTCAATACCCAGGGGCAACACAAAAACATTCTTATCACCTAAAAAGTGCTTAACCGCCTGAAACTGCATAACAAATAATGCTGATGGATCAATCCCCACAACAAGCTCAGCACCCATACCTATCATGCGCCAGGCGTGATAACCATTCCCACACCCAACATCAAGTACCGTTTTACCTTGTAAAGGTTTTATTGCAGAACACAACCTATTCCATTTTTTATCAGAACACCATTCTGTATCAATTTCAACACCATGTAATTGGTACGGCCCCTTTCGCCATGGCATTAACTGTTTTAAATTACTCTCAAGATCTACCACTTCATCATCAGTTAAAGCGACAGCAGGGCTAACTGAAACATATTTAGAATTTAACTGAATGTCTTTTGGTGGTATTTTCGGCAACTGTTTTAAAATAGCTTTCCATTCAGGAAGCTTTCCATTTACATCGTCGTGAAGCGCCTGGTCTATTTGCTGCGGCAATGTCTCAAGCCACGGTTCAAGATCTGTATCTTTCAACAATTCAAACAAACGTTTAAAACTCATTATTTAATCGCCAGTATCGACACAAAATTAAAACACTGAAACCAGACCATCACCTGTGAAAAACCTGCTTGTTTGAGTCGTGCAATATGTTGTTCAACAGACTCTGGTATCAGAACATTTTCCAGTGACGTTCTTTTCTGACTAATTTCCAGATCACTATAACCATTAGCTTTTTTAAATGCATGATGTAAAGAAATTAATTTTTCGTCATTGTTTTCGTCTGATAATCGTATTTTCTCAGACAACAAAAAAGCCGCTCCAGTATTCATACCCTGATAAATTTTATTCACAAGATTTTGACGAATAGACTCTTCAATAAACTGTAAGGTAAAATTCATAACCACTAAAGATGCATTTTCAATTTTTATCTCACTAACATCCGCCATTTTTACATTAACTTTTGTATCAGTTTTATGCTCTGATATTAAAGCTTCGCATTTTTTTATCATAGCCGGAGAGTTATCAACCGCAACGATTTCAACGTTATGTTTATCTACACCTTGCTGTACTGCCAGCGTGGACGCCCCCAGCGAACACCCAAGATCATAGCAACGACTATTCGAGGTCACAAAATATCTTGCCAACACTGGAAACATGGAAAGCAAAGTACTGTAGCCAGGCACTGAGCGTCCTATCATATCTTCGAACACTTTCACTACAGACTCATCAAACACAAAACCCGTAATAGCCTCTCTGGGCTGTGAATACAGTTGATCCTGGTTTGTTAGTGATATTTTCCGGGGTTTTCTGGGGCGGGTCATTACTTAGCCATTCATTTCTGATACAGAACGCTATTTTACACTTTAGTCGTGAAAGTAAAAACCACCTGAGCAGTTTTTATTGATCGATAAAGTGTAATATTTCATACAATATCTTAACACGTTAAATAATCTGCCTGTATTTAGTTCGGTACCTGAGATAACTCTAGCTCTGTGATTTGTAGAGGTTTTTGTCGCAACGAAAGCACTATATTCTCAGTAAAACGCAAAACATCAGTTTATACTCAACCACTTGAGAATCAATGGCCTGCAGATTTCAACTGAATACAAACTTATTTTTTTGCCTCTTCGCGACTTTGCGCCAAGGTTTTTATCTTTAACTTTTCAAACTGTTTATCAAAAATCTATGCTCTGATATTAATGGCACTTACTTAAGCACAAGCATTAAATACACAAAGCACATTAACTCACTGATAAATCAAATATTTTTTCATTTTTATAAAAAAGAAAACGCGAAAAACGCACTAAAATGCCGAAGGCATTTTGAACATACGACGTATGCCCCGGCAGGGGTGAAGCGCAGAAGCGCGTAATAAATGACCGCGAATACACGCAACAAAACACACTTACTTAAAATTAAATAGCGAAAGCTAGTTATACTATGATTATGAAAACCTCTACAAGCCTCGACTCTCCAACAATATAAGCAAATCTTAGTTACGCTTTTTTATCGCGTGTATTTGCGTTCTTCGCGTTGACGTGAATGGAATCACTAATGTCACGGGCGCATGGATGCGTAGGAGTGACCATTTGCGTTTTCTTTTAGCTTTTGATTTTGCTTAAGTAAGTACCATTCTGCTCTGATATAAAAAGCTTGAGAAATAAGACGAATTAAGAACTCACTTATAGAAGATCCTTGTTAGGCCAGTCATTTTCTTTTAGACGCCGGGTCGCTTCTTCTGCGGTCATGGGCTTGCCCAGCAGAAACCCCTGAATCACATCGCATTTTGCAGCTTTTAAATATTCAAGCTGTTCAGCGGTTTCAACACCCTCAGCTACTACTTTAATTTTCAGGCGTTTAGCCATAGCAATTATCGCCTCAACGATTGCTACATCATCCTCATCCTGAGGTGTATCCTGTATAAATGTGCGATCAATTTTAAGCTTATCAATAGCAAACTGCTTTATATGACTAAAAGACGAATACCCTGTGCCAAAATCATCAATGGATATATTCATACCCATTGTAGATAGTTTTCGCATATTTTCAATCGCACTTTCCACATCATCCATGATGCTTCCTTCAGTTAACTCGAGATCAAGCTTATTAATATCGGCACCAGTCTCCTCGACAATTTCCTCTATTATCCCCTGCAACTTCTTTTCATTAAATTCTCTTGCCGAGCAGTTTACTGCGACGTTAATTTCATTTTGCCCCATTTCATCCCAGATTTTTATCTGACGACAAACTATTTCAAGAACAATTCTTGTGATGGGAAAAATCAAACCCGTCTCTTCTGAAATCGGAATAAACTCATCCGGCGAAACCATACCTTTTTCCGGATGATTCCACCTGATTAGAGCTTCAAAACCTATAATTTTTGACTCTTCAAGCGAAATCAATGGTTGATAATAAACCTCAAACTGACTTTCCTCTATGGCTCGTCTTAACTCATTACCAATACTTACTCTGCGCACTACAAGATCACTCATTTCCTGATTAAAATACTCGTAGCGATTACGCCCTTTAGTTTTTGCATGGCACAATGCAGCATCTGCATTTCTAAATAAATTTGTTACGCTTATTTCATCACCGCCAAATATAACAACGCCTATGCTCGCCGTTGTATAAATATCAAAGCCATCTATATTGATTGATTTCTTCAACATTTCATGCACCGAATCAGCATATTCATGAATATCTTTTTTGCCTTTTTCCAGATACTTGAGAATGGCAAATTCATCTCCTCCAAATCTTGCCAACATCTCATTTTTTTTGATATCTACACTTAACATTTCTGATATTTTCACCAGAAGTTTGTCACCAATTTCGTGCCCGAAGCAATCATTGATAAGATTAAAATGATCCAAATCTATGAACAGCAATGCCAACAACTGCCCTTCACCCCTGGCATGAAACTCCTGCTCAACATGGCTTGAAAAGTACGCCCTGTTTGAAAGGCCAGTTAATTCATCATGCCTGAGTTGCCAATCAAGCGCTTTACGCACTGAAATATCACTTGCAACCAGGGTTGCAGCAACTACTTCATCATTTTTGTAATAAGGAGAAATCCTTCCTTCAGACCAGATTGTGGCGTTGTTTTCAGCTAGCGATGCATACTCAATATTTTTTCTCTCTCCAGTCTCAAATACTTCATCCACTGATTTGATTACTCTTTCCCGGTATTCATCTTTTATTCCAGCGTAGTAATTGCCACCAACTGCCTGATTAATCATATGCCACGGGTTGTGGTTTACAAAAATAATATCGCCTTTTTTATTTAGCGTCATGATCGCATCTTCAACACTATCAACTACTGTTCGGTACTTCTCCTCTGACTCCTCAATCATTTTTAACCTGGAAATACTCTCGGTACTTAAATTCCACTTTGTTGTAAGTGCCGTGGCAATTTGTTGAACCTCAACCATATCAAATGGTTTTTTTAATATTAGCAATCTATCAGATGCACCAAGATGATATAAAACTTCATTCCACGAATAATCAGAATAAGCAGTACAGATAACCAGTTGAATACGGGGATCAACTTCCCATATATGCTTTATAGTCTCTAACCCATCCCAGCCAGGTGGCATTCGCATATCAATAAACGCCATCGCATACGGTTTATCATCTTCTTTCGCTTTTATGACTTTTTTATAACCTTCCTCTCCCTGGTATGCGGAATCCAGATCGTATTTCATTGTTCTAGAGTTTGAAATTTCATCCGAAAACAAATTCGCTTCTATCTCATCATACTCGGACATCTCTGACTTATCGCCAAGTATTTTTCTAAAATCCTCATGAATTCTAGTATCATCATCAATAATTAATATTCTGCGGTTTGTAAACTCATTCATGTCTTCAGTCATGCTCCACATTGCCTTCTATAGGCATTATTAACCTAAAGCTAGCACCTTTTCCCAGACCTTCACTCTTTACTGTTATTTTTCCGCCCAACTCGTTAGCAACTATCGCACTATGATGCAGGCCATAACCGTGCCCATCACGCCTTTTTTTGAACCCATACTCAAACAAATGCTTGATATCCCCTGGCTCTATGCCGATCCCTGTATCTTTGACTTCTATACTGACTTGCTCGCTTTCTTTGCTAATTATTATGGTTATTATTTTTTCTTTTTCACTGTCTTTTTCTCCCTCATCCTTAATCGCATTCTTTGCATTACTAATTAAATTTATTACGATCTGCAGCGCCTTATGTTTATCAAGATATAACATGGGAATTTTTTCAAACTCTTTCACAACCTCAATTCCATGACGCTGCATACCCTGCAGATTTATCTTTAATGCATCTTCCACTAAATCACTTAAAGAAGTTTTCTCTCGCACGCCAACACTACCTGCATACGATTGCTGCATGCTTATTACATTTTTTATATGATCAATACTCTTCGACAAATCATCAAGCTCTTTATACATAAGTTTCTTTTCAGCCCCGAGCTGGTCTGATAATAAACTTAAAAACTTTGGTATCTGCTTTCCTTTCTCATCACTGCCTATGAACCCTGGCACATCATCCCGATGTTCATCTAGCATTCGTACTACTCGAGATAAATTTTCCACTTTACTTTTTCTAACCTGTTCTCTTATCAGTGAGGCGGACACATTTACGCTATTTAATACATTTCCCACATTATGCAAAACCCCACTGGCAACTTCTGCCATGCCAGCACTTCTCGCTACATCACCTATTTTTTCATTCAACTCTTTTAACTCAGCAGTTCTCTCAACCACCTTGTCTTCCAAAGTTTCATTTAAGTCTGATAACTCATCTTCAATTCTGGACCTCTCTCTTATTTCTATTTCCAGCTCGAGATTTATCTTTTCAGTCTCAGATGCATACTGCCTTGCAGATTCCGCTGATATTTCTGCTTTCTCTTTTTCTTTCAATAAGGAATTATCTCTCTCCTGTATCTGATCAAGCATGTTATTGAACGATCCGACAAGCACACCAATTTCATCATTAGATGATTCATTTGCACGCAAACTATAATCCTGGTTGCTTGTTACGTTCTGCGCCACATCCTTTAATTTTGTAATTGGCTCAATTATCAAATCCATCACGCGTCGTGAAACCACAACAGACACTACCATTAAACCAACAAAAACGAGCATGGAGATTTTTATGCTTTTTACAGTTCTTTCAGTTAACTCATTTAGCCGAGCCTTAATTTGCAACACGCCTATCGGTTGACCTTCCAGATAAATCGGGCTGTATATATCTATCAAATAATTATTAATTTTTAGTGGCACTTCAACATTATAATCATCACATTGAAACACCTCTTCAACATCAAGATTGTATTCGGAAAACTGTTCATTCTCTGTTGTTCTAATGCAGGCATATACAATTGAAGAATGAGAGCTTAAAGCTCTTAAGTTACTATTTGCAGACTCTACATCTGAGAATGCAAGTGGCGCCGCACACCTGTCTGCAACTATTTCACCAACCACTTTCAAGCCAGATATAATATTAGTTTTAGAACTGTTGATATTTATACTCATTATTATGACAAATGCAGTTCCGAGCACTAATCCTGTAATAACAATATACACAGTCAACAGTTTACTTTTTATGCTTAACTTCCTGAACATCATTTACCTCAACTGCTCTGCAACTTCTAACAATTGAGAACGGTACTTTATTCCGGCCTCCTGGCTTTTATTTACATTTATATTGAACTTTATTCTTTTCTTTACTCTTATAAATTCAATCATTCCTCCTTTAGCACTGAAGTCTTTAATATCACTTACTGTTAGCATATACATCCGAGGCATTGAGTTAAACTCTTCCTCATAGTTTGATTCTTTAGATATACTTACATAGACGATATGGCATTCGTTTAACTCTTCAGGAATACTTGTATATTTTAGATTTATATTCTTGTTTTTAATTTTTTTTGTTGATAGTTTATCCAGACTTTCTCCGAACGGGCTTTCTCCATAAACACAAATATTGAACATACCTGAAGACACCTTAAACGCCTCTTCAGGCCAATATATAAAACGCGCGAAATTCAGCATGTAAGCAGCTTTTAACTGATACTCTTTACTAACTTTTGTTTCTGCAATAGCGAACATGGTTACTTGCATAAGAACCAACACCACTAATATGCGTGACATGCAGAATTTAAACATTTTTTTGTTTTGTTAATTTAAAGATTCTCAATTCGCTCGGTACAGATTTAACTCTTATTTTTTATCTGGTTTTCCAATCGAGAGACACTCTCCTCGCAGGCATGTAAATTTTTTTCAAGATTATTAATATTTTCATGCTGCTCCTGCGCTCTGCTTGCTCTCCTGGTCATTGATAATGCCATTTGCTGCGCCTCATCTGCATCAAATGGCTTTTTAAGCACTAACAAGTGATCTGATGGACCAAGAATATCAATTATATCCACCCACGAATAATCGGAATACGCCGTACAAATTACAATTTCCATTGACGGATAGGCTTCCCAGATTTTTGAAATTGTTTTTATTCCATCAAGTCCTGGTGGCATACGCACATCCATAAAAACCAGTGAATAACCTTCACCTTCTTTTTCAGCCTTTTCAATCATATTCAGGGCTTCTTCACCCTGAAACGCTGAATCCAGCTGATAAGTGATTTCCTTGTATATACTGTCCTGCTCTGTACTCCCAAATAATGAGTCTGCCATCTCATCCAGACCACTTCCCATAGAGCCTGGCGTTGCCAGGATTTTCTTAAAGTCTTCATGAATAGAGGGGGTATCATCCACTATTAATATTCTGCCACCATCAGTCATTTTCACACCTCACACATAAAGCTCTGATTTTAAAGCGTATTTTTAATCAACATTGTACTACTGATGATTTTGATACACTATTTAGAATAGACCTTTTTCTGATAACTTGCTGGGCTTTCTATCCATATGAAATCTTTTCACTATGACTATCTCGGACACCACCCTGAGCATATCGCTACTATTGCCAGGTGGCATCAGGATGAATGGCACAGATTGAGTCCAGAGCTGACGACACAACTTCGAATCGACCTGTATTCAAGCTATCAGTCACGCCCGGGTGTGCCCAGTTGCATACTTGCCCTTAATGATGATCGCGTCGCTGGCTCAGCCAGCCTGGTGTACTCAGATATGGATACACACACACATCTATCACCCTGGTTAGCCAGTGTATTGGTACATCCTGAGTTTCGAAATCAAGGTGTAGCTACACAATTATTGAAGATATGTGCAGACAACGCAGCACAGTCAGGTTTTAAAACCCTTTACCTTTTTACACCTGATCAGAAAGATTTTTATCTTAAAAGAGGGTGGAAATTATTTGAATCAACCGAGTACCGTGGTGAGAAGGTTGATATTATGAGCCTTGAGCTAACAGCTAATCTATGAAAACGACTATGAATAACTTAAAGAATTTTTCTCTCTATTGCGCATTACTTGATAATCATTCAGACATCAATAAAAAATTAATTAAAGGGCTCGAACTTTACATAGATGACAGTTCAACCAGAAAAACACATGAGTTTTATGGTCGCTATGAAAACATCTATATCGACACCGCCAGAATACCCGAGTTAGGCACAGTATTAGATGCAGCAATTAGTTATAGCGCCCAGATACTCGGGTGCGCAGACAACGAACTCAAGGCCGGGCTCTGGTTTAATGTCATGCAGCCAGGAGATAAAACGACGCTACACAAACATGATGACGATGATGAGCTACTATCTGCAGTATATTATGTTGAGGTTGCAGAGAACTCTGGATTTTTATTGCTTGAAAAACCACCCATCAGCTCACAGGTTACCCCGCAGGAGGGCATGTTTGTATTTTTTCCACCTGACATGCCCCATGAAGTTACTGAAAACTTGAGTCAACACAGAAGAGTTTCACTCGGCATAAATATAGGCCCAGCTCATCCGGTTGATGATTAACCCTGCATCGTTAATCATGAGTAATTAACATCGACAATTAGCGCTTCACTCTTGAGTCAGCACAACAACGATAATTGTCTATCACTGATTTACCAACCCGTCGCTTCAGCTACCGCTTTACCAAGATCTGCCGGTGAACGGGTAATAGTTATTCCCGCAGACTGCAGCGCTTTAAACTTCTCTTCTGCTGTACCTTTGCCGCCTGAGATAATTGCACCTGCATGGCCCATGCGCTTGCCTTTTGGAGCAGTGCCACCGGCTATAAAGGCAGCCACAGGCTTAGAGACACTGGTCTGAATATATTCAGCTGCCTCTTCCTCAGCGGTACCACCGATTTCACCAACCATCAAAATGGCTTCAGTATCTTCGTCTTTTTCAAACAGCTCCAGGCAATCAATAAAATTCATTCCCTGTATCGGGTCGCCACCAATTCCAATGCAGGTGGTCTGTCCAAACCCCAAGTCTGAAGTTTGTTTTACCGCTTCATAGGTTAATGTGCCAGAGCGTGAAACGATACCAACTTTACCAGGCTTGTGAATTTCACCCGGCATAATACCTATTTTGCATTCGCCCGGTGTAATAATTCCCGGACAATTTGGACCAATTAAACGCACCCCTGCCTGATCAACTGCAATTTTTGCTTCCAGCATATCCAGTGTCGGTATGCCTTCGGTAATACACACGATCAACTCTATCCCTGCATCAACCGCTTCTAAGATTGAGTCTTTACAAAACGGTGCGGGTACATAAATTACCGATGCTGTAGCAGCGGTATGATTAACGGCTTCACGCACTGTGTTATACACCGGCAAATCCAGATGTGTCTGCCCACCTTTACCCGGGGTAACGCCGCCCACCATCTGAGTTCCATAAGTTATTGCCTGCTCTGAATGAAACGTACCCTGCTTACCCGTGAAACCCTGGCAAATCACTTTTGTTTCGCTATTAATTAATACACTCATTAATTTGCCCCTGTTTTAAGATGTTTGTGCAGCTGCAACCGCTTTTTTAGCTGCATCGGTTAAGCCCTGGGCCGCTATTATATTCAAACCACTTTCTTCTAATAGCTTTGAGCCCAACTCTGCATTATTACCTTCCAGCCTCACCACAATTGGTACCTTGACTCCGACTTCCTCAATTGCACCAATAACCCCCTGTGCAATCAAATCACAGCGCACTATTCCGCCGAAAATATTTACCAGAACTGTTTTCACGTTCTCATCAGAAAGAATTATTTTAAATGCTTCAGCGACCCGCTCCTTAGTTGCGCCACCACCAACATCCAGAAAGTTAGCAGGATCTCCACCATGTAATTTAATTAAATCCATTGTTGCCATGGCTAATCCCGCACCATTCACCATGCAGCCTATACTGCCATCAAGCGCAATATAATTTAGATCCCATTCTTTGGCCTTGTTCTCACGCTCATCTTCCTGCGTTGCATCACGCATTTCCATGAGCTCCATCTGACGATAGAGTGCATTATCGTCAACATTAATTTTTCCATCGAGACAAAGTAAATCACCTTCTTTTGTCACAACCAGAGGATTAATTTCTACCAGCCCAAGATCCTTCTCTACAAATAACCGGGCCAGACCACTCAGCAATTTAGTAAATTGTTTTATCTGTACGCCATGTAATCCAAGACCAAAACCCAGTTTACGGCACTGGTAAGGCATCAAACCTAACATTGGATCAACCGTTGTGCGCAGAATTTTTTCCGGGGACTCTTCCGCCACTTTTTCAATTTCCACACCACCTTCGGTTGATGCCATGATAACTATGCGGCGAGTCGCGCGATCTATCACCGCACCAAGGTACATTTCATTCTCGATGTTACAGGTTTCTTCAATCAGCACATGGTGTACAGGCTGACCTTTCGCATCGGTTTGAAATGTAACCAGGTTACTACCTAGCATTTCACCGACAAAATGCGCCACTTGCTCAGCATTATCAGTTAACTTTACTCCACCGGCCTTACCTCGCCCACCGGCGTGAACCTGTGCCTTGACCACCCATTTATCACCACTTAAAGCATCTAATGCCGCATGCACATCACCCACGGAGCTAACCACTCTATGCTCGGGAATAGGCATTCCATATTCTTTAAACAGGTTCTTTGACTGATATTCATGTAAGTTCATAAGTATCTCGATTTTTTATTCGCATAATGCGTAGTTTTTATATTCAGGCCTGTTCAATTTTATTCTTAACAGACTTTCTCGGCTATTCCAGTTTCTTTAAACCCACTAAAACGTAGTTTATTTGCGTTTCTGTATGATATGTATTGCACGGTTATCCACTGCTAATGCCGCCTCATGCAACGCCTCAGATAATGACGGGTGAGCAAAAATAGTCAGGGCCAGGTCTTCAGTACTCGCCCCCAACTCCATCGCCACTACAGCCTGTGCAATTAACTCAGACGCTGCTGATCCCAATATATGCACACCTAAAACTCTATCGGTTTCTTCATGGGCTAATATTTTAACCATGCCATCTGTATCACCCTGTGCTTTGGCACGACCACTAGCTATGAAAGGAAACACACCCACTTTGTAGTTCTCATCAGAGGCTTTTAACTGCTGTTCTGTTTTACCCACCCAAGCAATTTCAGGGTGAGTATAAATCACTGAAGGCACCAGATCATAATTTATCTCAGCATATTTACCTGCAATCAGCTCAGCGACCATCATGCCTTCTTCTGAACCTTTATGCGCAAGCATTTGTCCGCGCACCACATCACCTATTGCATAAACCCCAGGCTGCGATGTTTCACACTGATCATTAACATGAACAAAGCCACGCTCATCAAGAAGCAGCTCCGCTTCTGCATCAAATACATGATCTGAGTTAGGCTTACGACCGACTGCAACAATTAACTTATCAAATACTTCCTGCTGGTCACCTTTTTCACTCTGAAAATCAACCTGAACCTGGCTTGCTGAATTTTTTTCTGCAGCAGATGCCGGCGCAAGTATTTTAGTTGATAATAAACGCGCATTAAGACGAATATCCAGCCCCTGTTTCTTATAAATCCGCTTAGCGTCTCTGGCTATTTGCTCATCCGCCGCAGGTAAAAAGGTATCTTGAGCTTCCAGAATAACCACCTGTGAACCGAGTCGTCTCCAGACACTACCCAACTCAAGCCCGATTACACCAGCACCTATTACACCAACTTTCTCTGGCACATTATCGAAAGCCAAAGCACCTGTAGAGTCTACAATTAAATCTTTAGTTAAAGGAGCACTTGCCAGCTCAATTGAACTCGACCCACTGGCAATAATAATATTTTCCGCTGCAACTATTTTAGCCTCAGCATTTTCATCAGCAAACGTAACTTTTAGTTTTTTATCTGCCAGTAATTTCGCAGTGCCTATAATGGTTTCAACTTTATTGGCTTTAAGTAATGATGCAATTCCCTGAGTTAACTCATTAACTACCTTGTCTTTTCGATTCATCATATTTTTTAAATTAAGCGTTACACCGGCACACTCAATTCCATGATCGGCATATTGGTGATTAACCTGTTCAAACAATTCCGAAGACTGCAGAAGTGCTTTCGAGGGTATGCAGCCTACATTCAGGCAGGTTCCACCCAGGGAGGATTTTCCTTTATCGTTTAACCAGTTATCAATACAGGCAGTTTTAAGACCTAATTGAGCACAACGAATAGCAGCAACATAACCTGCGGGGCCAGCACCGACCACTACAACATCATATTTATCCGTCATAATTACACCCCCACCAGAATACGTGCCGGGTCTTCTAAAACATCTTTAATAGTGACTAAAAACTGCACTGCTTCAGCACCATCTATAATTCGATGATCATAAGATAAGGCCAGATACATCATTGGAAGGACAACGATTACACCATTTTCAACCATCGCTCGTTGTTGAATTTTATGCATACCTAATATGCCGCTTTGCGGTGGATTAATGATGGGTGTAGACATCATCGAACCAAACACGCCACCATTGGTAACAGAGAATGTTCCCCCTGTCATATCCTCAATGCCTAACTGATTATTTTTTGCTTTATCAACAAGCTCTGCAATATTACGCTCTATGTCCGCCAGGCTCATCTGATCGGCATCACGTAATATTGGCACAACAAGCCCTCGAGGAGAGGCAACCGCGACTCCGATGTCAAAGAAACCATGGTAAACAATATCATTACCATCTATGGATGCATTGACTGCGGGATAGCGTTTTAAAGCCTCAATGCAGGCTTTAACAAAAAACGACATAAAACCGAGTTTTACATCGTATTTTTTTACAAACAGATCTTTATATTTATTACGCAAATCCATTACAGGCTGCATATTGACTTCATTAAATGTGGTAAGTATGGCAGCGTTATGTTGCGCATCGAGCAAACGCTCTGCTATGCGTGAGCGTAATCGCGTCATTGGCACGCGTTTTTCAACACGTTCACCCTCAATAACTTCAACATGGGTTGGTGCTGCATCGGCCTGTTGCTTAACTGTTTGGGTTTCCAGTTTAGGTGCTGTGGCCGCTGGTGCAGGAGCCTTGTTATTCTGCATATATGCAATGACATCTTCTTTAAGCACTCTTCCAGCGGTACCACTGCCGGCAATTTCACCTATATTGAGATTATTTTCGATAATCATTTTTTTAGCTGAAGGCGTGATTATTCTGTCTGCATTATCAACAGAAGCCTTATCTGGCCTGGCCACCTGTGTACTGGCGACATCCTCTGCACTCACCGCTTTTAAGGTAGCAATTAACTGACCCGCTGTAACAACCGCGCCTTCCAGTTCATGTATATGTGTTATCACACCATCCGCAGGAGCAGGCACTTCAAGTACAACCTTATCTGTTTCCAGATCAACCAGTGACTCGTCACGTTTTACCGAATCACCCACCTGCTTTCGCCAGGCAACAACCGTTGCGTCCGACACTGATTCTGGTAAGCCTGGTACTTTTATCTCTATTGCCATGCTGATTACCTTATTTTTTGTTATCTGAAGCACTTCCAAACAGCGCTTCTCTTATCAGTTTTTTCTGTTGTTGGGCATGTACTTTTGCAGAGCCCACTGCGGGTGCTGCCGAGGGTTCACGCCCTACATATTCAACCATATAGTTATGCTCAAGCTTTGCCGCAAACCGGGGTTCAAAATAATCCCAGGCGCCCTGGTTTTTGGGTTCTTCCTGACACCAGATTAATTCCACCGCATTTTTATATTTTTCCAACACAATGTTTAATGACTCTGCAGGAAAAGGGTATAACTCTTCAATGCGAATTATTACCACATGCTCTAACTCAGCTTCACGACGCTGCACCAGCAGATCGTAATAAACTTTTCCGCAGCACATCACTACGCGGGTAACTTTTTCATTTTTCAGATCATCAATATCATCGATTACACTCTGGAAAGAACCTAAACATATATCATCCAGCGTATTTACTGCTAACTTATGCCTTAATAAACTCTTTGGCGTCATTACAATAAGCGGCTTACGGTATTTGCGTAACATTTGTCGGCGTAACATATGAAACATTTGCGCCGGGGTGCTGGGCACACAAACCTGAATATTATTTTGTGCACACAATTGCAGATAACGCTCTAGTCTTGCAGAGGAATGTTCAGCCCCCTGCCCTTCATAACCATGAGGCAATAACATAACTAGCCCACACAAGCGCCCCCACTTTTGCTCACCCGCAACAATAAACTGATCAATTACAACCTGAGCACCGTTTGCAAAATCACCAAACTGAGCCTCCCAGATCACTAGTGATTCTGGCTCGGCTGTGGCATAACCAAACTCAAATGCCAGCACTGCAACCTCAGATAATAAGGAATCAATCACCAGGAAATTTGCCTGATCCTCAGACATGTTTCTTAAAGGCACATAACTGTTACCATCTAACTGATTGTGCCAGACTGAATGACGATGAAAAAATGTTCCGCGACCTGAGTCCTGTCCAGATAAACGCACCGCATAACCTTCAGTAACCAGGCTTGCATAGGCAAGCGTTTCTGCAAAGCCCCAGTCAATATCTAATGCACCCGCCGCCATTTTATGACGATCCTGCATTATTTTTTCTACTCGGGGCTGCAACTCAAACCCACCTGGACGTTTTTCCAGTTGTTCACATAACAGGCGTAGCGCTTCCAGGTTAATTGCGGTTTCAGCAACACTAGACTGCGATGCATTTTCATAGGGGTGCCAGTCAATATGAAACGCATGTTGAACCGGGTTATCACTATATATAATTTCAGGAACCACGCAGTGCCCTGCGTCTAATTCACTACGAAAATTCTCCATCATAAGCTCAGCATCTGATGCTGAAATAATTTGTTGTTGCTCGAGTTTCTCTGCATAAATAACACGTGTTGTTGCAAGGGCATGTATTTTTTTATACATCATTGGCTGCGTTGCCGATGGTTCATCCGCCTCGTTATGCCCATGGCGCCTGTAACAAACCAGATCAATCACCACATCTTTTTTAAAGGCCATACGATAATCAAGCGCAATTTGCGCAACCAACATAACTGCTTCTGGATCATCTGAGTTCACATGAAATATAGGGGCACCTACCATTTTTGCAATATCAGTACAGTAATATGTTGAGCGACTATCCTGCTGGTTGCTTGTGGTAAACCCGATTTGATTATTCACTACAATATGCACACTGCCTTTGGTTGAATAACCGCGAGACTGTGACATCTGCAAGGTTTCCATGACCACACCCTGTCCCGCAAAAGCCGCGTCACCATGTATTTGAATGGGCAACACTTCTACACCTTCAGCATCTTTGCGCCGTTCCTGTCTTGCACGAACCGAGCCTTCAACCACAGGAGCAACAATTTCCAGATGTGAAGGATTAAAGGCTAATGCCAGGTGGATATCACCCTGCGGAGTTTTCATATCCGAAGAAAAACCCATATGGTATTTCACATCACCCATATAATCGCCATGGGATTTTGTGCCTTCGAATTCCTGAAACAGTTCTGCTGGTGTTTTACCCATAACATTAACCAGCACATTCAAACGCCCTCGATGCGCCATCCCCATGACAACTTCTTTAATACCATGGCTAACCGATCTCTGAATTACCTCATGCATCAATGGAATCAGTGTTTCTCCACCTTCCAGTGAAAATCGCTTTTGCCCAACATATTTAGTGTGCAGGTATTTTTCCAGGCCCTCAGCAGAAGTCAGGCGTTGCAATAATTTTGTTTTTTGTTCTACATCCAGATCAGCTTTTGCTCTAACGGTTTCTATACGCTGCTGAATCCAGCGTTTTTCTCCGGTTTCAGTAATATGCATATATTCCGCAGCAATCGAACCACAATATGTGTCCGACATAATTTCACAGATTTCCTGCAAACTGGCTTCTTCAGGGCCAAATAATGAACCTGTTGCAAACACCGTTTGTAAGTCCGCATCAGTGAGATCATGGCTAGCCAGTGACAGCTCTTCAATTGGCTGAGAATGCTTACGCCCGAGCGGATCCAGTTTTGCCTGCTGGTGCCCGCGAAAACGATAAGCGTTTATTAACTGGAGAACTTTAACCTGCTTGCGCTCATGTTCGATAACTGCACTTGAGGCGGATTGGGACGGGGGTAGCTGCGTACCACTTCTATTTTGGGTAATGCGCCTGAACTGCTCTCGTACATCAGAGTGAACCGTGTCTTTTAACACGCCATTAATACGCGGCAAGGTGCCAAAGTATTCTCGCCAGTGAGTATCTACATCATTTGGGTTTTGCAGATAAATTTCATAGAGTCCCTCAACCCAGGCGGCACTGCCTGCATCTAACATTGAGTTTTCCCAGAGATCCTGCATGGTGGACTTGGTTTCTTCGCTCATATTCCTGGCGCTAAATTAAAAAACATTCTTAATATTAAGTAAGGTGAGTTACTTTAGTTATAGTTCAATTCATTTAATAATACATGACTCATGAGTCAATTAACTGGGCCAAATCACACTGTTCGCGCAACAGGCTCAGAGGCATAAATAGCGCTCCTGGTAATTTCTCTGCTTCAAACCAGCTCCAGCCACTTAAATCATCTGCACTACCATCAGCCTTATTTTGTTTGCGTGGCTGAGCCAGCAAATAAAGCGTGACGGTGTGTTTCACTGGCTGCTTCTCGGGTTGTGTTACTGGGAAAAGATTATTTGTAAAAGGCCCGGGTCGTATACCTTCAATTTCCAAACCCGTTTTCTGCAAACAGATTCGCCTGGCTGCACCTTGCAGGGTTTCGCCTTTCAACAGGTATCCGCCTGGGCACTGCCAGCCTTCAAACGTTCCGTTCTTTATGCGTTTACCCAGTAAAATTTTATTATTCTGAACAAGCACAATAGCGACAGCTGCCGCAACTGGGTCATTTGCAAGCACGGTTTCTGGTTTGATCAATGAAGGTATTCACTTGCTATGTTAAACCTCTATCAGAAATTTGTATTACGAGGCAATTAGATGTTAAATTTTTCTCGATTTAGCGCCAGATAAAACAAACCCGCTACACTCATGGCGTCAGTGATTTTTCCATTCTTTGCCATTTCTACGGCTTCATTAAGAGGCAGCTTTTTAAGCTGAATATCACTTTCGGTATCTTCTAACTGTTGCTTACCCTGACTCAGGTTTGTTGCCAGATACACATAACCCTGTTCATCGGTGATTGAGTTTGATGGATGTAAGTGCAGCATTTCTACAATTTCACCCGCTATCAGCCCGGTTTCCTCTTCCAGTTCTCGAACAGCGGTTTTCGTCCTGTCTTCTTTTAACGCAGATCCGCCCATAGGAATTTCCCAGGACCAGTCATTTAATGTATATCGAAACTGACCGACCAGCCAGGTATTACCCTGCTCATCAATTGGTATCACACCCACTGCCTGATTTTTAAAAATCACCTTGCCATAAATGCCAGGGCTACCCGCAGGATTAATGACCTGATGCTCTTCAACTTTTATCCAGGCATTATTATAAACGGGTTGAGTACTGAGGGTTTTCCATGGATTTTCCCCGGGTATTCCCTCATTAGTTGAATCCTCTGACTTATCCATGCTTACTCCTGCTGGTTGCCTGTTTCCAGGCCGTTTTTATGCATATCGTTAATTCTTATTTAACAGGTCATCTTTTACCGGCGCCACATATTCTTCAACGGGCCTTGCTCGAGGCATAAATGCAATTTCTCTTACTTGCATTTTGTACCAACATTTTGCGCGCTCGATTGTCTTGGTTTAACTATAACAAATAGAAGTGCTTAGTGATGTTTTTTAGATAAAAAATACCTGATGAAATAAAAACTTTGGCACAGGGCCGCAGAGGCACGGAGTACAGATTAATTTTTTAAGATATCTGCTGCTATCGTGCCTACAAGCTGTAGTTTTCACCATTGCATTCAATTACTGAAACAGCTCTAATTTCTCAGTGTCTCAGCGACTCTGAGCCTAGCTTTTTGAAATTATAATAATTATTTAGACCGCTTACGCTTGGGACGTGTCTGAAAATTGGTGACACTGGGCATAATCAGGTTGTAGGGAATTTGCTCAATATCGCCATAAAGCTCTATCGAGCTTTGCATTAAACCCGAAATATCTTCAACCGTGTCTTTCTCTGTCTCGTTCAGCAGTAGTTTCTGCACCCCCAGCATACCGCCAATCTGCACTTTCATTTCTTTATTATGCGGTAATGGCCCATCGATATTTATTTTAAAAACAAACTGGGTCTGTTTGCGCAAATGATCAAGAAACGCCTTGCAGTTATGTTGCATTAGCGTATCTGTACACCCAACCCCATGCCTGTCTGCCAGGCGAAACATATGCTGATAAGCACATTTGCACTTTAAGGAAAGTATGCCCTTTTCAAACACACATGGGGCTGCGTTAATTCGCTCATAGGCTTCTCTGTAACTATCCTCATCCATTCTTAGATACTTACTTTTCGTGTTCCATAACGATAGGTTTTTCGCGTTTTTCCATGAGCATTTCTTCAGCGGCCAGCTGATTATCTGCAAACATCACTTTAATCTCCGCATTATCACCCTCAGCCTGCTCCGCTCGAGTGGTACGCGCGAAGTTTTTCGCTTCTTTGAATTTTTCATACTCACCTATCAGCTCTAGCTGCTTCAGCATCGCCAGCTCTGCTGACTCCATTTTGTAGACATAATATGGCATAATGGCTCACAATAACTTAGTAAATTGGTCGGGTATTATATCAAACACTAATATTCAGGTAAATTACTCTCTGTAACAGAGTATAATGGCATTTTTATCTATCACACAGACAAATGGTCCCCATAATGGATGCTGATTTAAAGAAAGAACTCGATGTTTTAGTCACTCTGCGTAAGGTTTTATCTGGCGTAGTCAGAGAAATCACCCCTGATCCAGGTATGCGACACCCGCTAAGTGACGGCACCTTAGAGGATGTTAGGCAGGGATTTCTACTCATTTCAGCCCGTGAAAGAGAGATTACAGAGTTAATGGGCAAGCCCAGTCTACATCGTCCAATTTATAAGGGTGATACACCAAAAACAAATGTTGTGAAAATGCACGGTTTGAAATCAACTAAAAAAGATGAAGACTAATTCATACGGATTGAGTTAGAACAGACACTTCGTGGTTTGACAAGCAGGGAACTGAACGTAAAGCTTGCCTCCGAGCATTACAGTTTTAGCTTTACGCACAAAATTTCAGTTTTTAAACGCCCCAAAAAATTACCGCAGTGGCACTGAGTGCATGTTATCTCGTAGAGCGGCATAACTGCTCAACAAAAAATAACTCTGTGTTCTCAGTGCCTCTGTGGCAAAATATTTTTATCTTTCCCTCTCACTATATTTCAGTCACCAGCTACAATTAAAGCTATAAACTTATAAAAACAGGGTATCCCCTTTTTGAATAACCACATCAACAAGGGCGACTTATGGGGTGGTATTTCCGCCTCCGCCGTTATGCTTCCACAGGCTACTGCGTTCGGTATTGCCTTATGGCTGCCATTTACCCAAAACCCTGCCACCGCGGCAATGGCGGGCTTAATTACGGCTATCGCTCTCAATCTGTTCTCCGGCATTAGCCGCGCAACAACCGGTATGGTCAGCTCACCTACCGGGCCAACAATGGTCCTGGTTGCCGGCGCACTGGCCAGCCTGAGTAGCCGTGGAATAACTGGCACCGAACTCATCCTTGATATATCCATCATGCTGTTTATTTCAGGCTTCATGCAAATCCTTATTGGCCTGTCTAATGGGGGACAGCTAATAAAATTTATTCCTTATCCAGTTGTTGCAGGTTTCATGACAGGCTCCGCGATACTCATGATTAATTCACAGATAGGCATGCTTGATCTGGCTTATGTTTATCAAACTTCATTGGAAGACATTAACCGACAGGCTTTCTGGATTCCCTGGATAACGGCACTAACTACTCTTATTGCGATAACCTCTGTGCCTAAATTTTTACCGAATATTCCCGGGCCAATATCTGGTTTAATTATCGGTTCACTCGTTTTCCATTTATTAATCAGCTTTACAGCCTTCACTTACCCCGAGCAATGGGTTGTTGGACGGCTGCCAGACATCACAAGCATACAACTTATTATTCCTGAGTCATTCGAGAAGGTCCCCTGGTCTCTTATACTTCCAGTTAGTCTGGCCCTTGCGGTTCTCTCATCACTAGACACTTTACTTACCTCTGTGGTGGCCGATGTTGCCACCACAAAACGTCATAATGCCAAACGAGAGCTCGCCGGCCAGGGTCTGGGACAAATGCTCGCCGCTTTATTTGGCGGAATTGCAGGGGCGGGCACCACCGGTGCTACCCTGGTGGCGATTAAATCCGGTGGACGTTACTGGGTGGCTATTTTTAGTGCTTTATTTTTTGTGCTGATAATTGTTTTATTTGGCCCGATTGCAGCATTACTGCCTATCAGTGTACTTGCCGGAATTATTTTACACGTTGCTATCTGGGGAATGCTCGAGCGAGATATTTTACTCTGGCTGCGAATTCCACGAAGCCGGCTAGATGCAATGACGGCCATATTAGTAACCGCGGTTACGGTTACCTATGATTTAATGATTGCAGTGGGCGTTGGTCTCACTCTGGCAACATTTCAATTTGTACGTGCACAAATTATTACACCTGTCATACACCGTCGTTCAACCATAAGCCAACACCCCTCCATTCGCAGACGTAATAAAAAACAACGGGAGATACTTAATAAACACGCCAATGATGTTCTAATTTATGAACTAAAAGGCAATCTGTTTTTTGGCACCGTTGATAAATTATTTGAAGAATTTAACTCTGAACTTAACCGACCTGTACAAATTATCCTGGACCTCGCAAGAATCCACCAGGTTGATTTAACTGCGGTAAGAATGTTGCAACAAATGGCCGACCGGTTACATCAGGTAAACGGGGAGTTAATTTTCACAAATGTACGCAAAGGCAAAGGACTTAGTAAAAAAGTTGAAAAAACACTTCGACAAATTAGTCCTCATCACAGCGGCGATTACCCTGTACGGACTTTTATTGATGCAGATGAAGCCATTGAATATGCTGAAAACAAGTTACTCAAAAATCTGGGAGAAGAACAGAAAGTTATTACCCGCGTAGAATTAAAAGACAGCGAGTTATGCCATGGTTTATCGGATGATGTTCTAAAGACACTTGGGGATGTGATGCAACCTGTTTCATTAAAATCCGGTGATACCCTGTTTGAAATGAATGATGTTGCTACCGAATTATATGTCGTAATAGAAGGCGAAATTGATATTCTTTTACCCTATAGCAAGCACCATCATAAACGCCTCGGAAAATTTGGCCCAGGCGCGTTTTTTGGAGAAATCGTTTTTCTAAAACCAGGCCCAAGAACCGCCAGTGCAAAAGCCATGCGTGATACACAATTATTAATACTCGACAATGATGGTTTTAATCAGCTTAAAAAACAAAACCCGGAAGCAGCGATTAAATTAATTATGCGTTTGGGGAGAGAGTTGAGTGAACGTTTGAGATGGTCTGATACTGAGTTGCGACGCTTGCTTGATTAAAACCCTTTGTCACAGAGGCGCAGAGAAAAGATAATTTTTATTTGCGCACAGCGCAAACAAAAAATTCTATAAGCTCCGTGTCTCTAAGCCTCTGTGACAAAGCTTATTTAATTAACCGGCAATCTGTTACGTAGCTCATCGCGATCAAACCACCAACGGCTGTTAGCAATCGCATCAATCACTGTTCCCATTCTGGGCAGGAATATTTCTGGGTCTTTCAGCTCCATTCTTTCCAGCCAAAAATCAAGCTTTTCCTGACTGTTCACATCAGAATGTCGTTGCGCGACTTTAGTGATCATATTTTTAGTTAGAAAAGACAGGCTATCGTGCTTTTCATCACTGGCACGAATATCAACAATATATTGCGCGGTTACCGCTGCTACCGCTGCACCGTCTGAGTCATTAGGGGTTTCATCAATGATGTAACTCATCATGCCAATGGTGTATTCAGGGTCAACCGGGTAAGTCACCGATAACCACACACCATGAACCAGCGCTAAAATCGACGATGGCTGCTCTGTTTGATAAAGGATATCGCAGGCTTCAATGGCACTGGCCCAGTCTTGCTGTTCAACAAAAATATCAAATGCCGCTTTTGCTTCATTCCAGGCATTTTCGTTTTGCTCAAGGCCAAGCTGTGCATTGGCAATTTCCAGTTTGATTTTTGCGACATCTAGTGGATTGGCATCTCTGGGCAACTGAGTTAACTCAAACTGCTGGTTTCTTAACTGCTCTTCCAGATAAGCACGTGCTTCAGCATCATCCGAAGTTTCTAATACGCCTTGCTCTGGTCTTAATCCTGGGTCTTTGCTCATGATCTTAAATCCTGGGTCTCTACTTAAATGCTTACATTAATATAATGTCAATTTGTGTCTATATGGGGGTTTTTAACGTTTATACCAACCCCGAACAACCAACTAATTTTGGGGTATCTATACTGGCACTTTACCCTGGCTGCTGGTTGGCTACTGTCATCACCGCAGCAATCTCCTGCACTCTCTGTTGTGCCTGCTGCACTCGCTGATGGCTATCGTCAAGGCCATCAAGCAACTGTGCAGCCTGCTGGTAAATCAGCTGCTGTTGCTCAGGGTCGAATAGCTGCACCGCCAGCGCAACACTTTCAGCGTCTTCACTCAACAAACAGGGCACCATTAATTTTTCATCAATCAGACTATCTGGGGCCAGTAAATCAGCGATAAACGGATGTTCCAGCAAGGCAAAATGTGCCTGTCTGGCCTGTTCTTCCATTTCCAGCTTGGATATTCCCTGGGCATCATTACCCACGGCTTTCCACATGCTTTGCATCATCATTGTAAGCAGGCGCTTAATCATTTCTCGCACTTCATCCTGCTCGCCAGCAAGCCCCGCACTGGCCTCATAGGTTTTATCCAGCCTTTCTTTTAACTCCAGAATCACATCCGCATCGGTATTAGGTTCAAGCTCTGCAACTTGCTGCACTAATTCACGAAAATGCTCTATAAATTTTTCAACATCCTGGGCATCCTGATTACGTGCATCCTGAATATCAAAAGGCTCTATTGTTATTACACCACAGGCGGGTTCAAACAACGGGTTTTGATACTGACGTTTAAGCATGCGTTCATGCCGTCCTGCCTTTGCTGAAAATAATATATCTACACTCATGCCGCCCGCTCCACTACCTTATCCAGCACTTTACTTAATACAGATTCCTCAATCGGAAATGCTATTGTCTCAAAAACCTCAAACACGGCTAATAACCGCTCAAGCTGAGCACGCTGTTCTTTTTCATAAAACACAATCACCTTACACTCAGGAATTTGTTGCACCGTGGCCATCAGGGTTTCCAGGCTGCTGGTGCGATCCCTGAAGTCCGACTGAAAATTAAACTCTGCCACCACCACATGGGGCTGCATTTTCTTCAACGCTTTTGTCGCTTTACGCATGCTCTGCACCTGCTCAACCGCAAAACCTTTGAGCCTGTAGAGTGAGGTAAAATCAGGGTAACCGCCGATTTCAACGATCGATAATAACTGTGATGCTGGCAATGATGACTACTCGTATCTATATTAAAGTGACTACATGGCTACAGTTAAGAATAGCCAAAAGCGGCATTATACCATACTCTTTTACTCGGGTATTATTCAGCTCATCGAGAGACTTATTCTGCTTTGTTTTATTGCCCCTTAAAGAGTCGACAGGACAGGACACCCCTCCTGGGCTGCGCCCTGGAAGTGCTTTTTTCTGACTGCAAAAGTGCAGCCCTCACAATATCAACAAAACCACGAGGACTGACAGACCTGGTTTTTTAACATTTGTTTTCTTTATAGTTTTTTATTTTAATGCCCAGTAAAAACACATCAAACAATTGCAACACCATGCCTTTAAGCACATTTGGGTGATCTCCCCAGTTAGCTACATCACTACCAGCTGCCTGAGGATGCGGCCTTAACTTACCCGATGAAACCATCATTGCTATCCCCTGAATCATCGACATTGCACTCAATGCAAGCTTTAGCGGGTCTCTCTGGATAAAGACCTGCTGTTGCTGGCCACTGCGAATAATCCGAATCAGGCTTTGTATAGCCTCATCAGCAGCTTCTTTTAAACTGCCTGCACAATCCTGCGGCTGCAAGCCACCTCCAAACATCAGTTGAAATAAGTTCGGCTGCTCAGCCGCCATAACAATAATGTGCATAGCGCTTTCAAATAGCTGGCTTTCCGGGTCATGTGCGAACTCAAGCTCTAGCCGTGTATTTCTCGCAACCAGCTTACGAAATCCCGCCTCAGCGATTGCTTCTAATAATTGCTGCTTATTACGAAAGTGTCGATAGGGTGCGTTATGACCGACACCTATAGTGCGTGCAATTTCACGCAAACTAATGCCGGTCATACCTTTAGTGTTTAGCAGTTCAGTACCAATATCGACCAGTGAATTACGTAAATCACCATGGTGATAACTCGCATGCCCCATATATTAAACCTTTAAATTAAGTCTGTAGCCGCAATTACATTTGACAAGTAACAAGTCTATCATTAAATTCAACATGTGGGCACTGTCCACATAAATGTAAAAACACAATATTCGGACATACCCCAGCTCGGAGACAGCGATTATGACCAACGACCTAATCAACCGTATTTGCAACGCTCATGGCGGGCTCAATCGCTGGCAAATGGTAGAGTCTATCGAGCTTCAGCTGGATATTTTTGGCCCCATACTCATCACCAAGTTTAAATCCCCCTGGTTATCCAATATAACCGCCAATGTGTTCACGGATAAGCCCTATGTCAGTATCCATAATTTCCCCGAAGAGGGTCACACCGGTATTTTCGATGGATATGATGTTTCTATTTATAATGCCAATGACAAGATTTACTGCGAACGAAATTACCAGAACTTGAATGAGCTTAAGACCAAACCCCGTCTACACTGGGACCATCTTGATCTTATTTATTTTCTCGGTTACGCATTATGGAATTACAGCTGTAGCCCATACATATTTAATGAAAAGGGCTTTGACTGCCATCAGGGTGAGGACTGGATGGAGACAGATGGAAGCATTTTAAGCACCTTACATGTACGCTATCCAAACCATATCCCCACGCATTCAAAACAGCAGGTTTTTTACTTTGACCAGAAAGGATTACTAAAGCGCAACGATTACACTTCAGATTTTATCAGCCCCGTCACCATCGGTAGTCATTATTGTGAAAATCATAAAAGTTTCGAAGGCCTTATTTTTCCGATGCATAGAACCGTTTTTCCACGACTATGGAATGGTAAAGCATTAAAACCTCTTAAGGTCATGGATGGGAAATTCAAAAACATACTGATTAACTGGCGCCAGCAGACGGCACCTGCCTGATTCAACAGCTGAAGTTTTGCTTTGCGCCAACGAGCAGAACTTCTACATCTCAATAATTACTGCGATTATCAAAACTATGGACAGTATGTTGCTGAGCAACTTTTAATTATGCATCTTTAAAAAGATGACTAGTTAATCATATACTTATATTCGACTTAATGAATCCTTATTCTCATGTTAGAAAATATTTATCATTAATTCTGAAACAGCAATCGCTGTGGTAAGCTATAAAAAACACAATGATAATTTAAAATGAATACAGTGTTTCAACGCCTCTGCTTTTTATTAGTTATAATTAATCTCACTGCCTGCTCATTCTCCGAGCTAACAGTCAAGGCATCAATGCCCATGATTGAAGGCGGTATGCTTGCAATGAATCGTGAAACGGATTTGCTTCTGGCAGAAGCCGCCATGCCTGCCAACATTTCACTAATGGAAGGCATGCTTATTAACTCCCCGGACAATGAAGATTTAAGAAACTATGCCGCACAGGCCTACTATGGTTATGCCTATGGTTTTATCGAAGATAACAACCCGCTACGCGCAGCTAATTTTTATTATCGAGGACTAAAACACGCACTTTACAACTTAAAGCAAAGTGGTATCAGTGAATCATTACTATCCGGCAAACTTGACAAGCTGCAGGAAAAGATAAACTCCCTGAACA
>Ga0316204_10003758_pt1 | contig 29338 bp, 23 predicted proteins | sample 6monrhotite_MG_2_FD_205661 | JGI IMG/M metagenome (GOLD analysis project Ga0316204, IMG submission 205661) | Microbial mat bacterial communities from mineral coupon in-situ incubated in ocean water Damariscotta River, Maine, United States -... | ecosystem: Environmental > Aquatic > Marine >...
TTGATTTACTTAGCTATATGAAAAGTGTTTGATTCACCAACCAGGTGAACGCAAAACTTTTCATTCGACAATTGCTCCTGCATTGTTCTAACTACGCCCATCCATAGGCTAGTACGCTAATCAAACCAACTGCTTGCACTCTAAACGTGCGGCCAACTGATTATTCTAGGTTAAAACGGACACTGAAATTTGGAGCAAAAGGAAATTGGCCATGGACTATCTTGATGACGTTATCCCCATGTTCATTTCTGAAAGCAGAGGCTTGCTGGAGGAGATGGAATCTTCACTATTGGCGTTACAAATTGATCCCAATGATCCAGAAGCAATGGATGCTGTGTTTCGTGCCGCACATACGATTAAAGGCTCAGCAGGTATTTTTGAACTGGAAGACATTGTTTCGTTTACTCACATCGCAGAAACAGTTCTTGATAAAGCGAGATCTAAAATGATCTCCATGACTGAAGAACTCATATCACTATTTTTTGAATGTTCTGATCATATTTCTCATCTGCTGGATTTACAAGCGAGAAATGAGGATTTAGGTGATGATGCCAGAGCGTACGGGGCGACATTGGTTATAAAATTAAACACTTTTCTCAGTGAGGATGATTCAACGAGTCATCCAGAAATTAATGTCAGCGAATTTCAAGAAACTCAAGAGCAAAACAACGCAGATATTACCGAAGCACGGCTAGATTCATCAACGGAAAACGAGTCTGAAGAGTGGCATATCTCAATTCGTTTTGATAAGTGCGTTTTACAAAATGGAATGGATCCTCTTAGTTTTATTCGTTATTTGAATACACTTGGTGAAATCACTTATATGATGGTGATTGATGATGAGCTACCTGAATTAGAGGGTTTGAATCCAGAATATTGTTATTTTGGTTATGAAATTCGCTTTAAAGGAAAGGTTAGTAAAGAGAAAATTGAAAGTGTTTTTGAGTTTGTCAGAGATGATTGCTCATTAAGAATATTGCCCCCTGGAAGCTTGTTGCAAGACTATAACAAACTAATGGATGAAGTAATTCATGAGGATAAAGATGAATTGTATGATGAAGTATCCTGGAAACGTAAACGAGATCGTTTAGGGGATATATTAATTAGTTGTGGTGCGATTACACAATCTGAATTGAACGAATCACTTAAATTGCAAGAACAAAAAATCGATGCACATGAACCAGCGTTTCTCGGTGATGTTTTGGTCGAAGAAAAAGTGGTAAGAAAAGAAGTCGTCGAAGTTGCATTAGATAAACAAAAGAACCTACGCAAATCATCTACCAAAGAAGTGCAATACGTTAGGGTGCAAGCAGATAAACTAGATTCTCTAATCAATCTTGTGGGTGAGTTGGTTATTGGCAGCGCGAGCATTAGTAACCTCGCCAGAAAGAGTCGTGACACTGTTATGTTAGAAGCGGTTTCGGGAGTTTCTGATTTGATTGAAGAGATTCGTGATGATGCCATGAGTCTACGTATGGTGGAAATAGGTGAAACCTTTTCACGTGTGCGACGTATAGTACGTTCGGCAAGCCGCGATCTTGCAAAAGATATCGATCTAATTGTGCGTGGTGCCGACACTGAGTTGGATAAATCTGTAGTGGAAAAAATTAATGACCCATTGACCCATTTAATTCGAAACTCTGTTGATCATGGTATTGAAGAGCCGAGTTTGCGCAAGGAGCGAGGTAAACCTGAAAAAGGCACGTTGACCTTAAACGCATATCACGAATCAGGAAGTATTGTTATTGAAGTGAGTGACGATGGTGGTGGACTTAACCGAGACAAAATTCTGAGTAAAGCGAAGGAAAAGGGTTTGGTCGATAGGAGTAGCCAACTATCAGATGAAGAAGTGTGGAAACTTATTTTTCAACCGGGTTTCTCTACAGTAGATCAAGTCAGCAATCTTTCGGGGCGTGGTGTGGGAATGGATGTGGTTCGGAAGAACATTGAGCAGCTAAGAGGAACTATCGAGATTGAGAGCGAAACAGATATTGGTTCCACATTTCGAATTCGCTTGCCTTTAACACTTGCCATAATAGATGGGTTTTTAATGACAATTGGTGATGTTCAGTATGTTGTGCCTTTAGATATGGTTGTGCAGTGTGTTGAGTTAAAGAGCGATACGGTTGAAAAAAGCAATGACAGAGACTACCTGAACTTGAGCGGAAAAGTACTGCCTTTGGTGAAGCTGAGGGAGTATTTTGAATCGAGCGGTAGAAAATCACGACGACAGAATGTGGTTGTTATCAATGCAGCAGGTAGAAAAGTCGGGTTAGTGGTTGATGAACTTCAAGGTGAATTACAAGCAGTAATAAAACCTATGGGTTCGGTATTCTCCCATCTCCGAGGTGTTGCAGGTTCTACCATACTTGGATCTGGTGAAGTGGCATTGGTATTAGATGTTATGACGTTGATCGACGATGTTGAGCAACAAGAGAACTTTTTGTTGGCTAAAACGGGATAGCGTATAGAAACTAAGGCAGGTTTATTTAGAGCCAAGTCAAAAAATTATTCGGAGAAGATGAGTTATGTTTAATAACATGAAATTAGGTGTTAGATTAGGATTAGGTTTTGTTGTTCCAATCCTATTCCTTATTGGAGTAGGCGTGTTCGGATTAGTTTCACTACATAAAACTGATCTGAATTTGGAGTCAGTATATAAAGACAGGGTGATTCCCTTAGAAGAGTTAAAGCTTATTTCTGATGCTTATACTGTTGAAGTGATTGACTCGGTAAATAAAGCAAACGCTGGCCTTATTACTGCGGAACAGGCGTATCAAAAAGTTGCGTCGGCGCAAGATCTTATCAATAAAAATTGGAACGATTATGCGCTTACAAAACATACTCCAGAAGAAGCGAAACTTGTACAGGAGTTAGAGCAGTTATTTGTTGCGGCTAACCGAGACAAAGATGCGGTTAAAGAAGTGCTACACAATATGAGTGGTAGTGTTGAAGGAGAGCTTACAAAATACGACGGTACTTTATATGCGAGCATCGATCCTGTGATTAAAGAAATTGGCGAATTAATGGAATTACAGTTACGTGTTAGTGAAGAAATATATAATGAAGCACTTGTCACCTTCGACCAAACGGTGAATATGAGTGTCGCATTGATTGTCATTGCCATCGTGTTATGCGGAATTGTCGGTTACTTAGTGACACGGAGTATTACTCAACAAATAGGTGGAGAACCGGCCTATGCAATGGGGGTGGTTAAAGCGATTGCAGATGGAGAATTGAAGACAGAAATTGTATTAAAAAACGGAGACAATACAAGTATTTTAGCGGCGATTAATAATATGAAAGAGTGTATTCGCCTTTTCATTACGGATATGAATCATATGTCATCCGAACATGACAAAGGTGATATTGATGTGGTGATAAGAGTTGATCGCTTTAACGGCGATTTTTCAGAAATGGCGCGTGGGGTAAATGATATGGTTAATGGCCATATTGCCGTGAAGAAAAAAGCAATGGCTGTAGTTAAAGCATTTGGTGACGGAAATTTTGATGCACCGTTGGAGCAGTTTCCAGGGAAAAAAGCATTTATTAACGAGACGATTGAACAGGTAAGAAGTAATTTACATACCTTAATTGAGGATACTGATCATCTTGTAGATTCCGCGCTTGCAGGCCAGTTGCAAATCCGCGCAGATGAGAGTCGTCATAAGGGGGATTTTCGAAAAATTGTGAAAGGTATTAATAGTACGTTAGACGCTATTGTGGACCCTATTACTGAAGTGAAACGTGTACTAACGGCTATGTCGGTAGGAGATCTGAATGGAAAAATTACAAAAAACTATACAGGTGAATTTGATGACCTTAAAGGTGCTGTGAATTCAACAGTTGGCAAATTAACAGATACAATTGATCAAGTGCGTACAGCTATTGATGCGATTCTTAGTGCTTCAAATCAAGTTTCTGCTACTGCTCAAACAATTTCACAAAGTGCTAACGAGCAAGCAGCGAGTGTGGAAGAGACTAGCGCATCAATAGAGCAGATGAGTGCTTCTGTTAATCACAATACCGAAAACTCAAAAACAACTGATGGTATTGCGTCACGCGCGGCGAAAGATGCGTCTGAAGGTGGGAAGTCGGTGAATCAAACTGTTGAGGCGATGAAATCCATTGCAGATAAAATCAGTATTATCGACGATATTGCCTATCAAACAAATCTATTGGCATTAAATGCTGCGATTGAAGCAGCAAGAGCGGGAGAACAGGGTAAAGGCTTCGCTGTCGTTGCTGCGGAAGTACGAAAATTGGCCGAGCGTAGCCAAGTAGCGGCAGAAGAAATTGGAGAAGTTGCTGCCAGCTCAGTAGACCTTGCCGAACATGCTGGCGAGCTATTGAATAAAATTGTTCCGTCTATTCAACAGACATCTGATTTGGTGAGGGAAATTACCGCAGCATCAGAAGAGCAATCTGTTGGGGCGGATCAAATTAACTCGGCAATAAATCAATTGAATGGCACCACCCAACAAAATGCTGCAGCTTCAGAAGAACTTGCGGCAACAGCAGAAGAGATGAGTGGACAAGCTAATCAACTGGATTCGTTAATGAGTTTTTTCAAAACCAATAATAATTTGTCCACATATGCGATAAAGCAGGAGACTGCACAAGATAATAGTGAACCGGTTAAAATGAGTTTAGTTGCAAATGGCGATTGCATTGTGCCTTCCGAAGATGAGTACACAAGTTTCTAATTAGGAGGCGAATATGAATATTCTCGCGACGCATGTTGATGATGGTGAAACAAGTAATACTGTTGATCATTTTCAATATCTCACGTTTTTACTTCAGAAAGAACGGTTTGCAATAGCTATCTCACATATCAAAGAGATTATACAACACTGTCATTTAACGGCAGTTCCGAAAATGCCCGTGTTTATTAGTGGGGTGATCAATTTGCGTGGCTCAGTTGTGCCCGTTGTTGATCTATCTTCAAGATTTATTGGAAAGAAAAGTGTTGTTGCAAAACGTACCTGTATTGTAATTACTGAAATGTCTATCAGTGATGAAGAGAAACAGATTGTTGGTGTGGTTGTGGATGCGGTTGATGAGGTGATAGATATACCAACAACTGAGATTGAACCAGCGCCAACATTCGGTGCAAGAATTAGGGCGGACTTTATCGAAGGGATGGCAAAACTCGATGACGAGTTTGTGATTATTCTTGATGTTTCTCAAGTTTTATCGGCGGAGGATTTAGGATTGCTGGGGCACTCAGGTCTTTCTGCAGGATCGGATGTACATAGTCAAGCAATCTGATTCTAAACAAGAATTTTAGTAAATCAAATCAGTAATGGAATATAGAGATCAACTATACCCAAAACGTTTGGGATTTAGGTTTTAGAGTGTTTCATTTTTTGTGTATGGCAAGGCGCGATGACGCAGCATAGCCATTCTATGTAAGGAGGAGCAACGCAGTCATGGACAAAAAAGGGAATGCTATCAGGCCTAAATCTCAATCGTTTTGGGTATATTATGAATAGTGTTGCTCCAGTAGTCACTTTAAGTCCTGGTGAGTTTACCCAATACCAACGTCTCATCTACGATGTTGCTGGTATTAGTATGTCTGATGCCAAGCAGATTTTAGTTCAAGGTAGGCTTGCTTCCCGACTTAAATCGTATCAATTAAAGAGTTATAAACAGTATTTTGATCTTATAGTAAAAGAACCGAGAGAACTTCAAGTTGCAGTTGATCTTTTAACGACTAATGAAACTTATTTTTTTCGTGAATCAAAACATATCGATTTTCTTCGAGACAATATTTTGCCTATAAGCAAACTAGGAAGGCCGTTTCGTTTATGGAGTGCTGCTTCGTCAAGTGGAGAAGAACCTTATACTTTAGCGATGGTGTTGGCGGACCATTTTAAAGGCTCGCCTTGGGAAATATTGGGTTCAGATCTCAGTAGCCGTGTGTTGGAAAAAGCAAAAATTGGCTCCTACCCCTTGGAGCGAGCAGAAAATATTCCGCAAGATTATCTGAAAACCTATTGCATGAAAGGAATAGGGAAGAAATCGGGAACTTTCTTGATCTCATCGGAGTTGCAAAAACATATGGAATTTACTCAGATTAATCTGGTAGAACGATTACCTGATGTGGGATTATTTGATGTGATTTTTTTACGAAACGTGATGATCTATTTTAATGTTGAAACAAAAATCAAAGTCATCAATCAACTATTAAAACAGTTACGACCAGGTGGTTATTTTATTGTTGGGCATTCAGAGAGTTTGCATGGCATGGGGATAAACTTGGAAACCATTTGTCCATCGGTTTATCAAAAATTATGAGAGTTCTATTTTAGTTTACGAATAGCGAAACGTAATTCTTTCTCAGAAAATGTTGGGTTAGCTTTTGCTTCCTGGCGGATATTGTTTTTAAGACTATTGGCGGTAAGCGTTTTTTTACAAAATATCGCTATGCGATTATAAGTATGAGGTGTACTTAATTGAAAGGCACAGGCGAATCTCTTTTTAAGCGCTTTGTTGGTGAAATAACCGCTATCGCTAAGTTCTTCTTTGTCGGCAAAATTACAGACTAATATACCGTCGATGGACAATAAACGATCTAATTTTTTCATCCAACGTGAATCTGCGTTAATTGCACGGGCGGGTTGAGATTCGTAATCGGAAAAAAGATCATCAACAATATAATCAAACTTTTCTCCTTGATATTCGTTAACCCATTTTATTGCATCTTCGTGAAAGAGCTTAATAGATTTTGAGTTGTTTACTTTAAAAAAACGCTTTGCAATGCTTAGATGTGTTTTATCGAGTTCCACGCCATAGAGTGTTTTCGGATTATTTAAAAATATGAGTTGTTTTATCGCAGCGCCACCACCGACGCCCAATAAAAGAATACGTTTGGGTTTTTTATCTCGGTTAAAGAAAAGTGAGGGCAAGGAGAGTAGATCCCAAACTTGACCGGAGAAAGGTCGTTTAGGATTATATTGCGAGTGAAATACTCCATTGGTATAGAGCCTAACGGAATTACCTGCGGTTCTTACTTGGTAGGTTTTGCCATTATTGTTTTTCGTCCATATAACTGCCAAATCGATCTTTCCATGATGTAGTAGAGTACTGACCATTCCGCTGACTTTTGCCATAATTTGCTATGCATGTGGCAAATTTCGACAGTTTGTTCAACGATAGTACAATCAAAAAGATCGCATATTTACCTTCAACAACTCTGTGAAAGTTCTTGGCAAGTTTATATCAAGATATGTTTTGTTCAGCAGCAAGTAGAATTATTTAGGCGTAAGTATAACGGAAAATATCATCGGTTCGTATATTAGATCCTAACTTCGTATAGTGCTACATCGCAATTTTATAAATGGTAGAAAGTGAGAATTAGCGAATTTTGACATTAGTTTTCTCTATCCCTTAAGGAAAAGTTAATATTTCATAATATTAATGAATGAAGATGTTATCCACAAAATCTGTGGATAACTCTGTGGATTATTGAATGATATGATTCTCTAGCAGGCGTCATCTCTGGATTTCTGTTAACTGGAATAATTTATAATCACTCTCTAACTTATTGATTTTTAAAAGACTAGGCGAAAACGGAAAAAATTAGCTAGGTTTTGATTATTTATTCGGCTCAATTTTAAGGATTAAACCCACTGTGTATAAACAACCAGACGATTAAACAATAGCTTAGATCGATTCTAATCAAAATATGATCATGAATCATCGGATTATAAAATAAATTTATGAGTGAAATTAGTGTAACTATAAGTCTATTCGAGGATAGGAGTTGTAGCGAGGAGAAGCCATTTTGAATCAAATATTTTGATCGTTTAAGGTTAATAGCTATAGCTATTCGCCGAAAAGGATCGGAAAATTTTATCATAATGGATTTCCGCACGACTGCATGGACGCAGAAGATAGTGCACCAACAGTAGGCGCTTTAGGCGACGCAGGAGCGGTTACCGAGCAGGCTTTCTATTCTCGGACAGCCTCCAATGAAAGTACAACGGGAATCGTTTGTTAGTTTTGTTATATGGACGAAATTAATTCATTTGTTACTCTTGAATAAGTCGCGACGTCGTGTAAAATGCGCGGCCCTGGGTGCTTAGCTCAGCTGGGAGAGCGTCGCCCTTACAAGGCGAATGTCGGGGGTTCGATCCCCTCAGCACCCACCAGTTGTTATTTTCAAATGTTGGGAGTAGGTCGTCATGGTCTACTCCTTTTTTGCTTATTGCTTTATTATTTGTCTATAACCGCGTTGAACACAGCTTCCATCTCAATCCAGTCGTACTCGATACCAAAAATGAGAAACAGGATATTTAACAATATTATCTTTCTCTAACATAGTATTTTTTGCATCAAACCCCCAAAATCCTATTTTATATTTGTGGAAACCTGCTATCTTTTACAGTAGTGCATGTAAAATTGCTTAAGCTTTACATAGCGATATATTTACATAGATCTAACCCAATTACTGAATTCTAATATGCTTTTAAATCGCACTTGCTTCCGTCTTTTCGCTACATTGTTTTGTTTTATATTATTTTGTTCAATGTTGTTTTCGAAAAACGTCGAGGCAGGTCGTTGCTTGTTTATCTCTTCTTATCACCAAGGCTATCAATGGGCAGATGGTATTGAAGAGGGTGTAAAAGCGACATTGTTGAATCAATGCGAATTTAAACAGATAAATATGGATACCAAGCGGTTTAGGGATGAAGCTTTTAAGAAAAAAAAAGGGGAGGAAGTTAAGGCGTTTATAGAGCAGTGGAAGCCCGATGTTGTTATTGCTGCTGATGATAATGCATCGAAGTACGTTGTTGTTCCCTATTTTAAAAATAGTGATATTCCTTTTGTCTTTTGCGGTATCAATTGGACTGTCGAAGAATACGGATATCCAACACCTAATATCACTGGCATGATTGAAGTGTCTCCCATTCAGCAGATATTTGAGAAAATAAAAGATGTTGTGCCAAATGCAAAGCGAGGAGTGTATGTTGGAGTAGATACACTCACCGAGCAGAAGAGTTTTGAGCGCTTTAATAAAGTTGCAAACCGTTTCAAATTATCACTAGATAAGCAATTGGTTAAAAATATGGCCGGTTGGATAGATAGATATAAAGCTGCACAGCAGCATGATTTTCTTATACTTGGTACGAAATCTGGCATTAATGATTGGAATGATGAAATAGTCTACCAAGCCGTTTACACTTATGGAAAAAGCTTTAGCATCACTGATTACGAATGGATGACAAAGTTTGCCGTGCTTGGATTAACAAAAGTTGCTCAAGAGCAGGGTGTATGGGCAGCAAAAGTGGCTTTAAAAATATTGAACGGTACTAAACCCAGTGGCATACCAATTATTCCCAATCAGCAATGGGATATGATAATTAACGATGGCTTGCGGAAAAAAGTAGGCATTCAAATTCCAGAATATATTCTATTAAATAGTAAAATCGTCAATGTTAGATAGACATTTTCCTCAACTATTCTCTATATATACATGGAGAATGAGTACGGCATTCATTTTTTGCACGCTCTTCTCATCCATTCTTATTTGGGTGATATTGCTTGTGGAAACGCAGTCGGCTGAAAGTAAGTTTAATCTAGAGGTTCACACAGTCTACTCCCAATTGCTCCATGAATTGAATGCTAATAAAACGGTGATATCCGCACTCTCTGGTTGGCAGCATTCACATATACTAGAGTATGGGAGTGAACTTCGTGCTTTTTCCAAGGATATTCTCGAAAGCTACCCGCAGCTAGCTTCGATTTATTATATGAAACGGGTAACAGAGAAAGAGCGCCCAGATTTTGAAGCGAGGATGCGTGAGGATGGGTATGCAACATTTCAGATTACCCAAAAAAGTAGAAATAGTATCGCTCAGTTAGATGAGAAAAAAACGAGCTATTTTCCTATAACATTTATCGAACCATTTGAGCCAGATACTGCGGGAGTATTAGGTTATGACGCATTATCAGATAAAGAATTTGCTAAAGCAATCCGAGAAGCAACCGAGAGTGGCAAAGAGGTTATTGCAATTTCGCCTGATTTCTACCGTCAGGGAGCTAGCCTGGTCATTTTCAAAGCAGTCTATAAGGGTAAAATTTTGCCACAGGATGTGGAGTCTCGACATAACCAGATCAAAGGTGTTTTTGTCGTTTCCATCCTTGTCGAAGATTTAAAACCTTTTCTACTGGATATGCTGAACGGTAGTTCTACTAACATATCGTTGTTACATAATACTGAAGAAATGTCACCTGCCGATGATGAGTTACTGTTTCATCCACTTAGTAATGAAAGTCAATTTGATTTATCGATGTTTCCAACGTTTGATACAGCTCTGGATATGTCGAGTGCAGGGCAACCGATAGTTTTACGTGTTTGGCGAAAAGCTGGGTTTGCAGATTACGACTTTAAGCTGCCCGTAGGTATTTTTCTTTTTTATATTACTGTGCTGATACTCATACGTGTCTCTCTTAAAGGCGATTTGAAACACAGTATTGCAGCGGAAATTGCGAAAGATGAAATTTTTAAAGAGAAGGAGTTGGCAGAAGTTACACTACACTCCATAGTCGATGGAGTGATAACAGCAGATATAAACAATAATATTGATTATATGAATGAAGTCGCAGAAAAACTGACGGGTTGGCGAAGCGAAGAATCAAAAAATTTGGCGTTGAATAAAGTTTTTGATATTCGCGCGGAGAGTCAGCCCAAGGAAACTAGTCTTATTTTCGATCAAAGTAAACTCAATAGTGATGTTGGGGAACTCAGTGAAAGTTATTTTCTCCAGAGAAAAGACGGCACACAATATACTATTAAAATATCAGCATCCCGTATTCGAAATCGAAGTGGAGATATTGTTGGAACAATAATCGTGTTCCGTAATGTGACCAGCGAACGTAAGATGGCGCAGCTCATGGCTCATCAAGCAAGGCATGATGAATTAACCGGATTATACAATCGTCGTGAATTTGAGTTTCAGTTAAAACGCTCTATTGAATGCAATGAAAAAAATAAATTATGTGATGTGCTCTGTTATCTTGATTTAGATCAATTTAAGCTGGTTAATGACACTTGTGGTCATATAGCGGGAGATAAGCTGTTAACACAAATAACGCATATTCTTAAACACAATACGCGTGAATCCGATGTGCTTGCCCGTCTTGGTGGTGACGAGTTCGGCTTAATTGTAAAAAATTGTTCCATTGAAAAAGCTTTTGATATTGCTACTGTGTTGCACAATGCCATCAAAGCATTTCACTTTAGTTGGGAAGGTAAAGTTTTTTCTATTGGTTCCAGTATGGGGCTGGTTAAGATTAGCGCTGAAATAGGATCAATCACTGAAGTCATGAGTGCGGCTGATTCGGCTTGTTATATGGCGAAGGATAAAGGCCGGAATAGAATTTACGCGCATACGATGAACGATCAGGAGTTATTGAGTCGTCATGGTGAAATGCAATGGGTACACAAAATCAATGATGCATTTGAGAACCAACGATTTAGATTATATCGTCAGGTTGTCGAACCGCTTTTAGATCATAGTAATCCACGGCACTATGAAGTACTGATTCGAATGGAAGATGAATTTGGGAAAATCATTCCTCCAATGGCCTTTATACCAGCAGCAGAACGTTACAATGTGATGCCTGCAATTGATCGGTGGGTGATAAAACAATCGTTTGCGTTAATGAGCGAAGAACAAAATGCTGAATTGATCTACAATATCAATCTCTCGGGGAAATCTATTAATGAGGAAGGCTTTCTTGAGTTTGTTATTGCGGAGATTAGAATAAATGATATTCCCACTAAAAATATCTGTTTTGAAATCACAGAAACTGCTGCGATTTCTAATTTGAATTCAGCCGCAGAATTTATCAATATTCTGAAACAACATGGCTGTACATTTGCGTTGGATGACTTCGGCAGTGGATTGAGTTCCTTCTCGTATTTGAAAAACTTACCTGTCGATTATTTGAAAATTGATGGTAGTTTTGTGAAAGATTTAATGGACGATGCAATTGACCGTGCAATGGTTTCTTCAATTGCACAAGTTGGCCGGGTCATGGGAATAAAGACTATTGCTGAATTTGTCGAAAATGGTGCTATCAAAAAGCAGTTAACTAAAATGGATGTGGATTATGCACAAGGTTACGGTGTTGCACGTCCGGAAGAGTGGATTGTAAAGCCTTCCAAAAAACAGTAAAGGGCGCCTCCGGTTGTGATTTAGAGTGAAGATAACACCAAAAGTAGGCGCTTGTAGGCGAGGCAAAACAAAACGAAAAAGCGGACTAGCCCAAGGATGGGCGTAGTTAGAACAATGCAGGAGCAATTGTCGAGTTTACTGCAGTAAATGAGCATTTTGAGTTTTGTTTTCCTCGGTGCCCTTTAGGGTAAACGCAGTTAGCGCGCTATAAATCTATTTCCGGAGGTGCCCTAAATTTATTTTGTGGGTAGGGTAAATATAACTGTTGTACCGCTGTTTTTCTCACTCGTAATCTGTAAATTTCCTCCGTGAACCTGGGCAATAATTTTACACAGATAAAGCCCCAAACCATAGCCACCGGTGTCTCTTTGCCTTGAGGGATCAACACGGTAAAACGGCTCCATTAAATGCGGTAGATGATGTTCGTCGATGCCTTCTCCATAATCTTTCACACTAAGCACTATATTGTTTTCGTTTGTTTTCAGAGAAATCAATGGCGACGGTTTATCTGAGGGCGTATGAGAGATAGCGTTATCAATGATATTTTTCATCAGTAACTTGATTCGTGGCACATCGACGTGTACACGATAATCATTTGGCACGATTTCTAGCTGTGGAGTATGCTGCGAGAAGTGTTGCGTAACGACTTTGCTTAATATCTCATCCAAAGAGGTGTCTGTTTCGTGAATAACTGCGTGACTAGTGCTTAATCTCTCCGTCTCCAATATCTCTTCAATTAACTGCTCTATTTCTTGCAAATCTTCTTTTATCGATTGGCTGTGTCTATTCTCAGGCATTAGATCAAGCGCGATTTTTGTTCGTGTTAAAGGTGAGCGAAGTTCGTGGCTAATTGCCAATAGTAGTTGTCGCTTGGATTCTAGCATTTGCTGAATGTCGTCAGCCATCTGATTGATATTATTCGCCAAGCTGCCCAACTCATCTTTTCGGTGTAATTCGATTCGGTGTTGCAGTTCTCCACTGCCAATTCGTTTTATGCCAGATTCTAACGTTTTAATCGGCAGAAAAAGCTTACGGATAACAAAATAGAAACCTGTTAATAGTACAATGATGAGAAACAGAGGAAGACCGTGGCGATGCTGATAATGATTTTTAGGGTGCAGAATAGAAAACACAATAGTGTGTTTGTCGTGGTTGACCACTAAAACTTCCAGATCTTCCAACTCACCCGTGGAGTACTTTACATCATTTTCCACAAACTGCTTGTAATATTTAATGCCTGATAAATCAATCGTCGTGTTGTTGCTTGACCAGTGCTCCGATTCGCTAATAATAAAAATATCTACCGATAACTTTTCGGAAATCTCAAGGGCTTTTAATTTATTTGGTGGAGTACCAATATCTTTTTGCACATATTCCAAATACTGCATGAGGTGAGGTCGAATATTTTCTTTAAAATTATTCTTTATACTAAGGGCAATATTTCCACCAACAATGAACATTAGTAGAATTGCCATGATAATAAATAACCAAAGAAAGCGTGCAGATAGCGAGTATCGCGCTCGATTTAATGCATTAATGATTTTCATGTTTTCTACCAACAAGACAATATCCGGTGCCACGAATGGTTTGGATAAAGTCGTAAGGTTTTAGTTTGTTTCGTATGCGGCTGATTAATATATCTACAGAACGTGAAAAAATCTCCGTATCGATACCTTTTAATTCATTGAGAATTTCATCGCGACTAAAAATTTTATTCGGGTGAGAGGCAAGTAAAAGTAAGCAACTATATTCCATCGTTGAGAGTTTGAGTGTTATATCTTTAAGTTTAGCCTGCCGAATCTCTGTATCGATAGAAAGTTCGCCGATGGAAATGATAGTGTTACTATTCGATTGGCTGTTATTTTGTTGCGTCCGTTTCAAAATACGTTGAATACGAGCGATTAGTTCGCGTGGCTCAAAAGGTTTAGGCAAATAGTCATCTGCTCCCAACTCTATGCCGATAACCCTATCCATCACTTCTCCACGTGCGGTTAGCATAATGATGGGGATTTCACTCTCTTTTCTTATTTGCTTACAGACTTCAAAACCATCCATTTCTGGCAACATAATATCGAGTATCACTAGGTCATATTGTACTTTCGATAAAAGCTCAAAACCTTGGCTAGGTTTTAAAGCGTGATCTAGGGATATTGAGTGTTGAGTGAAGAATTCGTTAAGCAGATTGCCTAGCCGTTCGTCATCATCAATAAGAAGTAGTTTTGTCATGGCTTGAAGAGTTGCAGTGGTATTGTGCCTGTAAAGGCACAATACCAGCAATACTTATTTACTGTAAAGGCTGAATGTTAATGCCAACCGTAGTGGCGATGTCTCTCCGATCTTTTTTGCCACTTTTCTCTTATCTCCTGCTGTTGTTCAGCAGTTAAACTGTCATAAAAGCCAGCAGCTGCGGTGATCACTTGAGGCGACTTACTGCCGACGAATTCTAGTTTTGTATCTACCATTGTTTGAAGTTTTGATTGATCCAGCGTTGCTTGATCTAATAACGCTGTGAATTCATCGTGTCGCTGTTTATGGCTTTCTTTAAACTCTTTTCGAATCGTCAAAATAGTATCTTTGAGATGATTGAGTTTAACCAGTTGTGCGTCGTTGAGTTCTAGTTCATCTTGGATTTCGTTAACTATCCATTCAGCCTTTTTTTCGGGCGATTTATGTTTATACCAGTGACCACATCCGCTAAAAGCGACAGCACTGAAAATAAACACACTGGCAATTGAGATGATTTTAAATCGATTTTTCATTGGGGTTCTCCATAATTTGTCCACATGATAATAATAGCTGTGTTGGGACTAAACTTCTTAACATGGAGGTAACGGTGTGTAACAGAGTGTAACAAGAAAGGAGGGGGAGGTGATTCAAACGAATCTATATGAGGATTAGGCCTTGTCGTTAAAGAGGGTACCTAGCATTTCGTCTTCGGTTTTTATTATTTTCGCATTAGCTTGAGCCTCCTGCTTTATACTAATCAATTTAGTCAGTTGTTCTTCTAAGCTGACATTCGATGCTTGTTTTTGTTCTGATTGAGCAACTGCTGTGTTTTCCAAATCAATCTTATCATTTGTATTTTGTGAGTTGCCTTGATATGTTGGCGGTGAGATTTGCGCAATTTTAACACCGCCATCAAAAGATTCAACCTGATTGGCTCGCTGCTGTTTGAAACCTGGTGTTTCACTGTTTGCGATATTGTTTGCAGTGGTTCTTAATTTGGTGAATGCGCTGTTTAAACCGCTTATGGCAATATTGGATATCATATTTGTAGTCAATATTTGGCTATCTATAAGTAATACAGCGGATTTAGCAGGGTTAATTTAATAGAATTAGCGTGGATTTGTGATTGAATTTGCGCTTTGATTTTGGATGTCTAAATGTTATGTACAAACTTGTATTATTATCGGTGTTACTCTGTTTTAGCATGGTGGTTAACAGCGAAATGAATAGTGAACTAAGTGATAGTGGAGTTAAATTGAAGCCTTGCCCTGATTCACCCAATTGTGTCTCATCACTTGCAAATCAAGAGTTACATAGAATCGCTCCTTACTCTTACGAGCATGATTACGAAACCACAAAACGCCGTTTGATTGCTGCAATTAATAACCTCCCTCGAATTTCTGTTGTTAAAGATGAAGGAAAATATTTGCATGTAACTCAAACCTCATTTTTGTTTCGATTTGTCGATGATATTGAATTTATATTTGATGAAGAAAATAGATTAATCCATTTTCGTTCAGCTTCGCGGGTTGGTCGTTCTGATTTTGGTGTGAATAGAAAACGCATGGAAAAAATTCGTGCATTATTTGAACAATGAAAAGTATTTATAATCTCGTTTTTAGTTTGCTGCTTGTCTTTAGCGCTGCTAGTTACGCTGATAATGGCCCTACTAATGACTCTTTTTCAGACTATAAACATTTCGCCGTATTGTCTGAGGTTGCTTACCATAATAAAAGTAAAATTAAGCAAACAGCCGAAAAGCTGGGATGGCTGGTTAGCCACTATCGGATTATTCCCGACATTGAAGTGCTCTATTATATTCTCAGTAATCATGAAAAAAGGAGCCAGGTGCTTGTTGTTCGAGGCACCGCAAATGCCGAAAATGCTTTGATCGATGCTGCGCACAAACTGATACCTAATTCTGCGTTGGGGATCAAACTACATGAAGGTTTTGCACTGGCTGCGGGAGAGATTTATGCTGTCGCAAAAACACAACTTGTAAAAGATTACAAAACGATAATAACCGGTCACAGTCTGGGTGGTGCAGTCGCAGTTATCCTTGCTATGCATATGGACAAGGATGATTATGCCGTAGATGCCGTTTATACTTATGGCCAACCTAAAGTGACAAATATTACGGGTGCGTTAACGTATAAACAGTTAAATTTAATTCGTGTGGTAACACCAAAAGACTTGGTTCCTCTGGTACCACCGTTTGATGCGTTGGATGTAAATAATTTGGATATTTATTGGCATTTGGGACGAGAAGTTATTTTATTACCTGGTAACAAATATTCAGAAACAAGTGGCATTGAAAGTATGTTAAGGGCAAGTAATATTTTAAGTGAAAAAATTGATGAGAGAAATGTCGTACACCACAGTATGTCTCATTATATTGTATTAATTGAAAAGAAACTTGGTGATGCTGAAAAAGTTGTACATAAAAACAATCTAAACCTGTTTAAACTATTTTCACAATAATGTTTAAATTGAATAAAAAAAGATCATTTTCAAAAATTATTGTTGATTTGTTATTCGGTTGATAAAAGTTTTTATAAAAATTCCCGATTTTATGTGTTAATTTTAAAATGATTGCCGCAAAATATAATCCTAGAATAATCAGTTGGCCGCACGTTTAGAGTGCAAACAGTTGGTTTGATTAGCGTACTAGCCCATGGATGGTCGTAGTTAGAACAATGCAGGAGCAATTGTCGAATGAAAAGTTTTGCGTTCACCTGGTTGGTGAATCAAACACTTTTCATATAGCTAAGTAAATCAAATGATTGTGCTATAAATTGTGGATCAACTGATTAATCTAGGGTAATACTGTGGTAATTGTAAATCTTGTGTTGGTTGTTTCAGAAGTCTGCTTGTCTATTTCTCCTGTAATACCGTCATATGATTTAGTGAACAAATGATATTTTTTAACTGGGGTAATACGATGGCAACAGGTACAGTGAAGTGGTTTAACGAGTCTAAAGGTTTTGGTTTTATCGTTCCTTCTGATGGAAGTGCAGAGGTGTTTGTACACTTTTCTGCGATAGCATCAGATGGGTTTAGAACCTTAAATGAAGGGCAGGCGGTAACTTATGATGTAGAAAGTGGCCCGAAAGGACCTCAAGCTAGTAACGTTGTTCCGTCTTGATATAGATTATTCTTAACTCAGGGGGGAATCTTGCTGCCGAGGTTTCTCCCCGAGCAGATCTACTATACTCTCGTAAGATAGAGCAAGCGTTCTTGCGAGTTCATCGATTTGCGTTTTAATGTTTTGTATTGGTGCAATCATTTCTGACTGTTTGTTGGCGTCACTCGCTTCTATTGCACCATCGATTTTGATCTGATCCTTTTCCTGTAAGTCCTTATTGATAAACGCATCAATTGTTAACAAGTTGTTAGTGTTTTGCTGGGTTATTGCGCGTTTTGCTCTTGCAAGGTGTAGTTGCATTGTTAAATCAGTCATCCTATCTAGCGGATTATTGGATTTGCTATTATCAGCATAATTAGTTTGGTTCAAGAAAGGGAGCGGTGTTTTAAGTCGTTCAGCGAGTACTTTTTCCAATCCCATTGCTTGCGCGTTCTCAATCTCTTTATTCAGCGCATCTATATCATGATTACCTAATAATGGATCTGCTGATAAGCCAGGTATGGCATTATTCCACATATTGTCATTTTGATTGCCAGAAAGAATATCAAACAGTGTTTTATTGAATGTAGTTTCGTATTTGTCGAGTGTCTCTTTGATTTTGACTTTGTCTTCGCCATTTTCTTTTTTGAGTTTTGTTTGCGAGTTTGTGCTATCCCAATAATTAATGTTCTGAATGGCCACGTTCTATCTCCGTCAGACTGATAGAAAGTCTATTACACAAGACGTGCCTGTTTTTTGATCGCTAGGGTATTGTTTTTCTGTCGCAAACGCTGGGATACGGAAAGTTTATCCTAGAAAGATCAGTTGGCCGCGAGTTTAGTGTGCAAGCAGTTGGTTTGATTGTCGTAATGAAAAGTTTTGCGCTCACCTGGTTGGTGAGCCAACAGCTTTTCATATAGCTAGGCAAATCAAATGATTGTGCAATAAACCGTGGATCAACTGATTTTTCTAGGTTTATGCAACTTCGGCAGAGATAGGGCGGTATGTTATTGCCTTAAAAGGAGTTGGAGGCAGAAATGAATATGGAGGCACCCATGTATTCAACTTCTTGAATGGTTGTTGCACCACCAATAACTTGTGCATCGCCTTCACCGAGTGTGGCAGCAGCGCCAAATGATATAGAAGACGCTCGTGTAAAATGGGTAAAACTCATGGTGCCGCCTATGATATTAATGTGTTCGTTATATTCGTTAATGGCCTTTGGTGTGAGTTTAGGTGTGTTTGCGAAATTTGTAAAACCGCCCATTCGTATCGCGAGTTTTCCACTAATATAATATTCAAGCCCGGCAGCCACGTTTACTAATGGAGAGCTTGTTTTATTGATTGCTTCGTAAATCCATGCGCTGGAGGTTAATAAAAGCTTGTTGTTCGCAAAGTAGGCTGCTCCTAGATTTATCGTAAATGGGAAATCTCTTTTCTCATTATTCGTTGATATTATCCGATTGAATGCACTTGGTTGACAAAGTGCGCCTTGTACAGCTGTATCTATATAAGTCGTAGCACAGCTCATTTGAATTTTGTAATCCGAATGTAATAGGACTGTTTGAGTTAGCGTTAAACCTAGTGATATTTTCTCGACTGGTGTGTACATCATACCGAATATTGGTTTAACACCGATCTCTGTTAATGACGTATAGATGTTTTCCCAATGATATTTGTCATCTTCTGACGCGGGAAAGTCAAAGCTCTGGCTAAATATCTGCTCTTGTGTACGATAGTAACCATAAAGTGTTAAGCCGACTGAAAAGTTATCCGTGATTTTTTTTGCGTATGAAGGACCAACATTATTGGTTGTGTCTTGATTGTTAAAGTTGATTGTAAATTTTGTGCCTGCAGAAGGGATATCATTGAATGTTTGATCTTGGTCTTCCAATGTTGAATCCGTTACAGTGTAGGAAAATCCAAGCGATCCTGAACCTAGTGGTTGAGTAATACCGAAAAAGTTAGGCACTAGAGCTGAGGAGGTTCTTACCCAATCCTGCCCACCAAGTACTTTTTTATACTTCGTTTGGGAGATATTAAACGCATTCATGTTTGCTGAGATATTACTGGTGGTCGCATAAACTATCCCAGCCGGGTTGTAATAAAGCCCTGAAGGATCATCGGCAATTGCCGAATATGCACCTGCAAGCCCAGAAGCCCTGTCCCCAATTAGCATATTGTTATAGTGATAATCATCCGCGCTAACAAAAGGTATTAGTAAAATGTAAAACGTGAAACTCTTAAAAACTACTTTCAATGTATTTACTAAGTATCGGTTATTTAAGAGCATATTTTGCGAACCTTTTTTTACCCCGAGGAAGTTTCAATTTTTGTAAACCTTCTTCTTTGGCAATAGTTTTTAGGGCTTTTAAGCGTTTACTGGTTGGAGGATGCGTTGGTTTCTGTCCTGACTTTTTCTCTTCTTTTGCTGTCAGCTTTTTAATGCGTTTGAGATAGCGATGCATGGCGTGGGGGTCGTATCCTGTCGCAGCTAATAACATGAGCGCCACGTTGTCGGATTCAAATTCATCTTTTTGTTTGAAGCCCTCTTTCATTAGTAGGTTTACTGCATTGTCTACCGCTTGAGCAAATAAAACTTGGGTGGAGCTTTGTGAACTGCCGAGTATTTGTGAAATACCGGCTGAGGCCGATTTTTCTTTTCCTTTTATTTTGAACTCTTTAACAATATGCTTTTCCGTAATATGTGCGATCTCGTGAGCAAGAACAGCTGCTAGTTCTGATTCATCTTTCATCGCTTTTATGGCGCCTTTAGTGATAAACACATAGCCACCTGGGGCGGAATAGGCATTGATGAAATCGGCATCTAACACAGCGAAATGGTACTCTATTTCGTCACGACTGGAATACGATGCGAGTGATTTCCCCACTAAATTGACATAATGCGTTAGATTTTCGTTTTGATAGAGTGAGAATTGTCCGAGAATTCTCGCAGCGATGGTTTTACCAAACTTTATTTCCGCGTCGATATCTTCGCTAATGTCGGTGTTGGTATTTTCGTGATGTGCTCTTGAGCGAAAATTCTCGCCAGCGGGTATTGCTGACGAGAAGGTGAGAATAAGAAATGAAAGAAGAACGAAGGTAGAGGTATTTCTCATGTGCGAATCCTTTCGCTGGTAGGTGTTTTTATTGCGTTATGCTATTTACCAATAGAATCCATAAAAGTATAAAGTTCGTCTTGTTCGACAGTTTTGCTTTCTACACGATCTAGTGCTGCATAATCCATGACATCTTTATTGTTTACTCGCGAACGATCCATATTTTTTAAGCCTCTGACCGCCGCTGTGGTTGATACAGTACTTGCTCGACGACGTGAATTGTTCATTAACTTTGAATCTGCATTAGCCATTCTACGGCTACGTTTCATTGGTGGATGATTAGATACGGCTAAACGTGAAACCCAACCGACTAGTCCATTATGCTTTACTTTATACCAGTTAGCCTTTTTTTCTAGATTTGTAATTTTTTGGCCTTTCAATAAATTATCTACGGTTTTAGAACCAAAAGCAGGACTAGACAATATTTTTGCTCTAGCACTCATTACGTAAAGAAAATCTTCTGCAACTGCTGATAGCGGTAAGCTAATCAGCAATGCAAGTAAAAAGGTTAGTTTTTTCATGCCCATCTCTCCAGGAATTGGTTTCATCTTTCTTAGAATAAACATCGACCTGTGAATTGGAATTCTTTAACCTATAGAGGGTATTAGCAGTGCTAAGTGATATTCATAGATTGTTGATTTTATGAGAAATACAGAAGTAAATTCAGAAGTGATTTCATATGCTGAGTAAAAGAATTTGTTAGATATGTGAGCTATGCAACTCTTTCCCTACTGCGCTATACCCAAAGCGTTTGGGATTTAGGTTTTAGAGTGTTTCATTTTTTGTGCATGGCAAGGCGCGATGAAGCTACCGCGTCCTGCTTTCGCCCCTTGCCTACATCCCTATAGGCAACGCAGCATAGCCATTCTATGTAAGGAGGAGCAACGCAGTCATGGACAAAAAAGGGAATGCTATCAGACCTAAATCTCAATCGTTTTGGGTATATATTGATTCATACTCTAAGTAGTAGTTATTTTGTTGTCATTGTGAAGACACCATCCCAATCGCTTTCTGGCGGTGTTATTTTATAATCTTCACAGCGTTTGCGTATGATGTTGTGAACCGTATCGCGCGGTAATCTATCAAGCAAAGATAGTGCGGCATCCCATTCTTGTTTTAAATAATGCTCAAAGGCTTCGTTGCTTGCTTCTTCTATTTCAAAAGCCTCTTTCTGCTCTTTCTCATTAACTTGTTCGGGCAGTAACAGCGGTTGAAGTACTTTTATAGGCTTTTTCTTGCCTTTTACCCGAACAAGATCGACAGGTACGCAAGGAATAGGGGTTTTTAGTCGTTTATGGGTCTCTTCAGTAATTAAGACTGCAACCCCGTACTGTTTAGTTAGGCCCTCTATTCGAGAAGCTAAATTAACGTTGTCGCCGATAATGGTATAGTCCAGCTTACTTTCTGATCCGATATTTCCCAGTATTGCATCACCTGTGTGAATTCCGATACCAATAGCAATCGGGTCTTGGCCTTTCTCCTGTAGCCATTGGTTAACCAGTTTGAGTCGGTTAATCATATCAAGTGCTGCGATTGTCGCCTTCTCTGCATGATCTTCCGACTTTATGGGTGCTCCCCAAAAAGCCATGATTGCATCACCAATAAATTTGTCGATTGTGCCGTGTTGATTAAATATAGCATCGGTCATTGACGAGAAATAATGGTTAAGTATATCCACTACTTTTTCAGCACTCAGTTTTTCCGACATATTGGTGAAACTTCTTATATCGGAAAACAACATGGTGATATTCTCTTTACTGCCAATCTCTGCTTTTGCAAAATCTTCATGATTATCGACTACCGTGCTTAATACTGCCGGGGAGAGATATTGCGACATCATGCGTTTGAATTTTCGTTTCTCCCGCCCCTCCATAAGTACCATTGCTGTAAATGAGGCCACCCATGCACTTAATAATGCCGTGAGTGGTGCGACCATATCGACGACATAATTGAATTGAAATAGAGAATAACTCACTGCTAAAAATAGTGACGCAACACTTAGTGGTAACATATTTTTAATCGTAATCTTCTTAATGAAGAGTACGCTTAGTGTAGTTAATACTGTGAATAGAATGATAAGTGTATAGGTGATAGATGAGTTTGCAGGAATCAGAAAATCGTTGCTTAAAATATTACTGGTTAATGAAGCATGGATGAGTACCCCAGGTAAGCGTGCGTCGATAGGGGTGTTTTTTAAATCGTTTAGTCCGGCGGCACTGCCACCAACAAAAATATATTTATTTTGAAGTTCGGCAGGGTCAATCAATACGTTTTCCAAATCGCCATTTTGAATGGCATGTAGTGATGCAATGAGGCCGCTGAAGGAATAAGTATTATATTTCCCGTAGTAGTTAACTAACACTTTCTCAGATTTATCTACCGGGATTTTGATGTTTCCAATATTCAGTTTGTTTTTATGGCGAGAAATTGTTTTAGGTTGTAGAACGTCGATTAAGGCGGCAGTAGATAGTGAGGGGAAAAAATTGTTTTGATAATTATGGAAGAGCCGCGCACGGCGATAAACACTATCGTTATCTGCTTGAACTTCCACCACACCAATTCCAGGAGAGATCTCTAACAGTTCAGGAAAAGGGAGATAATAGAAGTTATTGGGCGGCGTTTTTAGATTGGATACTATTCGTTCGAACGGTTGTTCGCTAATATTTCGTGTTTTTATGGAGAAAAACTCAGCAACGCCTTCTGGCAGTGGCTTGTTTAGTGTAATTTGGCTCGATTCATCTTGGGCGAGTGTATCCAAAATAAATCGTACCGCATGATAAACAAACGGATAATTTGCGCTTGCATTAACTAACTCAAAATCATCAGGATTGATTGTCTGTCCTTCTTCAATGATTTTATGTTTTTCGGTGAAGGTAATATCAAACATAACCCCTTTAGGTTCAGCGTATGAGAGAAACTCCAACAAATCTGCATAAACGAACCTTGGCCAGGGCCAACGGCCAGCGTAATTATCCATGGCATCTAACGAAGCATCATCGATTAAAATAACAGCGACATCATCGTTGGCCTTTTTATCTGCACGAATTTCACTCATCCGCCAGTCATAACTTATTCCCTCTAAGGTGTTTAATGCGCCGTTTGAGTAGAGAATAGACACGACAATTGTCACCGAGAATATGATCAGGATTGGACGTAGGAATAATTTTGCTTTATTGTTTAACAAGTTGCGTATCCGGTAATGGGTTTTTAGGTACACACATATCGAATGTCTAAAAAAATAACTTTAGTGGTTAGATTTTAGTCACGCAGGTTGTCCGCGCAATTGATTTGGCTCGTTTCTAAAGCTCCATGAATCGAGCGACGTATTAGGAATGGGGGAATGTTCTTACTTCGTCAATGCTATTTGTCAATGAAGGCTAAAATTTGAAGGCTAAAATTTTATCAGCAGGAGTCGTCATTGTTCGCCGAGAAACCGGCGAATTTCACTATCTACTACTGCGCGCATATAATCATTGGGATTTTCCTAAAGGTGTCGTCGAAGAAGGTGAAGAAATTTTAGACGGCGCTCTGCGAGAAGTTAAGGAAGAGTCTACTATCACAGATCTTCAATTCACTTGGGGATATCAATATCGTGAGACAGGACCTTATGGTCACGGAAAAGTCGCACGTTATTACCTTGCTGAAACAGAGCAAAACTCTGTGAGCCTGCCTATTAATCCTGAAATTGGTAAACCCGAACACGAAGAGTATCGCTGGGTGAACTATCAAGACGCGAGCGAATTAGTTTCTCCCCGTGTTCGTTCTGTGTTGGATTGGTCCCAGGGAATTCTCAAATATATTGACTTTGATTAGTTAATAATCAATCTTATTCTATTCTTGGAAAACTCTTCCTTGCTACCATTTATTTGGGACATTGCTCGTTTGTTGAGTAAACCCTAACGTTGCATGAAATTTCGGTTGAAAACCGCGTAGCTGCTTCTATAGCAGCATATTAGCGTTTTCGCGCTGATTTTCTAGATTTCACTTAGAGTGACTAAGCTCAAACTAGAAAACCAACGCGAAAACACTACTATACTAGCTCTATAAGCTTTTAATTCCGAACTCTTATGCAACGTTAGGGTAAAAAAATAAATATTAATTAACTAACGGTCGTTATTTCTCATTAAGTGGATAATTTTTAATGTTAATGATGAAAGCGGCACCAAAAGAAGAACAGTATTTAATTTTTCGCGTAGGCCTTGTTGCCTGCTGCGTACCTATCGAATCAATCGATTCGGTAGTGCGTACTGCTTCGCAAACGCTACATCATTTCCCTAACCAAGCAAATTATATTAGCGGTGTTATTCAATATCGCGGTAGTGCCATTTCTGTTGTAAATCTTTTTCATAAGTTTGCTCAAATACAACCAACAACCGATACGGGTGACTATATCTTAGCGCACACCAAATTTGGTCTCGTAGGGTTTTGGGTGAATGAAGTACTCGATATTGTTAATGGATCTGATGAAGAGTGGGGCGATGCACCGAGTTTTCTTGGTGATAATATTTTTTATCAGACCATGCTCTGGAAAGAAAAACTGATTCTCCAATCCGAATTTGATCGTTTAGTTGCAATGAACGATTCACAAAAATTACACGAATGGGCGGTAGAAAACAGCTCGGATCTTTTTCATCAGCAAGCGGCTAACTCAGATATTGGTGAGCCTGATATCGAGAAAGAGATTGAAGATATTGAAGATACAAAAGAACAACAAGCACAGACCAAAGTTGAAGGCAGTCAGCCTGTTCCTGATGCAGTAAAAGTTTTTGATTCTGTTCAAGTTGAATCTGATGTAGATGAGGAGAGTATTTTTGTTGAATCTGGAACAATTGAAATAGCAGAATCAGAGTTAAATATCGAAGGTGAGAGTTTTCTCAATAATTCGTCCTTGCAATATGAGGGAGTTCCAAAACAAAGCCCATCAGAACAAACTATACCCGAGCAAATTAAATCTGAACAACTGGCAGAGCTTGAGAGTATTACGCATGATTTAGAAAAACCGGTTTTAGTGGGTAATGAGGTCGATAGTGAAATTCAATCGAGTTTGGAACATTCAATTACTGAAGCAGATAATTTAATTGCGCAGAATAGTGGACCGAACTATGAGCCGAATAGTGAGCAGCAATTATCAAGTGAGACAGTAGTGCCTAGCGGCTTTACTGAATTTATGGATAATAGCAGTATCGCTAGCGATTTTGAGAATACTGCTTACAGTGCATCGGAAATTGAAGAAAATCAGAATAGAAAAATAGATAACAGTGATGAGTCGAGTAGAGAAAGTCAAACCGAATTGACCAGTAACATTTCTCGAACTATGACAGAAATCCTTTCACTTCAAACTGAATTTGATGAAGATTCCATACATGAGAGTACCTTTTCTGACGTTGAAGCGCTTGTCCCCGACAATCTTGTGCCCGACAATAATGTAACTAAATCATCGAAAGAGAATAGAGAAACAGAAGATAGCCAAACTTCAGTGGTACAACAGCCGCCTCCTGTAGACATTGCATCTGAAACTGAATCTAGAACAGCGGAAGAAAAATCAAATAAACCAGTTCTACAAGTTGTCGATCTGGAAAATGGTGATAAGAATTCGAAGGCAGAACCTGTTTCGTCAATTTTTACTGAATACAATTCTGATAGTTCTATTGATGAAGTTATCGATGATTATATTAGCGATAAGGAAAAAGAGGCTTCTGAAATTGAAAACGAGTTAGGGAAAACCGAAGGAAACCATGACGATGATCTAGATGCAATATCTGATGAAAAACGAGAAGCATCCATCCGTAAAGTTATTGATCGTATCGAGAAACAAAAACCTGAAAATTCCGCAGCTAAACGGTTTCGGTTAGTGGCGAGTGTTATGATCGCTGCATCGGCGGTGTTTTTAGTTCAACACTATGTGATGAATGAAAATGGAGATTTGGTTGTCAATAATGATTCGATTGAATTATTAGCAGAGAAGAGTATTCAAGTTGTCGACAAACAATCAACACTGCTTGCCACAACTGCTGGTGTAACGGGGGAAGAAAAATCGTTACCGGTGCTTCCTATTCCGCTGAAAAACGGTAGCCAAACGACTGCTGAAAATGGTGCACTATTTCCCTGGCGCAGTCATACTGTTGTGCGTGGTGATACGCTTTGGCATATTTCCGAGTATTATTTAAAAGATCCTTTCCGTTATCCTGAATTAGCGCGCTGGAGTAATATTGAAGATCCTGATCTTATCTATCCAGGCGATGAGGTGAAATATCAGGATGAGTTTAAGTTGGAAACAAAACCTGATCTCAAATAGCCACAAGTTGGCCGAATAGACCATGAATCTCGCGCCTTTGATTCAATAAATAATTTCATTCAATCGACCGGACACATAAGCTCAGCGCTCAACAACTGCTCCTGGAATCAAATTTCTGCGTAATAAATTCGTGAATTCATTAATTACCCGAGTTAGTAACAATATTTCTTTCTATTCCTTGTTTAAACGCCGCAATGTTTTTGGTAATTTCATTTACGAGTTTTTGACGAGAAGCTTGACTCGCCCAAGCGATATGGGGCGTAATGATTAAATTTTCTAATTTAGCCTCAATGAGAGGATTGTGCTTGGGTGGTTCTTCATGTAATACATCTAAAGCTGCGCCAGAAATTGTACCGTTATTTAACGCCTCTAAAAGATCGTGTTCGTTGACGATTCCACCTCTGGCGGTATTTATTAAGAAGCTGCCAGGTTTCATCATCGTTAACGCTTTTTTATTAATAAGGTTCTTCGTTTGTTCGGTGAGTGGGCAATGTAAAGAGATAATGTCTGCTTGTTGCAATACTTCAGCGATAGGTATTCTGCCTTCCAACTGATGCTTGGCGGAGTTTTGTTGCTTAAGCGATTCCGCAATCAATAGTTTTAAACCAAAGGCTTTGCCGACTTCCGCAACAGCTCGTCCTAATTCGCCATAACCAATGATTCCCAGGGTTTTTCCGTATAATTCGCTTATGGGGTAGTTGAGCAGGCAAAAATGTTTTGCTTTATCCCACGCTTTTTCATTCACGCGTTGTTGATAATTTATTAAATTATTATGCAATGCCAAAATCAGCGAATAGACATGCTGCACAACAGAATGCGTTGCGTAACCTGCCACATTACACACGGGAATATTATGTTTCTCAGCAGCGTGTAAATCGATATTATTTGTACCGGTTGCCGCGACACAAATCAGTTTCAATTGACCACAATGTGACATGATTGATTCTGTGAACTGAACTTTGTTGGTGATGACAATATCAGCGTCTTTTATTCTCGATACAACGTCGTCAATTTTTGTTTCGTCGTAGTTAATCCAAGTTTCACATTGAGACTTCAGTGAATCAAATTTGATGTCTCCTCGGTCTAAACTTCCTTTGTCTAAAAAAACGATTTTCATTTAGTTGGTATATCCTTAACGTTGCGGAGTAGGTTCAAAATGTACGTCATATTTCCTTCATGGTTGTGTTGAACCTAAAAAAAGCAGTTGATCCACGAAATATAACACAGGCTCTTGTTTCGCTTAGCTATATGAAAAAAGCTTGCTTCACCAACCAGGTGAACGCAAAACTTTTCATTCGACAATTGCTCCTGCATTGTTCTAACTACGCCCATCCATGGGCTAGTACGCTAATCAAACCAATTGTTTGCACTCTAAATGTGCGTCCAACTGCTTTTTCTAGGTTGAAACGTATATAATCCCTAAATATGAAAAAAATTCAGTGCGCTATTAGCCAATGTTTACTTGGTGATAATGTTCGATACGATGGCAGATCGAAACTCAATGCGTTTATTAACGACGAACTTTCTACTACGTTTGATTGGTTACCGGTTTGCCCAGAAGTTGGAATTGGACTTGGGGTACCACGACCACCTATTCATCTCATTCAGATAGCGCAAAAAATTCACGCGGTTCATGTTCACAATGAAAATAACGATTTGACTGATTCTTTGCAACAGTTTGGGCAAAGCTTGCAGGAAAAATTAAAAATGGTCGATGCTTTTATCCTCAAAGCACGCTCGCCGAGTTGTGGCTTGGGTTCTACACCGGTACAGAGTGAAAGCTTTTTATCGAACGGCATATTTGCCGAACAGATAAAAAAACAGTTTCCCTATCTACCGTTGATTGATGAGGAAATGATCGAAGATCAAAAATCTCGTGTACAATTTTTTATTCATCTTTACTATTATCGAAAATGGAAGAGAGTAGCGACAAAGAATTACCATGAGCAAGATCTTTTTTTTAAGCAATCAGCAATGATTTGGAGTTTAAAAAGTGGGGAATCCATATCGACCTTGTTGTCTTTAACAAGAAAACAACGCGAAGAAACTTTCTTTTCCATTTTAAAGCGTTATTTATCGTTGAATGGTTGGTTAAATAACATGCAGGTGGCTACTGGGAAAAACGATTCTCTTTTGTTCAAGAAAACAGAGAAGCAACTTATGTCGTTATTAAAAAATGAATTCCCCTCTGCCGAAAGTTTGAGCGTTATTGATGAGCTAATGCTTGATCATTTTTAACACGATTACTCTCGGTCCAATCATTTTATTGATGATCCTAGAATAATCAGTTGGCCGCACGTTTAGAGTGCAAGCAGTTGGTTTGATTAGCGTAATGAAAAGTTTTGCGTTCACCTGGTTGGTGAATCAAACACTTTTCATATAGCTA
>Ga0316204_10003759_pt1 | contig 29338 bp, 27 predicted proteins | sample 6monrhotite_MG_2_FD_205661 | JGI IMG/M metagenome (GOLD analysis project Ga0316204, IMG submission 205661) | Microbial mat bacterial communities from mineral coupon in-situ incubated in ocean water Damariscotta River, Maine, United States -... | ecosystem: Environmental > Aquatic > Marine >...
ATTATCGATGGCGGCAATTGTGGCATTGAGCCAACGACTGTTGTCGATATGAGTGAGCACACTTCAGTTATCATCAGGCGGGGCAAGGGTGACCCATCGCCATTTGATCTCGATTGAATGAGTGAGCTTGGGACGAGTTCACTGTATAATAGCTGAAAAATTTATAAGCCATTGAAAATACATATTATTCATATCAGCCTCAAACTTCATTATCGGTTTTAATCTCGGGAGATATCCTTTTGAATTCTTTGCCACATCAGCAGCAGCGCGTTCTGTCGGGTATGCGACCCACCGGCGCTTTGCATCTTGGTCATTATCACGGCGTTTTGAAGAACTGGCTGAAGTTACAGCACGAATATGAGTGCTACTTCTTTGTTGCCGACTGGCACGCCCTGACGACTCACTATGATGAGGTGCAGGTGCTGGAGGATCATGTCTGGGATATGGTGATTGACTGGCTGGCGGCGGGGGTGAATCCGGGTTCCGCGACCTTGTTTATCCAGTCGCAAGTACCAGAACATGCTGAATTGCACCTGTTGCTGTCGATGATGACGCCATTAGGCTGGCTGGAACGCGTTCCGAGTTATAAAGACCAACAGGAAAAGCTTAAAGAAAAGGACCTCGCCACTTACGGTTTCCTTGGCTACCCGTTATTACAGAGCGCTGACATTCTGATTTATAAGGCGGGCCTGGTCCCTGTGGGCGAAGATCAGGTTGCCCACGTAGAGTTGACCCGTGAAGTCGCGCGGCGCTTTAACCATTTGTATGGTCGAGAGCCAGGTTTTGAGGCCAGGGCAGAAGAAGCCATTACTAAAATGGGCAAGAAAAATGCCAAGCTCTACAATCAGTTACGTAAAAAATACCAGGAACAGGGGGATGAAAATGCCCTGGAAACCGCCCACGCGTTATTGAATGATCAGCAGAATATTGCCCTTGGTGATAAAGAACGCCTGTTTGGTTTTCTTGAAGGCGGTGGTCGCGTCATTTTGCCGGAGCCAGAATCATTGCTGACACCCGCATCAAAAATGCCGGGGCTGGATGGGCAAAAAATGTCCAAGTCCTATAACAACACGATTGCCCTGCGAGATGACCCCAAGGACATCGATAAAAAGCTCCGTACCATGCCGACTGATCCTGCACGCATTCGCAAGACTGACCCTGGCGATCCGGCTAAATGTCCTGTCTGGAGCCTGCATCAGGTGTATACCGATGATGAAACACTTTTAGAAGTCAGCGAAGGCTGTCGTACAGCAGGTATTGGCTGCCTGGACTGCAAGAGGCCACTGATTGACGCTATTCTGGCTGAGCTCGCGCCCATTCGTGAGCGAGCACAGGAATACGAGAAAGACCGGGGTCTGGTGCGAAATATCATCCATGAAGGCAGTGATAAGGCGCGTGATGTGGCGCGCCAGACGTTGGAGGAAGTCCGCGATGCAGTGGGACTTTCTTATAAATGATGTCAAGCTTGTCATTCGCCTCAGCGGCTGGGATAGTATAGCCCATGACTGAAACGACTCCGCAGACTGCTCCCGAACAAGCTGAAATGCCCTTTGCTGTTGTACATGGCGAAGCGGTAACGACGCTGCCTAAGGATCTGTATATCCCACCGGATGCCCTTGAGGTATTTCTGGCCGAGTCGTTTGAAGGCCCGCTGGATATGTTGCTTTATCTTATTAAGCGCCAGAATATTGATGTGCTTGATATACCTATTGCCGAAGTCACCCGCCAATATATGGTGTATGTCGATTTAATGAAGGCATTAAATCTGGAACTGGCCGCTGAATATCTCGTCATGGCTGCCATGCTGGCCGAAATTAAATCTCGTATGTTGTTACCCCGTCCTGTTGAAGACGATATGGATGAGGAAGACCCTCGTGCAGAACTAATACGTCGTCTGCAGGAATATGAGCGCTTTAAACAGGCAGCAGAAGACATTGATACGCTGGCACGTGAAGATCGCGATACGCACACGATTGAAGTGCAGGCACCCGATCGTAAAGTTGTTAAGTTACCACCACGGGTTGATCTAAAAGAAATTCTTTTTGCCATGAAGGATGTTATGGATCGTGCGCAAAAATATGCGCATCATCATATTCAGATGGAACCACTATCGGTTCGCGAACGTATGTCGCGAGTCTTAAGTGCGGTAGAGGCAAATCAATTTACTGAATTTGGAAATTTATTTACCATAGAAGAAGGGCGTTCCGGTGTGGTCGTTACCTTTCTGGCGATTCTGGAATTGTTAAAGCAACACTTAATCGAAATGGTACAAGCCGAACTGTATGGACCTATTCATGTAAAAGCCGCCGGCGGTGAAATAAAAGTAGATATATCGAAACAACAGGCAAACGACTAAGACAATGAACGAAAACGAACTCAAGAATATTCTTCAAGCCGTTATTATGGCATCAAGTTCTGCGATGACGATTGATAAATTGTTGTCGGTATTCCCCGATAATGCACAGCCAGAGCGTGATGAGATTCGTAATGCTCTGGCGGCAATTGAAGAGGATTGTAAAGATAAGAGTTTTGAGCTTAAGCAGGTCAGTAGTGGTTATCGTTTTCAGGTAAAGAAAGATTACTCGGAATACGTCTCGCGCTTATGGGAAGAACGTCCAGCGCGTTACTCGCGTGCATTATTAGAAACATTATCCCTGGTCGCGTATCGCCAACCCATTACTCGTGCTGAAATTGAAGCGGTTCGTGGTGTTAGTGTCAGTAGCAATATTATGAAAACCCTGCTTGAAAGAGACTGGGTGAGAGTGGTCGGGCATCGTGATGTCCCTGGTAAACCAGCAATTTATGCAACCACTAAAATTTTTCTCGATTATTTCAATTTAAAGAGTCTGGAAGATTTACCCCCACTCGCTGAATTGCGTGATCTGGATAAGATTAATGAAGAGCTTGAGCTTCGTTATCCCGATATGCCGAAGGTCGAGGTTGAAGGTGGCAGTGACTCTGATGAAGAAGATAATGCTGCTGTCGTTAACCTGGAAAGTGCAGAAGAAACATCGGAAGCCACCGCTGATACTGAGTCACTCTCCGATGCGAACGACGAAACCAAAGAAGCCTTGTCTGCTGAAAACTGAATCCCTCTGATATGGATGAAAAACTTCAAAAGGTATTGGCCAATGCCGGTCTAGGTTCGCGTCGCGAAATGGAATCCTGGATCTCACAAGGTCGAATTCAGGTGAATGGTCGTGTGGCCACGATTGGTGATCGTGTGACAGTTACCGATCAACTCGAGGTTGATGGCAAGCCGTTATCGCGCCGTAGCATTGAAAACAACTTTACCCGTGTTATTGTTTACCACAAACCTGAAGGTGAAATTTGCACAGCAAAAGATCCTGAAGGTCGACCAACGATTTTCCGAAACTTACCAAGGCTTCAAACTGGTCGTTGGGTCAGTATTGGCCGACTGGATATTAATACCTCCGGCTTATTGTTATTAACGACGGATGGTGAACTCGCCAATCGTTTAATGCATCCTAAATATCAGATTGAGCGTGAATATGCGGTACGTGTTCTTGGACAGGTGAGTGATGAGACATTGCAGCAATTGCGCACGGGTGTAATGCTGGAGGACGGAACGGCGCATTTTGATCATATTGTCGATGCCGGGGGTAAGGGAGCCAACCATTGGTATCATGTGATATTGCGTGAGGGACGTAACCGTGAGGTACGCCGCTTGTGGGAAGCGGTAGGACATACGGTAAGTCGTTTACAGCGAGTCCGTTACGGCAATATAACTCTGGATCGTGAAATTAACACTAAAAAATGGCGTGACCTGACACCTGTTCAAATACGACACTTGTTGAAAATGGTCGAGTTAAAACGTGAAGCGGTTTACGATGTCTTTAAGAGTCAACACGGTAAAAATAGTAAGAATTTTTCAAAAAAGAAAACGTCTAAAAAATCTTTCTCACGACGGTAATGAGCACTCCGAAAAAGTTCATGCAAGTCTTCGATAGATTGTATGCAGCTTACGGCCCACAAGATTGGTGGCCTGGTGATACTCCCTTTGAAATTATGGTCGGTGCTGTGCTGACACAAAATACCTCATGGGTAAATGTTGAAAAGGGCATTGAAAATCTCAAGGCCAATCAAGCATTACATCCCCAAGTTATTGTCGACACTCACCATAAGCGCTTAGCGAATTGGTTAAAGCCTGTTGGGTATTTTAATGTTAAGACAAAGCGACTTAAAAATTATTGTGACTGGTATTTATCAGAAGGTGAGGTGCCTGAGCTGTCAAAACTAGATACCATATCTTTACGTTCAAAGCTGTTGTCGGTAAATGGAGTTGGACCTGAAACGGCCGATGACATTCTTCTCTATGCTTTTGAACGGCCGGTGTTTGTCATCGATACTTACACAAAACGTTTATTTTCACGGCTGGGATATATTGAAGCGGAAGCAGATTACGAAAAAGCACGGTCAATATTCGAGAATAAATTACAGAATCTGAGCGTACAAGTTAAATTGTTTAACGAATACCATGCATTAATCGTTAGCCATGCAAAGCAGCATTGCAAAACAAAACCTTTGTGTACTGACTGCTGTCTTAAGCGACAATGTAAGTATTAAAGTTTTTATTCATGATCACACTTCCCATAAATAATGTTTTAGCAAATATTAAAAATACATTAGCAGGGCATAATCGTATGGTGCTTCAAGCACCTCCTGGAGCAGGTAAAACCACCGCTGTACCTATCGCATTGCTCGAACAATCCTGGTTAGGCAACAAACAGATCATTGTTCTTGAACCACGACGTATAGCGGCGCGTAACGCAGCTTCACGTATGGCCTTTTTGTTAAATGAAAAAGTAGGTCAAACCGTGGGTTATCAAATACGTCAGGATCATTGCTTTAGTGCGAAAACGAAAATACTTGTCGTTACTGAAGGTATATTGACGCGAAAATTGCAGGCTGACCCGGAGCTGAAGAATACTGCTTTGGTGATATTTGATGAGTTTCATGAACGCAGTTTGCACGCCGATTTATCGCTTGCCTTGTGTTTGCAAAGCCAACAGGTCTTGCGTGAGGATTTAAAAATTCTAGTGATGTCAGCGACGTTGAATACCCATGCGATTTCTGATTTATTAGGCAACGCTCCAATAATTCAGAGTGAAGGGCGGAGTTTCCCCGTTGATATTCGTTATCTTGACGTACCAACAAAGAAAGGTAATAACAGTTACAGCAATCATCAGCAATTAATGTCAGTCATGGTTGCTGCAACAAAGAAAGTTGCACTTGAACATGAGGGAAATTGCCTGGTGTTTTTACCGGGCATAAAAGAAATCAAGCAGCTCTCGAACCAACTCAAACAAATTTTTCAGAAAGAAGCTGTCGATAATATTTTAATCGCACCATTACATGGAAGTTTGAGCAAGCAACAACAAGATCAAGCTATTGCCGCACCGACTGAGGGACAAAGAAAAATTGTACTAGCCACCAATATTGCAGAGACCAGTTTAACCATTGAAGGTATAAGTTGTGTTATAGATTCCGGGTTGGAGCGCGTACAGCAATACAGTCCTTCATCAGCTATGAATAGCTTGGAAACGTGCTTCATATCAAAAGATTCAGCAGAGCAACGCAGTGGTCGGGCAGGCCGCCTGGAAGCTGGTGTCTGCTACCGCTTATGGACAGCACAACAGCAGCAGGGTTTGATTAAACATTCTGCTGCTGAAATTCTACACAGTGATTTATCTATGCTGGTATTAGAACTAGCGAATTGGGGCGTGCAGCAGGCAGATGAATTGGAATGGCTGGATTGCCCGCCTGCGAGTGCAGTCGAACAAGCAAAAAGATTATTACATCAACTTGAAGCGATTACTCGTGATGGCAAGATTACATCGCATGGTCGTGACATGTTGAAACTAGGAACGCACCCAAGACTCGCGCATATGATGTTGTCTGCTGTTAGACATAACCAGGAATATCATGCATGTTTAATTGCCAGCATCCTCACAGAAAAAGATTTATTTTTAGCGGGCGCCGAAAAAAGTATCGACATCCATGACAGGCTTAGTGCGTTACGTCAGTTTATTTTTCTCAAGTCACAAGATTCTAAAAACACTCAACGTCGTAATGTTGACGTGCAGCAATGCAGACGAATCATTCAAACGGCGGATGAGTTTTTCAAGCGCCTTAAATCCTGCTGTGGACAAATCATCAAAGACGAACCCGACAACAACTACAGTGGAGTGCTGCTGGCCTATGCATATCCGGATAGAATTGCGCAGCAACGCAATCCAAATGTGCCCCGTTATATTCTTAGTAATGGCAAAGGGGCAGTAATACCAGAGCATTTAGAACATCATTTGCATGAGTATCTTGTTATCCCCAACCTTAATATGGGTCAGACTACAACGTCACATAGTAATCAGAAGCAGGGTGAGGCGTCTATTTATCTTGCTGCTGATATTACAGCTCAGCAATTAGAAGACTATTTTATTGATCTTCTTGAGCATGAGGAAAGTGTTGAATGGAACGAAGTGAATCAGCGTGTAGAAGCAAAGCAAACATTGGCTATTGGCAAAGTAATTCTACATCAAACTATTCTCACGCCTGAGAATAAAGATGCTATTCATGAATGTCTATTACAAGCGATCAAGGACAAAGGACTAGCCTGTTTAAACTGGTCATCACAGGCTGATAATCTGAGACAAAGGTTACAATTTATTCATTATCAGCTAGATATTGACTCGGAGATAAAAGATAAATTGGGAAACAGTCATCTCCCTGATTTTACGGATGATACTCTTCTGAATACCTTAACTCTATGGTTGCAGCCTCATCTGACAACTGAAAACAGTATTAAACAATGTCAGAAGCTAGGTATACATTCCATACTTGCTAGTCAGCTTAGCTGGGGGCAGAAACAAGAACTTAACCGATTAGCGCCTGAGAAAATGGTTGTCCCCAGTGGTTCGGTTATTCGAATTGATTATAGCGATCCAGCTCAGCCTGTACTTGCTGTCAGGTTGCAAGAAGTTTTTGGTTTATATGAGACGCCGACAGTATTAAATGGTCACTGCAAGCTAATGATGCACCTATTATCTCCCGCGCGGAGACCAATACAGGTAACACAGGATCTGCATAGTTTTTGGGAAACAACTTACCATGATGTAAAAAAAGAACTGCGTGGTAAATATAAAAGACATTACTGGCCGGATGATCCGTTTACTGCACAGGCAACCAGTAAAACCAAAAAGAACATGTAAGCTTTTTATTGCTATCCGTATAGATACAAAACCACCATTAACACGATAAGAATTAAGTAAGGATAAGTCACGGTAGGTTTTGCTGCGCTTGACAGGTATTCTTTTATTAAGCCAGAAATATTTTGTCTCTGTTTGTCCCATTGAGTATATAACTGAAAGGCCTTTCCATCTTCATCAGAATTGGTTTGTAACTCATCTTCAACCATTATAATTCTTGTTTCCAGGCGTTTTTGAAATGTTTTCCATATGCCCTCCTGTAGCCATAGAACTAAAATCACGGCAATAGCAAACCATTCGTTAATAGAGTGGGTAATAAATATTACGCTGATTACTACGCTGACGAGTTTAATGACAAGAGAGAATCTCTCGTACTTCTCAATATCGCTGTGGATTATTGCCCATTCATTTTGAAAATTGTTCATGACTATTTTGTCTCATCAAATGTTTTTAGTTTAGAGATATTTTTTTCCCAGTTCTTGCCATCAAAAGATGTGATTTTCATTGACTTAATAGTACCTTCTTCAATACATCGGGCGTTGACACTATAGCCATCGGGATGTGAGCGCGGTATATAGAATGACTTAATACCGCAGGTTCTACAAAACAGGTGTTTAGCTTCATGTGTATCAAACGTATATTTTGATAAATTCTCTTCACCTTGAAGTAGACGAAAACGTGACTTGGGTACAATTAGATGTAGAAAACCCGATCGGGAACAGATCGAACAATTGCAATCATCGACTTCAATATCAGCAGGTGCGTCGACTTCATAGCGCACTGCGCCGCAGTGACAACTACCGAAATGCGTTATAGTCCTGGTCATGTATTATTCTCCAGAAGTCTGTTTTTTACTTCTCGCCAGATCTTCAGTTTTTGATCTTTATTAAGGCTTGCCATTGCAGGGCTGGTTGATGGCAGTGTTGAATATTGTATGTAGCTATAATTGTCGTCAAGTTCAGGCAGAATAAATCGTTTGAATTCTTTTTCTGCTTTTTGACCGTTAAAGAAAACATATCTAATTTCAGGGTGTTGTTTAAAAAAAGTTAAAAAGTCGTTTCTTATAATTGAATCTTTCTCAATCGCCGTATCCAGACTGCCTTGGCGGATACACTGACTGAGTACATCCCATAAGGCAATTTTGTTTTTGATTAGAGATGCCGCTCTATTGTTGTAATCTGCGTTCATATCAAAACCAAACAGTGAGTCCATGATATACCAGAAACTATTGCGTGGATGCGCGTAGTATTGCTGTTGGGCCAAAGATTCGACGCCTGGCATTGAACCCAGGATAAGTACTCTGGCATCTTTACACTCTATCGGGTCAAAGCAGCTAATTTCCTTCATGTGTTCTTATGATGTGCTGTCGAGTTGATTGACTTTTTTGTATAGCCAGCCACCAAGGTAAAGACTGATGCCGACAACAATCAGGCTGGCGATTCTAATGCCAGGGCTTGAGGTGGACAGGTCATAACCGACGACTTTGGCTACTGTGATGGCAAATATCAATAATGAGGATTGGCCTAAAAATTTGTCGTGATACTTGAGTGACAGAAACAGGCAGGTAATCGCAATAATCGCCCAACTAATGGATACGGCAATGCTGTTGTCCAGGATATGTACGGCCGCTGCCAGAAGAGCGATGTGTCCGCCGTATAGCAAAATGTTTTTTGTCTCGACAGGAATTGTCAGCTTTAGATTTTTGATAAACATATATCCCAGATAGAAACTCAGAGCATAAAGTAGAATGAGTAATTCATAGAGGGGGATATTATTATCCTTGTCTCCCCAGACAATCAGGCGAATATAGTTGATAGCAAAGATTAATGTAATCACGATCCAAACAGGGTAGGAAACGGCTGCTATATCATTTTTCAGTCTGCCTGCGATGACAGCAAAGACGAGTAGGATAATCGCAAACCATGGTGCAGCGTATGCAGGTGTCAGATCGATATAAATGGCATGAAAGATAACCAGTGCAACATAGGCGCCTAACAATAACTCACCGCCTGGGAGAGGTCTTTTCATGATTTGTCGGGTAGCGACATAGATTGCAAGTAATACAAACGCCGTAGCAACTGAGATCCAGGGTGCGTAATTAGGTAAATGTTGTTGTAATAAGGTGTATTGTAAAAAATAGAATATTAACACTCCGGGAAGGTGCATTAGAGCTGTCGGTGTTGTTAAAGGGGTTTTGTGGCGAATACTGAATATTGCAGTCGTAATTGCAAATATGGCCAATTGCATAGATTGGAATATTAGTGCACCGGTCCAGTTATCAGAGCTGCTATTCCGCCATAGCCAATCAAAACCAATCATTGCCAGATACATGGCCAGTAGATAAATGCTGCGCTCTTTTATCCAGGTTGCATATATACAGAAGATAATGCTCCAGCAAAGATAGTATGCAATCAGATCAAGGAGCTGTCCTGCGGTGAAGGTAGAAAGTAGAAAAGGCGCGGAATAAGATCCAATGATGGCAAAGAAAGCATATAGATTTAAACGGAAAATTTGGCATAACCAAAGGGCAATAATACAACTGAGAATAATTGAAATGGTCGCTGCACCTGTACCAATAATAGGATAGTAAAGATGTGCGCCGTAGATGGACAAAAATAAAATTACGACACCACCCGCTGGTAACAGACTGGCATAACGACGATCAATCTTTCTCAGTAATAGGCCGGAAACAATTAAAATAATTCCACTTAAAACTGCCAGGCCGACCTGACGTTCTGGTGTTAACCAGCCTGATTGAATGGCTAATCGAATAATATAGGCAGCCGCGAGAACCAGGGCTGTCGCACCACTCCAACCCAAGATTGTGGTAGCGATGTTATGTGATTCGTCTTCTGGTTTGTTTTCGTTAGATAATATGATGGAAGGTTTTTGGTTTGTCGTTGCTGTTGTGGTTTGCACAGGAGAGTGCTGGATAAATTGTGCTACAGCATCATCACTAATTTGTTGATTAGTCTTGATACCGAGATGTTGCTCAATTTTTTTCAGCCGTGCTTCGAGATTGTTTAACCGGTTATCATCAAAGTCCTTTTCCATATTGCTCTCCTGCTAATAGTGAGTTTCATTTTAAACAATTCATCATGACATTCGTTGCATTTGAAAGCGTTCTTCCTGAATGCCAAATAATCCCCAGTTCCCGTTTAAATTGCAACTTTGGGAAACGTAAAACTTTTAGTGATCGATTTAACATGGTACGAGGCAATACACTCCAGCCAAGACCAATGCTAACCAACATACGAACAGTCTCTAATGAATTGGTCGACATGCCGGCCGGTAAGGGTTTATTTATTTTATTAAAAGCAGCTTCGATAATGTCTCTAGTATAAGTACCAGGCTCAGGCAGAATGGCTGGCTGGGTAAACAATGTTTCCAGCGTCAGGTTGGTCTCTTTTACCAGTGTACTGCTGGCACTGATCATAATGTCCATGGGGTCGTCCCAGATTTTTTTATAGCGAAGCGGTGCTTCCGGGACCTGCGGCAGGGTAACGATGCCCAATTCAACATCGCCATGAATAACCTGTTGGCAAACCTCTTCTGAGGCCAGGAAATTCAAATTGAGTTTTACGTCAGGATACTTCTGACTGTAGTCACTTAAGATGGGTGGCAGGCGGTGCAGGCCGATGTGATGGCTGGTTCCCAGGGAAAGCGTACCGCTGACTTTGCCACTTAAATTACGGATGACACGGCGACTGTCTTCCAGTTCGTCCAGAATTTTGCGCGTGCGGGGTAATAGTGCGATACCTGCTTCGGTAAGCCCAATCTGACGTCCAATGCGGTCAAACAGAGCCGTATCCAGCTCAGATTCAAGTGCTGCAATGCGTTTGCTGATCGCTGGTTGGGTGAGGAATAATTGTTTCGAAGCGGCAGAAAACGAACCTGTTTCAGCAACACTTAAAAATGCCTTTAAGTTATTGATATCCATTGCATTATCTGTGGTTGTCTTATTTGACTATACCAAGCATAGATATAACCAATAGGAATAGCAAATATGAAAAATATGAATTTGAGTTATATATAGATTTTGACTAGTCTTATTGTCACTGAATCATAGGAAAAGACGATGGCTGGAAAAACTTTATACGACAAATTGTGGGATGCCCATGTGGTTCGTGACAACGGTGACGGTACAGCACTCATATATATAGATAGGCATCTAGTCCATGAAGTGACATCACCACAGGCATTTGAAGGGCTGCGCATCGCTGGCCGCAAGCCATGGCGTGTTGATGCCAACCTGGCAACACCGGATCACAATATCCCGACAACGAATCGTGCTAGAGGCATCGAAGATCCTATCGCCCGTATACAAGTCGAGACCCTGGATAATAATTGCAAAGAGTTTGGAATTACCGAATTTAAAATGGATGATATCCGTCAGGGTATAGTGCATGTGATTAGTCCTGAGCAGGGTGCAACCTTACCCGGCATGACCCTGGTCTGTGGTGATTCGCATACCTCAACTCACGGTGCCCTGGGTGCTTTGGCACAGGGGGTTGGTACCTCTGAAGTCGAACATGTCCTGGCGACACAGTGTTTAGTGCAGAGCAAATCCAAAACCATGTTGGTCAACGTTGACGGCAAGGTTGGTAAAGGTGTTACGGCGAAAGATATTGTATTGGCGATCATTGGCAAGATTGGTACTGCTGGTGGTACGGGCTATGCCATTGAGTTTGGTGGAGAGGCTATTCGTGACTTGTCGGTTGAAGGTCGTATGACGGTTTGTAACATGTCCATCGAAGCAGGTGCACGTGCCGGTATGGTCGCTGTCGATGAAAAGACGATCGAATATGTTAAGGGTCGTCCGTTTACACCCAAGGGTGACATGTGGGATCAGGCGGTGGCGCAATGGAATGATTTGCATAGTGATGCCGATGCTGCATTCGATACGGTTGTGAACCTGGACGCGGCCTCGATTCAACCACAAGTGACCTGGGGGACTTCGCCTGAAATGGTGGTGGCAATAAATGATAAAGTGCCTAACCCTGCGCAAGAGTCTGATACGGTCAAGGCGGATGGCATGAAAAAGGCACTAACGTATATGGATCTACAGGCCAACACACCCATTAACGAGATTAACGTGGATAAAGTCTTTATTGGTTCATGCACTAACTCTCGCATTGAAGATTTGCGTGCCGCCGCCGAGGTGGCTAAAGATCGTAAAGTGGCAGATAACGTGAAGTTGGCAATGGTGGTACCGGGGTCTGGTCTCGTTAAACAACAAGCTGAACAGGAAGGTCTGGACAAGATTTTTCTTGATGCGGGTTTTGAATGGCGTGAACCCGGTTGTTCCATGTGTCTGGCGATGAACGCGGATCGATTAGAACCAGGTGAGCGTTGTGCATCAACATCAAATCGTAATTTTGAAGGTCGACAAGGGCAGGGTGGACGCACACATTTGGTAAGCCCGGCTATGGCAGCAGCGGCGGCTATTGCTGGTCACTTTATTGATGTGAGGAAATTATAATTTAAACCACAGAGGACACTGAGGTTCACAGAGGTTAAAAATATATCATGGATTTCTCCGTGACCTCTGTGGTAAAAAATAGGATTAAGTTATGGAAAAGTTTAAAACATTAACGGCAGTTGTTGCACCTATGGATCGACCCAATGTCGATACCGATGCGATCATTCCAAAGCAATTTCTAAAGTCGATTAAACGTAGTGGCTTTGGTCCTAACCTGTTTGATGAATGGCGTTATTTAGATCATGGCGAGCCGGGCATGGACAATAGTAAGCGCAAAATAAATCCTGATTTTGTTTTAAATCAATCACGATATCAGGGTGCGCAGATTTTACTTGCACGCGAGAACTTTGGCTGTGGCTCATCACGTGAACATGCGCCATGGGCATTGGCTGATTTTGGTTTTAAAGTCATTATTGCGCCTAGTTATGCTGATATTTTTTATAGCAACAGTTTTAAAAACGGTATTTTGTTGATTAAGCTGGATGCGGATGTGGTTGAACAATTATTTAAAGAAGTGACTGCGAACGAAGGCTATGAATTAACGGTAGATCTTACAGCTCAATCTATCACGAAGCCCAATGGCGACGTGATTAAGTTTGATGTGGATGAATTTCGCAAGCATCGTTTATTAGAAGGTCTGGATGATATTGGCCTGACTTTGAAAAATGTTGATGACATCAAAGCATACGAAGAAAAGCATAAGCAAAAAGCGCCATGGCTGTTTGCTTGATTAATAGAAGGTAATACAAAATGACAAAAAAAATTGCAGTTCTCCCCGGTGATGGCATTGGCCAGGAAATTGTTGCTGAAGCAGTGAAGATGATTAAGGTATTGCAGTCCGATGGACTTGATGTGGAAATGCAGGAAGCACTTGTTGGTGGTACAGCCTATGATGCAACGGGCACACCGCTGCCAGAAGAAACATTAAACATTGCCAAGGCGTCTGATGCGATTTTGTTGGGTGCTGTCGGTGGTTATAAGTGGGAGGCACTGGATATATCAGTGCGCCCTGAGAAAGGTTTGCTGGGATTGCGTGCAGAACTGGATCTGTTTGCCAATCTTCGTCCTGCAATTTTATATCCTCAACTGGCGGATGCCTCAACACTAAAATCGGAAGTAGTATCGGGCCTGGATATTATGATTGTGCGTGAGCTGACTGGCGGTATTTATTTTGGTAAGCCTCGCGGTATTCGAATTCTCGAAAATGGAGAGCGTGAAGGATATAACACGCTGGTATATCGTGAGTCAGAAGTAAAACGTATTGCACAGGTAGCCTTTGATATTGCACGTAAGCGTGACAGCAAAGTGTGTTCGGTTGATAAAGCCAATGTACTGGAATGTACTGAAATGTGGCGTGAGACCGTTATTGAGTTACACAAAGATAACAACGATATCGAACTTTCCCACATGTATGTTGATAATGCGGCAATGCAGTTAGTGCGCGCACCGAAACAGTTTGACGTGATGGTAACCACGAATATGTTTGGCGATATCTTATCTGATTGTGCAGCGATGTTGACGGGGTCAATTGGAATGTTGCCATCAGCGTCTCTAAATGCAAAAGGCCAGGGTATGTATGAACCTATCCATGGATCTGCGCCTGATATCGCAGGGCAGGGCATTGCAAATCCTTTAGCAACGATTTTATCGGTTGCTATGATGTTGCGGTATTCACTGGGTGAAAGTGCTTTGGCGGACCGTATTGAAAAAGCAGTTGATAATGTTTTGGATCAAGGCTTGCGCACAGCAGATATCTATTCGGATGGTATGACCAAGGTAGGTACGACTGAAATGGGTGATGCTGTCGTGGCGGCCTTGTAATTTATTTTGTCACCACAGAGGTCACAGAGTTACACAGAGGTTTTTAATGTTCTACTCTGTGAATCTTAGTGTCCTCTGTGGATTAAGATTTTAAGAATTCAATAAGGGGTGCAAGAAAATGAAACGGGTAGGCTTTGTAGGTTGGCGCGGCATGGTGGGTTCTGTGTTGATGCAACGTATGCGTGATGAAAATGACTTTGCAGATATTGAACCGGTATTCTTTACAACATCACAAGCTGGACAGGCCGGACCTGATGTTGGCAAGGATGTACCAACACTACAAGATGCCAATAGTATCGAAGATCTTAGTGATATGGATGTTATCGTCACCTGTCAGGGTGGAGACTATACAAAAGCGGTATATCCTGCGTTACGCAAGTCTGGCTGGAAAGGTTACTGGCTTGATGCGGCTTCCGCGCTACGTATGGCAGATGAAAGTATCATCGTACTTGATCCTGTAAACGAAAACGTTATCAAAGATGGTCTAGCGAATGGTGTTAACACTTATGTCGGTGGTAACTGTACGGTTAGCTTAATGTTAATGGCGATCGGTGGTCTGTTTGAAAAGGATCTGGTCGAATGGATCACACCCATGACATATCAGGCAGCCTCAGGTGCTGGTGCGAAAAACATGCGTGAACTCATTCGTCAAATGGGTGCAATTAACGATAATGTAAAATCGTTGAATGATGATCCCGCGACAGCCATTCTTGAAATCGATAAACAAGTTACGGATTTTATTCGGAGTGATAACTATCCAACAGAAAAATGGCCCGCACCACTGGCGGCGAGTTTAATCCCGTGGATTGATGTGCCACTTGAAAGTGGCCAAAGTAAAGAAGAATGGAAGGCTCAGGTTGAGACAAACAAGATACTTGGCCGTTCTGATAATCCTGTGCCCATTGACGGTTTGTGTGTGCGTATTGGGGCAATGCGTTGTCATTCACAGGCGTTAACGATCAAAATGAAAAAAGATGTACCGCTGGATGAAATCAGTGACATGCTGGCATCTCATAATGATTGGGTTAGTGTTGTTGCCAATGAACCGCAAGTGACGATAAAAGAACTAACGCCTGCAGCTGTAACGGGTACATTAACGGTACCTGTGGGTCGTATGCGCAAGTTATCGATGGGTAATGACTACCTGTCAGCCTTTACTGTGGGTGACCAATTACTGTGGGGTGCGGCTGAACCGCTGCGTCGTATGTTACGAATCTTACTGGAATCTAAATGACAGACAAAATCAATCTTGCCATTGTTGGTGCCACCAGCTTAAAGGGTGAAGCTTTTTTATTAAAATTATCTGAAATGCCTTTTGATCTTGGCGAAGTCTTTTTGTCAGCGGATGAGGCCACTGCAGGAGAAGAGGTAGAGTTTGGCAAGAAAGAATTACTGGTAACGCTTGCAACTGAATTTGATTTTACAAAAGTACAGTATGTTATTTTTCTTGATGACCCTTCACTGACAGAACAATTGTATCCTTCGGTTGAAGCATCGGGTTGTATTGTTATTGATGGCAGTGGATATTTAGGACAGCGTGACGACATTAGCCTTGCCACGCTTGATGAGTATCAAGAGCCTTCACGTGTCATGGCAATACCTGAAACGACAACATTGCAATTATGGTTGACGCTACGTTCGTTATTGCAAGATACGGCTATTGATAATTTAAATTTAACAGTGATGCAATGCACGGCACATGCAGGTAAAGCAGGTATGGAAGATCTGGGTAGACAAACAGCCCAGTTACTCAACTTTCAGGATGCACAAACAGGCATTTTTAATCAGCAACTAGCCTTTAATTTAATTCCCCAGGTGGGTGAGTTACAAGAGGATGGCAATACGCAATATGAAAGCGTGATTGAACAACAACTTTCTCGTCTGCTGGTGATGCCACCATCGTCAATTGATGTGACCATGATATGGGTGCCTGTCTTTTTTGCGGACACTGTTTCAGTTTCATTGAATACGCAGGATAGTCTGGATATGGAAACGATCACGGATCAGTGGAATTCAAACACGTTTTTAACTTTTAACAAAGCTCAGGCACCTACACCTGTTACAGATGTGTCTGGTAAGAGTACTGTGCATCTTGGTCGAGTAAGATCGTCGACAAGCGCAGTTGATACGACGCGTCTGGCATACACTTCGATGGCTGATCCTGTACAACTGACGACAGAAGTGTGCATGCAGGTATTAAATGCACAATTGATGTTGTAGATCAAAATCTGGCACTACACTGCTGACTGGTGATTCACACCTAGTGCTTGAGATCTAAAGAGAAAATTTCATTTTTCTTTGACTTAAGCTATAGTTACTGCATACTTATAATGATTATTCGAGCTTTTATTGGTTAACTTGTTGATAAATAAGAAATTTCACCTCTCTCGGAACAGCGATGTCTTTGAGGGATTTATGGAGTGGAGAGAAAAAATGGCACGAAAGCTGTTTGTCATGTTGGCCGCGATGGCCCTCACTGTAATGCCTCTGTCAGTCAACGCCTTAGGGTTTGGCAATATCAAAGTTCATTCAGCCCTCAATGAAAGAATGGGTGCTGAGATTGATTTGATTGGAGCAACGGAAGCTGACATTAAAGATCTTAAGGTAAGTTTGGCATCACATAATGCTTTCTTACGAGCAGGCATTGAGCGCAGTGCGCCACTCCTTGGTTTACGCTTTAGTATCAATCGCCGCAGCAATGGCAATTACTATATAAAAGTATCGTCACGCAGTAATGTACGCGAACCGTTTCTAAACTTTTTACTCGAAATGAATTGGAAAAATGGTCGTATGCTTCGTGAGTATACGGTCTTACTTGATCCGCCTGATCGGATGCAGCGTCAGCCATCAGTTGTTACCGCACCAAAAACACAAGCACCAGCAATCGTTGAAAAAGAAGAACGTATGGCGGAAGCTAAACGGGAAATGCCTTTTGTTTCAGCGCCTGTGCCTGCGCCTGTTGTTACCCCTGAGCCAGCCGTCGTGGCCGCAGTTGAAGAAGATGATGGGCAGCCGTACCCGAAAGTTTCTTTAGGTGAGTATGAGGAAAAAGATCTTCAAGTAGCAGAAGCACCAACAGTCACTGAGTCTAAAATGGCAGCGGCAAGTCAGGAACCATTGATGCCTGTAGCTCCTGAGCCTGCACTTGAAATGGAACCATTGATTCCAGAATTAGAGCCACAAGCAAAACCAGAAAAAGCTGAACCAACCCCTGAAATGATGAATATACCGGCTGATTCAGGAAGGCCTGTCGAACAGTCTGAACCTGTGAAAGAAAAGCCATTTGAAGTGGTCCTGGAACAACCGTTTGAAGAGATTGATCAGATGTATCCAACGATTTCTTTGTCGGCGTACACGGATGCTGCTGCAACCGATATGTCTGACAAGATTCCTGCTGAAGGTGAGGAAGTGGCGGATGCCACGCCAGAGACAGGGGATCTGGATTATGGAATTACGCGTAAGGGTGACAGCTTATGGAAGATAGCTGAAAAACTGCGTGGTGGCGATTCGATAACAGTCCATCAGGTTATGATGGCTTTACTTAAAAGTAATCCAACGGCTTTTATCGATGGCAATGTTCATCGCATGAAGGTTGGGCAGGTGCTGCGTATTGAAGATTCAAGCTTGTTGACCGCAATGAGTTCACAGCAAGCGGCTCAGGAATTCATGGTGCAAACGGATGCCTGGAATGACTATCGCCAACAAATCGCTGCAGCTGACACAGCTGTGCAGCCAGAAATGGCGAGTGATTCAGGCGTCATTACTCAGGAGGCAACACCAGATGAACCTGCAGGTGAGCTTATCCTTGCTGCTCCAGAATCTTCAGAACTAACAGCAGGCGTTGGAACAACAGAGGGTACCACTGCAGCTGCAGGACCGTCTGATGCGGATCTTCTGCGCGAAGAAGTGCGTAAGGCGCTGGCGGATGCCAAGTCTGAACAAGGTCGAAATACTGTATTAAATGAAAGATTGCGTGAGCTTGAAGGTGAGTTAGGTAATCTTCAACGTTCAATGACAGTTCAGGATGATGAGCTTGCTTCATTGCAGCAACAACTCAGTGAACTGAATACGCAAGAAGAGCCTGCACCTGTTGTTGAGCCTGCGTCTGGACAAGACCAGGATTTGGTTGCACAAGCTGACACAACTGCAGCTCCTGAAGCTATGGAAGTGGCTCCTGTTGAAGAGACAGCAGCACAAACTCCTGGTGACTTAACGGCTGAAAGTGGACTGGCTGCACGTCAGGAAGATATGCAAGTGCCTCCTGTGTCACCTATCGATGTGTCTCCACCTGAACCAGGTTTTATGGATAAGGCAGTTGCAACTCTGGGTGGAGTCGTGGCAACGGTTGGTGGTGCATTAAGTACAATGTCTATCGATCCTTTATATCTCGCGATTATCGGTGGCGTTGTTGTCTTGTTAATTGTCATTGCTGTAATCATGGCGAAGCGCCGGAAAAGTGGCGATAATTTTCAGGAAAGTATTCTTTCTGGTGCGGTAGCAGGCGGTGCTTCTGAAGCAGTAGCCGGAGTGCCCCCTGTTGCGGCAGCAGCAGCAGAACCAGCATCACTTGATACCAATTTTTCTGAAGAATCCTCCTTTTTAAGTGACTTTGCCATTAGTGGTGCAGGTGCAATTCAGGCGGAAGATAGTGAAGTCGACCCGTTAACGGAAGCTGATGTGTTTATGGCCTATGGTCGCCATGAAGCAGCAGAAGAACGTTTGAATGAAGCTGTTAAGCAGGAACCCAATCGTAAAGAATTAAAGCTGAAGTTGCTGGAGCTTTATAACACAACGAAGAATCGTGAATCCTTTGAACCATTGGCGGAAGAATTTTATGCCAGCCTTGGTGATAGTGCGACCGGCGATCCGATGTGGGAAAAAGTTCTGATTATGGGGGCTGATATCGCACCAGATAATCCATTGTTTAGTAACGCACCTCACGATGTGCCGATGAGCCCTCAGGAAGAAGACTTTTCTGAGGTTTCTAGCGCAAGCATGAGTGATAGTCAGGTAATGGATATTGGCCTTGATACAGGTGTATTTAATACAGGTGATTTTGACGCGGCGGCAAAACCTGCAGATATGCCAGACGAGGAAAGCAGTGCTGCGCTAGATTTTAATCTGGACTTCGGTGAAGAAACATCCTCTGATGAAAGTACGGCGAGTATGGATTTTAACCTTGGTGATGATGAAGAAACGGCAACGCTAAAGTCTCCTGATGTCTCCAAAGAAGAAGGCGAAGAAACCGCCAGCATGAATTTTAACTTCGATTCTTCCAGTGCGCCAGATGATACAGCCGAACCCACAATGACCATGCAAGCACCAGATCTTGGCAGTGATAGTATGTCTATGGATTTTGATGCAGGCAATTCAGTGAGTTCTGACGATGAAAGTACAGCTTCAATTGATTTTGATGTGAGTGAAGCGGCTCCTGCTGCGGCTGAGGAAGAAAGCATTTCGCTCGATATGGGAAATGAAGATTCAGTTGCGGGTATCGATTTAAATCTGGATGCAACTGATGCGGCCACAGGTATGGATGATATTGGTGCTGTTGATGAGGTTGGTACAAAGCTGGATTTAGCTAAGGCCTATATCGATATGGGTGACCCTGAAGGCGCCCGAAGTATCCTTGATGAAGTTTTGGAAGAGGGTAGTGATGGTCAGAAGCAGGAAGCACAGCAACTTATTCAACAAATTGTATAGTAAATGCATCCGGTTATCCGGATAAGCATTTTCTTATTACTCGCCATTTTATTGGCTCGAGCCCATCCCATGCAAATGGGGTGGGTTTTGTGCGTTATAGGTCTGGTATTTGTTTCTGAAAAAGGCAAAGGATTAGTCTCAACCTTTATCTTATTTTGGCGCATACGTTGGTTAATACTTTCAATATTATTGCTCTATATATGGCTACCTGTTGGAAGTATCACGAATTCACTTTGGTTGGCAGCGGAACGTATTACAGTTTTGGTGATCATGTTATTAGCACTGCAAGGTTTGGTTTTAAATATGTCACGCAAGAATATTGTAATGGGTTTATATACGATATTTTTTCCGCTTAAGATTATAGGAATATCACGAGAACTTGTTGTTTTACGACTGATATTAACCTTGGATAGTATTTCGCAGTTACCGATGGTGTTGAAGGAAAATGCGTATAAAGATGAACAGGGAGTTTCACGAATTAAAAATCTCGTTGAGAAACTGATTAATGCCATTATGGAAGTGCTTATACATAGTGAAAAAATTTCTCTTGAATCCGTTAGTATTGAAACAGATTCAGCCGTTCCGATGTTACAATGGATGTTGCCTATTTTAATTGCTTTGGTATTTTTTAGCATGGACGTAATTGGTTAACACATTATGAGAATTGCAGCAGCAATTGAATACAATGGTGGCCCTTATTGTGGCTGGCAATATCAGGATCACTCGCCATCTGTCCAGGCGGAAGTTGAAAAAGCAATTTCTAAAGTGGCAGACCATTTTGTTCGCGTTGTTTGTGCGGGACGAACGGATACCGGTGTTCATGCAACGGAACAGATAATTCACTTTGACTCGGATGCAAAGAGAAGTGACTGGTCATGGGTATCAGGCACGAATACAAATTTGCCTGAATCAATTCGGATGATATGGGTGAAACAGGTTAAGGAAGATTTTCATGCACGCTTCAGTGCTATTCGTCGTGCATATCGCTATGTAATCAATAATCGCCGCATACGTCCAGCAATTATGCATGGCCTTGTGAGTTGGCAGTATAAACCGTTAGATGAAAAGCCTATGCAAGAAGCCGCCAGGCATCTTATTGGTCAGCATGACTTTACGTCATACCGAGCTGTTGGATGTCAGGCAAAAAGTCCAGTACGTGAAATTTATAAACTTGACGTTACACGCCAAGGCGACATGATATTTCTCAATATTGAAGCTAATGCCTTTTTACATCATATGGTACGTAATATTGCAGGGGTGTTAATGACTATTGGGGCAGGAGAAGCTGAACCTGAATGGGCCAAAGAAGTCCTGGAGCATAAAAATCGTAAATTAGGTGGGATAACGGCTTCACCAGCCGGTCTTTATTTGACAAAGGTTATTTATCCTGATGAATTTGAGATTCCGGTAAATGTAAAGCGTGTATTTGAATAGTTAATTCGGCATGATATTAAGTTCATTGAGGAAGCTTGTTTTTGCGCGTAGCCTCGAACTCCAGGTTATTGTAAAATGAATGGTTTTCTTATCAGTCTCAAAGGCGACAATGCGCACTCGAGTTAAAATTTGCGGTATTACACGCCATGAAGATGCATTGGCTGCAACGGGTATGGCTGCCGATGCCATTGGTCTGGTATTTTATGAGAAGAGTCCGCGATACGTATCTCCAGGTGATGCCTTCACCGCGATGCAGGGTTTGCCGCCATTCATTTGCAAAGTCGGTCTATTTGTCGATGCTCCTGCCAGCCAGGTAGAAGCAACACTGGCAGATGTACGCCTGGATCTGCTGCAGTTTCATGGCGATGAGTCTCCAGATTATTGTGAACAATTTGCTGTGCCGTACATTAAGGCCTTGCGGATGCGTGAAGGTGTTGATGTTGTCGCTTTCGCAAAGCAACATAAAAATGCAGCGGGAATTCTACTGGATGCATATCAACAGGGCGTTGCAGGTGGTACAGGACAGGTATTCGACTGGACGCAAATTCCCAGGAATATCGATGTGCCGATTATTCTGGCAGGTGGTCTCGATGCAAGTAATGTTGCAGAAGCAATAACGCAGGTTCGTCCCTATGCCGTTGATGTCAGTGGTGGCGTCGAAGCTAAAAAAGGTATTAAAGATGCCGCTAAAATGGCGGTATTTATGAGTGAGGTAAAACGTGTCTCAAACTGAAAAATATAATTTGCCAGATGCCCTTGGCCACTTTGGTCAGTACGGAGGGCGTTTTGTTGCTGAAACGCTCATGGAGCCTATTGCTGAATTAACAGCAGCCTATGAACATTATCTACAGGATTCTGAGTTCCAGGCCGAACTGGATTATGAGTTACAGCACTATGTGGGTCGTCCTTCGCCTTTGTACTACGCTGAACGTTGGTCCAATATGCTGGGTGGTGCAAAAATCTATCTAAAGCGTGAAGACCTGAATCATACCGGTGCGCATAAGGTGAATAACACCGTTGGTCAGGCACTGCTGGCCAAGCGTATGGGTAAGACACGCATTATCGCTGAGACGGGAGCAGGCCAACACGGTGTCGCCTCAGCCACCGTCGCTGCTCGCCTGGGTATGGAATGTGTGGTTTATATGGGTGAAGAAGACACCCAGCGTCAGGCGACGAACGTTTATCGAATGAAGTTACTGGGTGCAACCGTCGTGCCAGTAACAGCAGGTTCTCGTACTCTCAAAGATGCTCTTAACGAGGCCATGCGAGACTGGGTTACCAATATTGATAATACTTTCTACATCATTGGCACTGTGGCCGGGCCACATCCATATCCTGCCATGGTACGTGATTTTCAGGCCATTATCGGTCGTGAGACCAGGGAGCAAATTCTTGTACACGAAGGCCGTCAGCCAGATGCATTAATCGCCTGTGTGGGTGGTGGCTCTAATGCCATTGGGCTGTTCTACCCGTATATTGATGATCAGGAAGTTGCCATCTACGGTGTCGAAGCAGCCGGCCATGGTCTGGATACAGGCCGTCATGCCGCACCTCTGTGTGCAGGCAAACCGGGTGTTTTGCATGGTAATCGTACTTACCTGATGGAAGATGCGCATGGACAGATTATTGAGACGCATTCCGTTTCTGCTGGCCTGGATTACCCGGGAGTCGGTCCTGAACATGCATGGCTGAAAGACAGCGGTCGCGCCCAGTATGTTGCAGTGACCGATGATGAAGCCCTGAATGCCTTCCATGATTTGACGCGTATCGAGGGTATTTTACCCGCGCTTGAATCCAGTCATGCCCTGGCATATGCCAAGAAGCTGGCTCCGACAATGGCTAAAGACCAGATTATTGTGGTGAATCTCTCCGGTCGCGGAGACAAGGACATGCATACCGTGGCGGCACATGAGGGACTTGAACTATGAGCCGTATACAAGCCCGCTTTGAGGCATTAAAAGCCAGTGGCACGAAAGCGCTGATTCCCTATGTTACCGCCGGGGATCCGGAACCCTCAGTGACCGTACCGCTAATGCACAAAATGGTTGAGGCTGGCGCGAATATTATCGAACTGGGCGTGCCTTTTTCCGACCCCATGGCAGAGGGACCTGTGATTCAAAAGGCCATGGAAAGAGCTCTGAGCCACGATGTCACTCTGACAGAGGTGCTGGGGATGGTGAAGACTTTTCGCCAACAGGACAACGATACACCGGTTCTCTTAATGGGATATCTCAATCCTATCGAAGTGATGGGTTATGGTGTTTTTGCTAAATCTGCCGCTGAGGCCGGGGTGGATGGTGTGTTGATTGTAGATATGCCACCAGAAGAGGCGGAGGCATTGCTTGCTGAGACGAATGCTAACGGCCTTGACGTGGTCTTTTTAGTGTCACCCACGACGACGGATGAGCGCATTCAGGCAATTTCCAGGGCTGGAGGCGGCTTTGTCTATTATGTGTCGCTTAAAGGCGTGACCGGGGCTGGTAATCTCGATACGAATGAGGTCGCTCAAAAAGTAACCAATATTAAACGATTCTCTAAACTGCCTGTTGGTGTCGGCTTTGGCATTAAGGACGCCGAATCTGCGAGCCAGATCTCAGCGGTTGCAGATGCCATTGTGGTCGGTAGTGCCCTGGTGAAAAAGATCCAGGAAAACGTCGGCGAGGGCGATAAAATTGAGAAGGCCATTTGTGGTTTGCTGGCCGAAATGCGCGAGGCCATGGATAACGTAAAAGCGTGATCCATGTCGAATGCCAAACGAATTAAAATGAGTTAGAATCGATACTTATGAACTGGTTTACGAAATTACTCCCAACCCGCATCCGTACCGAAGGTGGTTCTAAAAAGAGCGTGCCTGAAGGTTTATGGGCCAAGTGTAACTCATGCGGTGCAGTACTTTATCGCGCTGAGCTGGAACGCAATGACGACGTTTGTCCCAAGTGCGATTACCACACACGTATTGGTGCACGTCGCCGACTGGAAAGTTTTCTTGATGAAGAAGGCTGCGTTGAAATTGGTGCTGAACTAAAACCGGTTGATGCTCTTAAGTTCAAAGATTTAAAAAAATACAAAGATCGCATTACACAAGCACAAAAGACAACGAATGAACATGATGCTCTCGTTGTGATGCAGGGTACAGTGAAAGGTTTGCCATTAGTTGCTGCTGCGTTTGAGTTTAAGTTCATGGGTGGTTCCATGGGGTCTGTCGTCGGTGAGCGTTTTGTCCGTGCCGTCAATGTCTGTCTGGAGCAAAATATTCCATTGGTTTGTTTCTCTGCCAGTGGTGGTGCGCGTATGCAAGAGGCTTTGTTTTCTCTGATGCAAATGGCAAAAACCAGCGCCGCTTTAACTAAATTAAGTCAACGCGGTATTCCCTATATTTCTGTGATGACAGACCCGACGATGGGTGGTGTTTCAGCCAGTCTGGCGATGTTAGGTGATTTAAATATTGCAGAACCAAATGCATTGATTGGTTTTGCTGGACCTCGCGTTATTGAACAGACGGTACGTGAGACCTTGCCCGAAGGTTTCCAACGTAGTGAGTTTTTACTGGAGCACGGTGCAGTAGACATGATTGTTGACCGTCGTGACATGCGAGACAAGGTCGCCCGTGTTCTATCGATGATGACACATAGAACGACTCACTAAAAATTCCCTGTAATATTTTGTAGAAGGAAAGCTGCGAATGCGCTTTTCGAAATTAGCTGACTGGCTGCACTGGCAAGAGCAGCTTCATCCGGAAGAAATTGAATTAGGGCTCGAACGCGTCAGCCAGGTCTTTAAGCAACTCCACTCCGAAAATCCTGCTTTTCAAGTTATTACTGTTGCTGGCACCAATGGTAAAGGTTCCAGTGTTGCGATGTTGGAAGCAATTCTACTGGCAGCAGGCTATCGTGTTGGCGCATACACTTCTCCACACTTACTGCAGTATAACGAACGTATTCGTTTAAATGGCGAGCTGGTGAATGATTCTCTATTGTGTGAGTCTTTTAACCGAATCGATCAGGGGCGCAAGGATACTTCGTTAACCTATTTTGAATATGGAACACTAGCCGCGTTAGATATTTTTTTTCGACAACCACTGGATGTTGTCCTTCTTGAAGTTGGTCTTGGTGGACGACTTGATGCCGTCAATATTATCGATGCAAATATTGCTTTGATAACGGCAATCGATATTGATCATGAAAAATGGTTGGGTAGTGATCGTGAAACTATTGGTTTTGAAAAGGCGGGCATCATGAGATCCGGTTGCCCCGTTATTACCAGCGATCCAGATGTTCCTCAAAGTGTCATCAAGCAGGCGAAAAATATTGGTGCAAAATTGTATTGTCTGGGTACTGACTTTTATACTCGAAATGAAATGAACGGCTGGGTTTATCAAGATGCTACAGGTGTGACACGTAATGCACTGCCGTTGCCTGCCTTGCGTGGGGAACATCAATTGAATAATGCTGCTGGTGTTCTAAAAGTGTTGCAGTGCTTGAAGGATTCTCTGCCGGTAACAGTTCAAGACATACGCGATGGACTTTTGTCAGTTGCGTTGCCTGGTCGCTTCCAGGTTATGGCTGGCGAGGTTACAACAATTCTGGATGTTGCACATAACCCCCAATCTACCTGTATTTTGGCGCAGTTGCTGAAAGAACAACAATGTACGGGTAAAACATTGGCCGTTGTCGGCATGCTGGAAGACAAATCGATACACAATGCACTAAAACCACTGATTCACTGTGTCGATGCCTGGTTTATGGGTTCATTGATGAAAATTCCCCGTGGTGCTGAGGCAGAAAAATTGCGTGCTGCTATGTCGGATATCGAAATAGATGTTGGAACGTATGCTGATGTAACACAGGCCTATCATGCCGCTCAGCAACAGGCAATACCGGGAGATCGCATTGTAGTATTTGGATCGTTCTATACAGTGGCGGAGGTCATGGTTCAGGACGTATAATGCTGACTTTAACGTCAACAGGAAAATTTCGTTGGATGATCGTCTTAAACATCGCTTGGTCGGAGCCATTGTTCTGGTTGCTCTGGCCGTCATTTTTATCCCCATGATTCTTGATGGAGGACATGAAAAGACGCTGCCGCCTTTTGGACAGGCGATTCCTGAGAAACCGGCCGTCTTAAAGGCAATGGAATCTGTCAAACCATTACCATTAGAAAAACCACAACCGCCAGCGATGATCGAACGTCAACTTGTCGATAAACATTCCGCCGTAATAAAACCTGATCTTACTACTTCTAATAAAGTTAAAGAAAAAACCGCCGTAGAAGCAAAGCTTTCCAATGCCAAAACAGCGAAGCCCCATATCACTAAAAAAGGGGGCAAGGCATGGGTAGTACAGGTAGGAAGTTTCGAACAACAAAAAAATGCTTTGGCATTGCGCGATAAACTCAGAAAACGAAACTTCAAGGCATTTGTTGAAGCGATAAAGACTGATGGTTCATGGAAATACCGGGTTCGAGTAGGTCCGGAAGTCCGGCGTAGCTCATCGGAAACCACGCAAAAGGCGTTATTGAAAAAATTTAAAATCAATGGTGTTGTCATGGGACATCCCTAACATGGCATGGGTTGATGTTGGTATTATTGCCATAATATTGATCTCGGTTCTGATCAGTCTTATGCGTGGATTTGTGAAAGAAGCGCTTTCTTTAACGGGTTGGGTTCTGGCCTTTTGGGTGTCATTAACCTTTGCGGGCGGTTTCTCACGTTTTTTTAAAACTTCGATTGAAGATCCAACGTTTCGATTGTTGACAGCATTTGTGGTGCTTTTTGTTGTGACATTAATTCTTTCTACGGTCGCAAATTTCTTTGCCAGTCAGTTGGTGCAACGAACAGGATTGTCCGGAACGGACAGATTTATTGGCGTTATTTTTGGGCTATTACGCGGCATGGTGATTGTGGCGGTATTAGTCTTAATGGCCAGTTTAACGACTATTCCTCAGACATCCTGGTGGCAAGATTCTTCGTTGCTCGATCAGTTTCAAACATTGGCAGTATGGCTAAAGTCATTATTACCATATGATGTTGCCAGGCATTTTTGATTTTTTGATATCAAACGTAAGCAGGTAGGTTTTTATGTGTGGCATTATCGGTATTCGTGCAACTTCACCAGTAAATCAGGCCCTGTATGATGGCCTGACAGTGCTGCAACATCGTGGTCAGGATGCCGCTGGTATCATGACCAGTGACGGGGAACGATTATTTTTGCGCAAAGCAAATGGCCTGGTGCGAGATGTATTCCATACGCGTCATATGTTACGCCTAAAAGGCAATATGGGAATAGGCCATGTGCGTTATCCCACGGCGGGTTGTTTTTCTACTGCTGAGGCCCAGCCTTTTTACGTGAATTCACCCTTTGGAATTTCACTGGCGCATAATGGCAATTTGACAAATGCAGAAGAACTAAAACGCGATTTGTTTGTTGAAGATCGTCGCCACCTGAATACGGAATCAGATTCTGAAATTCTCCTGAATGTGCTTGCCCATGAACTACAGCGTTCCAAGAGTTTAGACCTAAGACCTGAAGATGTGTTTGCTGCCATTAGTGGTGTGCATCGACGTTGTCGAGGCGCCTATGCTGTTGTGGCTGTTGTACCGGGTCGCGGTCTGATAGCTTTTCGTGATCCCAACGGTATTCGCCCATTAGTCTTAGGTGAAAGAAAAACGGAACAAGGCATGGAATATATGGTCGCCTCGGAAAGTGTGGCGATTGATGCTTTAGATTATGAGCTGGTGCGAGATGTCGCACCGGGTGAAGCAATCTTTGTAAGTCACACAGGTGAATTGTTTACCCAGTTATGTTCTGATACTGCAAAACTTTCACCTTGTATTTTTGAATATGTATATTTTGCTCGACCTGATTCTGTGATGAATGGTGTTTCGATATATCAGTCTCGCATGCAGATGGGACAGTATTTAGCAGAAAAAATAATGCGTGAATACCCGGATCATAATATTGATGCTGTGTTACCCATTCCTGACACCAGTCGTACTGCAGCATTACAATTGTCATATACTCTCGGCGTTAAATACAGCGAAGGATTTATAAAAAACCGTTATATTGGTCGAACCTTTATTATGCCAGGGCAAAAGCAACGTAAAAAATCAGTTCGTCAAAAGTTGAATCCGATTGATACGGAATTTGCTGGCTTAAATGTTTTATTGGTTGATGACTCGATAGTACGAGGCACAACTTCACAGCAGATTATTCATATGGCGCGCGAATCGGGTGCAAAAAATGTTTATTTTGCCTCAGCCGCACCACCAGTGCGTCACCCGAATGTTTACGGTATTGATATGCCATCGGCAAATGAGCTAATTGGTTTTGGTCGTGATGATAAAGCAATTGCAAAAGAAATTGGGGCTGACTGGCTGATCTATCAAGATTTAAAAGACCTGGTTCGTTCTGTACAGGAAAGTAGCGATGAACTGACTCAGTTTGACACCTCAGTATTCAATGGTGAGTATATAACAGGCGACATTGATGATGCTTATTTACAGAATCTGGAAAAATTACGCAGTGATAAGACTAGAGGTGATCTTGATACGGATGATGAAGTTATGGAATTGCATAACAATGCCTAGTCTGGTTGACAAGCTTTAGAGATTCACCTAATCTTTAATCACGCGCCGATTTGAGTTAACAGCTTGCGGGCGCATAAATAAATGCAG
>Ga0316204_10003760_pt1 | contig 29331 bp, 20 predicted proteins | sample 6monrhotite_MG_2_FD_205661 | JGI IMG/M metagenome (GOLD analysis project Ga0316204, IMG submission 205661) | Microbial mat bacterial communities from mineral coupon in-situ incubated in ocean water Damariscotta River, Maine, United States -... | ecosystem: Environmental > Aquatic > Marine >...
TCATAGCCTGTTTTTAACGCCTGCTCAATCAATAGCGCTCTGAAACCGGAGCAGTCTATAAACAAATCGGCAAGTAATTCCTTACCGTCCTTTAACGTAACACTTTGCACATATCCGCTGTCTGGACAAATTTTGCTATCAACTATTTGTCCCTCAACTCGCTTGACCCCCTTTGGCTCACTGTATTTACGTAAATACTTGGCATATAGCCCTGCGTCAAAATGGTATGCTCTTATCAATCCCGCTAGTTGAGTGCCTTCAATATAATCTAAAATGTTAAATTTGTTACTTTTGGCCGCCTGATAATTGAGTGAATAATCCCAATAACTGCTCGGCATCCCTTCTTGTAACGAACGTAACCAATAATGATGGAAATCAATTGAGCCCAAATTTTTACCGATACCACCAAAGGTGTGCATATAACTTTCACCGAGTTTACCCCAGTTTTCAAATTGAATCGCAAGCTTAAAGGTACCTTGCGTGGCCGCTAGAAACTTGTTTTCGTTAATACCTAAAATTTGATTAAATTGCTGTATAGGGGGGATAGTGGCCTCACCCACCCCAACCGTTCCAATATCGTCAGATTCAATTAATGTGATTTCTAAATTTTTTCCTAAGGTGCGCGACATCATAGCGGCCGTCATCCAACCCGCACTTCCACCGCCTACTATTATTATTTTTTGAATCACTTCTGATGTCATATCTAGGTCTAAATCCTAAGTTAGCGCTTAATAATATGTATACCCAGGCAAGCATGCTACCAAAAATCGAGGCATTGCTGCATATACAAAATGGAACCCCTTAAATTTGAAAGCTCATTATCTCATCACTCTGCAATTTTTTTTCTTCTTGAATTCAAATAACATTGTAACTCTCAACAATAAAAAAACCCTGCACAATTGCAGGGTTCTGGTTCTAGTATTTAAGTATTAGAACTTATAGATAACACCTGCCAACAAAGTACGACCATATACTTGGAAGTCTTTAACTTGGCGTGGGTCGCCATTATTAAATGTTGAAAACGGTTCGTTAGTCACGTTCTGAATCTGAATTTGGGCAGTCAGACCCTCAAGGCCTTCGATGCCTAATTCAGCAAAATCGTAACCAATTTGTACATCGACGATGTCTTCGCCGAATGCGAAACGCTGCTCACGCGACAAGCTTATCCCAGAAACATCTGACAAGAAGTCATCACGGTTACGCAAACTTGCACGAGCCTGGAAACCGTAGTTTTCGTAGTAAAACGAAACGCTATATAACTTATCAGATTGACCAGGAATATTTTCCGGCTCTAACGCCCCTGGTAGCAAAATTTCACTATCTATTAGCGTATAGCTAAATTGCAAACCGAAGCCCTCTAAAGAGTCATCAATAGCATTAAAGGGCAGCACACCTGATAATTCCACACCGCTGATATTACCACCATCAACATTAACCCAACCACTAATAAAGCCTTGAGTCAAAATGTTAAATTCTGTTCCGTCTGGCGCTTCAATACTTGGTACATCTACACCTGAAAAATCGGTCAACACTTGTTCTTGAGCTTGCCAGTCATTTAGTTTTCTGTAGAAAGCAGCAATGGATACATAACCTTCAGGGCTATAATACCAGTCGTAACTTAAATCAACACCATCAGCGGTGATAGCCCCCAACTCTGGATTACCGCCATCGCCGCCCCACGGTGAATTATTGATATCAGTACTTGTGACTTTATTAGCATCAAAGCTCGTACCAAAACTTGCATTTATGCGATCCATACGCGAACGGGTCAAGGTACGAGCCGCACCAAAGCGCACAATCTTATCTTCGGCTATCTCAAAAGCCAAGTTAACACTGGGTAAGACTTCAGTATAATCAGTTCCGCCATAAGTAGGAGTCCAATCGAAGGTAAAACCTGTCTCTTCGCCACCCATAATTCCTGCAGCAAACCCATCAGATCTTTGATCAACTGACTGTATCTGAACACCGAAGTTACCGGTAACACCTATCCCGCCAATCTCAGTATCCACATCGGCTTTTACATAAGCCGCCCAAATATTTTCATTTACTGTCCAGGAACCTTTCGGGCGACCTGCGTCAACAAAATTAGCATCAGTAAGGACGTAGCCCCCATCTTTTAGGAATGCAAACGAGTCGTAAGCTAGCATATTGCCTAGGCCAATAAAATCAAGAGAAACATCTGACAACCGATACTGCTCGGGAATATCCTGTGGAGACACGAAGTCTACGTCACCTCTTTCGTAAGCAGCATCTCTTACAGTTAAGTAGTTACCTTGGTTAAATTTCGTCTTTTCACGAGCACTATAGCTCACTCCAAATTCAACCGCACTTACAAATCCTTCATCCATAATCTTCTTGGCTTGGAAACGAATTGATTTTAATTCATCTTCAATTTCCAATTCATTAATAAAACCGTCCTGGTTCCACTGAGCCGGTTGTGAACCACCGACTCCCGGTAATAAACCACGGGCACCCCAGCCCCAATCAAATGGGTTGGTTAATTGAATATTATTATAATCGGAAAAATCCAGTTCAGGGTCATAAGTAATACCTTCGTTACCTGGCTGCAATGCAAAAGCAATATCACCACGAGGCCCATTGGTGTTACCGCGACCAGGGTTTTCGTCAGTACTAAAACCGGCGTAGCTTTCAAACGCAAAATCTTTTCTATTCACTTTGGAATAAGAAATATCTGTTTCCAACTCCCAGGAGTCACCAATGGTGAATTGAGTATTTTGCCCGATAGCGATCATATCTGCATCACGCACTGTGGCATCATTACGTAGTAGAGCCCCCGGATTGATGATATTACCTGAAGTAACAAAACCATCTTCAACAGTTACATTCTCGATCCCTTCATTTGTCCAACCTGCTCCGCTGAAGATAGGTAGCTCAACACCACGTAAACGCTGATCATCTTTAAAATCAACATATAAAACATCAAGAGTTGTACTCAATGAATCGCTCGGTGCGAATTCAATCACGCCCATAACCGCATCGCGAGATAATTCAGAAGAACGGACAAAAGGCTTAGCACCATCAATACCGCGCACACCGTCACGATCTGAATACCCCCAAGAATCCCAACGTTCTTCCGCTGAAGGAGATGACATGGACGTAACAGATAAAGCAACCCCTAAGGTATCATCAGCAAATTGGTCAATGTAGGAAATGCTGCCTCTATAACCTGTATCATCAACATCAGGGTTTAATTTACCTAAAGAATTTTTTTCATAACGCGCGTTAACCACTAAGGCTCGTTCACCATGACTTAAAGGGCTAACTGTACGTAAATCAACTGTACCGGCAATACCTTGGGTAACTAGACTTGCATCTGGCGATTTATAGACAACAACTTCGTTAATTATCTCAGAAGGGAACAAATCAAACTCAATACCACGGTTGTCATTGATAGATACCAGCTCACGACCGTTAAAGGTAGCAGTACTGAAATCTTCACCTAATCCACGAATGGCAATTACGTTAGAACGACCATTTAATCGCTGCGAGGTAATACCTGGAAGGCGCGATATTGATTCGGCAATACTGGTATCTGGCAGTTTACCAATGTCTTCAGCAGTAATAACTTCAACGATAGAAGAACTGCTCATTTTAATCGCTTGGGCTTTTTGCAAACTGGCACGTATACCTGTGACCTGTATTACTTCTATTTCGTCCTCTGCATTCGCGGCAGCAGCAGCTGCTGCTTCTTGGGCAAGAACTGGCGATATGCCAAAAGCAAGACCGCTGGTAATAAGCGCAGCTTTGATTAAGTTAGGTTTAAAATTTTTCATGTGTGTGTCCCGTTCCTGTTATTGAACATAGTGTTTTAATTTATATCCGCTTAGAGCCAGACATAAAAATTTACACTTGTATTTATTCTGAGCGGATACTACCGCTAAGTTTCCTCCTTGCTCAACTGTATGCATACGTATTCAATAAAATGCCTAACAAAACATTAACACAAAGACAACATCTGCAAGAGTAACTTATTTGGCCAGATAACTTTTAATATATTGTTTTTTATATCTATTTTAATATGAGAAGAGCTTCGAATGGGATAAACTGTTAAGCAGGGTAAATCCAAAATGCATTAAGAAAATGACTTGTTAATAGAAAGTAAGAAGACAAAATTTGGATTATACATATATGGAAAGATAAGTTGTGAGCTTACGGCAGCATAGCTCAACTCAAGCATTAATTGTAAATTATTAAAGCTCGTAAGGTACAAGATATATATACCCATGCCACCTCAAGATGCCGAATTCAGGCGGCATCTTGAGGTGGCATGGATGAGCCGTACTAGGACGATAAACAGTTTGTGGCAATACCAACAAAAATTTGCTGATATGCCACATCTTATACTTCGACTTTTTAGTTTTTTAACAAAATTGCCGCAGATTTGGCGGCTAGCTCAAAGCTGATAACTAAGGCTGTCTGATTGAGGGAGTATTTGCCAAATACTTGTTTAAAGCTATCACCATTAGACTTATCAAGCTTTATCTGACGCTTGTCGTTACTGTTGTTAAATACCACCCAAACACGCTGACCGTTTAACTCACGTTCGAAGCCGTAAAGATCTTGCTCGTCATCCGCTAAAATTGTTTTAAACGTGCCTTCGCGTAACGCAGGGTAAGCATTTCTAATCCCAATCAGAGTTTGATAGTGTGCCTTAAGATCTTGATTAACCTCAACCTTATCAGGGCTGCGCTTAGTGCCATCAGGCTTATACACTTCATCGGTATAGTTGATATCCGGCCATAACATGGGCTTACGATCGTCAGGGTCGTTTGCCCCCCACAAGCCCACTTCGTCACCATAATAAACCATAGGTGCACCCACATAAGTCATTTGTAGCACCGCAAACAGCTTTTGCAGGCGGATCTCCTCTGTATTGGGTTTACGCACCTTATAGTGTGGATTTCTAGCGGCCTGGGACATTTCAAAATACGTCCCCCAATCGGCAAAATTGCCAATACCGCGATTGACAATATGTGAACCGATGCGATTCACATCGTGGCTGCCAAACAGATTTTGGGTGACATAAGCTACACCTTTAGGGTACAGCCTACGTAAGTCACGTAATTTCCGGTCAAATTCAGTAGCATTAATCCTCATATTACCTGGATTAAACATAAACTCGCTGGCAGCAAATGCGAAGTTGTAATTCATCTCACCGTCAAACTCATCACCTTGCATAAAAGGTTTAACATAGTCAGGCGTGTTGACAATTTCAGCGGTCAGGTAGGCCGCAGGGTTAATAGACTTAACGTGTTTACGCCAATCTTTCCAAAAACCATGAGCCACACAAAAAGCCACATCTAAACGCCAGCCATCTATGCCGGCCTCAGCCCCCTGACCTTTAGGGTTCATCCAACGCTGAGTCGCGGCAAATACATAGTCTTTGGGACCCTGCACCAAACCGTTACTATCCTCTTTGAATTCCGGCAACGATTTCACTCCAAACCAGCCCTCATAATCAAATTGACTGCCTGCTTTTTCATCATCCCAAGAATTAACGATAAACCAGTCTTTATAGGGCGAGTTTTGCTGGTTCTTTTTTAGATCTTGAAAGGCAAAGCTATTGGTTCCCATATGATTAAACACGCCATCAAATATCACCCGAATATCACGTTTGTGGGCTTCTTTAATGAGTTTGAGTGCCAACTCATCGGCTTTGGTCCATACCCATGATGAGGGATCGATGGCATTCTCGCTGGCCATTAACTTACGATCGCCCTCAGGATCAGGGCCAAAATTAGGATCGATATGATGGAAACTGGCACCGTCGTATTTATGCAGCGAAGGGGCATCAAATACAGGGTTAAGATAAATAGCGTTAAAGCCCATGTCCTTAAGGTAATCTAACTTGTCGATAATCCCTTGTAGATCACCACCATAGCGTCGACGCAACATATGCTTCCACAGTTCTTTGTCGCCGTTAGCTTTTTCGTAGGCCTGCAACTCATACCAATCGCTGCCCCAGGGGTGCACTTGCCATTCTTTAGGAGGCTCAAGGGGATCAGCCCCTTTGATGTCTTCAACGGTTGGGTTATTGCTGGGATCACCATCACGAAAACGCTCTGGAAATATCTGATACCAAACAGCATGTTTTGCCCATTGGGGAACAAACTCGCCATTTTCGTTTAATTGAATAGGAGACTTGGGCTTTGCATCACTATCTGCGGGACAGCCGGCCTGAGCGCTACCAATTAGCCAAAGCCAGCTGGAGACAACCAAAATCAAAGTTCTAATAATCATAACATGCCTAGTAAATGTTAGGGTGAGACCTTTAGCCTAACACTAGCCTTAAACTTCGTTAATCTGAATACGTATGCAGTTTTACCCACTCTTTTGAAATTGAAGAAAATTTCACATTCATAAAAACACCTACCGAAGGTGGCGGGTTTTTAATAACGTAACTTAGCTAAATTTAAACATTACCAACCAGTAATCTCGCGTAAATATTTACCTATATCAGCCAAAGAACCTACAGTTTTACTCCTGCCGCTGTAGGAATACCTTCGGTAATACAAACAATCAATTCGATACAAGCTTCGTATCCCAGAATCCAGTTGAAGCACATTTTGGTTTGGCTCAAGCCACTACTTTGCAACGGGTCAGGATAGTCTGGCCAGACGGTCAAGAAAGCCAATTGAACGACCTAAGCATGGATCAGTTTATCACCATTACCCGTAACGACTAATCCCAATCCATCAGCAAAAACAACCGCTTATTGGCGGTTGTTTCGTTTCTTAAGGGTAAAAATCAAGCGATACATAATGGCCGCTGATTGTTGTGTCACTGACCAAGGGATGTTCATTCTCTTATAGATAACCGCCTAATATCGACCATTACAATCTGCGACTTACAATTACAAAAAATTACAACATGTATAAATTTGACTGTATTTATCGGGGTTTTTTTTATACAGGATAATGTCTGTTTTAACCCTAATAACAACATAACGAGAATGGATGATGAAACAGTCAAAAACCGCCCTACCAAGTTTACTTTTATGCTTAATTAGCTCTATTTATTATGTCCCTGATGTCGCTGCGAAAAATAATCCACTGAACTCGGATGACTATCAAAGTGATTTACGTGCCGCCACTATTAGTAAAATATCCGAAACAAATCACCCAAGATTATCCAGTGGAACAGGTAAAGATACAACTCTAAAAAATAAACTGCATCAACTAATCAGTCTTTCCGCCACAAGTTTTGCAGTTTTTTGTAACAGAAAAAGCCATAAGGATCCCAATAGCTGGGGATTAAATCCAAATTTTTGCGCTCTTCAAAGTTTGATACCAGCTTACGGAGTATTTCTTCTAGGCGAGCCGGATTAATTTTTTCTAGTTTCTTTTTCGCAACGGAGAAGTATAGATTACTTTCCGTCTTAACAGAGATTGTCTGACCGCTGGAGATAAAGGTTAAATTACGGGTTGCAACCCGGCATCTTGGTACATATGGATCTGCAGGATTGAGCTCTGTGACTATTGCATATTCATAGCGATCTAGGTCCTGATTGTCATCATCTTTTGGGATATAAGTAATCCCATAGCCCTGAGGGAAGTGCCCCACTATAGACAGCAAGTAGTCAGCGATAACCTTGCTAATTGCGCCGCCTTCTGCAGCCCTCGCGATGACTAGTCCTGCTTTGGGCAGATCCAAAAAATTATAGCTTTGCTTGGAAGAAAAGATGACTGAAGCGTAAATTTGGGGGACCTTGATGAGATTTCCTACTCCTAATTTGGGCTTAAGGGCGTCAACCACCAATCTACGGGTAAAGGCCAGTTTTTCTTTTTCATTGAGTTCAAAAGCCGCCCTTTCTTCCTTGGAATTTCCGATATATGGTCTCGTTCCCAAACCATGGGAAATGTAATCTAGTGTTTGCTCATGATTTATTTTGAGTAAGGCCAAACGGTCTTCTTTACCTAGCACCCTGAATTCGTCCAGAGTTCCATCTTCGCCCTTTAAGATCAACTGCGCCTTGGGGTGCATTAAACCAACATCTTGAAATAGCGCGGCTATTAGCACAGGTATAGCCACATCGCGTTGGAACAGGCTCAAATCCCCTTCTTGGTGGGGATAACGCAATTTTTCCTGGTAACGCTCGTTTATGTAATGATTACTAATTTTCTCATCTTTTAGCAGTTTATCTAATAACCTGAGTGCAATGACCCCTTTATAGGCGGGTTTGAGTCGATGGTTTTGCTGCGCTAGCTTTGCGCCCGCCCTGGGCGACAGCAGTTGCAATGTTCCGAGTAACTTTGCACTTTTAACCTGAGTTTCCTGCCAGTTACCTGCCTCAGAGATGTGCAATAACTCAGTACATAAATCAATGACTTTTCCGGATCTTAAGGTACGAGTTTGTTGCTGACGGGTCAGTTCCTTCTTAAATGTTAGTTGCGCAGCGTAGAACTTTTTGTTGATGTTGACTTTGGATTTTTTGTCAGCCACTTGTAATGAAACTTCTATGTTTTTAATTTTTTTCTGAAGGTCGAGACGGGCCCGTTTATCTTCATCAGAGGTTTCAAAGTAGAGTTGAGCTTGTTCAAAAAGGGAGTCTTTTATAGGCGTGTTACTTTGAATGTATTTGACTAAAGTCGTAACCGCTTTGGTAAAAGTTGATTCTCCCATCGGTCCGTACATATCTATTTTTACCTGAATCTAAGCCTATCCAATCAATAGAACACCATAGTCTTTTTTATTTGTCATATATATATATTTATAGATACCTTGCAAGTTAAATTCATACCAAACGACTATAAGTCTACTGGCATTCAGAGCATTTATGTTATCAATTATTGAGCAACGTAACCTTGAACCTAGATTCAATATAAGGTAATGACTGAATTAATGTTGATGCTGCTTTTAGCACTTTGTAATGTGAACACATAAACGAATGCAAACAAAAAACCCGCTTTAAAGCGGGTTTTTAACAGGTAAAAATTAAACGTTTAACTTACCAACCGGTAATTTCCCGCAAACCTTTACCTATATCAGCCAAAGAACGTACAGTTTTAACGCCTGCCGCTTCTAGCGCTTTAAATTTCTCTTCAGCTGTACCTTTTCCGCCTGCGATAATCGCGCCGGCATGGCCCATACGTTTGCCTTCAGGTGCAGTGACACCAGCAATATATGAAACAACAGGTTTAGAGACGTTAGCCTTGATAAATTCAGCGGCTTCTTCTTCGGCAGAACCACCAATTTCACCAATCATAACAATGGCTTCAGTTTCAGGATCTTCTTGGAACATTTTCAAAATGTCGATGAAGTTTGAACCCGGGATAGGATCGCCACCAATACCAACACATGTTGACTGACCAAAACCTTCATCAGTGGTTTGTTTAACCGCTTCGTAGGTTAAGGTACCAGAGCGAGAAACAATTCCCACTTTACCCGGCTTGTGGATATGACCAGGCATGATACCGATTTTACATTCACCGGGCGTGATCACGCCTGGGCAGTTTGGACCGATCATACGCACGCCTTTAGCGTCTATATAAGCTTTCACAAACAACATATCAATAGTGGGGATACCTTCAGTGATACACACGATCAATTCAATACCCGCATCAGCCGCTTCAACGATTGAATCTTTACAGAATGCAGCCGGTACGTAGATAACAGATGCCGTTGCACCGGTTTTTTCTACCGCTTCGCGAACTGTGTTGAATACAGGCAAATCAAGGTGAGTGGTACCGCCTTTACCAGGTGTTACCCCACCCACCATTTGTGTGCCGTATGCAATGGCTTGTTCTGAATGGAAAGTACCTTGACCACCAGTAAAACCCTGACAGATAACTTTAGTATGTTTATTAATTAATACAGACATTATTTGCCCTCCGCGGCTTTAACAACTAACTTAGCGGCATCAGTTAAACTGCTTGCAGCAATGATATCAAGGTCTGAACTAGCTAATACTTCACGGCCTAGTTCAGCGTTAGTCCCTTCAAGACGCACTACAACTGGCACGTTAACGCCGACTTCTTTAACCGCGCCAATAATACCTTCAGCAATCATGTCACAACGTACAATGCCACCAAAAATATTTACCAATACTGCACTCACATTGCTGTCAGAAAGAATGATTTTGAATGCTTCAGCAACACGTTCTTTGGTTGCACCGCCGCCCACATCAAGGAAGTTAGCGGGTTTGCCACCGTGCAGGTTAACAATATCCATAGTACCCATGGCAAGACCGGCACCGTTAACCATACAGCCAACGTTGCCGTCTAGTGCTACGTAGTTAAGTTCCCATGTAGCCGCTTCAGCTTCACGGGCATCATCTTGTGATGGATCGTGCATAGCAAAAACTTTAGGTTGACGATATGTTGCGTTGCCATCGATAGCCAATTTAGCATCAAGGCAATGAATGTCGCCATCGGCTTTGATGACTAATGGGTTGATTTCGATAAGGGCAATATCAAGATCAACAAACATTTTTGCAAGACCTAGAAATATCTTAGTGAATTGTTTAATTTGTACGCCTTTAAGGCCCAATTTAAACGCCATTTCACGGGCTTGGTAAGGTTGTGCACCCACTATAGGATCGATTTCAGCTTTTAAAATCTTTTCAGGTGTCTCGTGAGCAACGGTTTCAATTTCAACACCGCCTTCAGTAGACGCCATAAAAACGATGCGACGCGAAGTTCGGTCAACTACAGCACCCAAATACAACTCATCAGCGATGTCAGTACAGGTTTCAACCAAAATTTTGGTGACTGGCTGGCCATGTTCATCTGTCTGGAAAGTCACTAAATTCTGGCCTAACCACTTTTCAGCGAAGGCTTTGATTTCTTCTTTAGTTTTAACCAATTTTACGCCGCCAGCCTTACCACGGCCACCTGCGTGAACTTGGCATTTGACTACCCACTCAGTGCCGCCAATTTTATCAGCTGCCGCTACAGCTTCTTCCGGAGAAGACGCTGCGATCCCGTCAGAGACTGGCAAGCCGTACTCTTTAAACAATTGCTTGCCTTGATATTCATGCAAATTCATGGTTTTTCTACCCGTTTAATGTAAGAAAAAAGCCGCTAGTAAGCCGCTTTATTTTGTAAACCGTCAACTAAAAAGTAACGGCTAGGACGCAGGCGAGGATTTCCTCACCCGCCTCGATTAGTTACACATCTACCACTTTTTTATACATCAAGAAGCAGACGTGTTGGATCTTCTAACATTTCTTTGATGGTCACTAAAAAGCCAACAGACTCTTTACCATCGATAATGCGGTGATCGTAAGACAATGCTAAATACATCATTGGCAAAATTTCTACTTTCCCATTTACTGCCATAGGCCTATCTTGGATTTTATGCATACCCAAAATAGCGCTTTGTGGAAGGTTTAGAATAGGTGTCGACAACAACGAACCAAACACGCCGCCATTAGTAATAGTGAAATTACCGCCCTGCATTTCAGCCATGGTCAATTTACCATCACGCCCTTTCAGTGCTAATGCTCTGATACCACCTTCAATTCCTGCCATACCTAATGAATCAGTATCTTTAAGCACGGGTGTCACTAAACCACGAGGAGTGGATACAGCAATAGAAATATCAAAATAGTTGTGATAACAAATATCATCACCATCGATAGAGGCATTCACTTCTGGGAAGCGTTTTAATGCTTCAGTGACCGCTTTCACATAGAAAGACATAAAACCAAGACGAATACCGTGACGTTTTTCAAAACTTTCTTGATATTGTTTACGCAAGTCCATGATTGGCTTCATGTTCACTTCGTTAAAAGTAGTTAACATAGCCGTGTTGTTTTTCGCGTCTAACAAACGCGTCGCGATAGTTTTACGTAAACGTGTCATGGGCACACGTTTTTCGGTGCGATGACCTAAAGCCACAACAGGTGCAGCTTCTGACGATGCGGCTGGTTTTGCAACTGGTGCCTGTAAAGACTTTTCAACGTCTTCTTTAGTCACACGACCGCCTTTGCCTGTACCCTTAATTTTAGCCGCATCTAAGCCTTTTTCAGCTAACAATCTGCGAACAGAAGGGCTAAGTGCATCGTTTTCTTCCGATGCGGATTCGGCTGCGGGTTGGGCTGGAGCAGCGCTGACACTTGCAACACTACCTGCAACAAAATTAGCAATCACTTGCTCACCGCTTACTGTTTCGCCTTCAGGCGCTAAAATCTCACTTAGCGAGCCATCTGCAGGTGCCACAACTTCTAACACGACTTTATCAGTCTCGATATCGACTAAGTTCTGATCTCGAGAAATGGCTTCACCTGGCTTTACATGCCAAGTTGCAATTGTTGCATCTGCCACTGATTCTGGCAGAACAGGTACCTTGATTTCCACTGACTCACCTTTATTACCGGATGGTTGACTTGATTGTTCACTGGCTTGAGCAGGAGCAGCAGCGCCCGCACTTTCACTCGAGCCTGCACCTTCTTCAAAATTAGCAATAGTTTCTTCACCTAACACGGTTTCGCCTTCAGCTTGAAAAATTTTACTGACAACGCCATCTGCAGGTGCAACGACTTCTAAGACTACTTTATCTGTTTCAATATCTACAAGATTTTGATCGCGACTGACTTTGTCGCCTACCTTTACGTGCCAGGTAGCGATGGATGCATCTGCCACTGATTCAGGCAATACCGGTACTTTTATTTCTATTGTCATACTGGTTCCTTATTTAATTGTTAATGCATCATCAACCAAATCTTTTTGCTGCTGGTTGTGAACTGAAATGTAGCCTACCGCAGGAGAAGCTGATGCTAGTCGACCGGCATAAGTTAATGTGGCAGAATTTGGCAACGCAGACCAAAAGTGATGCTGGCTACAATACCAAGCCCCTTGGTTTTGTGGTTCTTCTTGACACCAGACCCAATCTTTAACGTGTTTAAACTTACTCATTACTTGACCAATCTCCTCATGGGGGAAAGGATAAAGTTGTTCGATACGAATAATTGCTACGTCAAGTTGTTCATTTTTACGACGCTGCTCTAACAAGTCGTAATAGACTTTACCCGAACACATCACCACACGTTTAACTTTGCTTGGGCTAAGGTTATCAATTTCATCGATAACATTATGGAACACACCCTCAGCCAATTCTTCAATACTAGAAACAGCCAAAGGATGACGTAACAAAGACTTAGGTGACATAACAATCAGCGGTTTACGCATCGGACGTAACGCCTGACGACGTAACATATTAAATACTTGGGCAGGCGTGGAAGGCACGCACACTTGCCAGTTGTGATCTGCACACATCTGTAAAAAACGTTCTAACCTAGCCGAACTATGCTCAGGCCCTTGCCCTTCATAACCATGGGGTAACAACATAGTTAATCCACACAAACGTCCCCACTTAGCTTCGCCAGAACTTAAGAACTGGTCAATCACAACTTGCGCACCGTTGGCAAAGTCACCAAATTGCGCTTCCCAAATAGTCAAAGTGCCTGGCTCTGCCGTCGCGTAACCAAACTCAAAGGCTAGCACTGCAGCTTCTGACAAAACAGAATCGTATATTTCCATTTTGCCTTGCTCGGGATGCAAATTTGCCAAAGGCATATAGGCAGCACCATCAGTTTGGTTATGCAACACTGCATGGCGATGGAAGAAAGTGCCACGCCCAGAGTCTTGCCCTGTCATACGAATATGACTGCCTCCGTCTACAATAGCAGCGTAACCTAAGTTTTCTGCCATGCCCCAATCTAATGCTTTCTCGCCATTAACCATAGCGACCCGGTCTTTATACAACTTAGCCACACGTGACTGCAGCTTATGTTCAGCAGGAAAGGTACAGAGCTTTTCACCTAATTCTTTTATTTTTTCGACACTGATTGCGCTGTCGTATTTCACGTCCCAATCATGTCCAAGATACGGCGACCAGTCCACTGAGTGTTCAGTCATAGGGCGCCATTCTTCTACCACACAAGCACCATGGTCTAGGGCAGCACGATAGTCACTCAGCAGTTTTTTAACTTCGTGCGCATCTATAACGCCTTCAGCGATAAGTTGCTCAGCGTAAATTTTGCGAGGTACAGGGTGTACTTTAATTTTTTGGTACATCAAAGGCTGAGTCGCATTGGGCTCATCAGCTTCGTTGTGTCCATGTCGGCGATAGCACACTAAATCAATCACCACATCACGTTTAAATTGATTGCGATAATCTAGCGCTAGTTTAGTCACAAACAATACCGCTTCAGGATCGTCAGAATTCACATGAAATATAGGCGCCTGAACCATCTTGGCAATATCAGTACAGTATTGAGTTGAACGAGTATCTTCCACTTTAGAAGTGGTAAAACCCACCTGATTATTAATAACGATACGCACTGTGCCGCCCACTTGGAAACCACGGGTTTGCGACATATTGAAGGTTTCTTGCACTACACCTTGACCGGCAATGGCCGAATCGCCGTGAATGGTAATCGGCAACACTAATGAGCCATCGGTACATCCACGTCTGTCTAAACGAGCTCGCACAGATCCAATAACCACTGGGTTAACAATTTCAAGATGGGATGGGTTAAAGGCCAAGGCCAAATGTAAGTTTCCACCTGGCGTGGCAAAGTCAGAAGAATAACCTGCGTGGTATTTTACATCACCAGCCCCTAGAGAATCGTCATGTTTACCAGAAAATTCATCAAACAACACCGATGGATTTTTACCCAACACATTCACTAAGGTATTGATCCTACCTCTGTGTGCCATACCGATAACGACTTCTTTAGTACCCTTAGTGCCGGCGTGATTGATTAGCCCTTTCAGCATAGGCACTAGTGCATCGCCGCCTTCAAGGGAAAAGCGTTTTGCGCCGGGAAATTTAGCGCCAAGGTATTTTTCCATACCGTCTGCAGCTACCAAACCTTTGAGTATACTGACCTTTTCTTCCCGAGAGATTTCAGGTTTGGCTTGTACCGATTCAATACGATGCTGTACCCAACGTTTTTGATCCGTATCGGTAATGTGCATGTATTCAGTACCGATAGAGCCACAATAGGTACGATTAAGAGACTTAAATAACTCACCTAAAGGCATAGACTCTTTACCAATAGCGTAAGAGCCTACGTTATAAGTGGTATCAAAGTCTTTCTCAGTAAGGTTATGGTGCGACAGTTCTAAATCTCTGACTCTTGGCTGTTTCCACAACTCAAGGGGATCTAGATTAGCATGTTGATGACCTCTAAATCGGAAGGCATTAATCAACTGCAATACTTTAACTTGTTTATCGTCACCGCCACTTATATTTGACTGGGTGGCACCAGAACCCGCTCGAGCAGCTGGACCAAGCGCAGCTAATGTTCGAAATTGATCACGAACTAAGCTATGTTTGCTTTCAACTTCTACTCCGTCCAGTTTAGGTAGATTTTCAAAAATGCCTCGCCATTCATCAGATACGCTTTGCGCATCATCTAAATACGCTTCATACATTTCTTCTATATAAGTAGCGTTGCCACCAGCCATGTGAGAGGAGTCCCACCATGCTTTCATCACGCTTTGTTGCATTGTCGTCCCTTGCTTTAATCAGACTTGCAATTATGTATGCTTACGCACACGGTATTTTTATTCTTGGTAAAATCTATACTGCTCGTTTCAACAACATGGATTTAATATGACCAATCGCTTTAGTAGGGTTTAATCCTTTAGGACAAACACTGACACAATTCATGATGCCATGACATCTAAACACACTAAAGGCATCGTCTAATTCACCTAAACGCTCAGCTGTTGCTGTATCACGGCTATCGGCTAAAAAGCGATAAGCATGCAACAAACCAGCAGGGCCAATAAACTTGTCAGGGTTCCACCAGAAAGACGGGCAAGAGCTCGAACAACAGGCGCATAATATACACTCATACAAGCCGTCTAGTTTCTCTCTTTCTTCAGGCGACTGCAAAAATTCACGAGCTGGCGCATGATTATCGTCATTGATAAGAAACGGCTTAATTTTTTCATACTGAGTATAAAATTGTGTCATATCTGTAACCAAATCACGCACCACAGGCATGCCAGGCAATGGACGAACCACTATCTTAGAACCTTTAAGTGCAGATAGCGGCGTAATACAGGCTAAGCCATTTTTACCATTCATGTTGACCCCATCAGAGCCACACACGCCTTCACGGCAGGAACGACGAAATGACAGAGTAGGATCTGTTTCTTTTAATGCTATCAGGGCGTCCAAAACCATCATATCTTGGCCTTCTTCGACCTCCAACTGATAGTCTTGCATACGAGGAGCGTCATCAACATCAGGGTTGTAACGGTAAACTGAAAAATTTAATTGCATGGTCGTTACTCCTAGTACGTTCTTGCTTTAGGTGGAAAGGCTTCACGCAATTTAGGTGACATATTCACCTCACGTTTTATCATTGATTTTGTTTCAGGCAAGTAAACAGAATGGCATAACCAATTGTCATCATCTCTATCAGGAAAATCAAAGCGACTATGAGCACCACGACTCTCTGTCCTAAAATTAGCGGCTACAGCAGTAGTGTAAGCCGTTTCCATCAAGTTATCTAATTCAAGACATTCTATACGCATGGTATTGAAATCGTTACTCTTATCGTCTAAACGCGCATGTTCTAATCTTTCGCGGATATCACCTAATTCTTTCAAACCCGTTGCCATTGAATCGCCTTCACGGAATACCGAGAAATTTAATTGCATACACTGCTGCAAATCTTTCTTAATCTGCACCGGGTCCTCGCCTTTACCTACCGTTGAATTTTCCCAGCGGTTAAAGCGCACCATAGCGGCGTCAACATCATCGCTTGACGCGTCACGTGCATCAATACCATCAATCGCTTTACCTAGATGTAACCCTGTTGCGCGGCCAAATACCACTAAATCTAATAATGAATTACCACCTAATCGATTGGCACCATGCACAGATACACAAGCAATTTCACCACAAGCAAATAAACCTTTGATTGGTGATGTAATACCCTTGGCATCAATACTTAAGGCTTGCCCATCTACATTGGTTGGTACACCGCCCATCATGTAGTGACAAGTGGGAATAACTGGGATGGGCTCTTTAACCGGATCCACATGAGCGAAGGTACGCGATAACTCTAAGATACCCGGTAAGCGAGACTCAAGTACGTCTTTACCTAGATGGTCAAGTTTCAACTTACAATGTGGACCTAGAGGCCCATCAAAACCACGGCCTTCACGAATTTCTGTCATCATTGAACGGGCGACGACGTCACGACCAGCTAAATCTTTCGCATTCGGCGCATAACGCTCCATAAAACGTTCACCATCTTTATTTAAAAGATAACCACCTTCACCACGACACCCTTCAGTGACCAAAGTACCCGCACCGGCTATGCCTGTTGGGTGAAATTGCCACATTTCCATATCTTGCATAGGTACACCAGCACGTAATGCCATGCCGAGACCGTCACCCGTATTAATATGCGCATTAGTGGTAGAAGCATATATGCGCCCTGCACCACCTGTTGCCAACACTACCGCTTTGGATTTGAAATAAACCACTTCACCCGATTCGATATCTATAGCAGTACAACCTACTACATCACCGTCTTGGTTTTTGACTAGGTCAAGTGCATACCACTCGCTAAATACTTTTGTTTTGTTTTTAACATTTTGCTGATAGAGCAAATGTAATAATGCGTGGCCTGTTCTATCGGCAGCAGCGGCAGTACGAGCGCCTTGCTCACCACCGAAGTTTTGCGATTGGCCGCCGAAAGGACGTTGATAAATTTTTCCGTTTTCGAAACGTGAAAAAGGTAGCCCCATATTTTCCATTTCGATAATGGCTTCGGGGCCTGTTTTACACATATATTCTATGGCGTCTTGGTCGCCGATATAATCAGAACCTTTGACCGTATCGTACATGTGCCATTCCCAGTTATCTTCATGGGCATTACCTAAAGCAACAGTAATACCCCCTTGAGCTGATACTGTGTGTGAACGTGTAGGAAATACTTTTGATAAAAGAGCACAGGATTTTCCTGACTCTGAAATCTGTAATGCTGCGCGCATACCCGCGCCGCCAGCACCAATTACGACCGCATCATACTCATGAACAGGAATACTCATTTACACACCCCACAAAACAAATAAACCCACAACCACATAAACAAATGCAATTAGGTTAAGAACAAATTGAATAAACGCACGTAAACCAGGCGCTTTTACATAGTCAGTTAAGACTTGCCACATGCCAATGCGCACATGAAACATAATGGATACCAAAGTTACAAAGGTGAACACTTTCATCGCCAGACCAGAGAATAGATCATGCCAAATGACATAAGTCACCTCTGGAGTTGATATAAAAAACCACCCCATAAACAATGAAAACGCCGTCATAATGATGGCAGTGGCGCGAATGCTCACATAATCTTGCACGCCATTTCGTTTTAAACTTGCTTGACCCGTTACCATAATACAACTCCTACTAAGATGGTTAAGATGATCCATGCGGCAATAATGGCTTTTGCACTGATGTCGCCCGATTGCAGTTCTTCCCAATACCCCATATCCATAATCATGTGCCTCACTCCGCCTAACAGGTGATACGTCAAGGCAGAAATTGTACCTATGGCAACAAATTTACCTAAAGGACCGGCCATTTGTTGTTGAACAAATGCAAAACCTTCTGGAGAAGATACAGACGTAGCCCAAGCCCAGATCACAAACATCAATGCAAAAAACAATGCGACGCCGGTAACACGGTGGAGAAAGGAAGTAATAGCTGCGGGAGGAAAACTAATAGTATTGAGTTGTAAGTTAACTGGTCTTTGTTTTTTCACGTTTATCGCTCTTTATACCCGTAGGTGATTTAAATATTTCGGCTATCAACATTCTGCATGTTAATTTTTTGCTAAAATTCTATTTCTTTTCCATAAGATTGTTACCACTTTGTAAAAGAAAAGTTAACTGAAAATAATCTTTTCCATATGAAGTGCTTTAAGCCCAAGAAGTATATCCAGCCATTCAAATAAATACAATTATTGTTCTTTATTAAAGGTTTATAAGTAACAACAAGGGTATTACATTAGTTATTGCACAAGAGGATGCAGGCCTAATACGAAACTTAACCAAGCTATGCCAAAATTTTATTTGCTTGAAGTGCCTAAAGAAGTGAATAATTAGTAAGCACAAACGCATAAAAATTGACTTTATAAGTCAATGTAAGTTCAAATAGCGGCAATTCCCCCCCAGTAAATAGCAAAACATGCTGTTTATCGAACACAAAACGATTCTGAGGAGAACAGTATATGGCAGACAATAAAGCCATTTTAAAAGCGGGTGACAAAGAAATCGAACTTCCGATTTTGTCAGGCACGGCAGGCCACGATGTAATAGACATACGGTCTCTAGGTGCAAATGGGTACTTTACCTATGACCCCGGGTTTATGGCAACTGGCTCATGTGAATCATCGATTACTTATATTGATGGCGCCAAAGGTATTCTGTTGCACAGAGGGTATTCCATTGAAGAATTAGCCCGAGACTCTGATTATATTGAAGTGGTTTACATGTTATTGCATGATAAAACGCCCAATTCTGAAGAATACAAAGACTTTAAAGATACGATTACTCGCCATACTTTAGTTCATGACCAGTTGAACAATTTTTTCAGAGGTTTCAGACGCGACGCTCATCCAATGGCAATGTTATGTGGCACCGTAGGCGCGATGGCTTCTTTTTACCATGATGATTTGGATATTAACGACCCAGAGCAAAGACTGCGTAGCGCATATCGTTTAGTAGCTAAAATGCCCACATTGGTGGCTATGTGTTACAAGTACAACATCGGCCAGCCATTTGTTCATCCTTCAAACAAATTGAGCTATGCAGAAAACTTCTTAAATATGATGTTTTCTGTACCCGCCGAAGATTACAAGATCAGTCCAGCCGTTTCTAAAGCGGTCGATAGAATATTTATCTTGCATGCTGACCACGAGCAGAATGCCTCAACTTCTACAGTGCGTTTAGCTGGCTCTTCAGGTGCTAACCCTTATGCATGTATTGCTGCTGGTGTAGCGTCTTTGTGGGGACCTGCTCACGGCGGTGCCAATGAAGCTTGTTTGAACATGCTAGAAGAAATAGGCACAGTGGACCGTATTCCTGAGTTTATTGCTAGAGCAAAAGATAAAGCTGACCCGTTCCGCTTAATGGGCTTTGGTCATAGGGTTTACAAAAACTTTGACCCTCGTGCCACTGTGATGCGTGAAAGTTGCCATGAAGTGTTAGCAGAACTTAACATCGATGATCCATTACTTAATGTCGCTATGGAACTAGAACGAATTGCGTTGAGTGACCCCTACTTCGCAGAGAAAAAACTCTTCCCGAACGTAGATTTCTACTCAGGCATTGTCCTAAAAGCGATTGGTATTCCAACCAATATGTTTACCTGTATTTTTGCTTTGGCACGTACAGTAGGTTGGGTATCACATTGGCATGAAATGTTGAGCCAACCAGGACAAAAGATTGGTCGTCCTCGTCAGTTGTATACGGGTGAAGCGCAACGTCCGTATAATAAAATCGATAAATAGTTAGTTATCAATTTTAAAAATAGCGAACTTAATTGTTCGCTTTTTTTTGCGCTGAACACAGCTAGTTCTCTCAGAACTTTGTTTAGAAAAAAAAAGAGCATGCCTCACGCTTTCACCCCGCGCGGCGGTCGCTTGATGATTTTTGACTTCAATCGTTTGTTGCAGCGTTCTCATTTTCAACATCCCATCCAGGAAACGCGAGAACTGCAGGGTGACATTTTAAAGCCCTTGCAAGAGATTTAGTTCGTTCAATTCCGATATTAACACGACCATTTTCGATTGCAGAAATAGTGGGTTGAGGGATATTAGCAAGCCTAACTAACTCATTGTGGCTAAGCTCTTGAAGCTCTCGTATAATCCGAACAGACTCTCCGCTCGATACAGAAATACGTTTTGTTGCCATTTGAAACTCTTTCATTACGACCTCCTTCGATAGTCATGGGGAGTACAAAAAGTTCGACAATGAGCAGCTGTTATGTGCGAAAGTTGCAGGATGCATTAGCCAAACCAGCAGCCTATCTCAGTTCTTTTGAAAATACAAAAGCACGCTTCGCGCCATCTTCCCTGATGGTTTTTGACTAGAATCCTTTCTAGCCAGTTACTTTTTTTCAACAGCAAAAAATAAGTAACCAAAAAATGCCGCCGCTACTAAAGTTCTTAACCGCACAAAAAGACTTATTTTAGGGTCGCTACAAATGAGTCCCTCCAACTTTCGCTCAAATGGCATCCATGCCATTTCCCCCTAAAACAAGCCTTTTTGTACTGAAACTTTAAAGGCGGAAACTGCAGTGGCGGAGCCACCAAAGATTAAAATCGGCGAAGCCGATGCTTTTGTCTTTTAATTAACCCTCGCATGTATGTTCGCCAATTATTTCTGACATTTAGTAGGGTGAAACTGGATTTTTTAGAAGCACGGCTTCGCCCAGTTGAACAGCTCGACAAACGACCTCCATGGAAGGCGGAAGGTAGAACAATGCAGGAGCAATTGTCGAGAAGTAGAGATTGGGTGCTGATCATCGATGTATGGACGTGTAATTGACTAACTTAAAGTGTATGAAACTGGTTTCGAAAGAATGCTAAATATCAGAGATAATTGGATGAAGAACATAGTCTGGCGAGCGACACTTTTTATGAAATACGTCCTGTATTTCACACTACATGCCATCTTGCAGATGTTCAAATTCATTCCAGATGAATTTGTGCTTACTTTTTGCTGCTGTTGGCAAAAAGTAAGTCGCATCGAAGGGATTCGGTGTGAAAACTGCCACGGAAGGCAGTAAGCGCAGCGCATGCTTTAACTATGTAAAAAATATTAAAAGCACGCTTATTACATCACCCCTGATGTTTCTTAAAATTAAAATAGTAAAGTCTAAACCCAACCTTTTTCTCTAAACGCCAAAAGGGTTTGGGTAAATATTGCCATTTCATCTGGTGTGCCTAGGGATAAACGATTCCAATGATCATCTTTGGTCATTTTCCTGCCAACGCGAATGCCATTGTCTTGCATGCGCTTAGCGTAGTCAGCTAGGGGCGAGCCAATTCGGTGTAACACGAAGTTAGTGTCGCTTGGCACGTATTCAAGATCTAGTTTGTTTAAGGTATTGATGAGTAATGTTTTTGATAACTGGTTGAATTTAATGCTTTTATTATAGAACTCAGGGTCATCAAGGGCGACTGTTGCTGCAGCAATGCCCGCAGCATTTAAATTAAATCCAGATGCAAAGGGGTTGATTTTATTGGCTGTTTTAATGCTCGCAATGCCATACCCCATACGCATGCCTGCCATACCATAGACTTTTGAGAAAGTGCGGCTAATCACCAAGTTATCCTTACCTTGCATAATTAAATCTAAACCACTTTTGTATCGAGGATTGTTTTGAGCGTATGCAAAATAAGCTTCATCAAGCAAAAATAAATGTGAATCAGGTGCGTTGTTGATCCAATCAAACAATACCTGAAAATTAACAATATTCCCCGTAGGGTTATTAGGGTTGCATATATTGACCAACACAGGGCCTTTTTGCGCCAACGCTTGTTTTTTCATGGCAGCAATATTCATTATAAAATTCTGCCCAACAGGAACTTGTATCACCTGCATATTTTCAGCTTTACAAAATCCTCTTAACGCCCCAAATGTCGGGTTAGGTTCAATCATAGTCGCGTTTTTGTTTGCCGCATAAGTGGCAATAGCCTGCAAAACTTCGGTGGAACCATTGCCAAAAATTAACTGCTCAGGCTTAACCTGATGATAAGTTGCAAGCTTAGATTTAAATGCATTAAATGACTCATCAGCATAACGATTACCATAAAGTTCAACCGCGCGTATTGCGGCTGACAAGGCTTTTGGAGACATGCCAAGGGAGTTTTCATTAAAATGTAATAAAAGTGGTGCAGCGTTTTGTCTAAAAGGTAAAATTAGGCCGCTGTTTGCAAAGGCAAAAGGAATATTGGCAGCTACCCCCAAATAGGCGGCGCCTAAACCCAGTTGTTTAATAAACTCTCTGCGCGAAAACGCATTGTGTAGTGTATTCATCATTCAAATCCCTCAATTGAGCTTGCACCAAGCTATTACCATCACCACTGTATTTGACTTGGTAAGTTATAGCAAACAAGTACAAAATGCGCTTCGCACACCGGCATCCGTACCTTTCTCCAAACAACATCCATGTTGTCTGACTTACTTCTTTTCAACAGCCAAAAGAAGTAAGCAAGAAAGGCCGCTCACTGCTAAAGTTTTTAACCGCACAAAAAGACTTATTTTAGGGTCGCTACAAATGAGTCCCTCCCACTTTCGCTCAAATGACATCCATGTCATTTGCCCCTAAAATAAGTCTTTTTGTGCTGAAACTTTAAAGGCGGAAAAGCAGTGGCGGAGCCACCAAAGCAGTTGTCGGCGAAGCCGATGCTTTTTCTCTATCTTTTGCTCTACCCCTCGCATTTATGTTCGCCAATTATTTCTGATATTTAGCAGGCAATTTACAAGGATGTAAATTGAGTCGTAGAGTGCCGGGAGCACATTACGACGACCTGCTAAATCTCAGAAATAATTGGATGAAGAACATAGTCTGGCGAGCGGACTTTTTTGCCTACTTTTTTTGCCTGCAGAAAAAAAGTAGGTCGCACAGAAGGGATTCTGTGAGAAACCCGCCATGGAGGGCTGTAAGCGCAGCGCATGCTTTACTTGCTTCGCGCTATTAGTGCACTTTCTAATGGTCTAGCGGGTATTTATCAAGACACCCTTGATAATCATTTGCGAATCCACCCAAAACTCCTAGTCGGCGAAGCCGATGCTCTTGATCTACCCTCGACTCAAGGCTCGCCGGTTATTTTGTGAATTCAGTAGGGCAATTTGCATGGATGCAAATTGAGTTTGCCATTGCCGGGAGCAAGTGCAAACGACCTGCTTAATTCACAAAATAATCGGATAAAGAGCATTGCCCTCGAGCAGCTTTTTTCTGGTTACTCTTTTTTAGCTGCAGCAAAAAGAGTAACTGGTTCGAAGGGATTCGAGTCAAAAACCGCAAGGAGGCGGGTAAGCGCAGCGCATGCATTTATTTGTTCAAACGCCAGTAGAAAATCAACTAGAACAGCCCCTGACTAATACCAAATTCAAAGAATGTGAAACTTTTCCTCAGACATAAAAAAAGACGCTTTCGCGTCTTTTTTTTAAAGCTTAAGTCGATTAACGACGTAAACCTAAACGTTTAATAAGATCTTGATAACGTTCAGTGTTTTTACCTTTAAGGTAATCAAGTAACTTACGACGTTGGCTAACCATGCGAAGCAGTCCACGACGTGAGTGGTGATCTTTCTTATGATCCGCAAAGTGACCTTGTAATTTGTTGATGTTGCTAGTTAACAAAGCAACTTGCACTTCAGGTGAACCTGTATCGCCTTCTTTAACTGCATACTCAGCAAGGATTGTTGCCGTTTCTTGTGTACTTAGTGACATAGTTTTCTCCAATAAATAAGAGTTTAAAGATACAACCCGCCAATCACTAATTCAGCGAGTCAAAAAAGAGCGCGTATTATAGCGATGCCAAGCTGAATAACAAGCCCAATAGCGCCATTAAATAGGTATTAATTAAATATATACCCAAAGCCATTGGAGTTGCAGCTAGGCGGCAAAGGAGCTCAGCCCCATGAGCTTAGACTTACTAAGTGATTGGGGTGAGTGAGAGCAGCCAACAACGCTGCAGCTTCAAGGGAGACGGGTATACGTTTTCTAAGCGTAAACAACAGAACGTTTAGGTGCAACTTTACCGTCGGTGTCAATAAAACCAACGCCTAGAAACAATCCACTGTCTTTACTATACACTCGGCTCAATGTTTCTTGTGGATAGTCAGCATTGCCAATAAAATTTACTGGGTTACCGTTCCTAAAAAAACCTTCAGCGATTGGATCTAATTCAACTGAATCTAGGGTTTTAACCGCAGAATCCATTGGCATTAATAATTGATCCAAAGCAGTAAACGTTTGATCATCTAATAAATCTGCCGTTTCGTTGTCTATTTCGTCTCTGAGCGACTGCAATGCTTCCATTGTCATCATTCTATCCGCTGGATAATCAGTGACTTGGGTGCGGTGCAACTTACTCACATAAGCACCGCAGCCTAAAAGCTGACCAAGATCATCCACTAGAGAACGAATGTAAGTGCCTTTACTACTATGCACTGTCATATCCACTTCATCGGCTTCAAATCTATCAATGGATAAGCTAAATATGGTGATGTCTCGCGCTTCTCTTGGTATATCAATGCCTTGACGGGCATAAAAATACAGAGGTTTACCTTGATGTTTTAACGCTGAAAACATAGAAGGCACTTGCTTAATAGGGCCTTTAAATTGTTCACAAGCAGCAAATAATGCTGCTTCAGTCACATTGACAGGGTGAGTGTCAACCACCTCACCGTCGGCATCTGAAGTAGTAGTGCGCACTCCGAGCTTAGCTGTGACCTGGTAGGTTTTATCTGTGTCCAATAAAAACTGCGAGAACTTAGTCGCTTCACCTAAACAAATGGGTAACATGCCTGTCGCTAAGGGATCTAAAGCACCTGTATGGCCTGCTTTGGCGGCATTAAACATACGCTTAACTTGTTGCAGTGCGTGGTTAGATGACAAGCCTAAGCCTTTATTCAATAGTATAATGCCGTTAACGGCACGCCCTTTTCTTTTTCTGGCCATAACGACTACTTTTGCTCGTCTGGGTTTGACACTTGCTCGTCTGACTCATTATCGTCAAGAGAACGACCCGCTAGTTTAGCCCGTTCTTCATCTTTGTTTAAGGTGTCACTTACCAAGTTGGCGATGCGTATACCTTCAGCTAAAGAGCCATCTCGGACAAATTTTACGGCAGGTACGGCACGCATGCGCATACGACTAGCCAGTAACGTGCGGATAAATCCTTTGTTATCTTCAAGAATAGTCAGATAGTTTTTGACTTGTTCTTCATCATTTTCGAAAAATGTCACGTAGATTTTAGCGTGGGCTAAATCCCGCGATACTTCAACACCCGACACAGTTACCATGCCGAGGCGTGGATCACGGTTTTTAAACTCATTCTGTAAAATACTGGCAATTTCTTTGTGAATTTGTTGTCCGACTCTGTCGGTACGTGAAAATTCTCTGGCCATGTCAATTTCTCCTGATACCTAAGGGTACCTTTTAACAAATAAAACGGAGGCCGTAGCCTCCGTTTATTCTTATTAGCCGCTGCTCTAAACTATATCAAGTTTAAAGTTCGCGCTTAATTTCAACGGTTTCAAATACTTCGATTTGGTCACCAGCTTTAACATCGTTATAGTTCTTAACGCCGATACCACATTCCACCCCATTACGGACTTCTTGTACATCGTCTTTAAAGCGTCTAAGTGATTCCAGCTCACCTTCGTAAATCACCACGTTTTCACGCAATACACGGATAGGACTGCTACGTTTAACAATACCCTCAGTGACCATACAACCGGCTATTGCACCAATTTTAGGTGATTTAAATACATCACGCACTTCGGCTAAACCGATAATCTCTTGTCTGAATTCAGGTGCCAACATACCACTCATGGCCTGTTTCACTTCATCAATCAATTGATAAATAATGCTGTAGTAACGTAAGTCAATCTCTTCAGAATCGATAACTTTGCGAGCGGAGGCGTCAGCACGAACGTTAAAGCCAACAACAATTGCGCCTGAAGCTGCCGCTAAACTTGCGTCAGTCTCGGTAATACCACCCACACCACTGCCAACAATGTTGACTTTTACTTCATCAGTCGACAGCTTAGTCAAAGATTCAGATATAGCTTGAACAGACCCCTGAACATCCGCTTTAAGTACAACATTTAACTCGCTAACATCGCCAGCTTCCATATTGGCAAACATGTTTTCCAGTTTAGCTTTTTGTTGTTTGGCTAATTTTAATTCACGTTGCTTGGTATGGCGTTTAGTGGCTACTTCACGGGCTTTACGCTCGTCTTGCACCACTATGGCATTTTCACCCGCAATTGGCACACCTGACAGACCCAGTATTTCTACCGGTGTTGATGGGCCAGCGACTGTTACATCCTTACCATTTTCATCTCGCATGGCGCGAATACGTCCGTATTCTTCACCACACAACATAATGTCACCAGCACGAAGCTCGCCTTCTTGGATAAGCACAGATGCAACAGGACCACGGCCTTTATCTAGACGTGATTCAATGACTATACCTTTTGCAGGCCCAGTAGGTACCGCTTGTAAGTCGAGTACTTCGGCTTGTAGGTTAATCGCTTCTAATAACTCATCGACCCCTTGACCTGTTTTGGCAGAAACGAAAACAAACTGGTGTTCACCGCCCCACTCTTCTGAAATCACTTCAATTTGTGATAATTCAGTTTTCACTCTATCCAGATCAGCAGATTCTTTATCCACTTTGTTAACAGCAACAATTAAGGGTACACCTGCCGCTTTTGCATGTTGTACTGCTTCTTTTGTTTGTGGCATAACACCATCATCGGCAGCCACAACCAAAATTACGATATCAGTCGCAACGGCACCACGAGCACGCATTGCGGTAAACGCGGCGTGACCAGGAGTATCTAAAAATGCGATACGTCCATTGGCAGTTTCAACGCTATATGCGCCAATGTGCTGAGTAATACCACCGGCTTCACCATCTGCTACTTTCGCGCGGCGAATGTAATCTAGAAGTGATGTTTTACCGTGGTCAACATGACCCATTATAGTAACAACTGGGGCTCGAGAAGACTTATTGCCACCTGATGCGTCGGCAATCAACTCATCTTCAAGTGCATTGTCGTTAACCAGCTCATACTTATGACCCATTTCTTCCACTACTAATACAGCAGTTTCTTGATCAAGTACGTGGTTAATTGTCACCATCTCACCCATTTTCATTAAGGCTTTAATCACTTCAGTAGCTTTAATAGCTAGTTTGCTACCTAGTTCACTTACTGTAATGGTTTCGCCCAAACGAACAACACGCTCAACAGGTTGCGCAGGTTTATTAAATGCATGTTTCAAATCTGAACCCGCATTTTTCTTAGATTTTTTACGTCTACGGCCACCAAGTTCAGTTTTGATATCATCGGCGTCTTCCGCTTCTTGGGCGTAGCGGTTTGAATGCACATGTACTTCTTCTTTTTCTTGTTTCTTACGACGCTCTTCTTCTTCTTTCCAGCGACGTGAATTTTCCGCAGCCAGTTTTTTAGCTTCTTCTGCGGCATTTTTCGCATCTAATTCAAGTTTGCGTTGAATTTCATCATCTTGCGCCTTGCGAAGTTTTTCAGCTTCAGCACGGTTACGCTCTTGCTCTGCTTTTTCTTCTGGGCTTAAGGCTGATTCTTCAGCAGCGCGTGCTTCTTTCGCTTTTTCAGCACGAGCAGTACGTTCAGCATCTGCTTTAGCTTTCGCTTCAGCTGCTTTTTGTGATTTTTCTTCGGCGGCTAATTTGGCTCTTTCAGCAGCTTGCTTTTCAGCTTCAAGCTTGACTTGCTGCTCTTCTGCTAAGCGTTTTGCTTCTTCTTCAGCCATTTTGGCTTCTTCAACATCAGAACGCTTCACATAAGTACGCTTTTTGCGCACTTCAACTGTTACAGCTTTAGACTTACCCACACTCAATGTGCTAGTTGTCTTGCGCTGTAACGTCATACGTTTAGGCGCTTCTGAACCTGTTCCGCCGTGCTGTTTGCTTAAAAAGTCTAACAATATGCGTTTTTCGTCTTCAGTTACATCAGCGCTGGCCACTTTATCAATACCGGCACTTTTGAATTGCTGAACCAAACGGTCAACGGTCGTACCTATATCAGTGGCAAGTTTTTGTATGGATACTTCTGCCATATGGGAATTCCTCCTGTTGACCTATTCTTCGTTAAACCAAACGATATTACGAGCAGCCATGATTAATTCACCGGCTTTCTCATCGCTTAATTCTTCTATATCTGAAATCTCATCGGTGCCCTGTTCTGCAAGGCCTTCAAGATCGGTAATGCCGCGACTTGCTAGTGTATAGGCAACGTGTCTGTCCATACCTGCAAGATTTAACAGCTCTTCTTTAGGCTCTGCAGCCTCTAGGGTCTCTTCCGTAGCTAATGCACGAGTCGTTAAGGTCGCACGAGCACGATCCCGTAACTCTTCGACCATCTCTTCCTCTAATCCTTCGATATCCAGCAATTCGTTGATAGGCACGTAAGCTATTTCTTCAAGTGTAGTAAAACCTTCATCCACCAAAATAGAAGCAAAATCTTCGTCTATATCTAAACCAGCGGTAAACACAGTTAAGACCTTAGCGTTTTCTTCTTCATGTTTAGCAGTTAAGTCTTCTACT
>Ga0316204_10003761_pt1 | contig 29309 bp, 31 predicted proteins | sample 6monrhotite_MG_2_FD_205661 | JGI IMG/M metagenome (GOLD analysis project Ga0316204, IMG submission 205661) | Microbial mat bacterial communities from mineral coupon in-situ incubated in ocean water Damariscotta River, Maine, United States -... | ecosystem: Environmental > Aquatic > Marine >...
GCTTGCCGTGTTTGGCTATGGCTTCTTTCAAAGCCTCCACGCAAAAGTCGGCATCCATGCTGTTGGACAGCCGCCAAGCCAGTACCTTGCGGCTGTACCAGTCCATGATGGCCACAAGGTACAGGAACCTTAAACGTCAATAAGATCAGCGTTCTGCTAACAAACTGCTAGCAATAAAAAACGCCCGCTTTTGCAAGCAGGCGTTTGATTTAGTTGTGTAATTTCGTCGTTCGACGTTAGCGCTTGGAGAACTGGAAGCTCTTACGCGCTTTGGCTTTACCGAATTTCTTACGCTCTACAACACGGCTGTCACGAGTAAGGAAGCCGGCTGCTTTCAACGCGCCACGCAAGGAGGGTTCATAAAGCTGCAAAGCCTTTGAAACGCCGTGCTTTACCGCGCCGGCCTGGCCGGACAAACCGCCGCCTTTAACGGTGGCCATGACGTCAAACTGACCTTCAACACCGGCAACCTGAAACGGCTGGCGCAGGATCATTTGCAACACCGGACGAGCAAAATACGCGTCCATGTCTTTGCCGTTAACCGTTACTTTACCGGAACCGGGTTTGATCCAGACACGGGCAACGGCGTCTTTACGTTTGCCAGTGGCATAAGAACGGCCCAGTTCATCACGAACGGGTTGTGCAGGTTCGGCCATCTCAGCAATGGCTGGGGCGGCTGTGGCGACCTTGTTCAGGTCTTCCAAGGAATTGATTTCTTCAGACATGCTCAGACCCTCGTATTCTTGGCATTCATGGATGCAACATCCAGAACTTCGGGCGCTTGCGCCTCATGTGGATGCTCGGTGCCTGCATAAACGCGCAGGTTTGTCATTTGCTGACGGGACAGTTTGCCGCCGGGCAACATGCGCTGCACCGCTTTGGTCAAAACACGCTCGGGGAATTTACCCTCGATGATTTGACGCGCAGTACGCTGTTTGATGCCGCCGGGGTGGCCGGTGTGCCAGTAATAGACTTTGCCGTCACGTTTGTTGCCGGTCAGCTGAACTTTGTCAGCATTGATGACAATAACGTTGTCGCCCATGTCCATATGCGGGGTGAAACTTGGTTTGTGCTTGCCACGCAAGCGCATCGCGATGATCGACGCCAAACGGCCCAAAACAACGCCTTCAGCGTCGATGATGATCCATTTTTTATCAATATCCGCGGGTGTCGCGGTAAAGGTTTTCATGTCTTTTGCCCTTAAAAGTGGGTTAGGGCCCCATATGGGCCCTGTTGATGCGCTGCTTTTAGTTGATTTGACGACACAGTCAACGTCAAAGAGGTTATTTTTAGTTAGTGAAAACAAAGGGATATAAAATAGGTATTATAATACCCCCAAATTCAACTTCAACAACCACGTCAAATCCGCCGCTTTTTCCCTAGGCTGGAAACGCGGCCCGGTTTTTACGCAATCTCCAGGTTTTCAAAGAGGCCCAAGTTTGCAGCGCCAATACGAAAACCACCAAGCCAACAAACGGCCAGCGGATGATATTCGGCTCCGGTATTGAACGATGGAAATCGAGGAAATGCAGGAACAGGAAATAGGCCGTATGCGCCACCAGCAGCGACCACAGAATATAGGCCCCCTGCTGAAAATACTTCCAAATTCCCATGCCCAGCCATTTTTGCGAAATATCATTGGATGTCAGCGCCAATATCAGCCCGTAAACCAATGCCAAAATGCCGATCACATTGCCTAGGCCAAAACCCTTGTCCACCATCACATATTGGAACAGCTGTGGGTGAAACTGAAACCCGAAAAGCCGGATGATTTCCAGATCGACCCAGCCCACAAGGATAAATCCCGCGTGAACCACACCGGCCAGAAAGCCCCAAACGCCCAATTCACGACGCCACGGCAGGGTGCGGGCAAACGGGCGAAACAGCCGCGACAAAGGCCCCAGCACCATAACGATCGCAACCACCAGAAACGACGCATCGCCAAAGGCGCGGTTCCATTTGTGCATCGGCGACCATTCCGGCCGCATCAAGGCAAATCCCCAAACCAAGGCGGCAACAATTGCCAGTGAAAATAAATGTCTGAATTTCCAATCAGCCATCAACCCATCGAATTTTGCAAATCTCGTCGCTGTCATCGTTTTTCCCTGTTTTAAACTTTCCCTATTTTTTCAGCCAACGCCGTGCTTGTATAGGGGCCATGACAAAGCCGTGATCACGTTCGGCAAAATCCCGCTGTTAACCTTTGGGTAATGAATAGGTCAGGGCCGCGCGGGCAACACAATCATCCGAGCCTTGCGCATATAAATGCACCTCGCCCACCGCCAAAACCCGCCCCAGTTTCAATATCCGGCATTTAGCAACAAGATCACGGCCCGCAATCGGTTTGCGCATGAAATCCAGATTCGCACTGGTGGTCACCGCCAAGGCCTTGGGGCCGATCATCGCCAAAACCGCCAGATACATCGCCACATCCGCCAGCGAAAACATCGAAGGGCCCGAAACGGTACCACCGGGGCGCAAATGGCGGGTTTGCACCGCAAGGCGTACATCAAGTTCCATTGGGGCCACGCGATCGATCACATAATCGCCGGTGACCTGCGGAAATTCCGCTGCCAAAAACGCCGTCAGCGCCGGTATATCCATCACCACTTGATATTTGTTCATTACACTTTCCTATTGTCGCCGCGCCGCCTAGTATTTGTGTCGAAAGATTTAAAAAGGATCAAGGTGATGGCACTGCTGGAACGTAAGGTAAAAGGCGCGATTTGTTATCTGACGCTGAGTGCGCCGGAAAAACTGAACGCGCTGTCGGATGGTATGCTGGCGGCATTGCAGGCGGAAATTGACGCGCTGGCGGATGACAAAGCCATCCGTGTCGTGGTGCTGTCGGGCATGGGCAAGGCGTTTTGTGCAGGCCACGATTTAAAGGAAATGCAGGCCGGACGCGCGGCACCCGATGGCGGGGCCGCCTATTTTAGCGACCTGTTTGACCGCTGCGCAACCATGATGATGTCCCTGCGCGCCCTGCCCCAAGTGGTGATCGCCAAGGTACACGGCATTGCGACAGCGGCCGGTTGTCAATTGGTGGCGACCTGCGATCTGGCGGTTGCCGAAGACGGTACCCGCTTTGGGGTGAATGGCGTCAATATCGGGCTGTTTTGTTCCACGCCAATGGTGGCCCTGTCGCGTAATATTCCGCGCAAAAAGGCGTTTGAAATGCTGACAACGGGGCAATTTATCGACGCTTCCCGCGCCGAGGTTTGGGGCTTGATCAACCGCGTCGCGGCCAAAGGCGACCTTGACGCCGTGGTCGATGAAATGGCCGGTGTGATCGCCGCCAAACTGGGTTCCGCCGTGCGCATCGGCAAAACCGCGTTTTACGATCAGTTGGAAATGGACGTGGCGGCGGCCTATGAATTTACCGGTGCGGTGATGGTTGAAAACATGCTGAACAAGGACACGGATGAGGGGATAAATGCCTTCATTCAAAAGCGTGATCCGGATTGGCCAAAAGGATAAGCCCGGAACAAGGCAAAGCCGCCGGGCAGCGCCCGCCTGCCCCACAGGTCGGCGCTTTGCATAGGCTGGGTGAAACGCTCGAATTTAGGGGCTTTTTGCAGTGATAAATTGCCTTTTTAACAACCTGTCAGCGCCGTATTCATTGAAATGCTCAAATCGCGCCAGAACACAATAGTCAGCCACGCACCAACCGTTTGATCCGTACCCGCAAAAGGGTGGCAAGGGCGACCGCCACCAAGGCAAAAGTCAAACTGCCAATCAGCAATGCCAGCGCACCACCATTATCCTGCAACAGCGCCCCGGCTATGGGCGCGGCGGCGGTTGCCAGCAACGGACCCATGGCGATAACGCCGGTAATGGCACCAAAGCCGCGCCGCCCCAGAACCTCGGCGCAGAGGACCGGGCGCAGAATGCTGAGCAGACCAATCGAAGCACCTTGAAGCATGGCAAACAGAAAGATCAGCGACACCGCCGCCCCCGCCGCGATCAGCACCGTACTGGCAACGGCAAGTCCGCCCACCGCAAGGCTGGTGGCAAACATGGCGCTGACTCGGGTCTGGTTCAGCATCAACAGCAGGCGGCCGACAAACTGAAACGGCCCCACGGTCGAGGCCGCCGCCACCGCCAAAACCGGCGAGGCCCCGAGATCGGTGAAAATCGGGATAAAATAGGTCACCAGCATGGAATGGTTCATCCAGCTCAGTGCAAAAATCGCCATCAGCAACCAAAACTCCGGACGGCGCAAGGCGCTGTGCAGGGCGCCATTATCTGCCTCCTGCGTGCTGGCCCCGGCCCGCGCCCGCCTGCGCAGTCGAACGCCAGCGTACCAGTTCAGTGGCGCGGTCAGGCCGATCTGCATGGCCGCAAAAACCAGCACCGCACCACGCCAGCCCCAGGCTTCGGACACCAGCGCCCCCAGTGGAAACGCCAGCGCCGAGGCAAAGCCCGCGACCAGTGTCACCCGGATAATGGCGGCGCGTGCGACATTGCCCAGTCGACGTGTCAGAAAGGCAAAACAAACATCGTAAAGACTGGCCGCATGGGCCACCCCAAGCAGCGCCCAAAGAGCAACCCATGCAGGCCAGGTGGTTACGCTGCTGATTGCCACCAGAACAGCCCCGCCAAACAACGCCCCGCCCCACAGCAAGCCGCCGCCATAGCCTTTGTCCACAAGCCGCCCCATCACCGGGGCCACCATTGCAGACACGATCAGCGTCCCGGTGGGACCAAACGACAGCGACGCCTTTGACCAACCCAGCCCAACCTCGAACTGCACAATCAACGCACCGAAGATGTAAAGAAGCGTGGCAAACCCCAAGGTCTGGCCAACCGCCAGCAACCAGATCGCCACCGTATCGCCCGGTCCGTCACCGTCACCTTCATGGGTCAGGGCACCGGTTGGGGAATTCACAACGTGTAGATTTCGCTGAATTTGGCTTCCAGATAGTCCAGCAACGGCAGTTCGGACGGCGCAGCACCTGTGGCGCGTTCAATCACCTCGGCTGGTTCATACAAACCACCATATTGTTGCAAGTTTTCGCGCAACCAAGCTGTTGCCGGACTGGCATCACCCTTGGCCAACGACGCATCCAGATCCGGCACGGCACGGCGCATCGCGGCATTCAGGCATCCGGCATAAACATTGCCCAACGTATAGGTCGGAAAATAGCCGATCAAACCCACCGGCCAATGCACATCCTGCAAACAGCCGTTTGAGGCACGATCGACTTTCACCCCGAAATCCGCCTCAAACCGGTCGTTCCAGGCGGCTTCCAGATCACGCGCCGCCAGATCGCCGGAAATCAGCGCGCGTTCCAGATCAAAGCGCAACAAAACATGCAGATTGTAATGGATTTCATCCGCCTCGGTGCGAATGTACCCCGACCCGACGCGGTTCACGGCGGCATAAAACCCATCGGCATCCGCTACGTTCAGATCGCCAAACTGCGCCTGCATCCGTTCAAACAACCAACCGGTAAAGGCCCGCCCCCGCCCCAACTGGTTTTCATAAATCCGGCTTTGGCTTTCATGCACCCCCATCGACACGCCCGACCCCAAGGGTGTCAGCGCATAGTCTGGGTTAATGTTCTGTTCATAGGTGGCGTGGCCAACCTCGTGAATCGTGGAATAGATACAGTTAAAGGGATCGTTAACCGCCGTGCGCGTGGTAATCCGCACATCATGACCAGAGCCTGACGAAAACGGATGCACCGCCTTATCAATGCGCCCGCGGGTAAAATCATAGCCAAAGGCGGCGGCCATTTCTGTGGACAAGGCCATTTGCTTGGCCTCGTCAAAATCACCAGACAGGGCCACAGGCGTATCCGCGCCCAAAATCTTTTCGCGTAACGCCAGCAAACGCGGCCGCAAAGCATCAAACATCGCCGCCAGTTGTGCGCCCGTCGCGCCAGGTTCATAACCCTGCAACAGCGCGTCATAAACATCGCCGCCCTCGGCCATGGCCTGACCTTGTTCGCGCACCAACCCGATAACCTTGGCTTGCACCGGCGCAAAACTGTCAAAATCATCCGCTGCGCGTGCTGCCGCCCATTGGCTTTGGCTTAGGGAAGTGACCCGCGCCAATTCAGCCGACAGATCAGCAGGCACTTTTTGCGTGCGCTGATAGTTACGCGAAATGATCCGGATGTTCGCGCGACCCACGTCGTCCAACGTCTTTGTATCGATTGCCGCCAGCCATTCCCCCAGCTTGGGATCGGTTCGCCGCGCGTGCAACACGCCCTCGATCGCGGCAAATTCATCGGCCCGCTGATGCGCCGAGCCACGCGGCATCATGGTTTCCTGATCCCAGCCCAAACGACCAGCAATTTGACCCAAAGCCTCGGTTTCGCGCTGATAGGCGATCAATTCATCATAGGCTGTCATCTATTTGGCCCCTTTGATCACCTGACGCGCCGGATAGCCCGCGATAAACCGCGCGCGAATCACCAGAACCCACAAGGCAACTGCGCCCAGCTGATGTAAAATGCCCCACTGCCAAGGGGCTGCGTTGATCACCGTGAAAATGCCAAGGCCCATCTGCACCAGAACCATGGCGAACATCACCGAATAAGCGCCCTTAAGGTGCGCATTGCCAGAACTGCGCGATTTACGCCAAATCACCAAGGCAAAGATCAGCAACAGATAGCCGACCATGCGGTGGTTGAACTGAACCAGTCCGGCGTTTTCAAAGAAATTCGTCCAAAGCGGGCTGTTGGTAAAGGCATCCGCTGGAAAAAACCGCCCCAGCATCAGCGGCCAGTCGGTATGGCCCCGCCCTGCGTCAATGCCCGCCACCAGCGCCCCCAACAGAATTTGCACCATCGACAGATGCATCAACCCCGTGGTCATCGAAAACAACTTGCCCTCGCGCCCGCGCCGCGCTTCCAGCAACGACGCCTCGTCCCGGCCCAGCAACATCACATACCACGCGATCAGCCCCAAAATTGCAAAGGCCAAGCCCAGATGCATCGCCAACCGGTAAGACGCCACATCCACCATACGCCCGGTCAGCCCCGAGGATACCATCCACCAGCCAAGCGCGCCTTGCAGACCGCCCAAACCACCAAGGATCAGCAATCGCGATGTCCAGCCGGTTGGAATTTTGCCAAGGGCCAGGAAGGCCACAAAACCCACGCCCCAAACCAGACCAAGCACGCGGCCCAATTGCCGATGCCCCCATTCCCACCAATAAATCGATTTAAAACCCGCCAAATCCATGTTGGCGTTTTGATACTGATATTCGGGAATGGTTTTGTATTTTTCAAATTCCACCATCCACGCCGCCTCGTTCATTGGCGGCACGGCGCCTTTGATCAGGTTCCATTCGGTGATCGACAGGCCGCTGTCGGTCAATCGTGTCAACCCGCCCACCGCGATCATCACCAGCAGCATGGCAAACAATACCAGCAACCACAGCCGAATGCCGCGCCTTGCGCCGCTGGGTTTGGCGATCAAATCCTTGCGCGGTGCGTGGTTTTGTTTTGGTCCGTCGACCTCTTGGAAAATGGAACGTTTATTGCTCATCTTTTGGACCTTTTGAATTTGAGTCGTGCAAAACACTAGGCAAGCGATTGCCGCGCTTCAAGCCCTCGGGCTGATCCTTTAGGCGCGTCAAAGCGCGCAGGATGCCGTGGAAAATGCCGATGTCTGCAACCGTCAGCGGCAGGCGCGACAACATATTACGCAGGTTTTTCTTCATATGCGCCGCTTTGTGTTCGGGAAAAAAGAAATGCGCGGCTGTCAGTTTTTCTTCAAAATGGTCCTGCAATTTTTCAACTTCGACCGCTTTGGCCCATCGGGTCTTGGACAAATCGAACATTTCCATGGGGGTATCTGCCATCAAGCGCCGCCATTCATAGGACAAAAGCAACACACACTGCCCCAGGTTGAGCGAGGCAAAGGCCGGGTTCACCGGCACCGAAATGATCGCATTGGCCCGCGAAATATCATCGTTTTCCAGCCCGGCCCGTTCAGGGCCAAACAGAATGCCCACCTTTTGACCCGAGGCAATAAGATCCCGTGCATGGGCCATCGCCGCCTCGGGCGACATCACCGGTTTGGTCAGATCGCGGCCCCGTGCCGTGGTGGCAAAGACATAATTACAATCGGCCACGGCATCGCGGGTGTCGTCATAAATGCCGACCTGATCCAGCACCTTTGCCGCGCCACTGGCCATGGCGGTGGCTTTGGGGTTGGGCCAGCCATCACGCGGGGCGACAATGCGCATTCGTTCCAGGCCGAAATTCCACATCGCCCGCGCCGCCGCGCCGACGTTTTCGCCCATCTGCGGGCGCACCAAAATGATGGCAGGCTGTGGGCCTGACCATGTTTCGGGCGCTTCGCTGTGATCTGTACCGGCCATGTAATCCTCGTCTTTTGCGCTTTGCGTGATACGCTTGGGACGCGGATAAAACAAGGCGGTGCCGATGCCTTGTCACGCGGGATTGCTGGGTGGGTATTTCGCCAGCATGCCGCGATTGCCACCCCCCAATGATATTCAGCGGCAGGTGCATGAAATGCACCATAAAAATGCGTCTATCCGTCTTTGTTTTTTGGCCAAACCTCTACATGGGCGCCATAATGGCTTTGGCCAACCGAAAAGGCAAAACTGCCCAAGGCGGTATCCGGCAATACGGCTGCTGCATCGGTGAGCGCATTCAGCCCCGGCCAGCCATCCCTGATCCATACTGCACCGTTTGACATACGCGCGGTTACCTTGGCCCGCGCCGCAAACCTGCCGCGCGGATTTGACAGCTCGATTTCAGCGCCATTGGTGATTCCCCGCTCGGTGGCGTCGTCAGACGATATCCAAAGGTCAGGCGCGTCTTCACGGGCCGCCAGCGTTGGCAGGGCGCGGCCATGGTCATAAAAGGAATGAAAATGCGCAAAGGTACGCCCGTGGGTCAAAACCAGCCCGGTCCGGGTTTCATCCACCTCGGTACAGCTTGGCAGCGGGCAAAGCCCCATGTCTGCCGCGCGTTGTGAATAAAACTCGATCTTGCCGGACGGGGTCGTAAACGCCAGCGACGGATAAGCGACAGGCGACACATCAAGCGCCGCGTGGCCTCCGTTTGCCCGCATGGCCGCCACCGTGGTGTGCCCCGTGGCCGGATGGTCGAGCGCTGCATTCATCGCCGCTTCCTGATCGGCCCAAGGGTATACATCATCAACGCCCAGCCGCCGCGCAAGCCCCTTGTAAAGCTGATAAACCGGCTTTGCCTGTCCTGCGGCGGGCAGGATGCAATCCGAAAGATGGATATGGGTGTTGGTTGATTTTGCCCCGATTTCCTCAAGCCAGATGGTGCCGGGCAAGACGATATCGGCCACTTCCCGGATCATTTGATTGGGAAAAATGTCATAAGCAACCACGAGTTCCGCTTTGGCCAGTGCTGCGCGCATACGATTGGTATCGGGAAACGACGACAGAACATTCGAGCCGATGGCGACAAAAACTTTCACCTGGCCATTCTCAAGGGCCTGAATGATTGCCTCCATCTGATTGGGAACATATTGGCCCGGCTTGCGCCGATCTGCCGCCGACAGATCGACAAAACCCGCCCCGTGACTGCGCCCCCCATGGCGCGGCCCGATACCACCGCCGGGGCGGCCAAAATTGCCGGTCAGGGCAGGCAGACAGGAAATCGCGCGTGCCGCTTGCCATGTATTATTGCCCTTGTGCAAGGATGACCCCCCGATCACAATCATGGCCGGGCGCTGCGTGGCATAGCTGCGGGCCAAAGCGACGATCTGCGCACAAGGCACCCCGGTTTGCGTTTCAGCCCATTGCGGTGTCATCGGTTTCAGATGCTGGGTCAAAGCCTCAAATCCGACCGTATGATTTTCCACGAACGCCCGGTCCCAGACCTGATCTGCAATGATGACATGCATCATGGCCAGTGCCAGCGCGGCATCGGTGCCCGGCTTTACCAGCACCACCTCATCCGCCAGAGCCGAGGCCTCGGTTCGGCGCACATCCACCACCACGATCCGCGCGCCGCGACGTTTGGCAATCTCAACATGCCGAAGCGTCGCCGCCTGACTGACCGTATTGGCGCCCCAAAGGATCACCAATTCGGCATTTTCACCAAGGTCTTCTTTGCTTGATGTCTCGACCGCCCCGGTGATGCCGACCCCAAACGCGCCCAGCCCCCAACAGATCATCGCAGGGTTCCAAAACTGGCAGCCGTATAGATTGGCAAACCTGTCCATCTGGGCGCGTTTCAAACCAAAGGCATAATCATTGCCCCAATTGCCATGTCCCTGCCAAAACCCCACCGCCGCGCTGCCGGCCCGGCGCATATGCTTGGCAATCGTATCGAGCGCGCCGCCCCATGTTATTTCGGACCAGTTTTCATCACCACGTTCGGCACGGGTCAGGGGCGTCAAAATCCTGTGTCTATTGCCGACGATCTCATGCGCCGCCTTGCCCCGCATGCACAAAAACCCCTGACTGTCGGGGTTCGTCTGGTCCCCGACAATCGATGCAAGCTGGCCGTTCGCGACCGAAACGCTCATCCCGCAAAGCGTGGGATGACAATTCATCGGGCACATGGATTTGAAATCTTGTCGCTGTGTCATGCAGGGTCCGCCTGGGGCATTCCCCACTCTAAACCGAAAAACACGATCCAGACCAGAAGTTTACCGTTTTTGGGGTTGGCAGAAGAATATTCGGGCAACCAATACCCGAAGATGGTCGTCGTAATCGATTTATCCCTCGTCTTTTGCGCTTTGCGTGATACGCTTGAAGCGCGGAAACGAAAGGAATTGGGCATGGCCTATGACGCGGGACTTTTGGCATTATTGCGCGAAGATTTGACGGAAACGCAGGGGGTGGCGGAAAAAAAGATGTTTGGCGGGGTTTGTTTGATGCTCAGCGGCCATATGTTGTGTGGCGTTCACAAGGATGGCGGCATGTTTCGTGTTGGCAAAGACAATTACGCCGCCGCATTGGCGATCAACGGCGCCCGCCCGCTTGGGTTCACTGGTCGGCCCATGGGTGGCATGGTGGATGTTGATGACGCGGCCATGGGGGACGATGAAAAACGCCACGCTCTTTTGGCTCTGGCACTGAATTTCGTTGAAAGCCTTCCCCCAAAGGGATAAATCGCCTATCAGCGCGGTAACGGATGTCACGAAAGCAGTGCAATGGCCCAAATCGATTTACCACAACTCTATCTGATCACCCCACCCGAGATTGAATTAGATAGCTTTACCAACGTGTTACAAGGCGTTCTTGATGCAGTGGATGTGGCTTGCCTGCGCCTTGCGCTGTCCAGCACTGATGCCGATTATGTGGCGCGTACGGCGGATGGCTTGCGCGAAATTTGTCATACCGCCGAGGTGGCTTTGGTGGTCGAGGATCATGTAAATCTGGTCACCGCGCTCGGGCTTGACGGTGTTCACCTAAGCGATGGGGCGCGCAGTGTCGGCAAGGTGCGTCGTGCCCTTGGCCTTGATGCCATTGTGGGCGCTTATTGCGGCACATCGCGCCATGACGGTATTTCCGCCGCCGAGGCCAGCGCCGATTATGTGGCCTTTGGCCCTGTCACGGAAACCACCCTTGGCAAAGGCGAGGTCGCCGGGGCTGATTTGTTTGAATGGTGGTCTGAAATGATCGAAGTGCCGGTCGTGGCCGAAGGCGGATTAACCACGGATGTGATTGCCGCCCTCTCCACAAAAACCGATTTTTTCGGGGTTGGTATGGAAATATGGGACCAGGAAAATCCCGCTGCCGCGATTAAAACCCTTTTAGGTCAATAGGATACTCAATCGCCGCACTGCACGGCAATTTCGCGGCGGTGACATTGATTGATGGTCTGGCAACAGGCCATCGCGATGGTTTTACGATCGCTGAAATCGGTAACGGTCATTTCAGGATGGTACACCACGGTGACTTTGCCCTGTCGTGGCGCGGCGAGGGTTTTTAGCAAATGGCTGCCAAAATCCATATCCCCCCACCAACCGTAAAACCGTGCTTCTTGCCCTGCGGGGGCGGTGTAAATCACGGTTACCGGTTGAATGCGCATTATATCGTGCAGATTTTGCGCAAAGAACGCCGCAAAAAGGGTTGATTTAAAAGGTAAAACCCGCAATCCATCGGTGCTGGTACCTTCGGGAAAAAACAATAATTGATGACCGGCGGACAGGCGATCATGCAACAATTCCTTTTGCGCACGCGCCGCAGAATTGCGCCGCTCGATAAACAACGTGCCCGTGGCGCGGGCCAACCAGCCGATGCCGGGCCATTTCGCCACCTCGGATTTTGAGACAAAATAAACCGACTGCCGCGCGTTCAGGGCAAAAATATCAAGCCAGCTTGAATGATTGGCCACAACCGCCCCACCACCGCGCATCGGCGTGCCGGTGGTTGAAAATTCCATGCCCAACACAACAAAGGACCCGCGACACACGATCCGGGTTATCCATGGGGTAATCGGGCGGTGCGGGGCGAAAATCGGCGCCTCAACCAGGCGCACCAGCAACAACAGCAAAAGCCCGCCAAAAACCAACGCACACAACACCAGCGCGCGCGCAATGACACGCAACCAGCCCATCGGCGTGATTTTCACCATTGTTTCGGTTTCTGTTTCCGGCGTCCAGGTGATCATTTCACCGATCTTTCGGTATAATAATTGCGATGTTTTTCCGACATTCTTTTGGTGTCCATGATCAAACAAATATCCGTGGTATTAAAGGCGTGATCCACATAGGCCCCCTCGCCCACAAAACCGCCAAGCCGCAGATAGGCTTTGATCAAGGCGGGCGTGGCCTTCATCGCACTGATACGATCGATGTTTTCGGGGGCCACGATATCCATTCTTTGCGCGCCCTCACCCAATGCCGTTACTCGCAATTCTTCGGGCGCAAGGTGGTGGTGATGCAGATACGACAAAGGCATCGCCAACGCGCCGGTATCGACACCGTGAAAGCTGGCGACACCAAACAGAATCTGATAGTCCCGCGACAAAACATAGCCCGCCAGCGCGTTCCACAGCAAAAACATCGAGGCCCCGCCGCGATGTTCCGCCGCCACGCAGGATCGACCCAGTTCCAACAGTTTCAACCCGCTTTTGCGCAGCTTTTCCAGATTGAATTCGCCCTCGGAATAATACCGCCCCAGTTTGTCCGCGCCTTCGCTGGACAGCAATCGATAGACACCGATGACATGGTCCAGGTTTTCCGGATTGCGCCGCTTGTCCACCAAAATCAAATGTTCATAAAACGGATCAAATTCATCGCGTTCAAAGCGGCCTATATGATCAACCAAAGGCCCGTCACCGCCAAGTTCATGCACAAAAACCTGATACCGCAGGCGCTGTGAGGCCAATAAATCCAAATCACTTTGTGCCAGTCGCACTGTGAAATGCGGATCAACATCTTTCATAACGCTGCAATCCCAAAACCGGTTCGCCCGACTTCTACGAGCCTGCGGGGGCAATGGCAACTCTGTCCATGCGCGTCAAAAACCGACCAACTCCAAATTGACCACGGTGCTGTCAATGACTTGTTTACCTTGATGCGGGAAGTTGACCGTAATCTTTGCACCGATGTTGGATTGCACCTGCCCCACGCCCCATTCTGGATTTTGGGGATGGCGCACCAAAACACCGGGCGTTAAGATTGCATTCATTGGCTTAGTTCATTCCGTTTGGATCACAAAGGATCGAAAATGTTGCTAGATTCCGAAAAACTCTGCGCTTTGGTCAGTTCCCGGATTTGTCACGATATTATCAACCCCTTGGGGGCGATTGGCAATGGGCTTGAACTGCTGGCCCTTGGCGGTAATTTTTCGGGGCCGGAAATGAACCTGATCGATGCCAGTCAAAAAAACGCCGAAGCACGCATAAAATTTCTGCGCCATGCTTTTGGTGACTCCGGCGGCGATGTCACCATCAATGGCGCCGAGGTGGAAAGAACCGCCGTCAACTATTGTGCGGCCCAGAACATCACGGTTCGGTGGCAAGTTTCCGCTGACCTGCCGAGATCCGAGGTCAAGCGGCTTTACCTTGCAATCATGTGCATGGCCCATGCTTTGGCCTTTGGCGGGGACATGGAAATTTCCCAAAGCGGTGGCGGCTGGAAAATCACCGGCACGTCGGAACGCCGCCGAAATGACACGGAAATCTGGGCCGCGATGTTGAAAAATGATCTGTCCGGGGTGGAAATGGATTCTGCCACCATCCAGTTTGCCCTGTTGTCGCTGGAACTGGCCAAGGCAGGCAAAATACCATGCCTGCACGATGGCGAAACCTCGATCGCCCTGGGATTTTAGGCGCGAATTGTCCCCTCGCCGGTGACCAGATATTTGAAACTGGTTAACTGCTCGGCGCCCACAGGGCCCCGGGCGTGCATCTTGCCGGTGGCGATGCCAATTTCTGCCCCCATCCCGAATTCACCCCCATCGGCAAACTGGGTCGAGGCGTTGTGCATCAAAATCGCGCTGTCCAAGCGTTGAAAAAACCGGTCCACGGTTTCTGCGCTTTCGGCCATAATGCAATCGGTGTGGTTTGACCCAAAACGCCGAATGTGGCTGATCGCATCGTCCACGTCATCAACGATTTTCACGGCAATAATCATGTCCAGAAATTCGCGCCCGAAATCATCAGGTTGCGCGTCAATACTGCCGTTGATACCTTGCCCTGCCCGCACCTCGACGCCGGCATTGATCAACATATCGACAACCTTCTGGCCCAGGGTTTCAGCAATATTGCGGTGGATCAGCAAACATTCGGCAGAGCCACAAATCCCGGTCCGGCGGGTTTTCGCGTTCAAAACCACCTCCAGCGTTTTTTTCGGGTCGGCGGATTTATCGATATAGATGTGGCAGATGCCTTCTAGATGGGCAAAAACCGGCACCCGCGCCTCGCGTTGTACCAATCCCACCAGCCCCTTGCCGCCACGCGGCACGATCACATCAATACAGTCGGTCATCGTTAACATTTCGCTAACAGCAGCGCGATCGCGGGTGGGCACCAGCTGAATGGCGGCCTCGGGCAGACCCGCGCGGTGCAACCCCGCCACCAAACATTCATGGATCAGCCCCGAGGAATGAAAGCTTTCGGACCCGCCGCGCAGAATGACCGCATTGCCCGCCTTCAGACATAAGGCCCCCGCATCCGCCGTGACATTCGGGCGGCTTTCATAAATGACACCGATCACCCCCAAAGGCGTGCGCACCCGGCGAATGTGCAATCCCGAAGGCATGTCCCATTCGCTGATCACCGCGCCAACAGGATCCTCTTGCGCCGCCACGGCGCGCAAGCCATCCACAATGCCCTGAATGCGCGGCGCGTCCAGCATCAGCCGGTCCAGCATCGCCGCACTCAGGCCTTTGTCGCGGCCAAAACTCATGTCTTTTTTGTTGGCTTTGATGATGTCCGCGCGACGCGCCCAAACCGCATCCGCCGCACCGTTCAAAGCCGCGGTTTTCTGTGCCACCGTGGCAAAGGCCAAATCAGCCGCCGCCTGTTTAGCCGCCATACCGATGTCATGCATCATTGATTTTATCGTATCGCTCATATCACCATATCATCCCTGTGGATCAGGGCGGCGCGGCCCTCATAGCCCAAAACGCCCTCGATTTCATCGCTGTGGCGGCCCTTTATCAAGGCCACCTCGGCGGCAGTATAGCGGCAAAGTCCGCTGCCCAAAACCACCCTGTCGGGGCCGCAAATTTCCACCGGATCGCCACGCAAAAAATTGCCTGAAACCGCACTAACGCCCGCCGCCAACAGTGATTTTCCCCGCGCCAGCGCCCCGACAGCACCGGCATCCACCGTGATGCTGCCTTTGGGTTTCATTGCGGCAATCCAACTTTTGCGGGCGGTTTGCGGATCACCCTCGGCCAGGAACCACGTGCAGTTTGCGCCATTATCCAAATTTTTCAATGGGTTACCGACCGATCCTTCGGTAATCACCATGGCGCAACCGGCACCCGTCGCGGTTTTTGCCGCCATTATTTTGGTTTTCATGCCGCCTTTGGACAGGCCAGAACCGGCGTCCCCGGCCATGGCCTCGATCGCGGTGGTGATTTTTGCCACCACCGGCAAGCGCGTGGCCATAGCATCCAGTTGCGGGTTGGCGGTATACAGCCCGTCAACATCCGACAGCAAAACCAAAATATCCGCGCCAACCGTGGCCGCAACCTGCGCCGCCAAACGATCGTTATCGCCAAACCGGATTTCATCGGTCGCTACTGTGTCGTTTTCATTCACAATCGGCACCACACCCAGCGCCAAAAGCTGGCTTAGGGTGGCGCGTGAATTCAGATATCGGCGGCGGTTTTCACTGTCTTCCAAGGTGACCAGAACCTGCGCGGTGGTTACACCATGCGGCTCCAGCGCCTCTTCATAAGCGCGGGCCAGCTTTATCTGGCCAACAGCGGCGGCCGCTTGGGATTGTTCCAATGGCAGATCGGCCAAACCCAGCCCCAGAACACCACGCCCCAACGCGATTGACCCCGACGAAACAAGAACAACCTCAACGCCATTTTGTCGCAATGAAACAATATCTTGCGTTAAACTCTTCAACCAGTTCAACCGCAGCTTACCGCTGGTTTTATCCACCAACAGGGCCGATCCGATTTTGACAACGATACGTTTTGCGGCGTTTAGGGCTGCCAAGGTTTGGAGTCCTCTTCGATCTGTTCAACGGTTTTGGACCGCAAGCGATCCTCGGTGATTTGTGTACGCACCGCGCGCAACACATCCTTGACGCCCTCGCCCGAGGCCGCTGACAGCATCAGAACCTTGCCACCTGTTGCGGCTTGCAACGCGGCTTGGGCTGCGGCGCGCTCATCCTCATCCATCGCATCAATTTTGTTGATCGCCGTGATCCGCGGACGGTCATTCAGAACCCCGCCATAGGCCTCTAACTCGTTGATAATGGTATGGTAATCGGCAACAATATCTTCGGATGTGCCATCCACCAGATGCAACAAAACATTACAACGTTCAACATGGCCCAGAAAGCGATCGCCGATGCCTTTGCCCTCATGCGCGCCCTCGATCAGACCCGGAATATCGGCCATCACAAATTCGGCGTTATCAATGCCCACGACGCCCAAATTCGGGTGCAGCGTGGTAAAGGGATAATCCGCAATTTTGGGCCGCGCATTGGAACTGGCCGCCAAGAATGTCGATTTACCGGCGTTGGGCAGGCCCAACAGCCCCGCATCCGCAATCAGTTTCAGGCGCAGCCAAATGGTGCGCTCAATGCCTTCTTGGCCGGGGTTGGCGCGCCGCGGGGCGCGGTTGGTGGATGATTTGAAATGCAGATTGCCAAAACCACCGTTGCCACCTTTGGCAATGATCACTTGCTGCCCCACCTCGGTGATGTCGCAAATCAGGGTTTCTTCGTCCTCGTCCAACACCTCGGTGCCCACCGGTACACGCAAGATAATGTCGGCGCCATCGGCCCCGGTGCGCTGTTTGCCCATGCCCGGAATGCCGGATTTTGCGAAAAAATGCTGTTGATAGCGAAAATCGATCAGCGTGTTCAGGCTTTCGACACCTTCAACGATCACGTCACCGCCACGGCCACCATCGCCGCCATCAGGCCCGCCATATTCGATGTATTTTTCACGACGAAACGAAACTGCCCCGCCGCCGCCGCCGCCCGAGCGGATATATACTTTGGCAAGATCAAGAAATTTCATAAGTCGGCCTCAAATACTGTTCTTGTTAGGCGATAATCGGTATTGCGCGTGGTCTCAAGCCTGCTTTCAATTGCAGTTCAAGGATCCCGTGGCAACTATCGCATTTTTCGGTGATAGGTCCATGTCGGCATTGTTGCGTTTCGGGCAAGGCAGAAAGTTTCCGCATCCCCCAGATAGGTAAATCCAGCGTTGGTCAGCACCCGTGCCGAGGCATCATTGCCCTGAAAAACCGAGGCAAAGATGGAGGCCGAGTTTTGCGGATTTGCCGCGATCAGGGCTTGCACGGCATCCGAGGCGATGTGCCCGTTCCACATTTGTGGGGCAACCCAAAAACTGATTTCCGACTGTTCGCGATCCAGACGGGTCATGCCGATAACGCCGACCAAACCATCCAGCCCGCTGGCGGATCCATCAATCGCCCAGTTGTCGGCAATCCGGTCCGGTGCCTGACACAGCGCGACAAAATCCTCGATCGCGCCGGGTGGCAAGGGATGCGCAATCCGCGAGGTCCATTCCGCCACGCGCTTGTCCCCGGCATAAAGCCGCAACAGGCCGGTATCCGCAATGTGCAACGGCCGCAAAATGAAACGATCCGCATAGATGACCGCCTGCTCAAAAGGGTTCATTTGGGTCATTTTCCACTCCCTGCAAAAATCACATAAAATACCGTCAAAACGGTCAATGCGGCCAGCGTCCACATCAGATACCGCTCGGCGGGGTTGCCAGCCAGCGTATGGGCGATGCGATCACCGGCCAAGGCCCATATCGGATGCAGCACCACCTGAACCACCAGCAAACACGCGGCAATCAACGCCGTGGCGATCAACGTCGGGGTGCCCGGCTCAACGAAACTGGTGAACCCGGCGGTGATCATCGCCCATGCCTTGGGGTTCAACGGATGCACAATCAGACCGGCCGCAAAACCGGGGGCATTTCCCGCCGCCTCGCCCGGCTTTAGGCGCAAATTGGCCACGCGCCAGGCAAGATAGGTGATATAGGCCGCCGAGGCCCATTTTAGGGTATCAAAAACCCACGGCACCGATTGCGCCAGCCCCATAAGGCCAAAACCGATGGGCCAAATAATCAGCTGTTTACCAAGCGCGACGCCCGCCACAAACCGCAGGCTTGCGCGCAGACCAAACCGCGCACCTGTGGCCATCAGGGCCATATTGGCCGGTCCCGGCGTGCCAACCTGTGCGGCGGCAAACAGCAAAAATGATCCAACGGCAACGCCCATCGGGCAATTTCCTTTATCAACGCAAAAAGGGACCGGCTTGGCCGATCCCTTTAAATTTCAAAAACCAAAGGCTCGGCTTATTCAGCGGCCTTGGTTGCCGGCAAAACGGAAATGAATGTCCGGCCTTTAAAGCCTTTTTTAAAGGTCACGTGACCTTCGGCGGTTGCAAACAATGTATGGTCTTTGCCTTCGCCAACATTGTCACCGGGCCACCATTTATTACCGCGCTGACGCACGATGATGTTGCCAGCGCCGACAAGTTCGCCGCCAAATTTTTTCACACCCAAGCGACGACCAGCAGAGTCGCGACCGTTTCGTGTAGAACCACCTGCTTTTTTATGTGCCATTTGTGTTTCTCCTTAACCTTTAGCCAAAGTTTTGGCTTGTTCGATCCAGCCTTCACGCTCGATACGGCCCTTAAAGGACAGCTTTTCGCCGAATGCTTCGACGTCGGCTTCGTTCCAAGCGGCGATCTGGGCAAAAGACGTCACACCATTTTCGTGCAGTTTCTTTTCCAGTGCGGGACCAACGCCGGACAATTCTTTCAAATCATCGGCACCGGCAGCGGCCTTTGGCGCGGCTTCGGCTTTAGCAACCTTCGCAGCTTTTGGCGCTTTGGCCGCGGCTTTTTTCGGTGTTACGGCCTCGGCAGCAACCCAACCTGCAACAGAACCTGTACCGATTGCGGCCTTGACGCCGGATTTATCAGCCCCCGTTGCCAGGATCGACGTGACCCGCAGCAACGTCAGTTTTTGACGGTGGCCTTTGGTGCGCTGGGACGAGTGCTTCCGGCGGCGCTTGACATAGTGGATCACTTTGTCGGCTTTGATCTGGTCGATCACTTCGGCCTGAACCGCAGCATCCGCAACCATTGGCGCGCCAACCACGACGTTGTCGCCACCCAGCATCATAATTTCGTTGAATTGAACGGTTTCACCCGCCTCAGCGGCCAGTCTTTCGACACGCAGAACATCACCGTCCTGCACGCGATACTGTTTGCCACCGGTTTTCATCACCGCAAACATGCGTTTTTCCTTATTTCTCCGCGTCCTGTGGTTCCCTTGCGGGTATTAACGGGGATTGGCCCCACCTCGAACGGCGCGCCCCCATTGGGACGACATACAACATACCTGAACGGAATCCTTCCGATCAGAAGCTTGGCTTATCTTGGAATGCGGCAGCATAGTCAAGGGCGTATTTTAACGTTTGCAGGGGCGCAGTGCCCTAAAACCGCTTTTTGCTCGCAGGCCAGAACATCAGCACGACCGCGCCATATAAAGCAGACGAATCCGCCTAAATATCGTCGCCAGACATCCGCCGCGCCGCCGCACGCCCGGTTGAATACGACAATGCCACAAACAGTTCGTCAAAGGCGTCAAAAAACAGGCGGTTCAGCTTTTTACCCGCTGGTGACGCCGAAAAATCGATATACCGCTGCATTTCATCGTCACTGATGCCGTCATAAGCCATCCCCAGAAAGGCAAAAAGCCATACTTTGGTTTCCGAGCGAAGCTGTTCTTCGCCCGACCAAATATCGGCCAGCGCCTCTGCTTCGGTGACCTCATAGGGGAAACCGTTACCGTCGATCAAGCCGCGATAGAACGCGAAATTTGCGTTCATACCACTCATTATATTGTTATCGATCAACCCGTTTACGGCGATAAACTCTTCCAGTAACGCAAAGCGTTCAGGATCATTCTCGGCCAGCAAAAGCATGTTTTCCTGCGCCACGCTTTCCATGGCCGGGTCCAGAAAGGCGGCGCGCGCGGCGTTTTCCGACAACAACAGTTTTTGACCAAAGGCACCTTTGAAAAACGCCATGGTTTGGTCATAGGTTTCGTCGGTTAAATCCGCTTCAAAACTTGCCGCCAACTGCGCCCGCATTGCCGCCGGATCATAAAGCGCGCGCATTTCTTTTTGCCAACCGGCCCCACCACGCCCCGGAAACAAATCCTGTTCCATTTCATCGGCAAAACTCACGTTTTCCGAAGAAATCGTTGCCAGCAGCCCGTCCATTTGCATGACATCCAACAAAATATTTACGCGTGGCGATTGCGCTTGTGCCGCGCCAAAGGACATCAGAAAAATCAGGCTGATCAGCCAAGAAAACCGCATCGAAAGCTCGCTTATTGTTAAAGTTGGTGAAACTGACGCTAACGCTTGCGCAAGCCAAGCTCAATTGCCGGAATGAATATTTTGCATGGCATTTGAATTTATCCGGCTAATATTCGCCATTTTCCCTTTTCGGATCGGATGAATACGGTATGTTGGGGTAAAGAACCGCAAAATCCGGGGCCCTATATGTCAAATCAAATCGATTATGCACGTTTGATGCATGATGCCATGCGCGGCCTTGTGGCCAATTTATTGCGCGATGTCATGGACAATGGGCTGCCCGGCGAACATCATTTTTTCGTCACCTATGATACGCGGGAAAAAGGCGTGGTGATGCCTGATTGGCTGCGCGAACGCTATCCGGAAGAAATCACCATCGTGATCCAGCATGAATTTAAGGATTTGGGCGTTCAAGATGCCGGTTTCCGCATTGTTTTGGAATTTGGCGGCACGCCGGTTGCGCTTTATGTGCCGTTTTCCGCGGTGCGCACCTTTGTTGATCCATCGGTTGAATTTGGTCTGCGTTTTGATCACAGCGAAAATGACGAGGCCGACACCGAAGAAGAAGCAGTGGATGAGGCTCCGATGGCCAAAGACGTCAGCGATGATGCGCCTCACAAAGACGCCCAGGTTGTGCGTTTGGATCAATTCCGCAAATAATCCCAACAGAGGGCCATCAGGGAAATGACCGCTTGCCGCATGGACTCTGGCTTGGGCGCAGGATATTTGATGCGCGTCTTTAAATCAGAAAGTCCAAAATTATGAGCACACGCACCGAAACCGACAGCTTTGGCCCCCTTGAGGTTCCTTCAGACAAATACTGGGGTGCGCAAACCCAACGCTCGATCATGAACTTCCCTATTGGTTGGGAAAAACAGCCCGTCGCCATCGTGCGTGCGCTTGGGGTGATCAAGCTGGCCTGCGCACAGGCAAACATCGCCTCGGGCAAATTGGACAATGAATTAGGCGCCGCCATTTGCCAAGCAGCGGGCGAAGTGGTCGACGGCAAGCTGGACGACAATTTTCCGCTGGTTGTCTGGCAAACCGGGTCGGGCACGCAATCCAACATGAACGCCAACGAAGTAATCGCGAACCGCGCGATTGAAATTCTGGGCGGCGTGATCGGGTCAAAAACCCCGGTCCACCCCAATGACCACCTGAATATGGGGCAATCGTCCAACGATACTTTCCCCACCGCCATGCATATTGCCACGGCAATGACGGCGCGCGATGTACTGCTGCCCGGTTTGGAAAAACTGCACGCGGCCTTGCAGGCCAAAGTTGTCGAATTTGACGGCATTATCAAAATTGGCCGCACCCATACGATGGATGCCACGCCCTTGACCCTGGCACAGGAATTTTCCGGCTATGCGCATCAGGTGGCCAAGTCCATCGAGCGGGTCAAATCCGCGCTGGGCGATATTTATGAGCTGGCCCAAGGTGGCACCGCTGTTGGTACCGGCCTGAACACGGTGGTGGGTTGGGGCGAAGAGGTCGCGGCCAATATGGCCGAAATCACCCGTTTGCCGTTTGTGACCGCGCCCAACAAATTTGAAGCCCTGGCCGCCCATGACGCCATGGTTGAATTTTCCGGCACATTGAAAACCGTCGCCGCCAGCCTGTTCAAAATCGCCAATGATGTGCGACTGCTGGGGTCCGGGCCGCGCTGTGGCCTGGGCGAGCTTATGCTGCCAGAAAATGAACCGGGTTCCTCGATCATGCCGGGCAAAGTAAATCCCACCCAATGCGAGGCAATGACGCAGGTTTGCGCCCATGTGTTTGGCAATGACGCCGCCGTTGGCTTTGCCGGCAGCCAAGGCCATTTTGAATTGAACGTCTATAAACCGATGATGGCCTATAATGTATTGCAATCCGCGCAATTGCTGGGGGATGCATCCGTCGCCTTCACCGATAATTGTGTGGTGGGCATCACCGCGAACCGCGAGCGTATTGACAAACTGATGCGTGAATCGCTGATGCTGGTCACCGCACTGGCGCCGCAAATCGGCTATGACAATGCCACAAAGGTAGCCAAAACAGCGCATAAAAATGGCACAACCCTGAAAAAAGAGGCTATTTCATTGGGGTTTGTCGATGCTGAAACCTTTGAAAAAATCGTGCGTCCAGACCAAATGATTGGTCCCAAGGTCAAATGATTGCCGCGATTGCTTGATATACCTGTCCCGTACCGTCGTATCGAGTAGGGGTAAAATGACCAAGCAACCGGCAGAAATATCGCCAGAAGAACTGCGTCAGGCACGCATGGCACGGCGTATCGCAAAGCGTCAGGCGCGGTTCAATTCGACCAAATCCGGTCGTCTGCTGGCAACGATGAAGACGCTTTCCAAGGACAAGGATCCTTTGGCACTGGCGTTTGAGTAGGCACGAATGCGACCGCAAAAACGATCATTGACCTTGCAAGGCCACCGCACATCGGTGTCGCTGGAGCATGAATTCTGGCAAGCATTTCGCGCCATTGCAGTGCAGCAAAACAAACCGATCAATGTTTTGGCCGCAGAAATCGACGCCGCGCGCGCCGATGATACCGGGCTGGCCTCGGCGATCCGCGTGTTTGTTTTGAAAACCCTTCAAAATGATTTCAACGCGGGCTGATCTGCACCCAAATGCCGTCTTTGCCGCGCACGGTTAAATGCGCCACCGGCACCGCTGGTTTATCGACCACCACCTCAAAACGAAATGCCGCCACCAGTCGTGCCAGTAAAACAACCCCCTCGATCATCGCAAATCCCGCCCCGGTGCAAACCCGCGGCCCAGCCGAAAATGGCATATAGGCACGGCGCTGGCTTTCCTTGCTGGCAGGGTCTGCCCAGCGATCCGGGTCAAAAACATCCGGATTTTCCCAGATCCGTTCGTGGCGGTGCAAATGCCAGGGTGACAAAACGATTTGCGCGCCCTTTTTCACAGGCCGTTTGCGAAAAATTTCTGTTTGGCCACTTTCGCGCACCATCATCGGCACCGGTGGAAACAGGCGCAGGGTTTCGCGAAATACATCGCGGGTGAATTTCAGTTTCGACAGATCGGCAAATTTTAACGGCCCCGCGTTCAAAACGCCCTGCGCCTCGCGCGCCAAACGGGTTTGGGTATCGGGATCCATTGCCAGCAAATACAGCGCCCAAGCCAAGGCTGATGCGCTGGTTTCATGCCCGGCCAGAAAAAAGATCGCCACCTGATCGGTCATTTCTTGCAGGTCGAATTTTTGCCCGGTTTCAGGGTCTTTTGTCGTCATGATTTTGCTGGCCAAATCATCCGGTGCTGCGCCCGCCGCAATTTCATCCAGCCGCTTTTGCGTCAGGTCCTGGATCAAAGCGCGAATCCGCGCCGCACTTTGGCGGGTACCGGTGCGAAAAAATCGCGGCATCCAGCGCGGTCCGGGTAAAAACGCCGCCAAATTCAAAATCGGCTGGCTGCGCTGATAGGCTTGAAATTCGCTGAAAACCGATTGCGCCGTGTCATTTTCAATCGGAATTGAAAACAGCGTGCGAAAAATCACATCCGCCGCCGCGTGGCTGGTTTCAGGTTCAATATCGATCGGCACGCCTGTGGCCAGCCCCTGCATGCGCGCCACCGCCGCATCTGCCGCCGCCGAAATCGCCGCAAAAGTATCGCGCAACCGCCCGCCTTCAAAGGCGGGGTCAATGATCCGGCGTTGGCGTTCCCAGGTTGCCCCATTGGTCAAAAATACCGAATTGCCCAACAAGGGTCGCAACCCGGCCCCGATACGATCTGATTTTGGAAAATCCTTGGGACGTTCTTTCAAAACCAGATCCAGCAATTCCGGTTGATTGATCAGGTAACTGCGGAAAAACGGCGTTTTGAATTCGGCCATCCACGCACGGTACAACCGCGCCGGTTGCGCCGACAGAATATCGACGCGGAACAGTTTCACATACCGCCACAGCGATACTTTGTCCGCCCTTGGCGTGGGTTTGGGGGCAAGGATCAAGGCGTCATGCCGCGATAACCGGACACCGCCTTGTCGATCCGGCTTTTGGAGGAAACCCGCCCCTTAAACCGATCCGCCAGCGCAACCGGTCCGGCGGTGATTTGAAAATAATCATAATCCCTGGGCGCATCAAAGGCGCAAAGGTATTGAAAATGCAGCCGGAAATACCGGCGTTTCAGTTCGCGCCAACGCTCAGGACTTAGGGATTGGGTAAAGGCGGCGGAAATCATCAGCGGCCATTTTTTGCCGCTGTCTGGCGCAACACCTGACACAGAAACCGGATCACACAGCGCAAAACAACAGCCGTCACCGGGCGCGGTCACGTCCAGCCAAAACAGTTCATCCCGCTGGCAAAGGTAATTCAAATCCGCCCGCAACCGGTTGGCGTTGGGCAGAAACGACACCATCGGCACCGCCTGACCCAAGGACAAAAACGCCAGTGCGGGGCCATTTTCAGGCACCCTGCCCTGACGGATCACATCGGCCAAGGCCGACACCGCCAAATGCGCGCCCGATGAATGACCAACGATCAGCACCTCGTCCACATCCGATTGCAAAGCCGCAGCAATCTGATCGCTGAAGGCGGCCAACCGGGTCTCGATGGCCGGTGGATTTGCCCCACGCCAACGGGCAGAAAAGGCAAAATCATGCAACAGATAATAGGCGTAAATTTTGCCGTCCTTCTTGCGAAACCACAGCAGCAACGCATAACCGGCCAAAAGCCCCAGCCCGCTGATCCAGGGCGTGATAAACGCCAGCAGATACCCCACGGCAAGGGAGGCGACGGCGGCCAAGATCAACTGACCCAGCAGCATCACAACCGGATAAAGCGCGGCAATCACCGGCCCTTTGCGCAGGCGCGTCAGGCGAAATAAAACGCCGGTTGAAATGTAAATCCACGCCGTGCTGGCCAATTGCGCATAGGTGCCCAGAATGCCCGCTTTCATCGATTTGCGCACAATATCGGCCCAAATCAGCACATCGACATCCGCCGCCACCGCCACGCCGTCAATTTTGGCCGCAACGTGCCAACCATAAGGGCCGCCACCTTCCTTGCGGGTTTGGGTGATCTCATAGCCACTGATTTCGGCCTGATCGGTGCTTTCTGAACGGTAAAGCTCGCGATAGCGCCGCGCGTGGAACGGATCAAACCCCGGCACATAAAAAACCTGCCGTTTTTTCACCTGTTTTGGCATCGGTTTTGAAGAGGTTTTGCCCGGGGCTTTGCCCATTCCCCTGATCCTTTTTACTGTCGCTTTGGCGTATCATTGCGGGTTAGCGCGGTAAAATCAACCAAAGGCCTGAAGGGCGGGGAACGCTTCGAGCAACCACCAGCTGAAGCGGGTGAAATAGCCAAATATCAGGGTCAAACCAACCAGCACCAACAAGGCCCCCATGAGGCGTTCAATCAACAGCATATGGCGTTTGATACGGGTCATCAAAACCATCGACCGGCTAAGGAAAACCGCGCTGAGCAGGAAAGGAATGCCAAGGCCAATGGCATAAAACCCCAGCATCATCGTGCCACGCCCGGTGCTGCCCTGTTCTGCCGCCATGGCCAGAATGGCCGACAGGATCGGCCCCAAACAGGGCGTCCAGCCAAAGGCAAAAGCAAGGCCCAGAATATAGGCTCCAAAGGCGCTGCCACCCTTGGTTTTCACCTCCATGCGGGCCTCGCGGTATAAAAACGGAATGCGGATCACGCCCAGAAAATGCAGACCAAAAACAACAATCACCGCCCCGGCGATTTGCGTTAGAAACGTTTGATTTTGCAGGTAAAGCTGTCCCAAAAAGGACGCCGTAAACCCGAGCAGCATGAAAACGGTGGACAGGCCCAGCACAAAAAACATCGCCGGCACCACGGCACTGTGGCGTTTTTCACCCTCGGTCAAATCGGCCAGCGTGGTGCCACTGATATAGGCCAGATAGGACGGCACAATCGGCAAAACACAGGGCGACAGAAAGGAAATCAACCCGCCAAAAATGGCCAATGAAATCTGCAACAACAGCCCGACCTCAAAAAACTCAAATCCAAACATGCAGATGTCCTTCCTGACTTCAGCACTATGCTATAAGCCGTTAAACGTCACGTCAGGTTTTTTCACAATGGCGTGGTGAAATTGAAACCTTTGAGGGGCGTAAAATGACGTGGGATGCGGAACTGGATGCAATCGGGCTGCTGTGCCCCTTGCCGGTACTAAAGGCGCGAAAACGATTGCAGGCGCTGGCTTCGGGGCAGATTTTGCGGGTTTTGGCGGATGATCCGGCGGCGATCATCGATTTTCCGCATTTCTGTTTGGAAACCGGGCATGTGCTGTTGGCACAAAATCAAAATGGCGCACAGTTGGAATTTTTGCTGCAAAAGGCGTGAACAGGTGATTTTGGTCAAAGAAAAACCCCGCGCCGATGTGGCGCGGGGTTTTGTGTATTTAGCCGCGTGACCACCAGCCGCGCCGCTTTGGTTTGGCGGGTTTTTCCGGCTCCGGCTCCGGCTCTGCATGCTCGACCACGACCGGTTCTGCGACAACAGGTTCGGGCATTGGTGCTGGTTCGGGCACAGGTTCGGGTGCCACTTCAACGGCAACCTCGGCCACATCATCGGTTTTTTTCCGGCGTGGTGCCCGGCGCGTGGTCTTTTTGGGCTTGTCTTCAACGGCCTCAACGGGTGCATCTGTGGGCATTTCTGCCTCGGATGTTTCCGCCGTCGTTTCGGTTACTACCGCTTCGACATTCGCCTCTTTGGTGCGGGAACGACGCGGGCGGCGTGTCGGCGTCTTTTTCGACGGTTTTTCGGCGTCGTCACCAGATGTCACAGCCTCCGTGGCCTCTGCTGAAGCTTCGGCATCAGCGGCAGGAACCTGCTGGTCGTCCGATGTTGCATTGGCCGCATCGGCATCATTGTTACCGTTTTCGTTGTTGCCATTTTCAGCATTGCCGTTGCCGCCACCCCGACGCCGCCGACGCCGACGCCGCTTTTTCTTGGGTTGGTTTTCACCATCCGTATCGGCATCACGATTTTCACCAGCACGGTTTTCAGTCTCAACAACCTCGGCCAGTTCAACCTCGTCCTCTTCTTCCAGATCGGGAAGGTCGGCGGTATCGATGGAAATGACCGGCGCTTCGATTTCGATGATGTTGCGGGTCGAGGTTTTGAACCGTTCCATGGTGAAATCGGGACTGATCAAAAACGGATCGGCCTCGATACGGATCGACAGACCATAGCGCCCCTCAATCGTGGCGATATGTTCGCGTTTTTGGTTCATCAGGAAATTGGCGATCCCGATCGGCGCTTTTACCAGCACCTCTTTGGATTTCCGCTTCACGCCTTCTTCTTCCAGCTGGCGAATGATCAACAGCGCGAGGCTGTCGTCAGAGCGCACAAGGCCGGTGCCGTGGCAGGACGGGCAGGGTTGTGTCGTGGCCTCCAGCATGCCCGGACGCAGCCGTTGGCGCGACATTTCCATCAGGCCAAAACCCGAAATGCGGCCGATTTGAATGCGCGCACGGTCGGTTTTCAGCCGATCCTTGATCCGTTTTTCGACGGCGGCATTGTTGCGGCGATCTTCCATGTCGATAAAATCGATCACGATCAAACCGGCCAGATCGCGCAGGCGCAATTGGCGCGCCACCTCTTCGGCGGCTTCCAAGTTGGTTTTGGTGGCGGTTTCCTCGATCGAGCCTTCTTTGGTGGCACGGCCAGAGTTGACGTCAATCGCCACCAGCGCCTCGGTGATGCCGATCACGATGTAGCCGCCGGATTTCAGCTGAACCGTCGGGTTGAACATCGCCGCCAGATAGCTTTCCACCTGATAGCGGGCAAACAGCGGCATTTGATCCCGATAGTGGCGCACGTTTTTCGCGTGGCTTGGCATCAGCATTTTCATGAATTCTTTGGCAACGTGATAGCCGTTTTCGCCCTCGACAAAAACCTCGTCGATGTCGCGATTATAAAGATCACGGATCGAGCGTTTGATCAGGTTGCCTTCTTCATAGATCTTGGCAGGCGCGATGGATTTCAGCGTCAGGGCGCGAATTTCTTCCCACAGGCGTTGCAAATATTCATAGTCGCGTTTGATTTCCGATTTTGTCCGCTTGGCCCCCGCCGTGCGCACGATCAAACCGGCACCTTGCGGCACTTCGATTTCGTTGGCGATTTCTTTCAGCTTTTTGCGATCCGCCGCATTGGTGATCTTGCGGGAAATGCCGCCACCACGCGCGGTGTTGGGCATCAAGACGCAATACCGACCCGCCAGCGACAGATAGGTGGTCAGGGCCGCACCCTTGTTGCCGCGTTCTTCTTTGACGACCTGCACCAACAGGATTTGGCGCACCTTGATGACTTCTTGAATGCGATAGCG
>Ga0316204_10003762_pt1 | contig 29303 bp, 58 predicted proteins | sample 6monrhotite_MG_2_FD_205661 | JGI IMG/M metagenome (GOLD analysis project Ga0316204, IMG submission 205661) | Microbial mat bacterial communities from mineral coupon in-situ incubated in ocean water Damariscotta River, Maine, United States -... | ecosystem: Environmental > Aquatic > Marine >...
CACATATCCTATCTGAACATTCTTTAAAGTCATAAGGATTATGTTGCCAGTTTAGTTTACCGCAAGTAGGACAATTCCAACGAACTTTACCTGTAGTTGGACGAGGTTTTCTCGGTTTCTTATATTCGATACCCGGACCTGTAATCATTTTACGAGTATTAATATTACACTCTTGTAATGTAGGTCTAGCTAATTTACGCATATAAGAATATGGCCAAATAATATCATCAGCTCTCTGATAATCAGCAGCACCAACAAAATTAAATACATGTGCTTTGTCTAAGTCGTAAGTTATACCACCTAATGTAACAAAACCTATATCATTACCATCCCAACATCCAGGCACTTGAATGACATACTCATCGTATGGGTCTGCTTTATGATGATTGGTACTTAAGTACTGACAGTCAACATGTTTGACAGCTACTTTATCTACTTCAGACTTAAGCAAGGGTCTAGATTTAATATCTTGGTTTACTTTTTCTTGGGCTTCTTCTAGAGTGAACAATTCAAGTTCATTTAAATTGGTTCCATATCCGGCACCACCTTTATTCCAGAACATTACGTTAGTACCGCAATTACCATGGCTACTAGTAAGATAAAATAACTTATCCATACTATTCTACTTTAGGAAGTATTTCGTAGATTTGAGGGGCAATATGTCGGTCTATGTGCAATACAACATACATAATTTTCTCCTTTAGAATTGGTTCCTACTGACCGTATAGAGGTCTTTCTGATTACTCTGCGGCTGGTAGGAGCAGCCTGATGTGATATTACTAGAACGGCTATATCAAACCGGTTAACTTCTCGACTCTAGCTGTGAGTTAACAGACCTTTCTATTAACACGTTAACTATTTGGTCAGGGCGGTAGGATTTGAACCTACGACTTCTCCATTCCAAGTGGAGGACTCTACCAGACTGAGCTACACCCTGTTTATTTCAACTGTTTAATTTTGACAATTAATAATTCCCACAAATCATACTTCAGAAATGGCATATATTCAACAAACATATCTTCCCTTGTAGTAGCTCGCCATATAAGCTGAGAATATGAAATATTCCAACCTGTAAGCTCTAGAACTTGCTCGTAACGAGTACAAACTATCCAGAGTAAGATTGGCTTCCACAGACGATTACTAGTGTCAGCAGGGGCCTTCTGATTCCTTACAATAGACCAAAGATAGAATGGTAGTGTTTTCCATATAAAATAGATTAACTTACCCATACTAAGCCTCGAACTGTGCAATGGTTTCATCAAGCGTTATGTGACCAGGGTCGAAAGGATTGATTAAATATTTGGCTAACCAAGTTGCAAATCTATGATTATATGAAGACTCTGGATAAGCATCTACGATACCTTGTAAGCGTTTCGATAATGTCAGCTTGTAAGAAGTCTTAATAGTCACGCCTTTGAAAGTAGGTATTCCTTGTCGTTCCTCTTTAGGAATATCATCTATCAAATCCAAACAATAGAAAATAACCGTACCTGGTATTACATTCCATATAACATCACCGATATAACCAATGATAAATAGGAAGCCTACCACGTACTTTTTAGGAGCTGGTAACTCCATTATTGTATCTTTATATTGAATTACATTAGCAAATATAATCCAAACTACCCAAAAGAAAACAAACCAATATTCAATATATTCAAGCATATTTTAGTACCTTTGTTGTTTAAAGAGACATTAGTATATACCAAAATAGAATAAAAACCTCTCTATACAAAGAGTCAGAGCCAGGGGTGGCAGGTGGGCGTGTATAGAGAGGGGGCTGCAGTAAAGGTTTATTCCACGCTAGGAGGAACGTGAGGTTATGAATAAACCTATGGCCGCACAAACAATAAATAGCCCTAGGGCTATTAGTAAATACGATATGGCTACTATCATAGCAGGGATTCCTATTAAGATAAATAACAAGAATCCCAATCCACATAGCCAATCAGTAAATCTATCCCACAGACTAGCCGAATAAACTATCATCATCTTCTTCTGGTCCATCAGAAGCCGGTAAAGTCATTTCATCGTTATTTGGGCTATCATCAAACAAGTCTAATTCGTCATCAGCATCAGAAGTTTTTTCTTCCGTACTATCTGATGCCTCATCTATCTCCTTTGATGTAGCTTCCTCCTCAGCTTTTTTATCAGCTTCAATTTGGGCTTTAGTTCGACGTACACGCTTTTTAACCGGTTTACTATCTGCTACTGCATTATCTTTCTTTTCTGGCTCTGGCGCTTCCGATTCGGAGTCTAATTCAATGGTAGCAGTACCATTAACTCTGAGAGTTACTTCAGCAGTGTCTAAATCAATAGCAACCCCATTATCACTAAGAAAAGCTTCTAGTGCGATTTTTACGTCTTCAGCAGTTAATTCCACTAATTGAGATACTTTCATGATATCTTGAATTCCTTCTATATTTGGGTCAAGTAGATATACATCTACTCTTGGGTTATTAGGGTCCACCTTACCCATGCGATAGTGAACATCTTTTATATACCGATAATCGTCATCGGGGAGCCTTCCGTATTTGATTAAGGCATCACAAAAGAATTTATCGTGGATACAAGTAACGTTACTGATGTCAGTTAAACGCCTGGTTTTGGGGAATAGTACATAGACTAGTTCCAACCGCTCCAATATGGGTAAAGTGGAAATTTGGTCTTTCATTACTTCGGTATATTTAATTTTGGCATTACCTAAAGCAAATCGATTAGTGTTCCTATAAACATTAAGATTAAGTATAAACTTTTTCTTTTTGGATACAGGAACACTTAAAGGGCTAGTAACCCTATACATTAGTCAAATAGGTCATCATCTTCTGCGTCAGATGCATCTGTTGAAGCTCCAGCAGAGCCTCCAGAAGCTTTCTTACCAGTTGACACATCCCAAGTTTCACCTTTATTAGCATCAAGCCATGATGGAGCAAATGTAGACTCCTCAGCCTTAGCTCTAGCTTCTGCCATAGTGAAACGGTCATCACTTCGCATTACTTTCTTGATTTCGTTTTTAGTACGCGTTTTACCATTGGCTTCATATTTACCAGTAGTAGTATTTTTAGATTGAGCATCTTCAATGATTTCTTGTACTGCACACGCAACACGTTGACCAGTTAATGCAGTAATTACATCTACTTCAGTTGGAACTTCACCTTTGGCTTCTTTATTCCAAATTTTAACTGATTTCTTTTGTAATTTAGTTAATGCAGTATCTAGTTTCATCTTAGCACCAAATACACATACTGCATTGGCAATAGAATAACCAGGTAATGGCTGTTCAGATTTATCATTCTTATCTATATAGTAATTACGATTACCATTAGCAGTATTAGTAGTAAAGTAAACAGTTTCTTTCATCTGGTTGCCTTGACCATCGTCTAGTACCAAATTCATTGCTAGTGCGCCTGAATTTGATTCACTGATGTAAGCTACTTTGATAATGAAATCGTAAATATTACTATCTAATGTAAATTTCTTTTTACCAACAACATCACGTTCGTCTGCAAGGTTGGTAGAGTTGTTCATTGTATAAGCCATTAAGGACTCCTTAATTAATTGATTGTTGGTTTGTTTAGTTGATTCTTAGGTCATCTGAATTAACTCCAGAATTCCCTCTATCGGTCTCAGAAGATAGTTCTTCTACTCTGGTGGCATTAGGAGGCCAGTACCCTTGTATAATTATTTGTGCGATTCTATCACCACGATTAATTACTAATGGTTCTGTTCCAGAGTTATGTAAGATTACCATTATTTCACCACGGTAATCACAGTCAATAACTCCTCCCATTACGGATATACCAAATTTATTGGCTAATTTACTTCTAGGCCATATAAGACCAACAGTATATTTAGGTAATGCCATTTTCACACCAGTAGGTATAAGCTTACGCTCTCCCGGATTAAGTGTGTGGTCAATAGCACTTCTAAAATCCCAACCCGCAGCATCTTCTGAACCAGTAGCAGGTTCTAAGTCTGGAGAAGATACTGTGTATTCATAATCAAAATTCATTAGTTGTAATACTCCGCTATCTTTTTGAATACGTATTCAATATTGTTATCAATATAAGTTTCATTACGTTCCCACATACCTATAGGACCACGGATACGCTCATTACGAGTTTCTTTGGTTAAATTGGTTTGAAATACGTATTTAAACCCTAAGATTTCATCTTGTTCAGTGATATTAAGGTATTCATTTTCAAACCCTTCAAGGTCTTCTAAATCCATACGTTTAGTACTGACTACATTAGTGAAAGCTGATTCTAAGCCTCGGGTCATTAAAGAGCCTTTAACTTTAACCATGGTTTCAGTAATCATTTCTTTCTCATTATGTACGTCAGCAGTATGCCCGATAATCACAATTCGTTTAGTTGATTTGGCTACATACGTATTCATTAATTTCTTAAAGAATTCTGCATATTGCCCCCAACCAGCTTGAGTATCGGCGGCTGCTTGGATGTACTTGGTTTCAAACAAATCCATACAATAAGTAATCGAGTCAATAACAATAGTATGAATCTTATCTGACTTTTCTGCTTTATCAAATAATGCATATATTGTGTATGGGTCGAGAATAGTTTTTGCTCTAACTTTATTAGCATTAGGGAAAGTTAGGGCTTTATTACTCTCACAGTTTAAATATAGAACACCATTAAGGTCTTCAATATCTTTAAGGCAAGTAGACTTACCTGTAGTGGACTTACCAGAGATAAGTACTATGTTGTTATTCATTTAAGCTCCTTTATCGTTTTGCTATGGCTCTAGCAACTGAAGTCATGATAGTGCTGTGAATTTCAGCTTCTTGCATCTTATCAGGCAATTTATTATTAAGTGCCATTACTGATGTTAAGATGTGGTCTTGAGACATTCCAGAATCCACCATCATTAGCGCATACCGAATAAAATTATTACTTCTATTTCCTTGACCCGTATTATTAACAAACCAACGTTCCACATTAGATAGTGACTTCTGGTCTAGGATTTTCTGCTTACGTTCTTCATTTTTGGTGGTCTTAGGTATAAATAATAAACTATTCAGAAGTTTACCTTCATTATTGAATACTTGACCATCATGTGAGCACCATTTTCTGCTACGTTGATTAGTCTTAGTATCTAGTTCAAAAGGTATCCATTCATAAATATTATTCATGAATTCTTTATATTCTTCTTCTTCTAGTTGTAGAATATGTGACATTGGCATGATAACTCTAAATCGATTAGCTTTATCAGTATGCCGTTTTGTAGTGTAAATATGATAAGTGTAGTCTGCTAGTAAGCTTCTAACTTCCTTAATTGTAGCTCCTTCATCCACATCTAACACAATCATATTGAATCCAGGGATAACATGATTACTATCTCTGTACCCATCAATTAATGCATGGCTTACCCAATGTAAATCTCTCTTAGTAGTTAAATTAGGTAATTTACTAAATGGGGCAAATTGGTTTTTATAGTCAGATACGATATCTCTACTATAACTTACAATCATTTTATCCATTTGAGTTTCTTCTAGGGATTCACCCTTCAAGAATTCTATGCCGTCACTAAATTGCTTTTTAATAATAATATTATTTTTATACCCAAAAGCGGTAGCTAAGGTCATAAGCTCTCTTTTCTGGCTTTCACTTCCTTTATAGAATGGTAAGTCCTCTACTAAATCAACATGCGTCAATTCACGCTTAGAAGCGGCTATATACTTAGCCAATTTCACGTAGTTCCTATCACGAGTTAGTAATTTAGAGAACGCCTCACCAGAGACCTCTACGAGCTTTATAGCACTATATAAAGTATCTTCATTAATAGAAGTCGCACCATCAATAAATGCATAAGCACCTGCTAATTTCAGGGCTTTAAAATATCTATGCGCCATTTCTGCTTTACGAATACCTTCATGTGCCGGCATAGCTTCAGCTAGCGCCTCACACTGTAAGTTGTATTCAATAAGTTTAAGAGTTACATCTTTGGATACTGTTAATTCTCTTCGGAAATTAGTAGGGTCAGCAAGACCACCTAATTTTTTAGATAATTTTTCTATGTAATCTGATGTTGATGTATCAGTACGCATATTGAACACTTGTTCAGGAGTAAGATTAGCTACTTTACCTACATCTTTACTGTAACTGAATAAACATCTTCTAGCGTAACCAGTATCAAAGAAACTAAATAGTTCCTCTTCAATCTTAGCCCCATCTAGTACTTTATCAGGCGTCCCATAGAGCATCATATTAGCAGGGGTTCTACCTCTAATCTCTTCACTACGAGTATTCTCAGCAGTATTCTTAGTTAGTTTCTGCTTGATGTTACCTACATCATATAATTCTAAGTAAGTACCCAAAATATCAATATTACTTAATAGATTAGAACCTATCTCATCAATCTCTAAGCACATCGAACCACAGTTAGCCATAAGCAACATATGTCTCATTTGTTTAACAGCAGCAGTAGTACCACTATCAAAAGAGAATGCAAATTTACCTAATGAGTCAAACTCTTTATGGGTTCTTGCTAATTCATCTTCCTCATCGGTACCTTTTTTAGCTGCCCTACTGATAGCTAATTTATTGATATGTTGTTCAGATATTGTTGGTAATGTCATTTCTGTGAAATTTTCAGTAAAACGATTAAGAACACTTTCTTCAATGATATTGTTTGAATGTCCTTTACCAGCTCCAGAAGGGGCTAGATTTATTGCATACATATTGACAGGGATATTACCCCTATCTAATGTTTTAATATCACACCGCATCATAGAGGCTACTTTGGAGAACTGATAGGCAATGAGTACCCGGAAGAATAATATATTCTTACTTTGGGTCTTTTGACATATGAGTTCAGCTAGTTTTTCTGATGTGGCATGAAAGGGTACTTTGGAAATATCCTTCATTAACTACTCCTAAATACTAATGGGGGCCGATTATTATACTTTAAGCATACCGCTAGCGATATAACCATCTTTTTGTTTACATACAGGAAATGCGGAACAGTACTTACAGGCTCTTACTTGGCCGTTATCAGTAACTACAATTCCTACTCCACCGTCTTGAGCTAACCTTAAGTTAGCCTCACCTAAATTAGTAAAGTTTTTGGTACTACGTCCTGTACTAGCTGGATTCTTATAATACTTATACTTTACTTCGTCTTGCCATAAGTCTTCAGGCGTACAGGGGGGAATATCATCTTCTTTAGCTTTACGGTATTGGTCAATTTCAGCTAATTTATTGGTAACAAATTCTTCTGTTTCATCTAATCCCATTAAAGGTACTGGGTGCCCCATAATTTTCATAGGAGGGTAGTTTTTCTTATCCCGCATGTAATCATACGCTTTCCAATCTAGGAAAATGAAATGAATCATTACAGTTGGTTCAGTAATTTTCTTTGGGTCTAGGAATCGGTAGATACTACCTTGCATCTTATATTTTTTATCACTGGTTTTCTTGATGTATGTATATACACCAGTAGTTTTGAAATCTTCAACCCTACCTTGAGCCAGGAAATCAAACTTGCCTGTGACAGTCCATTTACCTACTTTACGTGTTAGACGTTGTTCCATGTAAACGGGTAGGATGTCCTCAGATAGTTCATCATCTGTGGGATTGATTCTAATCTTGTCGATTACCTTTTTTGGGTAACCTAAATCAGCCATAGCTTGTTTATGGTTATTAACCCAAGAACTCTCAATAGAGTCATGAATTGCTGTTCCAATACTGCTTGCAGCACTATTAGCTATATCTGACACTTTAGATTCTTCAGGTACCCTAGCACTAAGTACTATCTCTTTAATTGGTTTAATTAGAGTAGTAGCACTTATCGTATATGGGTCATCATTGTAATCATAAGTATCAGTTGCAAGCCATACAGCTACAGCTAATGGAATTCTATTTTCATTTTGGGATTTATTCACTATAGTCTACCTCTAAAGTCATTCTATTATTGAAACTACCATCAGCAAATCTACCAATAAATCTATCCCATTCTTTATGCTGTTTGAGCCAATGATTAATAACTACAATGGCAGAGTGTCCATTATCTAAAATTTCAATAACTTCTCTTTTTATTCCTAAAGGGGTAAATACAAATTCACCTACTTTAGGTAATCTGGATAATGCCATAATTAAACTCCTGTTGGTTTAAACCCTTGAGGCATTTTAGTTACTTTATATCTAGCAAAAGTAGTTCCAGTAGCATAATTCTTTTCATAAGTGGTTTCAAATTCCCACCCTTGAGACTTCAATCTATATACTACAGCAGATAATCTAGTAACCAGATAATGCTTAATAGCTTCAATTGAGGTAATAGTATTGTAGTGATAAAAATGATTTTCAACATGTTGCTGTTTAGTTAATTTTTTCTTCAAGTTATTTCTCCTATTAAATTGTGTCGTTACTGGCCCAACCAACTCGATACATTTGGTTCTTATCAGCTAGGTGAATGGATAATGTCCAAGCCTTATCATTGATTAATGAGCCATCTAAAAATGTATTCAGTGCTATAAACTTTTCTCTCATCTCTTCAGATACTGGATGTTGTCTTCTACACCCTCTTTCAAACATAATCATAGATTTCAATATACGTCTAACGTGAGTAATAGAGTTAGCAAATACAATTACGTTAATAGCAATGTAGTTACCCCGGCTAAAATTTACAGCATATAAATATCTACCTGGATTATAGGTAAATTCTTTAGTCTCACTTCCTGATACAAAAAAGCTTACTGGATTTGATGGCCTCATTTTGGACCCCTCGGATTAAATACTTTGGTTAATTTTGCTGCTAATTCTTCGTCAGTATTAATCTGATTCTTCAGTACAGACCAAGAATAGTTTTCATATTCTTCCAATTCTTCCTGACTTTGGTTACCAAGTACCCAAATGCATGCTTTCATTTCTGTATTGGCATGCCCACTAACAGCACAGATACCGCCTATGAACCTATTATCAGCTAAAGTACTGATACGAGCGTCATCATATAATTTACCCCCAAAGGTGCAATTGTTTTTAAACCATACATAATGAGTATCACCATTTAGGATACCTTTAGCTATCAAAAATTTTAATTTAGGTAATAATTTTCTGGCTCTATTTTCTAGAGCTTCAGTATCACAGAACCAATCATAGAATCCTGCATATTCAGCTTTCCTGAAATATTCATCCGGGTCAGCTAGTAAATCATTTATAGATATTTTTAACATTTTGATTCCTTTGTGTATGGGTGTAGGTGGTAGCAACGAAACTACAATACGGGTATCAGCCCGATTTACATTATCCTTGGACTATAAAAGTCTGTCATTCACCTACAAAATTTGGTGTATCTAACGACCCTGTTCTCTGAACTGTCGTCACGTTAGCCGCAAAGGTCTTGTTAGATACTGTTTATGCGTGTCTACACAAGATAGGATATTTCCGCGTTATTCAAGTTTAGCGAAACCTCCCCTATCAATCTGGTACTTGTCAATACGTTTAAGGACTTGACTCCTCTACTAGTAAATCATTTTCCCTTCAAGCAGAGAACTTACAGACTCTGTTATAGCCTCCCATGTCGTTTATAGAACGCTTTTTGTTTAGTAGTCCATCTAGATTTTTTCTTGGTGGATTCTTCACTTTGTTTTTCTTTGATTTCTTCACAAATTCTATTTTTGATATATTGTGAGTCATACCATATATTTTTCTTCATCTGTTTACGCCGTCCAATTATACCTATAGGTTTAAGTGAACTGCTTTGATTAAGACGTTTAAATTTACCATTCCCAAGATAGTAATAATTTCTCCAACAATATGCCCTACCGTCTTCCCATTCATCTAATATTTCTATTATTGAACGATTTTGGTGATAAGCATAATGAACAGCTCTATTAATTATCTTACGAAATTCTTTATAAAGTTTAGCTTTTCTACTGTAATGGTGAGTTTCACGGACATATGAAATGTAGGCATTTTTAAGGCTACGATAGCCTTTAGATTTGGCTACCTCTTTCCAATTAATTTTCATGGTTAGTATCCGTAAGCTTTTGTATCAAAAGTAAATAGTGTTGTTAATTTTGGTTTGATTATTTTTCCGATTCTGTCTCCTAAATACATATCAGAAGACGATTTGAAAAACCATAATGTACATTCAATTTCGTGCACCCCATAAGTCCATTCATACATATCAAGTATTGAGCAAACTAGTTCATATTCTTGAGGGGAATTACATAACGTAGGAAATTTTCTACCTGCCATTACTGTTTGTTCTTCTAAGTCATGAACTACTAGAATTTTACCCTTGTGTTTAGTTCCTGGCTCTGGGTATAAATGCCCCCAAGTATCTTGCATTACTTCATGTTTTTGACGGACCCCATATACATTATAAGCCGGCATAATTATTTCTCTTCAAGCTTAATTAATTCACCTGCTTTAATACAATATAACTCATCTGCTATGTATTCATATTCAATAGTTTTATATTTATCAAAACAAGTTTTTTTATGCATATCTTGTTCTTCCAAATATGTAATTACTATATTTGCTGTAGATGCTACAAATATTACAAAACATGTAAGTGAAATTAAACCTAGATAGGTTGCTTGTCTTCTTAATTTTTTAATATTGTCTGTACTCATAATATTCTCCTTATAATTATTTGTCGTAGGGGGCGTATCTAACTACTTCACCACCTAACCATATGAAATCACTAGTTTTCATTTTTTTAAGGTGTTTAGGGTCAGGTGTGTCAGTAAATTTAACACACGAATAATGAACATATGAATCATCATTACATAGTATCCAGACAGGGACTAATTCTTTACCTCCCAAATCTAGTAATTGTTTTTCTCCGCGTAATGATGTATGCATATTAATTCTCCTTACATATCCTTTTGATATCTTCTTTACTAGCAGTTTCAGGTAAAGTAATAGCATTAGCCCATGAAGGGTAATAGATATCCATACTCCCACCTAATTTTACAGTAGGATGTTGGATTTCAGGTAATCCTTGCCAAGCTAAACATTCAGTTAGATTTTTATTAAGCCAATGTACAGAATGAATATTATCTCTAACCATAAAGTATTGACTATCATGGATATGAGCCGAAGGCTTCACCATAGTTGTAAACTCAGATTTAAATAATCTCCTCTGTAGTTCTATAGCAGCTCTATTGTTAAGTAAACCATATCCCTGTCCTAATGCATTACCGGCAGTTCTGCCTTCAGCAGCGGCCTCATAGGGGGTCACAGCATTACCTAATATAGTTTTAGCTAATATAGGTGTTCTTACTCGTAATCCAAATGCAGTAGTCACATAGCCGTCAGCACAAGCCTTTTCAAGCTTAGCCGCCACCCATGCTCCAGATACTGCATAAAGTTTATGGTAATTATCTTCAACACTTTGAGACTTTTTCTTAGACCAACCAAGATTAGATACTAATGTATGCCATGTTCCTTGGTAAGTTAATGCAAATGTTGGAGCCTTAGAATCCTGACGTAAGTCAGGGTACTTGGCTTCAATAGAGTTAATACTTTGAACAGTATCGACAATATCAGGCATCTGGTCTTTGAAATATCCGTATGCCCTTAAACAATGTCCATCGTAGCCGTCTGTGTAGACTTTTAGCTTATTAGGGTCTTTGGTTGTCAGTGCAGATATTCTATCCTCTAGCGAGGCGAAATCAGCCCCTACGAACAACCATCCAGGAGGAGGTACAAAACAAGATTTAATTAACTTACCATATGTAGAACCACTAGGTAGATTTTGTAAGTTAGGTCCAGAGCTACTAAGTCTCCCGGATACAGTTCCACCAATATTAAAGTTACCATGTAAATACCACCATCCATCTTCTTTCTGAACAGAGTTTTCATAGAAAGCTTTAATGAATGTACTTAGTATTTTGGTTACTTTCGATAGTTCTAGTATCGATTGGATGAATTCCTTAACATCAGGAGTTGTTGTATGGTTTACTAGTTTAGCTAATGTCTTAGCATCTGCTGCTGGTTGTTTAGTTTTGGTTCTAGCTAATATTGGTAATCCCAACATATCGTATAAAACATAACTTAACTGTTTAGGGGAACCAGGATTAAAGTGTACTGACTTAAAGTCATCAACAGTAACTCTTTTCTTTTTGAGTTTCTTATTCTTAGCTTCACAAGCTAATCTTCGTATTTCTATGGTTGCTGATTTAGCTACAGAAGTTTTACGCATATTTCCTAGTAAGCGTAGTTCTTCAGCTTGTAGTTGTTTATCAACTTCTTTAACCCTATCCATATCTAGAGGCATACCACAAAGTTCTGTATGCAATAACATTGGAACTGAGGGTAAGAATACTTCCCTATATGGGATATTTTGTTCATCCTGAATCATGATAGGTAAATACTTTTCTTTTACATAAGCTGTTGCTAGACAATCAACTAAGTTGTATTCACGTAACATAGGTAAAGGTATTCTTCTTACATCATTAATTTCGCCTTGAGCGTAATTACCTGCAAATCTATGAGCTAATGTTTTAAGGTCCAGTTTTAATTCTGATGTAGTATTTAAAGCTAAGTAAGCAATAAGTTTTGTATCATGCAATTTTCTACAAAGTGTTTTAATACCATGAATCATTCCTTCAGTATCTAAAGGCGCTTTCATGAATAATTCATAAACCATTACTTTAGTATCAAAGTTGGCGTGATGAAAAACTAGTTTACCTTTGTAGTCTTCAAAGAATTTTTTAAGTAATCTTTTTACTTTTGGGTTAGGCTGCTGTTTACCGTAAAAAGGTGAATCCTCTTTCTTAGGTATTTCAACATAATCTACGGCAAATGATATTCCATTATGCTTATCCCAACTGAACCCAATAGTAGCTATACCAGCTTCATAGAATTTTAGAGAGAATGTTTCAACATCTACTTGTAATTCTGGATACTGATGTAACGTACTTAAGTAATACTCGATATCACTATAAGTTTCAGGATAAATAGCCGAATGAATTACATTCTGTCCAATGACCTCATAAGTATCTTCTAGGTGGTTACGTAAAGTTTCCACAGCTAGATTTATACTATCTTGAATGCTTGGATTGTAGAAAGTAGCTTGATAGTTAGAACACACAATTACATGTATGTCTTCATAACCTTTAATAGCACAAGGATGTACGTAACCCACTTCACTAGCAGGCTTAGGTTTATTAGCTAATTTTTTGTAATAATTATTATCACAAACAAATAATGTTTTTACACCGGCTTCTCTAAGCCTTGGCATTAAACTGTCCAGGTATTCATTAATTAATTTGACTGGCGCTTTATTATTTGGATTATAGGCTAATGGGTAGATTACTACAGATTCTTTGTTTATACCTGCCGGCTTTAAATAGAAATTATCAATTCTTTCTTTATCCGGGTGAGGTGTTTTAATAAGTACTGCAATATCGTAATTACTTTTATCAGCATAAACAGTGTGTCTCATAATACGGACCTTATCCTATAAGATTTAATAAACACTAAACTGTGTTCACTTTCTTCCTCAAAATCACTTGAAAATTCAACAGGAGTACTATCTGAATTAATATCTAAAAGATTAAGGATAGTACGAGGAGGTAAACAGTGTTTCGCAATAAGCCTACGCAAGTAGGCAATTTCAGTTAGTACTTTATTATATTGTTCTACTTGATAAACCATTTCTTTAGGGTAATTATCTCTAGGTAATCTAGATGAAATTTGTAAAGACGTATTACCAATAACTAATAATTTAAACTCATTTTGGTCATACTCCAAAGTATTAATTTTTAACTCTCTAAGTTCAATAAGATATACATGTATCTTATCACTTACTTCTCTTATATCCATTATCGATATCCTATAGGTAATTCTCCATAAGTATACACTTTACCTTTGGCTCTACTATAAGCTACATTAAGTAACCTAGCTACTGTATTAGGATGTGGGCATTTACCCAAATCTTTAAGATTAATAAATACAGTATCATAGGTACTGCCTTGAGCTTTATGAACTGTAGAGGCATAGTTGATACTGACCCTATTAGTCATCATCTCTAGAAAAGGGTATATCTCTTTATTGAGGTAACCTACTTTTTTAAACTGGTTGTTAACAAATTGTTTTATGGCCCTATCAGTAGCAGCATAGTTCTTAGGTAATATAAGACTTACGTCATCAAAACCTTGAACATCAAATACTTTAAAATCTAATTCTACTCCAGTATCTGCTTCTATACGTTCTTTAGTAAAGTAGAAAGTAGAAGGTAATATTTTATTTTCAAGTGAGTGTTTTGTTCCTAGTTTTATTGTAGACCCTGATTTCCATAATTCAGTATTGTTAACTGCTTTAGTATCTCCATTAATTACAGTAACTGACCCATTAGCATAACACCAATCACCACTTTGTATGGTCATAGGTAAATTATGCATTTGTCTTATAAATTTTACATAATTATCTACTGTTACATTAGTCCATGCCAATATGCGGCAATTCTTACTTGCGTAAGTAAGTTCAGAATAGGTATCCATAATTTTTTGTTTAAATTCTGGACCAGTCAATGGAATGATGTCATTACCTGTTTGAATTCCTCCAGGGAATACACCAGTATCTATTGTAGCTCTATACGCTTCGCAAGCTTTAGCTTTGTCACTGTTATCATCAAAACGTTTGGTTGTCTTAAGAGCATAGGTAAAGGGAATAACATCCCATACAAGCCATCCTGAAGTATTCTCCACATTCAGTAATTGATATTTATCGCCTACATGTACTAATTTACACTTATTTTCTTTAGCTATTGGTTTTATATGATTGAAGTATAAATCTTCATCTTCATATGAAGCTTCATCGATAAAAACAATAGAATTACGTGGTAAATTGTGTTGTCGTTTTCTTTTATACAATGATGGTGTTTGTCTATCGTATTTAGGTGTTGGATATAAACCAAATAGATTATAGACGGTCATTGCATTTCCGTTAGTTTCTTCTTGTAATACTTCTACTGCTTTATTAGTGGTGGCAGTTAATATTACTTCTTTATTTACATGGAAGGCATCTACCTTCTTGGCTATTTCATTACTTTTATTTACTACATCAATAAGATGAGTAATTAGATATGTTTTGCCTTGTCCTCCATACCCTTGAATGCCCATTGCTTTAATGGCAGGAGTTCTTAAAAATTCAAGAAATTTATTTTTAATTTCTTCTTGGTCTGGTTTTAATGACATATTATTTCCTTAAGTTCCGAAGTGAACAATTCTCCCGTAGTCACAAGTGAACTCAGAGTTATTAATACATAACCACATAACAGGGAAGCTGGGTTTGGCTGGTATGCGTACATGCATATCACTGAATATAATCATAATAGTAGGTTTTTCTTTTTCAGCCCATTCAAATACTTCTTCTAGGTTGGTACCGCCTCTACCATTAAATTCTAATGACTCTACCGGAGTAGCACTATTAATAGTGACCTCAGTATGGATACGAGTATCAAAACCAAGCACTTTAAGTACTTCTGGTTCCATTTGTAGTTGTAAACCTTTTAGTTCACTCAATATAGCATCAAAATCTTTTTGGCTTACAGAACCGCTTGTATCGACAGCTACTGAGACATTCTTCAGTGATTCGTTGAACAAGGTAGGTAAGTATAATTCAGGCTGATACTTCCTATTTGGACGTCTATAGCTATAGTCATCATTTGCAAAGCCATTCACATACCGATGTAGTAATACATTCCAGGGTAGTTTAGGACTAAGTAATTTAGTTACTTTAACTTTAATTTCGCTAGGTACATTACTCCAAGCTTCAGCCTGTTTAGCAGCAACTGCTGCAGCAACAATATTCTTTTCAACCTTAGCTTGTACTTTTGGGTCATTAGTAGAAATGATGTCACCATCAAATTTATCATCTTCAGGTGTTGGAGGTAATTGATAATAAATTTCTTCTGTACTTTGATTTGCGTACTTACTATCTAATAATCCACCTGCTGGTAATGTAATACCATCTTTAGCAGCATTAATGTTAATGGCGTAATCTGCAGCTTTATTAAATCTAGTGTGGTCAGGAAAAATATCACCTCTAGATAAATGGTCATAAGCTACGTGCCATACTTCATGCCACAACAAACCTACACGTTCAGCTTCAGACAAATTCATCCAAAAATTTTCATTAATGAATACGTTAATACCATCTACTGCTGCAGCAGGTACCTTATCTGTCCATTCTAATTTTAAAGTGTAAAGCAGGTGTGTAATGAAAGTTAAGCTAGTATTACCAATGAATACAAATTTAGCTTTATCAAGTGTCCTTTGTAATTCTGGATTCATACCTCACCTATGATGCTTTCTTTAATTGTTTATATACTGCTCGAGTACAGGCCTCATTTAATTTTAATGGTTTGCCTAGCATAACTTTGTTCCAGCCAGTAACTACTAAAAGTTTATTTTGTATTGGATTAAATACTGGAGGAGCATACTCATTATACTCTACCGAAGGTTTACCTACTGTATATGCGCGGGCTTGTGCACGTAATGCTTTTGCTTTTTTACTGTTCATAACGACTCCTAAAAAATTTTAATTATTTCCACAAATAAGCAACGAAGTTGCTACTTAGAATTTAAATATTCAATTCTACGTTGTAATGCAGATATTTGGTTATTTTGTAACTTTAACTGATTAACATATCTAGTCATGTCTTCCACTATTAATGCATTATCTCTATAGAGTTCTTCATTTTTTTCGGTGAGTTTTGTTACCTGCATATGTAACTCAAGATTAGCAGCTAACTGCTTTTTAATAATGTCTTCATTATTACTACTCATGGTATTCCTTTTATTGACAATATGATTGGATTACTTGAATCAAGTTATCATAATTGCCTTGTCGTGCTTCAGCTTTTACGTTAGCTACTTGTTCTTCAGTCCAACCTTCTTTTAGTGCGCGCCTTTCAAACGCATTTAATATAGCGTATGAATTACCAGCTACATCTCTTAAGTCTAAATTTACTTTTCTCATTTGAGTTTCCTTTAACTTGTTTTATCAATAATTTCTTGATGAATATTAACAATTTCTTTTGCCCTGTTATGAATAATATCGTCATGTGGATTACATCCAATAGGACAATCCATACTGCCACATACAAACCCTTCATACGGTATAATACCACACCCATTGCAATTACCACTTGCATGTACTGTTCCAGTAACTGAATCAGTAAATATACTATAAATTATGGATTCTAGATTTGCAATTTTAGATTCTAAGGTATGTATTCTTTGTTTTTCTTCATTACTTAGCATAAATGTTTCCTATATCAGATAAGCAGCACTCTTCATAATCCATGCTTCTTTAGCTGCACTAGACCGAAAAAAGCTATGTGCTTTACTGGCTTTAGTTACAAATGCAAATTGAATCTCAATAGGAAGACGGTTAATAAGTGACATAACATCACCCATATTTTTATCTGTTAAATGTGTAACCAATGCACCAGACAATAAAAATTGTACTCCAGATTCTGTAGGTAAAAGAGCTGTTGCTGGATTGGCTATTAGTGTTGGTATATCAGGTAATGCCACACTACAGAAGGCATTAAATTCAATAGCATCCCCTTCACCAATCATACCGGCAATAGCAGGTAGATGGTTATCGTTGACGCTACTAATATTGTTTTTAGTTAAGTATTGACTTAAAAACTCAGCAGTACGTCCACATAGAAATGTTACATCATTATGGTTAGGGTCAAATGTTGCTATACGGTCACCAGTATACTGAACATAGCTGATTACTCTGTCATCAATCCCTGCATGAATAGCCCATTCAACCCATGCCTTGGTATCTCCCCTAATCTGTAATGTTGTTACACGCGATTGCAGGGCCGTTCCTAGAGAACTAGCTATAGCATTATCAGTTTCTTTATTGCCAGCAATAATCATAGCTACATTTTCATGTAGATTTAATCCACCTACTTGTCTATCTAGAATTAATCGATAACAAGCTGCCTGTACTGCTCTAGGGGCTGATGTAAACTCATCGAGTAGTATGAGCCACCCCTTCTTATTTGGTGGCGGTGTATCGCCTTCTATTGGAAATACATCTAATGGTTTAGTTGTTGCTTTTGGATTATCAGGATTAAGTGTGATATATCCATCAATTAGGGTAGGGTCGTAGCCTGCTAATCTAACATCAATAAGTTCTAGATTAAAATCATTTGCTACTTGCTGAGCCAAACTACTTTTACCTATACCAGGTGAAGAAAGTAAGTTAGGTACTAGTTTGGCTTTAAGTAATTGCTTAACAAGTTGTTTTGCCTGTTTGATAGTTATTTCCAAGTTATTTCTCCTAATTTATCTATAATTTCATCTCTAATGATTCCATTGGATATGCCACTTTTTATTGTTTGATGGCATAATGATACCCGTCTAAATTTTAATTCTCCTGTTCCATTATTAAATGAGTAATGAACAGTAAATGGACATTCGTATAAACGTCCTTTATCTCCTAAAGTTCTACATCTGTATACATTATTAAATTTAATTAATACGCCTCTAGGATTACTAGTACCTGCAGCATATATTTTCCAATTATCAGGGTATACAATATTACCAATGTTCTCCGTCAACATCTGTGTCACTTGACTCCACGGGTTCATCTAATATTCTCCTAAATTCGTTATAATTTATTAAATCGTTATGGCATTTAGCTACAGTGTGGTAATGCACTACAATTGCTTTTTGTATTAAGTGTAGTTGTACTATCAGACCACTACCAAATACTACTAATAAAGTCTCTAGTAACATACTATCTCCTTAGATATCACCTGTTGTTATTCTATCCACAACAATGTCCCGAAGGGACTCAATATGAGAAACTATTCCTTCATCTGTATATTCAGTAATAAAGTTAAATATTTTATTAGCTAATTCTACTTCTTCTTCTGTTTTATTTACTTCTGGGTTAACTACTTCGTAATGAATATGAAAGTCTTCTTGACTACAAGCACCCCAACTACCATCCGGTAAATTCAATATTACATCTGAGACACTAGTATGAAGGAACCCTTCATCACCTTTGATTACAATTCCTGTATTGTTTTCATTGTATACCCATAGCTTACCTATAGGAGTCATGAAATTAATAAAGTCAATTACTTCTATAGAATCGTGTTCAGGCACCACACAGCACTCTAAAACCTCAGCTACTGCTTTATTTTTATCTTTATAAAACATTGTTTTTACTCTCTTCTATTAAAGTTTCTAAATTTTCTATGAGTTCTCTTGCAGGTAATGATTCCCAACTATCACGAGGATAACTTAATCTACAATTTTCTATTTCTTCTTCTAAAACATCACAAGAAATACTAGTTTCCCAATCTGCTATTTGACTTTGCATTTCATAGACACCATCAATAATATCTTGAATACTATTATTGTTTGATTTAATACCTAATACTGTACTTACTACTTGAGCTAATTCATTAGCTTTACTTATTTTATTATGTAACACGGAAATTGATTTTTCTCTTATTACTATAGAATCATTAATTAATGAAGCAATAACTATAGCAAATGCCCCTACGCCACCTATTATTAGGATGAGATTAATTATTTCCATTATTATTTTTCTCCTGTGAATATCCTACGGGTTTTTGGTTAACATCTAAGAACCAATCCATATCTGTATGGCAATCCAAACAACATTTCTTATTCATGGTTCTTAATAATATTAATCTATCATTACCACAGTTTGGGCAGTATTTGGTTGTTGTTTTGTCCCCACTCATACGTCAAACCCCATAGCTTTACAATAATTTATTATGTCATGGTAATCTCTTAGACTACCTGAGCCATGCATACGGATAACTTGAGTTACATTCCTATTACGTATATCTTCTAATGAAGACACGTTAAAAAACTTATGCTCATCTTCACGGTTCAATACAAATTTTTTAAAGTATCTGTAACTTTTTAGACTACTGATTACTGCAATCATGTTTTATTCCCCCCTGAGTTCATATCTATTTAGACTCCTTATGGTTGGACTTGTCAGTAAACACCCTACCAGTCTCAGAACAAACAGTCCGATAGTTAAAATCATCTCCGCCCAAGCTACCCCAAGCGGAGAACTCACAATAGAACTCTTGACACAAGGACCACTCTTTACCATTAAAGTATTCTAGTCGAATCATTTGTTGTTTATTCCTTATGGTTGGTTAAATGTGCATTTTTCAATTAGTCTTTTATATAAATGGTCACTTAGCCATTTATAATTAAGCCCGTTTTTATTATGCTTCTCTAGGTGAGAAAACGCCTTTTCTAGCTTTGGGTGGTTAAAGGTTTTTAAATAATCATACCAATCTTCCCTTGATACATACGCGAATCTAGGCGTTATATGTAGACCAAATAAGAAGCAATCTTTAATTTCGTACTCGCTTAGTATACCTATCATATTATTCCTTATGGCTGGTTAATAGCTTTTCAAAATCGTCTAGGCATGCGCAATATCCGCTATCCCAAGTTTGACAATCTTCATTATCTGCCGCGCAAGGGAACGGGCATTCCGATTCACGTGGCTTACTAAAGATGGCCTCAATCTCACTCTTAGCCACCGACTCGGCTAGCTGGCTTTCTAACTGCAATACCTTCTTAAGTGCCATACTTTCAAATAATTCTGTCTGTGCTACCTGATTTTTTAGCTCTTGTATTTCGGTTTTTTGTCTAGCATAGCCCTCACTTACAACTTGAGCTGAACCTATTCTATCTTTTAATTCCCTTTCTAACTTTCGTATTCTGTCTGCGTTCGGGTCAGCTAATGTGTGTAATTTATTAACCCAATCAAGAACTCTTTCATCATCTATTTCGCCATTTATACAATCGTATAAAATATCAGCCTCATTCATACTCACCTAACTACCTCCTTTATTGGTTAACAGTTCTAACTCTAATTCTTTGATTTTTTCTTTGATTTCATTTATTTTACGGTTTCCATCAGGCCCCCTATAGCCACCATACTCCGGCTTTAAAGCGTACCATCCCATAACTTTATGCAATTCATTAATTTCATTTAAAATACGGCTATCACCCACCTAATTATCTCCTTTGGTTAATAGTTCTCTAATTAATGCCGCTGACCGACTAACCGCTAGAGATTTGGCTTCTTGGTTTATTTCTTGATACCCAAAACCCCAAAGGTCTAAAACTCTAAGCACGGACTCAACTTTATTCTTAGGCACTTTTATTCTTAGGCACTGATTCGACTAGCTGTTTTTCGAGTTTTTTATATTCGTCAAACAGTAGGTTATAATTTTTAACTAAAGTGATTTTATCCTTTTCTAGTTCTTGGATTCTCTCTCGATAAGAGCGCACCATGTTTGGACCTACTCTCAATCCATCTACATCTAAATAATCACTCATATCTATTTAGACTCCTTTACAATATCTGATACCACTTCATTAAATTTCTTTTCCAACTCTAAAGCTGAACAAGTACCAATCACCTGTCCACAAACTTTAAGTGTGCCTTTTCCTAAATGAATTACGGGTGGTTGACCTTGACTATGAGTGTGGTTTTCACCTTCTTCAACCTCATTTAAATAACTCATCTATTCCCCATCCCAATATCTGATAGCGTTACACCATGAGGCATCATTACAATACTCACGATTCATTTTCCTTAACTAAGTAGCTGCTGATTTTATCGATTGAATCCAGAAGTGCCTCTCTACACTTTTCATGATTCTTTTCTCTGATAGTTCCAATTAACGGATAGTGAGTATCTTGTTTATATTCAAACTCAGCACCGTTAGCCATCTTTATATGCATGTAGAATAATTTTTCCATGGTATTCTCCTGTTAAATAATATAGGTTGGTGAGACTGTCCTTAGACTCTTGGCGGTGACAGCCAATTCTAAGTTTTCTCTTCCGGGTACTTACGATAAACGCAACAATCTCACCACCTGTACTATCTAAATAATATATGAAGTGGAGCTAAAAGAGCCGACTTAACTCTAAACCAGCAAACAATCAACTAAAGTAGCCTAACTTTAAGACTCCGCGTCACTGGCAACTCCACCACATATGTTATCTACCCAAAAAACCCCAATGAAGGGGCATAAGGTCGGTTGTCAATCGATAAGGGCGTTACCCCTGCGTTACATAATGATTACCTCTCTACTTGGTAGCGTTAGTATTAGAGTCAAAATTCAAAATAAGCCACCCGAAGGTGGCCTACTAATTAGCATATTAAATATTCTGAATTAAATATATATGTACTTAAATCTTTACTACGTTTTACATATATACCATTTCCTCCTGTAATTTCATTTAGGATATCTTCTAGTAAATTGCTATCAGCAATCTCTATTAGAATATTTCTAAACAACATTCTTACATCATTTATATGATTAGGACTAGCCCAGAAGGAATCAAATATACAATACAAATCGAAACCTAATTCCTTGGCTCCAAGTATCATACGTCTGACAATGTAAGCATCAACAGACTGTACAATATTAGCTGGTAAAGATAATCCAAAATCATCTGGCTTATTAACCAGAGTACGATATGTGAATGTAGACTTACCAAGCTCTTGCACTTCAACTTTTTTATCTTCATAACTCATTACTTTGCACTCTGCTCTTTGACCGTCAGGTAGAGTCCATGAGTGGCTGTAAGCATCAGAGTTCCAGCATCCTTGAGTTGCTTGTAAATATTCCATTGCTCCGGGAAAGTATTCATTCAAGGTATCGTAATAAGCTTTCAGTTCAGGAGTATCCTCCCCAAATAATTCTTTTGGCTTAGCGGTAGAATTATAGAATGTAGTCATCATAGGAGTTTTAACTTCTTTACGGGTTACAGATGTACCATACTTCTTATTCATTGTATTAGCTGTAAATCTATAGGCATCTTCTCTACGTCCCGTATCAACTAAATTGACACGTTCAGCAGTTTTCTTACACCCAGTTAGCGCAGCAATGATTTGTAATCCTGAAGCGGTACAGTCCAATCCCATAGTGTAACCAGTAGGAATCTTATTTAACGCTTTCTCTATGTGATTACGAGTCTTAACAAATAGATATGGTTCTGGTATTGTTTCACCTTCTGTTGCTCCATTTTCAAAAAGTTTCTTTCCCCAGCTAATTCTTTTATTCCAAGTTAAGTCATCTTTACCTGCAGCATTAGCTAAGGCTATGTACATATACTCTAAACCATTAAATAATTGCATATTAAACTCCTGTTATTATTTCTTCTGTATTTAAATTAAGTAAACTCTTACGGTATTCATCAGATTGATAATTGATGTGATAACCTTGTGAGTACATACGACCACGTGAGTCATACTTATGTGTAAAGTAAAACTTGTTATTATCCTCACATAATAACTGAATAACTTCATTAGTTTGCATACTACGCTTTTCAGCATTTCTATATGCTTCTGGGTCTAAATCATTATCAAGTAATTCATAGTAAGAAAGTATTCCATTATCTAAACTGAAAGCAATACTATTAGCTGCATTGATAGCATCAAAGTTAACATTAGTTAATGTCTTGTTATATTCTTTGAGTATCAATCCACCATTAATAGTTAAGTAACCATTTTGAAAAGTATTAGTAACTTTTCTTGGTTTACATATCATTGGAGGTACGTAGTGCATTCCATTAATCTTATCGATTACTTCTTGACTAGGTAACACTCGAGACTTAATCATTAACGTACCTGTTTCACTATTCTGAGGGCTATAAATGTCATAGACATCAGTTTCACACAATACAGCAATAACCTCACTAGCAGTCCGTACAGAGTCCATGAAGTCATCCATACCAATCTTATGTGCTACTTTGGTTACTACTCCTTGATATGATTGTTGCTTATCAGTAGTCATTACAGTCATAAATACAAACTCTACTAATTCTTTTGAATTAACTTTAGATGCTAAGTAATACATCCTAGTTTGCTTAGAGTCCCAGTACATTTCTCTAACCATGTTATGTAATAGTTCTACCCCTTTAGTAACTTTACTCTCTAAATTATGCATCTCCCTTTTAAGCAGAACCATGATATTACTAGTAGAATATTTATCTTCGATAGTGCATTGCTTTAACTTTAATATATCTGTCATGTTATTCTCCAATTAATTTGTGGACCATCTACATATTTTTATCCCAAATATGAAAACTATTTTGTAAGTACTTACTGCGTAGGCAGCCCGTCTTTGATACTCTTGTATAGCTAATGGTGTAAGTAAAAACTCACTTGCAATTAAATGCTTAAACATTACTTTCTTCCTTTTCTATGTTGTTTGGCTCGTTTAACACAATAAATACATTTCTGTACCGATGACCTTACTAATTTAACTGTAGTCATTTCACTTGGATATCTAAGAAATCTACAGTACTGACAGTAAGAGGTTTTTAACTCAACTTCTGAATCTTTCTCTGAGCACATAATAATTTCCTATCTAGTATATCTATTACCATTATTGGCAATACAATAAAGCTCACCTTGAATATACTCATACTCTCCCGTAAAGAAGGTATGTCTATATCTCCTATCGAATTCATTGTTCTTGGTTAAGCAGTTATTCCTAGTCTCTAGGTCTTTATTAGATGCTGCTATCCATAAACAAGTAATCCCTAACATCAATATCAAGAATGCATTGAACATAGTTACTCTCCCATTTCAACCCACTTCTGCCAGTTAGGGTTAGTGAACGATAACTTAGGATAGCCCGTTATTAAATACTTTAAATGTGACTTTCGTCTACTTTTCATAGCACTATCATGAAAGGATTGCAAAGTTACAAATAATATACAATTTGTTTTTAAAGTGTTAGGTATGTATTCAGTAAGGTTACCCCAAGTACTCAACAAGGCACTTACGCCTCCCATGAATTCCATAAGTAATTTGTTATCTTCATCTAGTAACCAACCAACAGCACAATGCTGTCCTATACCATTTCCATAAACACATCCAGTACCTTTACCTTGTATACAACGCTCACCTTGTTTAACTAAGTTATCAATTACATAATCTAAGTTCTCTTGTAATGACCTAGCATCTACATCTTCTTTTTTCATAATTATTCTCCAAGAAAGTAAGACCCACTTATATAATATCAAGTAGGTCTCTTAGTTAATTAAAGTTTTAAATCTTCAGGTAATTGCTCAGGTGCATATGGTTTGATGGTGGCGGTAAATTTGAATACTTTATCTGGGTCAGTCTTTGCAGCTTCCACTAGAGCATTCTGAATTTCTTTCTGGACATATAAAGGAAGACCTTTAACGCCAATACGATGTTCTTTACCATTTGCATCAACAACAGATAGGTTGTTTAAGTAACCGATTGGTTGATTGTTATTATTTCTTGATTGTGCTTGATTATAAAAAGCCATTGTAAATCTCCTAATATATTAAATTTTAAAGGGACTATTCCCTTACTAAAGCCGAAGGCTAACCAACCCTCAGCACACGCCGCTACTCTTGATACAGTACACGGTTAACAATAATCGCTTTATGGGCATCAGACATATGGTGAGTAATACCATAAGAGACATAGTTACCCATGTCCAACCAACCACCATCTACCCACTCATATACAATAGATTCTTTATCTACAAATTTAAATTTTGGCATCAAAATTACTCTCCTTTAGTTTGTTCTATTAACCAATTCAAACAACGAATCCTACACTTACCATACTCATTAGATGTATCCCATAAAGGCATAAATCTATAAGCCTGAGCAGCGCACATATCTTCCCTATAACTAGGAATAGGAAATGTAGGCCAATCACTATACTCAGGCCACCTCATAAATAATACATCTAGTCTGCCCATTATAGTATTAACTTCACTAGTTTTATTAGATTTGATTAGTTCCATTTCTACATAACAACAGATACCAGTACAATCCGATAATTTATCGGCATCTAGCATTTCTTTAATATGTACAAGTACAGTATTTAATTTTTTATCTATATTCACTTTTAATCTCCTATTTGTTTCCTTATTTTAAATTCATTAACTTTCTGTAAGATATGTTTCAATTCACTGACAGTTAAACTAACAGAGTAGTAACAAGCATCAATTAAATCAATATCAACTAAATCTTCCCCAATAAAATATTCTATGTTTTCTATTTTACTGTTAGACCATCCATCTTTAGACCATCCATCTTCAGGAGGTGGTATTATCACTCCTATTTCACCCATAATTCACACTCCAAGGAATTCAGCCATTATTACACTACCTGCTGGAAACAGGTCAGTAGTACCAATAAGCTCAACACCTACATCTTCTGGTTTACACCATGTATATAATGGACCAATGTAACCGGCATTAACGTCACTAAGCCACCAGTCTTCTCCTGTACCCTCATCAGGATGAATTAACTTAGCTTCATCCTCATTAGCTGCAACAACTATAGCGTTCTCATAAGAGTCTATGTGGGTAGTAGTCATTTTTGTTATTAAATACAAATACATATTAATCTCCTATTTATGCTCTTAGGCTAATCTCACCGTAAATCTCTACCACTATGACTATTAACTAATCGGTTGTACTCTTTAATTAAATTCATCTTAGCGTCACCATGACTCAGGGTACTACTAGCAATAACACTGAACCGCTCTGTCTCAAACATAGCAGTCCAAGTATTCGTAACATTACATTTAGTAACTAGAATTTTATTCATTGTTTAGTTAATTCCTTACAATATTCTTTAGTGATACCACGGTCATCATAATCAGGCCAACCAGCCTCACCATCAGTCTTATGATACATACACACCATTTGCTCATACTGACTAGAGAAAGCCTCAGCCTCCTCCTTACCAGTACTCACAGACAGTACACAAACTATTAATGTCATAAACAACATACCTAACATAAATTCTTTAAGGTTACTCATCATGCTCTCCTAATGTTCTAATTAATTTGGCTTCACGTCTAATATCCCTATCTAATGCTAAATCAATAGATATCCATAAATATAAAGCACCAAGTATAGTAGCCATTACTACTCCAAATACCCATAGATATATCATTGGATATCTCCTATATAATCATCTACTTCTTGTAGTGAATAATTAAAATTCTGCTGTCCATTTTCATAAAAATTGAGCATATCCCTAGCACAATCATCTTGTATTACTTTCTTACTTACACCTAATTTATTTTTAGGTGATTTCACTACACAATGCTTTAAGCTAGGATGCAACCAATTCTTGAACCATAGGAAAACTACATCTTCATCTTCCATATGTAATAAAACTTCCCTATTAGGTACTTGTCTATTACGTAAGTCTTCAAGCTTAGTTTTCAAACTCTCTTTTGTTATATTAGAGAATTCAATTTTATTAAATATAGTATGAGTACTTAGTTCCTTCTTAATATCATCTATACTTAAATATATACCTAACATTCTAATCATTGGATATCTTCCTTGTTGTCAAATATATGTATAACTACAGTTAACACCATAGTTCCAATTACTCCAGCTACACCTATTAACAATAGACTAGCTTGTGCATTACTTAATAAATCCATAATCATTCTCCATTAATTAATTAAATGTAACTACCTCACACTAAGCAGCCGAAGCGCTGCCTAATGCGCTTATCTAGTTATACTGGTTCATACATTACAACTTCATAGTCTTCACCTAGTACAGCTAATTCACCATGTACTTCAGCATCATAATCAATACCTTCACAACCTGAATTATTACCTATACTAAACCATTTACGCTTCTTTGGCTTAATACCGTGAGTACCATTAGTAATACATTCTAAGTACTTCTTAGCATTTTTAAGCTTAGTAAAGGTTCTATGGTTATTGTAGTCATTAGGAATGATATTAGCGTCTGATAAGCTAATTGTATCCATATACTCAAAACTATCATGAGTGTTAATTACGTCACAGAACCAATTACCATCAAGTAAGTATGGCTTACCAGTCACTACCATAGTCCATATATGGCCATTATTACTCTCAGGGAATGCATAGACCTTATACAACTGTCTACCATGCTTACAGAGCTTCTTAGCTCGTTTATTTAAAGTTTCCATGATTACTCTCCTTACGTTTATGGAGGACATTCCTAGTAGAATGCCATCCTCTATCATAGTGAATGTAATACTGACGTATCCAAGTTTTACATTGGATAGTGTCAGCATAATTCCTACGGTTCATAGCATCAGACATACCATAGACAAATGCTAACCTAGCATTCATCTCATGGCTCTGATACGTGAATGGTTAATGTTAATTACTAATGCTTCTTCATGCTGAACATCAATAATCTCTTTACGCATACTTAATGGCAACGTATACCAATGGTCTTTAACAAACATAATTACTTACTCCTATTTTTAGGTATAACTACATACGCACCACAAGGTAACGTATGAGGATATACAGGCCAGTCTAAATACCGACATCTTGATTGAGTAGTACTTACAGATAAATACCTACAAGTACTACATGATTTAGGCATAATTACTTACCTGTTCTTGGATTAATGAAGTACACAGTACCTCTCGGACCTACGTAATAAGACATAGTTATTCTCCTAAGTTAAAGTTATAGTTATAAAATTAAAATAGCCTAGTAAATTAAAATAATAGACTATAAGTTTTAATACCTATTTATAGCCGAAGGCTACTGTAGATGAGAGAGGAAAGTACAAGTTAAAATACTTACTTAAAATAAACTAACTTATTAATATATAAGAAGATAATAGATAGGAAGTTATATTTAAGAGTACTACTATATTTTATAAAGATATAAAAATGGATATTCTTATAGTTAAGTTATAAATAAAAGAGGGTAAAAGTGAGTAGTATCATAGACCGTATATGCAGTACAAACAGTCAAATAAATATGCATTTAAATCTCCTATGCACTATCTAGCTGATTATATTTAGCCTACCCATATACATTGCCATACCCTATATAGAGATAATCGCTTAGACGAGCTTACAGAGCGTTTTAGTTAATTGGATTAGAGAATATATCTTTCCTAGTACCTATCTATCTTGTTGTGTGATATTAAGTGTGATTTTAAAAGAGCTTAAGGCTACTTAGTAGCCTCAAGGTATAGGATGATTTGTTTAGTTTCTTTAGTCATAATTGTGTTGGTTATTACTTCTGCATTGATGATGATGTAGTAGGAGTTGAATATTTGTTTTAGTTTAGTGAGCATGAGTAGTTCCTTATTAGAGTGAAAGGTTAACCCTCCGAAGAGGGTATAGTTATTAGAGTTCTACGTCTTTAAGTTTGGTTTGAGTACCTGTTTGTTTAGATGCAATGTCTGCTTCTAATTGACGAATAGCTTCTGCTGATTCTAGTTGTTGTTCTTTGAGAGCTGT
>Ga0316204_10003767_pt1 | contig 29236 bp, 21 predicted proteins | sample 6monrhotite_MG_2_FD_205661 | JGI IMG/M metagenome (GOLD analysis project Ga0316204, IMG submission 205661) | Microbial mat bacterial communities from mineral coupon in-situ incubated in ocean water Damariscotta River, Maine, United States -... | ecosystem: Environmental > Aquatic > Marine >...
CTGCTTCATGAAGGCATGGAAATTGTTGTCCAGGTTGATAAGGAAGAACGTGGTAACAAGGGAGCAGCCTTAACGACGTTTATCAGCCTGCCCGGTCGTTATCTGGTCTTAATGCCCAATAACCCGAGAGCCGGTGGTATTTCCAGACGCATCGAGGGTGATGAGCGTTCCGAGCTTAAAGAAAGCATGAGCCAGCTTGAGGTCCCGGAATCCATGGGATTGATTGTCCGAACAGCGGGTATTGGTAAAAGTTCCGAAGAACTGCAACTGGATCTGGACTACCTGCTGCATTTATGGACAGCCATTGATGAAGCTAAAGAAGAACGTAAAGCCCCTTTTCTGATTTATCAGGAAAGTAATATTGTAATCCGGGCAATTCGTGATTATTTACGCTCTGATATTACTGAAATCATCATCGATGATGAAAAAACATATGCAGAAGCGTATGACTTTATGCAACGCGTTATGCCTCAGCACCTGCATAAGATTAAACTTTACAATGAATCCATCCCCCTGTTCTCACGCTATCAAATAGAAAGTCAGATTGAAACCGCCTTCCAACGTGAAGTCACTCTGCCATCGGGTGGCGCCATCGTCATCGACCATACAGAAGCTCTGATTTCTATTGATATCAACTCTGCCCGAGCGACCAAAGGTGGCGACATTGAAGAAACCGCTTTAAACACTAACCTTGAAGCGGCTGATGAAATTGCCCGCCAGTTGCGTTTACGTGATCTGGGTGGTCTGGTTGTTATCGACTTTATCGATATGTCTCCGGCGAAAAATCAACGTGCCGTTGAAAACCGCATGAAAGAAGCTTTGAAACTGGATCGTGCCCGTGTTCAGGTTGGCCGAATTTCACGTTTTGGACTGTTAGAAATGTCGCGTCAACGCCTGAAACCCTCGCTTGGTGAATCCAGCCAGATTACCTGCCCTCGTTGTAGTGGTCATGGCACAATTCGTGGCATCGATTCTCTGGGTCTGTCAGTGCTGAGAATCATTGAAGAAGAGTCCATGAAGGAAAACACCGGCAGGATCCTGGCACAATTACCAGTTAATGTCGCGACTTTCCTGCTTAATGATAAGCGTGAAATCATCAGTGACATCGAAAGCAGACAAAACGTCACCGTTACCCTGGTACCCAATGAAAGTCTGGTGACACCGCATTATCGCATTGAACGTGTCCGTACTGAAGAAAACATGACGGATCAATTTCAAGTAAACAGTTACCAGTTCAACCGAATCCTTAATGATGATGAAGCCAATGGTCTGATACCTGATAATGTCACCTATGAAGAACCTGCGGTTAAAGCCCCAACTTCAATCAAGCCCACTAAGGTCAAACAGCCTCTAACACTGGTTAGACGCATCTGGTCATCACTTTTTAATCGTCCAGAGACTGAACAAAAAGCAGCAACTGAGCAGGCATCAAAAACTGAGGCGGCCGATAAAAAGGACCCGGATAAACGTTCTTCCCGGGGTTCAAGGCAACAAAACCGTGGTGAACGTAAACCCGATAGTCGTAAAAGCAGTGAAAGACGCGATGGCCGTAAAAAACAGCAAAAGCCAGCTAAACGTGATGATGCCAAAGTCGCTAAAAAAGGCGGCAAGGCTGGCAAGCAAACAAGCACTGAAACTGTTTCCACAGACACTGATACACCCGCTATTTTTTCATCCATGGATGATAAATCGGATCAAAAGGCAGGAAAAAAATCAGCCTCCAAACCAGCCGGTAACAAAGGTCGTAGAAAAACTGACGACAGGCAGAGTAAGAAACAACAAGCCAGTAAAAAACCAACAAAGGCTGATGATACAAAAGAGCTATCAAACGCAGAAATGGATCTTTTACAATCTGACAATAAAGTAAAAACGATCGTGGTCACGGATAAGAGCCCTGAGCTAGAAACAACCAGCAATGTAGCCCAGGAAAACCTTGATACTAATGCCGTTGATTCCGCTGAAGAGCATCAGTCTCGTTCATTTAGTAAAAAGAAATCCCTGCGAGGTCCCGGTTCTCGTCGTACCGGTCGCCGAACCAGCTCTCATAAAAAAGCGCAGAACAAAGAAACCGCATCTGAAGATAAGTCTTTGACTGACACTGACTCATCAGCTGAAAAGCAGCCTCTAGCTAGTAAGGAGCCTTCAGCTAATAAGGAGCCTTCAGCCAACAAAGAGCCCTCTGTCGACAAACAATCATCAAGTGCATCAGTTGCAGAACAATCGTCTCAAAAAGATGAAACTGCTACTTCGGTTCGTACGGAAAAGTCTGAGTCTGCTGCCAGTAAAGCCATTCAGGAAACGGTTAAAACTGAATCTTTAGAACCTTCTACTACAATTGATACAGAAGCAGAAGTGACCAGTGACCAGCCTGTGAAGCCCAGAAAAAAAGCCGCCACGAAAAAGAAAGCAACCAGAAAAAAAGCGGTGAGCAGAAAGAAAGCCACTTCCAAAAAGGCCGATGAGACTGAAAAAGAGACTGTCTCGGAAAAGCCGGCGATGGTTTCAAGCGATACACCAGCGCCGGTTAAAACAGGTAAGATCCAAAAAACCAGTGCTAATGAAAGCACTGAAACGGACTCTGCTCCTTTAGCAGCCAATGCGGCAGCTAATGAGCCGGCTAAAAAGCGTTCAAGTCGTCGTCGAAGGACTTCAAAGGCGACATCATCTACGTCTTCCAGCTCATCCTCTGGTTCTCAACTAATCGATAAACGCGGCAGATAAAGATACTCGCGATATCAAAAAGGCCCTGTTTTAACAATCAGGGCCTGATATTAAATTGTCGTCAACTAGTTAGTCGTTAGTCGCTGCAGTGTAGCATTACGATTTTAAAAATTTCCACAATATGACACTCTTTGGTTAAACATAGTCACCATTAAACTGTTATAAGGATATTTTGGCTGGTCAATTTATTTTTATGAAATGCGGTTTTTAATAATTTCCAATAATCCCCTGCTGGCCTCATCCACCATATCAAAAACATTTTCAAAACCTTTGGTGCCACCATAATAAGGATCGGGCACTTCATTTAAAGGATGATCAGGTGCAAAGTCCAGAAACAAACTTAATTTTTCTTTATGTTCAACAGGACAGGCCTGCTCAAGTAAAGCATAATTATCACTGTCCATTGCCAGTATATAATCATAATATTCAAAATCATTGTCATTGACCTGACGCGCCTTGATATAGGTCAGATCAATGCCACGCTTTTCAGCAGTTGCCTGAGCTCTTCTGTCAGGTGGATTGCCGACATGATAAGCATGCGTACCCGCTGAATCAATCTCTAGATAATCTGTCAGGTTTTCACTATGAACCAGGTGTTCAAAAACACCATGGGCCGTTGGTGAACGACAGATATTGCCCATACAGACGAAAAGGACTTTTATTTTTTTCATTATGGCTGACTTTGAATTATAACGCTTTTTTTAATCCTGTGATTCCAGAACCCGGGCTTCAGATTCGAGCATTACCGGAATGTCATCGCGAATGGGGAAGGCCAGTCTGTCTTTTTTACAGATCAGTTCGTTATGTTCTTTATCAAATTTTAACTCACCCTTACAGATCGGGCATGCAAGAATATCAAGTAACTTTTTGTCCACGATGATGTCTCTTTTTAAGGTTTAATCTAAGGCGTTGAATATTTATTTAACCGGCCGATAATGTGATCTGCCAGAATATGATCAATGTTTGCTTTAATAGGCAAATACCAACATTGAGATAAAGAAAAAGCCCGGCACTTAACCGCATCTTTCTCTGTCATAATTATTGGATACGACGGTTCAAAATCCAGATCCGCCTCCTGATATTGAAAATGATCGGCAAAGGGATGTTTAATCACTATCAATCCGTAGCACTCCAATAATCTGAAAAAATTATCAGGCTCACCAATACCAGCCACTGCATGGACAATTTTACCTTTAAAATCATCCAGTGTCATGGAATGATCGTCAAAATCCAAACTGTCCTGATTATCCAAAGGCAGTAAGGAATTGACCTCATAGTCCATGGTAAATTCCCTGCCATCAGCTTTTTCCCCGACAGTTTTCAGTTTGCTTTGGGAAATATTATAAACAATATAATCTACAGATTTGAGGCGCTGCCGTGATTCCCTGAGTGGCCCCGCCGGTAAGCACAGACCATTGCCATAAAGGCGTCTGGCATCGGTAATATTGATTTCCAGCAAGCGTGACATGGCATAATGTTGTAAACCGTCATCACTGATGATGACATCACAATCACTGATATTTTCAATTTTTTTGACCGCACGACTTCTGTCAGGATCAATGATAACCGGACACTGGGTAGCCTGATGGATGAGAAACGGTTCATCACCATACAATTGCATATTTTCAGAAACACCAACCTCACGAGGCCAGGGAAAATCTGATGAATGTTCTAAAGCCCCGTAACCTCTGCTGACAATTCCCGGATGATAACCGGCCGCCTGCAATTGTTTTGCTAACCAGATTACAAAAGGTGTTTTTCCATTGCCACCAATATATATATTTCCAACGACAATAACAGGCAGTTTTGAGTGATAGGATTTAAACCAGCCGAAACGATAAAGAATTCTGCGTAAAAACACCAGCAAACAAAACAACAGGCTGATTGGCGCCAGAGCCAGACTGACAAAATTGAGACTTTGCCAATAGTAGGTCATGGGCTTCATTGATATAAACCAGTTCTATTCGGGTTTGACTGCGGCAAAGGTAATATGCACAAAGCCCATCTGGCGAGCGGCATCCATTGCTGTCATAACCGCCTGATGAGTGGTATTTTTATCCGCACTGATAATGACTCTGGGATCAGTATCATCCCCTGCCGCTTCCCGCATAGCTCTGAGCAGAGTTTCAATCTGATTGTTTATCACCTCATTACCATTAATATTGTATTTGCCTGTAGGGCCGATAAAGATCTCTATGTCGACTTTTTCTGATTCAGATATTTCACCACTGGCTTCGGGTAGCTCAATATTGAGTTCTGACTGACGGTCAAATGTGGTTGAAACCATAAAAAAAATCAATAAAAGAAACACGACATCAATCAGAGGTGTAATATTGACATCCAGCTCTTCAGGCTTTCGGTGCCGGAAATTCATGTCAATCCCTCTTTTCCTGACGTTCACCATGAATGACTTCAACCAGATACACTGCCTGAGCCTCCATTTTTAATATCAATTCGTCGACACGACCACGGAAAAAACGATAAAACATAACGGTTGGAATTGCCACTGATAACCCGGCAGCGGTGGTCAGCAAAGCTTCAGAAATGCCGTCAGCAAGAATTTTGGGATCACCGACCCCCAAACTGGTAATCACGGTAAAAACTTTAATCATACCGATTACTGTCCCTAACAGACCTAAAAGAGGGGTAATGGATGCGATGGTACCAAGAGTATTTAGAAAACGCTCCAGTTCCTGGACCACCTGTCGTCCTTCTTCCTCAATACTTTCTTTCATTACTTCCCGTTGACTATTCATATTGCGTAAACCGGAGGCCAGAATTCGTCCCAGAGGAGAATTATTATAAAGCTTTTCAATGGCTTCATTGGTAATACGATTTTTTTGATGCAGCTTGATGATCTGTTCAACCAGATTTTCAGGCGCAATCTTTTTTTCTCTTAATGTCCAGAATCGTTCCACTATAATAGTAAATGCCAAAATGGAACATAAAATAATAGGGGCCATGATCCAGCCGCCAGCAACAATCAATTCAAACACAAATAATCCTAATCAATGAGCTAAGTATATTAAAGTTTTTCCGGTTCCCGATGCCAGAACCGCCTGTTTTCAAAACGATATTGTTTTACCAACAATGAATTATTGGTTAAATCGCGTTTAATATCAATAGCCCCATTACTGGTGTTGTATAATTTTATCTGCATTTTTTGATATCGCTGCACCACTTTCGCTGCCGGGTGCTTAAAGCGATTACGATAGCCATAGGAAAATAACGCGATTTCAGGTTGCAGCTGTTTAAGGAATTCAATTGATGATGATGTTTTGCTTCCATGATGAGGTACCTGCAAGACATTGGCTTTTAATTCTGGATATTCTCTAAGCAACTGTTTTTCTGTTTTTTTTTCGATATCACCCGTCAGGAGAATGGTGTCATTTTGGGCACTGGTTATCAGCAGTACACAAGAGCGGTTATTAGCTGCCGTTGCTTTTACCGGCCACTGGGGTGATAAGACTTTAAAATCAACATTATCCCAGGACCATTGCTGACCTCGGTGACACGGTGTTACCATATCTACCTGCCTGATATAATTATTTTCTGAATTTGCTAACAAAGACTCATTAATCACTGCGGCTTCTCCCGAGAGCACTGCATTGGCCGGTATTTTTTGCAGTAATTCCGAGACCGAGCCTGCATGATCACGATCAGAATGACTGATAATTAATGTGTCCAATGTCTCGATTCCTTTCAAGCGAAGAAAAGGAACAATGGCCACATCTGCCATATTAAACTGTTCACTGTATTTATCGCCAGTATCGTAGACCAGAGAATGATTTCGTGTCCGTACCACCATTGCTAAGCCCTGTCCCACATCTAGTACGGTCATTTGCACCTCACCGTCTTTTGGCCTATGGTTTTGCACCAGTAATGCCGGCAGCAATAACACCAGTCCCAGCCAACGACCATGCCAGCCTTTAGGCATTAATAGCCACACACAGGCAAGTGCTGCAAGCACAATAACCAGCCAGGTCATCTCAGGAATAAAATAAACACTGCCTGACCAGCCACTGAGGAGTTCCAGAAACCAGAACAAACAATCCAGTGGCCATTGCAGCAATGTAAAAAATAGCACGCCAACGGGTTCAAAAACAAATAACATAAAACTGGCCAGTAATGTTACCGGAACAATCACCACCGTCATTAAAGGTACAGCAACTAGATTGGCCAATGGAGATATTAAGGATATCTGATGAAACAGCAGCATCATTAAAGGCACTAATCCGACAAAAATTGACCATTGGATTCGTCCCATCTGCACCAAATTACTCTGTTTACTGGTTCTCAAAGCAAGACGGGATGAAACGCTAAAAAGGATAATCGCCACTGCTGAAAACGATAACCAGAAGCCTGATGACAGTGGACTCAAGGGATCAACAACGATTACCAGGAACAAAGCCAGTAACAAAACATATGAAGGTGAAAAATTTCTTTTTAGGATGATGGCAATAAACACTACGGCCAACATAATCAGAGCTCGCTGGGTAGGAATAGCAAAGCCAGCCAAAGCGGCATAAAACAGCGCCGCAAGCAAGGCCGAAACGGAAGCCGCATAATAAGCGGGAAGCCTGAGATTAATGGCTGCACCTGATTTCCAAAGAGCATGGACGAGGAACCACACCAAAGATGCCACCAGACCAATATGTAAACCGGAAATTGCAATCAAATGATTCGTTCCGGTGCGTAAAAAAACAGCCCATTGTTGCGCGGCCATCTCATGACGATGTCCAATACTAAGAGCTTTGACTAAGCCTTTATAAGGATAATGTGCCAATAAAACATCCATTTTATCGGAAATTTGCTGTCTGTAAGTTGAAACCCGACTTAAAATAGAACTTCGTTGCGACTGCTTTTGTGATAATAAAACACCGTCACGCACATAGCCCGTAGCGAGTATTCGATTCTGATACAGCCACTGTTCATAATCAAAAGAACCCGGGTTTAATAAGCCGCTGGGCTTTTTCAGACGCACCGCCATTTGCCATTCTTGACCAATAGCCAAAGGTCTGTTTGAACGATACCAATTGAGCCGGACTTTTCCCGTAAAAGCCGAATCCCATAAATTATTACCGGATGTATCACGCGTTTGTCTGGCAATAATATTCAGTTCAAAGCTTTGCCTGTTGTCAACACTATGAGGAATAGAGGCGATGAAGCCCTTGACTGTGATGGTTTTTCCTTCATTTTGTTGCAGGTCAAGGACTGGAACAAAGTGTTTAATATACAATGCCGAGTAAAGAAAACCAGAGAGAAAATAAAGACTCAAAAAGCATATAGATAAAAAAAATGCTGCTAAACTAACAAAAAGATGTCGGGATTTGTATAATATCCCGGAGATAATAACAAGCAATCCAGTAATCAGCAGGACGACCAGAATATCGGGGAAATAAGGCCAGTAAAGTAGACTGATATTTCCAGCTAAAAACGCGACAATCCCTGTTCGCATATTAAAATCATCCCAATGGTTTGTATTTAAACGGGTTTATTATGCCAAAAAAGTTTATTAAAAAATATATGCCTGATCATCAAACCATCAAAGAGCATAAGCATTTAAAAATCTTTGGTCGTTTATTACACGACGCTAATTTGTGGCACCTTAATCGCCGTTCTGTTTCCGGCGCCTTTGCGGTGGGATTGTTTTGTGCTTTTGTCCCTATCCCCTCACAAATGATACTGGCGGCTGCTGTTGCCATTATTGTCCGGGTGAATTTACCCATTTCAGTGGCACTGGTGTGGATCTCAAACCCCATTACCATGTCCCCCATATTCTACGCAGCTTATAAGTTCGGAGCCTATTTAATGGGACAGGAACTAATAGAAAAAGATTATGAATTGACATTGGAGTGGTTCAGTTCACAATTAGATTTGATTTGGCAACCATTTTTATTGGGCTGCTTTTTGTTCGGCCTAATCAGCGCCATTATTGGCTTTTTCAGTATACGCCTGTTATGGCGATTGCATATTATAAAACATCTGAAAGAACGACGTGAGCGAAAACAACGGAATAAAAATGAAGCTTAGTTACCCTGTTGGACTGTACAGATTGGTTTCAGTCCCAGACCGGTTCGACAATGACCTGGGATAAAACTGATTTAGCCAGAAAGCATCGCTCATGAGACTGGTGGTGGATTTTTTCTATCGCCTGACGTTCAATATCAACTCCCTCAGCAAAAGTGACCCTGGGCCTTAAAATAACTCGAGAAATTATCAGCTCTTCCTGCTCATTCTTTTCCAGATAGGCCGATGCATGATCGACATATTCCTGAACAACAAGACGTTTTTTTGAACAAATAGCGATAAAAAACAGCATATGACAACTGGACAAGGAAGCTGCGAACGCGCGTTCCGGATCGGCACATTCCGGATTACCCAGAAATTCCGGTGCGGAAGAAGCATTAACAATCAGGCCCTCGCCAAAGTCCCATTGGTGATCACGGTTATAGTCCTTATAGGCAAAGGAGTCTGTTTGCTTACTCCAGGTCAGGGTAATTTTATGTTCAGACATAGGAATTATTTACCACTATCAAAAATTTTAGGTATTACTAATTTTATTGCTCCGGCCACTGCTTTGCAATCGGATTGCACAAAATAGCAAAGACACATAGGTTCATAACACCTGCATGTAACAATAATAGGGCTGTTGCACGAAATCGATAATCTTGTTTTCGATTATATAATGCTATTATTGGTAATATTCTGGATAAAGTTCATTGATGTTTCGGTATACTATCAGTCATATTAAACCTTGATTCGAACAGGATTTTAAATGGACACCCTTTTGGAACCTTTACTTTACACTGCATTACTTTAACAGATGTAACTGCAGCTCTTCAATTAAAGCAAAAGGAAAGGACATTGTTAAAGCAATTCAAACTTTTCGATAGCCACTTTCATATCATCGATAAACGATTTCCACTGATTGCCAATAATGCTTATATACCTGATGAGTTCATCGTCGCGGACTATTTACAGCTAACCCATAAATACCAAATATGTGGCGGTGCAATTGTATCCGGTTCATTTCAGGCGTTTGACCAGAGTTATTTACTTGATGCCCTGCAACAATTAGGTCCATCATTTGTTGGCGTCACACAACTACCCGCCACAGTGACCGATAATGAAATCATTCACTTGCATAGCTCTGGTGTGCGAGCTGTCCGATTTAACCTGAAACGCGGTGGTTCAGAAACTATCAGGCACATATCCTCAATGGCCCAGAGGATCTATGAGCTGGCAGGTTGGCATGTTGAGCTTTATATTGATTCCAGTAAACTCCCAGACCTATACCAGACACTTATCAACTTGCCGGCAGTCAGCATTGATCATTTGGGATTGCGTCAATCCGGTCTCGGCTGCTTGAATAAACTGGTTGAAAAAGGCATCAGAGTCAAAGCAACAGGCTTTGGACGTGTTGATTTTGATATCAGGCCCGTACTACAGAACCTATATTCAGCTAACCCGGCTGCATTAATATTTGGTACGGATTTACCATCCACCAGAGCACCAAGACCCTACTGCGATAATGACTTCCTGTTAGTGCTTGAAGCTTTAGGTTTGGATGGCGCGATCGATGTTCTAAGTCGAAATGCCATTAATTTTTATAAGCCTATGGAGACAGGAGAGCTATAAATATCATACTTATAACATGGTTTAACCGATCAGAGCTTGGTTTGCTTGACCACTATCCAGGTTATGCTGATAGCCATAATCAATAAAGCAGTCGCTATAAATATATTATTTAAAAGTTGCGGCGCCACCAGCAATAAAATACCAAGCAATAACATCATCACACCGGATAATAACTTTAATACCATACCTTCATATTCAGATAATTTTCTGGAACCCAGTTTAATCGTAAAAAAAATGGTGATAATAATTAACGGTATAATATAAATCAGGTTGTACAACAAAAGATATGAATAATAACTTTCTGTAGACAATGATTTTAGCGTTAAAATTCTGGTATACACCATTGGGAAACCCGCCGTACACAATAATTCATAGCTATTGGCTACCAAGGCTAAAACGATGGTGGAAAAAATTATAGTGATGGTTGAGTCCAGACGAAGCAAATAGCGCATACGATCGAACAGTTTGGGTTTTACGTCATCAGCGATACTGAGTGAGAATCCTTTTTTAAACCAGAAAAAATCTTTAATATTTATTATCGCCATAATAACAGCAATAAAGCCTGCTAAAAAGGTAATTAAACGTAATTCACCCAGGTAGATAAACAGGTTAAGCCAGGCAGCCATAAACATAAAATAAACTGCGCCTGAGAAAAAAACGAATATTCCCCCGATTAATGCCATTTTACCTCGGCTTTTAGCATGCACCATCATACTGAGCAGGAACAATAACACAAAAAAAGCGCAAGGATTAAAGGCGTCCATCCCTGCAATAAAAACAGTTAACACCGGTAATGAATATGAATCCGATGAGATAGTACCCAGGACAGGAATTTCAACCGAAATTAATTCTTCGGGGTCGGGAATAAATATGCTGCTATCATCAGGATTATTATCTTTAGCAAATTGATAGCATGCTTTTAGTTGTGACTTTAATTTTTCGCCTGTCGTTGCTTTACTATCATAACCACTGATCAAGTTACCACAAAACATAAATGTGGGTACACTTTGAGCTTCATGCCCAAGCATTTTAGCCATATTAATAAATGTTTGAACATTTTCCTGACTATCGATTAACTCAAGTGAATGTAATGTTATCCATGGAAAGTCATTGGCCATTGCCATGATATCGGGTCGGGCTTTGAGGCAATGAGGACATTTTTTTGACCAGAAAAAATAGAAATGAATGACCGGTTGAGCCTTTTCATCCTGGTCGTACCAGACGGATTGCTTCTGTGGAAATGCATGTGAGACAGGCACCATAAATAGAATCAGCATGATTAAAAAATAACGACTGCTATTTTTCATGAAAATCATCATTTGCCTATTGTTCTGCTGTGACTGATGTTTCTTTATTTATTCATTTTCATGTGAGACATTAATTTGAAGTTCATTATTTTGACGCAGGGTTACTTCAAAATTAATCGGTCGGCAGCAAACCTGACAATCTTCAATATAACTTTGCTCTGAAATTGAACAATCAACGATTACGTCAATTATTTCGCCGCAATAGGGACATTGAATAGTCATCGATTCAAGCTGATTCATCAGAGATTCACTTTAAATAAATTCTAACACAAGTATCAGACTATCAATCATTCTTATCAAGCTTTTTGTAATGTTTTTTAGCTTTTTTAATCAGCTTTGATAGCACCTTAAATTCCTTACATGAATCGTAGATGAATTTACTGTCTTTATTGATTTTTGATTCTTTCTGAATTGCTTTTTTTAATAGGGCTTTTTTTTCTTCCAGAGACTCGATTATTTTCGTTAGCTTATCGAGTTTTTTACGCTGCTTCTTTTTAGACAAGTCAAAAAATTCATCAAACTGACTTAAAATGTCTTTAATACTCATACTCATCTCCAAGTGCTTCAATTTCTGTGTCTTTAACCCATAATACAGCAGCAGACTTGAGCAGCTTTTTACAGATGCTATAAGTAAAGCCTACATCATTGATCAGGGAAGAAGCCATTTTTGAATCTATTTTATTTTCCCTGATCAGGGTATCGATATTTTGATTGAGAAAAACCTCGTTATCATGTGCTTTTTCTTTCAATACTTCAACCTGAGTCAGGATTTCTGTTGATTCTTGTTCAGATTCTCTGATTTCCTGTATTTTTCTTAAAATGGTTACCAATTCCTGTCTTAATTTATTATATTCCTTGATCATGAATTTATTTTTACTTTTCATAAAAAAATTGAGGTTTTTTTGCAGTTCTCTGACATCTTTTACCATCTCGATAATGGTTCTGGCCGTCAATTTCAATTCATAAATCTTATTATTACCCTCTTCATCCATATAGGATTGGGTTTTGGAAGAATAGCGTAGTATTTCACTATAAAGATTTTTAATGTCCTGTTGATAAATTTCATTGATATCTATCTTTATGGGAATCCTTGAGTGTTTAACGACTTCCTTGACTTCCCGATCCGAAAAAATTTCTCTGCGATGCAGATTCATGGCATGAACAATAGCTTCCAATGATTTATCATAAAGATGAATGGTTTCTAATCTCATGGCTTCCATCGCTGAAGCCGGAATTTCCATCACTTCATCGGTCAGGTATTTGGGTACGCCTCTACCCTCTTCTTTGACACAGAACAGGGTCTCAAGGTAACGAACCAGTGTCTTGGTAAAAGGCGCGACAACCAGAACACCAATGACATTAAATATGGTATGAAAAAGTGCCAGCTTCATCGCATAGTCGTCGGCTGATATAGTAGTCAAAGTTGCCAGCCAGTCAACCAGATCCTTTAACTGATAAATAAAAATAATTGCGATAGCACCGGTGATAATATTAAAGATAAAATGAGCGACCGCAAGACGCTTACCATTTTTATTGGATGCCAATGAACCAAGAATCGCAGTAACTGTGGTACCGATATTGGCACCAATTGCCAGGGAAAGCGCATTGATATAATCAATTTGCCCTGAAGCCAGAGCGGTAATAATAATCGCCATGGTGGCACTACTGGATTGAATAACCACGGTAGCAACGGCACCAAACAGAATATAAACAAACACCCCAAGATAACCTGACATTGCATATTCGGCCAGATCCAATCCCTGTTTCATGGTCTCAAAGCCTTCTTTCATATATGAGATCCCCAGAAAAATAAATCCCAGGCCAATAAGAACACTACCCAGCCCTTTATAACTATTGTGTTTCGAAAATTGCATAATTACCCCGAAAATAAGCATGGGCAAGGCATACTGGGCAATCTTAATTTTCAGGCCAAATGAGGATACCAGCCAGGCGGTCGTCGTGGTACCGATATTTGAACCAAATACGACACCTATAGCCTGTGCCAGGCCAATGAGTTCTGCAGACAAAAAGGAGATAATAATGACCGAAATCAGGGAAGAGCTCTGTACCACCGACGTTGCCAGAAATCCAGTGCCAATGGCTTTAGGCGTCGTACTGGTAAAATTTTCAAGAATCGTTTCTAATGTTCCGCCGCTGAATAACTTAAAACCATTTTCCATGTAATGCATGCCAATCAAGAAAATAGCAATTCCCGATATAATGGTTTTGGCATCATTATTGGTGACAATAAACCAGGCGAAAATAAGAAAGAGTAATGTTGGGATAATTCGCTTTAGCATAGAAACCTTTTATCAGGAATAAAGTTGATTGGCATGTATTCAGTCAACATATACCTTAGGAAATTAAACAATAGACTCTGAAACTGATGCCTCAAGATTAGTTACAAAGACCGAACTTTTCAAGTCGTTCTTTATCTTGATGACCGTTTTTTTAGCAGTTCAGGTTTATTTTTGTATAAGTAAAAATTTGCAATTTGTGGGATTGAAGCAACCTAAAATTCTTAAACAGGCAAAAGAAAAACAGGTGGAATTAGTCTGTTTTAACAATGCCTTACAACCACATAAAACCCGCCAGACAGACTGAAACCTGCAATTCTGTCAGTGAATATAGATATAAAAAAACTGCACATGTGAATTTCGCTAGCTAATGATTTTATTCAACATGCCAATAATAGCGGATATGGTCTGACATAAATTCATTAATTGTTAATCCAGAAATAATTAACTTTCTCTGCAAATAGATTAATCAGAAAAATGCACAAATAATACTATCAGATTAAGATTTTAAAATGCATCAATAGAATTAACTTATTCAAGATCAAGAATTTTTTTCTGGTTGGCTAATATTTGATGGGAATTACCCCGAAATATGACCCTATTTTGTTTCTTTTCTAATTGATATTCATACATGGGATCATAGTAGTCTGACAGCAATGACTGTATCCATTGACGATGTAAGTCGACATTGCCACTCTGTTTATGTTCATTAAGAGCCCGTTTCATCTGCAGGTTAATTTTCTCATAGCGTTCATTGCCCAGACGCTTTTTCACTCGTTCCAAACTGGCTAACAGATAGTCAGCAAACTTATCAAAGGCTTCAATTACTTCTACGCCCTTAGATTGATAAAAGTTTCGGTAATATTCTTCCAGATCAATGACATAGTCTTTGAGAATTACATTCACCCGAAAGGGCATCTCTTCTTCTAACATCACCAGAGCTGATTGTTTCATTTTGGCCTGAAGCGACTGAGGTATGGATAAACTGCCAATAAGGCGACTTTCGTCCTCCAGCCAAAAAGTCTCTATTCCCTGATGATGATATTTCATCAAGGTAATAGATAAACGATTTTCAAAATCAATTTGCGAAGGCTGGCCATCTGGAAATCGCCCAAAACTAGAGCCTCTGTGATTTGCCATGCCTTCCAGATCAACACAATGGCTTAATTCCTTTAATAACCAGGTTTTTCCGGTACCCGTTTTACCCCCCAGGATCACAAATCGGGATTTAGCAATCGATTGTTCCAACTCATCCAGCAAAAACCGTCGCATGGCTTTATAACCACCATTAACCAATGGTAATTCTATTCCACTTTCTTTTAACCACTGCTGACTTGTTCTGGAACGTAAACCACCGCGAAAACAATACAGATAACCATCTGGATGCTGTTCTGCAAAAGCCTGCCACTGGACAATGCGTTGTTGTTTAATATCACCGCTGACCAGTTTATGACCCAGTTTGATCGCTGCCTCCTGGCCATTTTGTTTATAACGTAATCCTACTTCATGACGTTCCTGATCATTCATTAGGGGACAGTTAATAGCATTTGGAAATGAACCCTGTGCGAATTCAGTGGGGGCCCGAACATCCATTAAAGGTACATCATTTAAAAATAATGAACGAATTAAATCTCTGTCAATTGGATTTGCCATGCACTTCACCTGTCAATTTGACAAAATATTGCGAAGAGTCTTTTTTGCAAATCTCTCCTATTACTGTCGCTTTATGATAGCCTGATTGTTTTAATTGCTTAATGCATTGAGCCACATTATCACGCGGAACACCTGCAAGTAAGCCACCAGCGGTTTGTGGATCGAATAATAAGGGATAACTCTGATGTCCTGAGCAACTGTCTAAATTACTTATAACCTGTTTCAGGCGGATATTTTCTTCCTGCAAGGAACTGAAAATGCCCTCGCGGAGCATCTCATTGGCGCCGCTAAATACCGGCAATGTTGACAAATCTACTTGGGCACAGACTCCGGAAGCTTTCAACATCTCAAACATATGACCGAGCAGACCAAACCCGGTAATATCGGTACAGGCCTTAACGCCATTGGTTTTGAATATATCAGCAGCCTTTCTGTTAGAGTGAAGCATATGTTCAATTGCTTCATCAATCCAACGCCCTTTGGCTTTCATACGCATATTCGCGGCCAATAGAATGCCGGTTCCCAGAGGCTTGGTTAAAATGAGCACATCATCAACGCATAAGCCTGACTTGGTCAACATGTCCTGCTTACTGACAAAGCCATTAACATTCAGACCAAATGCCAAATCACTGCCCTCGCCGGAATGGCCACCTACCAGACTCATGCCATTGGCAGTGATCGTTTCCAAAGCCCCTGACATGACCTGAAATAATTCTTCTTCAAGCTTGTCTTCCAATGTATAAGGCAGGGTCACCAGAGCCAGTGCTGAGTGCGGAGTAGCGCCCATGGCAAACAGATCCCCCAAAGCATGATTTGCAGCTATTTTACCCAGCATATAAGGATCATTGATAAAGGACTTAAAATAATCCAAGGACTGCACCAGTAACTGCCCTGCTGGTACTTCAATGACTGCTGCATCATCGGCTTGCGCCATTCCAAGGATAACTCCCGGTGCTATGTTTTCACCAGTCATATTTTCTAAGCGCTCGAGCACCCGTCTTAATACTGTACTGCCCACTTTGGCACCGCAACCGCCACAGCGCATAGGAATTTCCTGAAGGCGGTGAAGCGCATCGTCATTGACCATATTGGGATCAATTTGTATATCGATGGTTTGTGATGTTTCCGGGAATTCACTGAAAGATTTCATAAATCGAACATCAATCCAGTTTTTATATTTCCAGGCCCAATGTCCCTGAAACGCAAGCATACCCCGCGAAGCAACCGCAGTATAATTGGCGCAATTGAGCAGGCTCAAAAAGTGTTTTTGCGGTTTATAAGATGTAAGACTTCGTCCCCGGACAAATTGTCTGAGGTTGTGAAATAATGGTGGTCCCTGTCTGACCGCATAGACCCCGGATTTAGGTCGTGGATGATTGACCATTGTTGCGGCATCACCTGCCGCGAAAATATTACTATGAGAAACTGATTGTAAATAATCATTGACCTGGATAAAACCCTTGTCATCCACAGCCAAGCCAGATTCTTCAGGCCACGTAGCGGTACTGGCAGTGGTACACCAGATCACGGCATCCGCCTGAAACAGATTGCCATTTTGACATAGAATAGTTCTGGCAGTGTCATTGCTGAAATTAGCATTAGCGGCAGTGTCATTATCTGTTATCGAGATATCGGTAATACAGGAGTCCAGTTCCAGTTGGATATTTCGCTGCTCGAACAATTTTAAAATCCTTTTTTGCACCGATTTATTATGGGAAGGCAACAAGGTTTTAGCGGCACTTATCAGTGTATATTGGATATATTTGTCTTTACTATCATATCGCGGCAGCTCCTTTTGCAGTCGGTGTTGAATGGCAAGAATCATTTCTACACCGCTGGCCCCTCCACCAATAACGGTAATCCGAGTGAAATTTTCATTGTTGAGTGCCTGATGTATTAACGCTTCAAATTGGACGATGAATTTATGCACTGGTTTAACCGGTATTGTGTATGCCCTGACGCCAGGAATATTGTAGTCATCCGGAGCTGAACCAATATTGATGGATAATAAGTCATATTTTACCGGAGGGCGATTATCAGAATAAACCAGCTGATTTTTACTATCGATGTGAGTCGCTTTAGCATGATAAAGTCGACAGTGAGCAAATTCAGCCAATGGTCGCAAATCAAGATGGACATCATCATAGCTATATTGGCCGGCAATATAACCCGGTAACATTCCGGAATAAGGAGTGTGTGTATCGTTAGCTATCAGGGTCAGCCTGAGTCCGGGCAAAGGATTCATGGCGAACATTTTTAGCACCACAACATGGCTGTGACCGCCGCCAATAAGAACCAGTTCTTTAACTGCAATTTCGGGAAGGTTATTCACCTATAGATCCACATCCAATGTTATAAGCTCAATAATATCAAGAGTTCAAAGCCGGAAAATTTTATCAAAAAAATGAATTTTTTACCAGAATTCAAGAATTTGCATGACTGAAAAGGATGAATGACAGGTAGACATATGAAGCTAAACAAATTATTGGCAACAAAAAAAAAGCCCATAAAATGGGCTTTTTGAATATAAAACTTAAATATTTAACAATAAATGACAATAAATTGATCTTTTTAGCATTGATATGAGCAACAATCCCGCTGCTCAAGTGCTTTTATTCGCTTTTTCTTCTTATAATTTATTTTCAATCTATTGAGCATACCATCTATATTATAAAATATTTAAGTTCAGCTCCCCTATCCCCCTTAGAATCTGGTTCTTTATTTAGCTTGAACATATAAGAACATATTTATAATAATAAAAATAGCAGGGTAAACCCTAAAATTTTATAAAATAGTTCACATTCAGAGGTATTTATAGTTATATTAGCAACAGTCAATTTATCTTAATTAATTCGAGGAATGGTATTTAAAGCCGGTTACACCGATTAAACTTTAATTTTTTAAAGGCTTTTGACTAATTCTGAACAATTAGTTCGTTTTTTAATAGTTATCCATCCTCAGAATAGCCCTGAATACAGGCCAGCAAGTCATCCTCGATAACGTTCCAGTCATGGTATTCGGATTCAATTATTTCAACACGACTATCCTCCGAATAGGCGGATTTCTGTTTCACAAACTGTCCTTCAGAACGATTATAAAGTAACCAGCCATTAGCAGTACGAAACAGGCCTTTCACTCTAGACAAATGCTTACCTTTGGCCCAATCTTCCAGTCTGGTTTCATCAAAGACAATGCTGCGATTAAATAACCAGCCGCAGCCAAAATAATCCTGACCACTATTTTCAAAGCGACGCCAGTCGCAGCCAAGATTATCATTATTCTCCTGGATAATAACGGGGTCACCCTTACCTGAATGTGATTGCGACAACTCTGAAGCTGGATGTTCAGCTTTGCTGTTATGTGAGCCGTGAGCATCAGGAAATGTAACCCGCCTTTGTGTGTCCCGGCTAATATCCAGAACATCAGCTGGAAAATCACCATAGCTGATACAATCCGTGTACTTTTTGGGAACCTCAAAAGCCTGACAAAATTCCTTAAAATTATCCAGATCCTCTTTTTTGGCCTGATCTGACTTACTGGCCAGAAGTACGTCCGCAATATTGATTTGATCAATAAACGTCTCATTTGCGAGATATTTCTGTTCTTTTAGCTTATGCGCCTCAACCAGACAAATGGTAGCGCGAAGATCCAGAACATTTTTGTAAAATTCTCCGGTTAAAGTATCCATGACTTTTCTGGGATGACCAACTCCCGTCGGTTCAATTAAAATCCGTTCTGGCTGAGCCTGTTTGATCAACAGGTTTAAAGCCATTTGCAACGGTAATCCGGCGGCACAACAAATACACCCGCCAGGAACCTCCTTGATGAAAATCCCCTGGTCAGCACCTTGCTGCTCTAATACTGCGCCATCAATGCCAACATCACCAAATTCATTGACTAATACTGCCCAATGAGCTTTTTCGGGCCGTGATTTAAGTAACTGTAAAATGGTGGTGGTCTTACCACTGCCCAGAAAACCGGTGATCAAATTGGTTGGTATTGCCTGGAATTTTTTAGTCATTAAACTACCTGTGAAAATTTTCTGTCAGTTTATTTTTTTCACCAACCACAATAAATTGATGCTGGTTACATAAATGGCGATTCATTACCGCCAATATTTGTTGCCCAGACGTCGCTTGTATCTGTCTGATTCGTTGCGCAATATACTCTTCATCCAGATCCATTTCCAGTTGTTTGATTTTTTCATTTCGCCATTGTTTATTACTTTGAAACTGAAACAGGTATTCCCCTGTCATTTGTTGTTTTAGCTGCTCAAGCTCCCTCTCATCCATCTGATTGCGGCATAGATAATCAATATGGTTTTTAATACCAATAATGGTCTGCGCTACCTTTTCATGTGCCACAGAGGTTTGAATAAAAAACGGACTACGGTAACGACCCTCCACTTGATGCGCTGAGACTGAATAAGCCAGTCCCTTTTGTTCACGCAGATCAGCAAACAGGCGAGAGCTGGGGCCACCACCAAGTAAAGTCGCAATCATATCCAGAACGGTTTTATCTGGTGAATTACCTACTACGGTCACAGCACCATATAAAATATTTGCCTGTTGCGCCCCCTTTCTATTGATTAAATCAATCCGTGACGATCGGTTATTGATTTCAAAAACTGCATCATAGTCGATATCCGGCGTTTTAACATCGGCCGTCTGCCAATGCGCAAACTGACTTACAATTATGGCTTTAGCCTCATCCACGTCGACATCTCCCACCAGAATGAGTCTGGAGTTTTCAGGCACATATTTTTGTTGATAGAAACCGAGCAACTGTTGTTGACTGATATTCTTTATTTTCCGGCTATCCGGTTGCTGAGAAAAATATGGGTGGTTCTTAGGGTAATTGTTTTGATAAAAGCGCAGTTTTGCCCAATAAAAACCAGATGATTGAGCAAGTTTATTTTCTAATAACTGCTGTTGGATTATTTTTTCTAATGCCCGGCTATGTGGTTTGATATAAGCCAGTTGCTGAGAAAATAACATCATGGCCTGAGCTAAATCCTGAGGCAGAATATCGACCGATAGTAACGAAAATTGCGGCGTTAGTCGATAGTTCATTGCTTCACCCAAACGAGTTGCCTGAAACTGAAATTCAGATTTTGAAAACTTTTCCGTACCCTGTTTTAATAGTTTCAAAACCAGTGGAGATATAAGTTCATCAACGCTATTGGCATGATTTTTCCCCGCATCAACAACAGCGCTAATACTAATCGCCGGTATATCGTTTCTCGGTAAAATAAAAACCTGTAAACCATTTTTTAGCCTGAATTGATGAAATGGTACTGCCATGAATTCTTCAACCGCTAAAATTTGTTTTTTGACACTCTGGTCAGATTGAGGTGAATAGTTATAGGCGTTAAATGGTTTGAGATAAATCGTGTCGTATTGACTGTTGTTGATATCTTCAATAGTAAAGCTGCTCACATCAGGTCTGGGAAAATGGCCACAACTGGCCAGCATCAGGCTACTTGATATCAAAAGGAATACACTCAAAGCAATAGCAATACTGTTCATAAAAACTCATGTTCTATGGTTTTGCTAAGGTTTGTTGGCAAAATTTCCATTAAAAACTTCATCAGACGAACACCGGGACCTGGAACAATTTCCAAAGCCAGCCAGTCTTCATGAAAGTATTCCCTGGCAACGGCTCGTATCTGTTCATTTTCCACTTTTTCATAAGCTTTTATGGCAGAAATGAAATGCCAGGGATCATCGAAGAAAAGTACGCCATCGGCAATTAACTCGGCCATGCTACGATTGCTGTTCATTTTTTTTAACAGCAACAATTGACGATGTTTTTTAGCACTGCATAATTCTGCCTCCGTCACGCCCTGTAGGCGTATTTGCTGCAATTCCTTTCTTATTAGATTTTTAATTTGTGCAAAATTGACATAACTATGCGGTACCATACCCATTGCAGTAATCCCGGCCTGTTCAAAAGTCAGAGGGAATCCGATAGTTTCAAATACCAGTTCCTGCTCCTCTTTCAGTTGTTTTTTCAATCTGGAGCCATCGTGATTCAGTAAAATATCAGCCAGCAATTCTACCGCATAAAAATCCCGGTTATTTTTACCAACGGTATGCCAGCCTAGTGCATATAAAGGAAATGGCGCGAGGGGATCAAAACGTGTTTCGGTTTTTCCTGATAAAACTGCCTTAACATCTCTGCTCTTGACAATCCTTTGATCCTGTGAAAAACCCGAATCAGTAAAAATGGCATTGATCATTGCTATGCTTGATTCAGGGTCAATATCCCCGACCAGAACCAGAATAGTATTATCGAATTGATAATATTCATTAAAGAATTTCTTTACATCAGCTACCGTCGCCAGTTTTATTTCTTCTTCGCTGCCAATAATTAGGTGGTCATAGTCGGTTCCTTGCCAGGCAGATACCATAAATTCACTGGCAACCTTATAATAAGGAACATTATCAATTCGTAATAATTTTTCTTCCAGAACTGCCTGGCGCTGATTCTCAAGATTACTTTCCGTAATGGTCAAATTTTTCAGGCGTTCAGCTTCCAGCCACAAAACCTGTTCAAGAAATTCGCTGGGCGCATCAGTCCAATATACCGTTTTATCATAATCAGTTGTGGCATTTATATGCCCCCCCATGCTTTTAATTGCCGCAAAATGTCCGCCATCCGGTACATTTTTAGAACCTTTAAACATCATATGCTCAAATAAGTGAGCATAACCGCCTTCACCCGGTAATTCATCACCAGCACCGACATCAACCAGCAAGCGTATTGACACAATCGGTAATCGTTTTGTTTGCAAGATATAGACTTTCAGACCATTTAACAGCTTATGAAAATGAATAACGGTGCTTTGTAATTTCTCCAGCTGAGGTCCATCCAGTAGATTGCAACTTGAAAAATCATCGGATTGCATAGAGTTTTTTCCCATAACATCAGAAATCAGGAACAAACTTAGTATCAAAAGCCCCGACAGGGAAAAAAAATCAAGTTTAATTTTCATAAAAGCACTTATAAAATCAAAAAGTTAAGTCAAAAACTTAATTTAGGGTGATAATTTGGCGAATATGAGTATAATTAACTCTAAAAGCCCATTTTTGAGTACGGATCCGGGTTTATTTTATAAATAAAATATTTTAATGCATTAGTGGTCTGGAACCTAATTATAAGGTATAGATTCAGCCCACCTGGTTTAGGTTTATTAATTTGATTATGTTTAAAAAACTCTTTGTTGTTGCCGTTTTAGCTGCATTGCCTGGGACCGTCCTGGCTCTTGGTTTTGGTGATATCACTGTTTTCTCAAAGTTAAATGAGCCTTTAAAAGTTCATATTGAGTTACTTGACTCAAATGCCGTTCCTGTCGATGAAGTGACTGTAAAAAATGCCAGCTTAAGCACCTACAGACGTTCCAACCTTCCCAAGCCTGATGTCTTCAATAAAGTTCGTTTCAAAACAAGCAAATTATCCAATGGCACAATTATCGCCGTATTAACCACAAAAGCGCCTGTTAAAGAACCCTTCATCACATTTATTGCTGATTTAAGATGGCGAAGCGGACACCTTAACAGGGAATATACCTTTCTTCTCGATCCACCCGAGTTTGTCCTGAAAAACACTCGCACCCCCAGTAGCAAGGCTGCTAAAGCGGTTCAGAATGCACCCGATACCCAGGTAAAATCAACATCTTTCAGTAAAAAATCAAAAAAAACCAGTCCCGGGATTGATCATAGTGCAGTTATTGCTGCGCATGTTGGTACTCAGACCTATAAAACCAAACAAGCTGATACGCTTTGGGATATTGCCAAACGCTTAAAACCGGATAATCGTGTCACTACCTATCAAACCATGCAGGCACTTTTTGCTTTCAACCCTAATGCATTTATCAACGCAAATATCAATTTATTAAAACAGAAACAGACACTGAAAGTGCCCACTGTTGATGAGATTTTACAAATTAATGGTAAGTTGCCTGTCTCAAAAACTTCCCTTAAAGCCACCACACCGTCGATAGCCTCCCAAACGGCATTAAAGAAACAACAACCGATTGAAAAGCTTATGGAACAGCCATCAGACAACATTCAGGAGCAGAACACATCAGCCACTGAAAAGGACGGTGAACTAAAGGATGAGGCTCATCTAAAGATTATTCCACCAACGGAAGAATTGCTGAACAAGCCTGTTGCCAATCAGGAAGATCTTAAGTTAATCAAAAAAGCTCTGAAAACTTCTATCGATACCATTCAACTATTACATAATGAAAATGAAAGCCTGGCAGCCAAAATTAATGAATTAACTGACAAGCTGAACAGCCTTGATTCTCACAATGAAAAATTAAATTCTCAGATCAATGAAATATCCACCTTATTAAAAGATAAGCAGTCATTGGTCTCATCGTCTAGCAAACCCGTCAGCGAAACGGTCGGTGAAACGATTAGTAAAACCAGGCTGACAGATAATTCGCAGTCACCCGTTGAAGAACCGATAACGATAGCAATCAATTCTGATGTGGGCAAAACCAGAAAATCACGTTCATTTGTGCGTGAATTGTTGACCAGCCCCGTTATAACATTTGCCCTGGCAATATTTACCGTTATTATTCTGGTTGCCGTTCTATTTACCATCAGAAAACAAAACGAGAAAAGAAAGCAAAGAAAGCAAAATTCGTATATTCCTTTTAGCGAAATCGAACAGAGCAGGTCAGTGCAGCCAGAGGAAACCGTTAAAAATAATAACAACACTACGACTAAGTCTGAGCCAGTACAAACGGAAAAAAATACTGAACCAAAACAACAGAAATCTGAAGAGGAAATGGATTTCTTTGAGTATTTTGAGAAAAAAATTAATGCCCCTGATGAATCATCACAGGAGAACAACGAAACTACAAGTCCATCTAAATCAACCGAGACTAATGAATCTGAAGTAAGTTTTTCCCTTGATATCACTGAGCAAGAAATCCAGGACTACGAAAAGCATATTACGCAATCCTACAAGCAATCGAAAAACAATTTGCCCGACACTGCCATCAGTGAAATTGATACCTATATTGCCTATGGGAATTACAATACCGCTGAGGAGATCATTCTCCGCGAGATACAAAATGCCCCTGCAAATAAAAACCTGCATCTGAAACTATTTGAATGCTATTCGCTAAACAATAAACGTTACGAATTTATGCAGCACATCAAAAAGATTATCAATATTTTAAATATTGATATGGTACTTCGTCATCGTATTGAAACCATTTATCAACAAACCTGGAATGAAACCCTGAATATCAATAAATTTACCTGATAAGCTCACTAATCATATCGGCTAGGAAAAATGCTGCATTTTTCTATACAGGGTTCTCTCACTGATACCAAGCTTATCAGCCAGCTTTTTATTATCGCCTTTAAAATGCTGCTGCAACCATAATAAATAGTCTTGTTCATGCTGTTCAAGGGAAACAACTGCCTGCGGAAAAACCTGTGAATCAGCATCAGGAAACTCATCGATTTCTTGTTCTGGCATAGCTGCTGAAACCAGAATTTCTTCCGGCAGGTGAACCATATCGATGACATTAGAATCTGACAATACCCGCCCGTATTCCAGAATATTTCTTAATTGGCGAATATTTCCAGGAAAGGGGTATCGTTGAAAAAATGACAAGACTTCTTTGGATACGCGCATTTTTCTGGTTTTGCAAATTCTTTCCAGGATCGTATCCACCAGCAAAGGAATATCCATCTGGCGTTCTCTTAATGCCGGCAGATTGATGGGAAAAGTACTGATGCGATAATACAGGTCCTCACGAAACTCACCCTTTTTAACCATTTCCCTTAAATTTTTATGCGTTGCGCAGATAAGTCGAAAATCTGCTGTTAATTGTTCCACGCCACCGACTCGACGAAACGTTCTGGTTTCTATCAAACGTAATAGCTTCACCTGCAAGGACAGGGGTACATCACCAATCTCATCGAGAAACAATGTACCACCTTCCGCTTCCTCCACCAGGCCTTTCTTGCGGTTAATCGCTCCCGTAAAAGCGCCTTTTTCATGACCAAAAAGCTCACTTTCAAACAAGGATTCTGATAAACCGGAGCATTCCACCGTCACACAGGCAGATGAATTTCTCGGGCTTGCCTGATGCAACGCATGAGCCACTAATTCCTTGCCGCTGCCGGATTCTCCCTGTAGTAATACCGAAATCTCATGATCGGCCACTCTATTAACCAATGATAATAACTGGTTAAAGGTCGGTGACTTACCGACCATACCTTTGTCATCAATTCTGGGACTCGCATGCTTAATGGTTTTCATGACTTCCAGAAAGTACATCTTACCGGTATCATCTCTAACCGGAGAGAGGGATACATCTACATGTTCTTCTCCATAACGGGTATGGTGAATGTGCAATACTCTCTGTCTATGACTAGTGGATTTCGCCAGTTGTAATGGACAGGATTCACCCTCCTGATCACAACTGCGCGAATATCGATGGGAAACTTCAAAACAGTGACACCTTTCAGACAAGGTAGCGATCCTGTCATAATTACCAACGGAGGCAGTTTCATGAATATGATGGGCTTCAAACTGGTACCGCTCCAGATAAGCTGAGTTCGCTTTCATAATGACGTATTCATCCGAAATCAAAACTGCGGGTTCATCATACGAATCAACAATATCCTGAATATTTAAACTAATGTGTTTGTTCATAAGTCAATCTAATATTATGCTTGGTTATTCAAGCTAATCATAACAAAAAAACAGTCTTGATTAAAAACTGTTTGAATATTAGACAATTATCAATAAATGAAAGATTTAACTTTACTTTTTTGCCAAAAAAGTTATTATTAAATTAACAAGAATTAGCTATAACTCAAACAAATCATCTTAATTTTACTCTGTTTTAAATTTTACTCTGTTTTAAAGAGTGTTGTACGACATTTAATAATATTCAGGTAACTGCGATATAATTCTAAAAAACGATTCGCAATTACCTGTTAGAGTAAATTTAATAACCTGCCAGAATTATTAGTGCTTTTTAATGCATTGATGTACGCATTCCTTACGTTTTATTTCAAACAACTTTCGTTTTGTTATTAATGTGCTATTTTTAAAAAGCATAATTTATAGAATATTGAAAAATAGATTATTTATTTATCAATACATTTATCAGGAGATAATATCTTATGGCTCACGTTGTTATTATTGGTGCTGGAACAGGCGGTATGCCATGTGCATATGAAATGCGCGATGCCCTTGGGAAAGAGCATCAAATCACTATGGTCAGCGAGAACGAGACGTTTGATTTTACACCTTCTAATCCCTGGGTGGCCGTTGGCTGGCGTCAAAGGAAGGATATCAGTTTTGAGACCAGACCCTATCTCGAGAAAAGGAATATTAACTTTATCGCCCAAAGAGTGGATAAAATTGACCCTGAGAACAATGAACTGACTCTCATTAATGAAGAAAAAGTTAATTATGATTACCTGGTGATAGCAACTGGCCCACGATTGGCTTTTGAAGAAGTAGAAGGCTCCGGCCCTGCTGCTCATTCACAATCTATTTGTACTCTTCCCCATGCAGAGACCGCTTTTGATGACTTTGAAGAACTGGCTGCGAATCCTGGTCCTGTTGTTGTAGGTGCCATGCCTTTTGCCAGTTGTTTTGGGCCTGCCTATGAATATGCCTTTATCCTCAATAGAGAGCTACAAAAACGTAAAATTCGCGATAAAATCCCAATGATCTTCGTCACATCTGAACCCTATATCGGTCATCTAGGTCTCGGGGGCGTTGGTGACTCAAAGGGAATGATGGAATCTGAACTTAGACAGCATCATATCACTTGGATATGCAATGCCAAAACCACTAAAATTGAAGCGGGCAAAATGTATGTCGATGAATTAGATGATGATGGAAACCTTAAAAAACAACACGAACTGGCATTTAAACATGCCATGATGCTTCCGGCATTCAAGGGTGTTGATGCCGTCGCCAATGTTGAAGGTTTGTGTAACCCTCGTGGTTTTGTAATTGTTGACAAACAACAACGAAGTCCTCAATATCCCAATATCTTTTCCGCAGGCGTCTGTATTGCCATTCCACCCGTTGAAGCCACGCCCGTTCCCACAGGTGCTCCTAAAACCGGTTATATGATTGAATCCATGGTCACCGCCATAGTTCATAATATTTCCGATGAACTAAAAGAAATTACACCTACACACGAGGGCACATGGAATGCTATCTGTCTGGCCGACATGGGGAATACCGGTGCCGCCTTTGTCGCCATTCCGCAAATTCCCCCACGCAACCTTGCCTGGTTCAAAAAAGGAAAATGGGTCCATCTGGCCAAAATCGGCTTTGAAAAATACTTTATTCGAAAAATGAAATCCGGTTCCAGTGAACCAATTTATGAGAAGTATTTATTAAAAGCGCTGGGTATTAACCGTTTAAAGTAAGCTCAGCTTAAATATTATCCATAAATTATTCCTTTTTCGAGTAGCAGCTTAGTTAAATAACACTCTACAGATATTACAGCGGGCTATAATTATGATTACCATTTTATAGCCCAAGCCCCGGTTTTACTTACAGTTTTACTATTCTTCTTGTTTATTTAATGCGACCCGTATTAGATATTGACGATAATCAACACTAAGTTTGCACCTTTTGTCATAAGTCATGCGTAAAAAGACATGGAATTTGCGTATTTAACTCCTAGACTAAATTTATATTCCTTACAAACTATAATAATAAAAACTTCAATGAGGTATGACTTCATGAAAATCATTAACCTGCTTACGCTAATATTAATAATCTTTTGCAACAGTTCTATCGCTATAGCTCAAACCAGTGAAATTCGTTCAAACGATATCATTCAGGAAAAAATTAAAGAAAGTGGCTGGCATTATTACGAAATTGATATTGATAAACCATCCAAGCTCACTGTGAAATTGCGCAAAATTAGCAAGGATGTTGACTTATATGTTGCTCGTGATGACAAACCAACTCAAGATGACTTTCTTTGCGCCCCCCTTAAATCAGGTAAGCAGATTGAAACCTGCCGTATGACCATTAACATTCCAGGGAAGTGGTTTGTTGGAATTTATGGCAAGCTGGAAAGCAAATACCAACTCGGTGTCGAAACCAAAGATATGAAGTTTCTTTCTCAAATTAATGATAAATTGAATTAATTCCAATCACATCTCACAATCCCTGAAAAGATGTGAGACAGATCTATTCTGGCGTCATATATCCTAACAATGTTTGATTACAATTTACTATACTTTTTGTGTCGCAATAAAATCTTCAAATTAGTACTACATATGACACCAGATGATTTATCCCTCCCTGGTGCATGACATGAACTAAATGAATGTCCATTTTTATTCATTTTATACTGTCGTTATTACGCTTTTTTCCTATCACCCGCCTGTTCCCACATTAGTGTAAAAATAATGTCAAAAATCTTTAATCCAATTGTCACATACCGCAGTTAGGATCTCTTAACAATAAAATTGCATCGCATTTATTATTAACCAGGAGATCGATATGCACCATTTTTTAACAAAAACCCTATGCACCAGTGTGGTACTGGCATGTGCACAAACTGCCTTTGCCGGAACTGATGTTTTTTTTAATCCC
>Ga0316204_10003768_pt1 | contig 29233 bp, 20 predicted proteins | sample 6monrhotite_MG_2_FD_205661 | JGI IMG/M metagenome (GOLD analysis project Ga0316204, IMG submission 205661) | Microbial mat bacterial communities from mineral coupon in-situ incubated in ocean water Damariscotta River, Maine, United States -... | ecosystem: Environmental > Aquatic > Marine >...
TCAATTTGGAAACAAAATCATTAAACCACAACAAGGATATCTCGGTTATCACCAGCGCAAGGAACAAAGATATTATCACTGTCACCAGCGTTTCGCTGACAAAAAGGCTGATAACGTTACCCTTGCCAGCTCCGAATACTTTCCTGACCGCAACTTCCTTGGTTCGACCAACTGCACGGCTGATCGACATATTCATAAAATTGAACGTGGCGATGGACAAAATAACTACGGCAATTGCTGCAAACCCGGTCAAAATCAACGGGTCGCCCGCATCGGCAGCAGCAGTTTCAAAATGAACGTCAGCCAGTGCGATACTATTGAAGCCGTAAACTTCACTCATTGCTACGCCGGGTCTAATTTCCTCGCGGTGGCGGTCAATGAACTCAGGCAGCACCGCATCCAAACCGGCTGCAGTAACGCCGTCTTTCAGCTGCACATAGGTGAAAAAGCGGATTTGCCACCATCCGGCATCGTCTGAAACCAGATCATAATTTCCGGGCTGTAGGGGGAAAACCAGTTTGGGGCGTATGTGAGTGTTATCAGGGAAATCCTTAAACACTGCGCCCACGCGGTAGCTTTTCCCGTCATCCAAAAGAAGAGTTTGCCCCACTGCATCACCGGGCTCAAAATATTTATTTGCGGTTGTCTCAGACAGCACAACGCTGGACATATCAGGCATTGCAGTGGCCGAACTACCGGCAACAAATTCAATGTCAAACAGCTGAAAAAACGAGGAATCGACGCTCATGGCCTCTTCGCTAACATTCCGGTCGCCAACGGTTATTGTCGCAGTGTAAGAATTCACCCGCGCGGAATTGGCAACAAGGTCAGGGTAATCTGCCAAAAGCCCAACAGCAAGTGCACCCGCTGTGACACGGTTTTTGCGAACACCCCTGCCGCCAAAGTTTGTCTCTAGCTCAAGCTTGTAAATACCCTCATTCTGGCCAAGGTAACTGTCGTAAGTGAATTCATCCCAGATATAAAGCGTGATTAACATGACGGCGGACAAGCCAATGGACAGCCCGGCAATATTGATGAAAGAAAAGATTTTATTCTTTAAAATGTTCCGAATGGCGATGGTTAAATAGTTTCCGAACATGAAAAAACTCCATTAAATTGCGAACTGGAACCGTGGCATGCCTATCAACAGCAATTTTTGCACCAAGTGAGATACGCGCCCATTATCGTTATTTATCATAGGGTTATGGAGTTAGGCCTGTTCATCAAACACTACCAATGTTCGAAATCGAACAAGGAGTGTCCGTTTTCGAACAATGACGTAGGCCTTGGTTGCATTATCAAAGGTATATGGGGAGCGCATATTTTTTTGATACACAGCCATACGCGCTACTAAATTCACTCACTACGTTGAAGTGAACATCATGCCGTGCACCACCTAAAAAGCGAACGTCGCCCTTGCGTACCAGTAGCCGCCGTTGAAGCCAAACGGGGCTGAACGGCGGCTGTACTGGAATACGCCGGGCGAAGAAACAATGCCCGCTATGTCGCCGCCGCGCGATTGGCCAATACGGTTCAGGTCAGGCTTCACACTGAAAATATTATTAGCCCCCACAGAAAGCTTCAACCCCGTGTCCCCCGCCGTATAATTCAGCTGAAAATCACTTAACCATTTTGCACCAAATGTTTGGCGGTTGCTGGCACTGTCACATGCGCCTTCACATACCGTATAGGTACCAAACTGGCTAACGCGCGCCACCAGCCCCCAGTTACCGCTGGCGTAATTCGCCGTAAAGTTCACCCGTGACCGAGGCTGCCATTCTTCAATAATGGATACATCCTGCCGGCTGATAAGCGGCCCCACATCAACGCCTCCGATTGAACGAACGATTGACCCCGCTATAACCTGGGTTTTGGTCCAGTTTGCAGCCGCTGAAAGCTGCAATTTCTGGTCCCCCTTCATGGGCACATCGTAGGTGGCCACCAAATCAACCCCGTTGGTAATGGTATCCGCCGCATTTACAAAAAATTGCCCGCTTGAGGCCGCACCTGCAACATCTTCAAAACCCGCCTGGGTAAGATCAATCGCGCCCGAAATGCCAATGCGGTCATCAATTTCAATATGATAATAATCAGCCGTAAGTGTTACAGCGCCGTGTGTAGCCACAAAGCCTGCACTAAGGCTAACAGATGTTTCTTCCACCAATTCCGGCACGCCTGCCAGCCCTGCAATGGTGCTGTCATTTCTGAAGGTGCCACGCTCTTGCGCCACGGTTACGCCGTCCACTTCCACAAACTGGGTGGAGATGCTGTTGAAATTCTTTTGCTGCATGGAAGGAGCACGAAACCCTGTTGCCACAGACCCGCGCAGCGCCAGCTTTTCGCTCACGCTGTAGCGACTTGAAACCTTGCCCGTAACCGTACTGCCAAAATCGCTGTAATTTTCCAGTCGCAGCGCCCCTGCAAACAACCATGCCTCTGAAACCTGGCTTTCAACATCCAGATAAAGCGAAATATTATGGCGTTTTGCATCCACTGCGTTGGCCGGAGAAAACCCCCGAAACACCTGAAAACCCGAAGCAAAAGCAACCGGCGTAACATCACAGCCCGGGCAGCTGGTATTCAGCGCCCCACCGTTTACATAAGACGCACGGTCGCCCGCTTCCAGCCGGTAATTTTCTTCCCGGAATTCAGCGCCTACAGCCACGGTCATATCACGGCCACCCACATCAACTGCCCGCACAGCATCAAAATTAAGCGTGGTCTGGCTAATAAACAGGGTGCCGGCATCTGCTTCTTTAGGGCCCGTAACCCCCAGCGACGCATTGGATGAATTTGATATCACAAATTGAAAGCTGTTAGCGCCGTAGTTAACGCTAAAGTCCATATCCCAGCCCTCAACTACATCCCACTCAACGCCTAGCGATACGCTGTAATCTTCAATGTTTGTATTTATCAATGGCAGAAAACCATCCGGATATAGTTCGGTTACCGTGCGGTCAAATTCATTGGCGCGGCGGTAAAAACCTGCTGACTGGTTTTTGGTGTCGGCGTAAGTGGCAAAGGCGTAAAAATCCAGCCCCTCCCCCAGAGGCAGCCGGGCATTGGCAACAAAACTGCTGCTTTCGCTGTCAGCGTCGCCAATTCTGAAATTCTGCCGATCAAAGCTAAATTCACGCGGGTCGCAGCCGCTGTTATCCAGTGCATCACACAGCCCCCCGTTTTCCAGTAATGGATATTGCACGGCGCCCGTTAACCCGGCCCGGTTGGTATTGCCCCGGTCACGGTATTCGGCGGTAACATTGAAAAAACCGCCATCCCCAAGGCCAAAGCCAAAGTTTGCATTTGCAACCGTGGTGCCGCCGTCGCCCTCGTAGGTTTGGCCGTAGGTTACATTCGCCTCGCCGCCTTCATCACCGGATTTAAGCACCAGATTAATCACCCCGGCGATAGCGTCAGAACCATACTGCGCCGCTGCGCCGTCACGCAGTACTTCAATATGGCTAAGCGCCGCACCGGGAATAGCGTTTAAATCCACCCCTGCTGCGCCGCGCCCCACAGACGTATTTACATGCACCAATGCACTGGTATGGCGGCGCTTTCCGTTCACCAGAACCAGCGTTTGGTCCGGCCCCAAACCGCGCAGCGTTGCCGGACGCAGTGCGTCGGTACCATCAGATACAGATGAGCTTGAAAAATTAAACGACGGCGCCAGCATTTGCAGCATACGTCCCACTTCTGATTGCCCTGTAGCTGCCATAGCGCTCGCACTTACCACATCAACCGGCACTGGTGTTTCCAGAGCGGTACGGCCCTTGCGGCGTGACCCCACCAAAACAATTTCCTCAATCGGCGGGGTAGTTTCTGCCTCATCCGCTTGGGTTTCACGCACTGCAACAGCGGGCCGGGCCGGTTGCGGGGTAGGCTTTTTTCGGATGGTAACTGTATTTTCACTGGTAAAGTAAAATTCCAGCCCGGTTCCCCTGATAAGGGTTTCCAGCGCTGCACGGACGTCCATTAGGCCATTCAAACCCTCTTGCAGTACCAACCCCTTGGTATCAGCAGCAAGAATTAGCTGCACACCAGCCTGTTCGGAATAGGCCAGCAAAGCGGCTTGTAAGGGCTGAGGAGCAATTTCAAAGGCGATTTCAGCACTGTCGCTATCAGCATTGGCGCTACCCGCATGGCTTACAGCCGTTACCGCCAGCAAAAGTGCTGTTGAGCTTAGCATAGCAAAAAGTCGGCGCTTAACCGCCGGAGCCATCATGCTCTTTGCCATCATTGTCTCCACAAGGTGCGCCCTATTCATAAGGCCGCGATCGCCAGCTACGCCGGTCACATTGCAGATTATTGGAGGTATTTACAAATACCGTACCGCTGCTGCTTGTTCCCTGCTCGCTACCTTAATGGGTTGCGGCAGTATCATCCAGCAACAAAATGGTGCGACCACCCACGCGGACTACTTTTAGGGGGTAACCTTGTGTAAGACCCTCTAGCCATTCATCAATTTTGTCGGGGTAAACGGTCCCTGTGAAGCGGAAATCACCGATTGCGCTGTCACCGATTGCTACCTCATTTTGCACGTAGCGGTTCACTTCCTGTATCACATCGGAAAGTTCACGGTTTACGAGTGTCAACACACCTGTACGCCATGCCAGGCCTGTCTGTACGTCTGCAGCCTCAACCGCCGACATAGTGCCTTCGCCAGAATAAAATGTCTGATTACCGGCAGTTACAAGCGCAACTTCGTTAACGGAAGCAGCATCTTCAACAATGTCGCCTTCTTCCGACTGAGGCCTAACGGCAACAGTGCCTTCCAAAACGCGCACCTGCACATCGCCCAGTGTACGGCGCACATTAAATACGGTGCCAATTGCGGTCACGCTGCCGCTACCCGCACGCACCACAAACGGGCGGTTCGGATTTTTGGAAACCGTAAATACGGCCTCGCCGCGCAGCAACACAAGTGCACGTTCACCGGTTGAATAATCAACTTCAATGCCGCTATCCGGGCCAAGTTCAACAATAGAACCATCGGTTAGGCGCACCACACGCTGTTCGCCCGCTTCACTGTAATAAGGTATTGCAGGTGCACGGCCCGGCATACTGGCAGGTGCCAGCGTCATATAGCCTGCAACAATAACTGCGGCAACGCTTGCCGCAATACCTGTATACCAGCGCGGTGAGCGCACCCCTGAAGGTGCTGCATCTGAACCGGGCGCTACAAGACTAATCACCGAACCACCCGCCAGCGGCGCAGTAGCCGCTTCAGGTTGACCGGTTGCAGCACTCATGCCAGTCAAATCAGCTTCAGATGCACCGTCCAGCACACCCCACAAAGCTTCCAGCCTGCGGAACGCCAATTGGTGTTCTTTCGAGCGCATAAACCACGCCTGCCATGCTTTTAGCTCTGCACCCGACATACTGTCGTCTTGCAGGCTAAGGTAATGGCTAGCCGCCTCTTCAAGTATCTTTGTATCGATACGGTTTTCTACTGTTTTCTCAGTCATACATCTGTGCTCATCATCTCGTCCATACGTCCAGTTCATCACCCAGTGTTTCGGTGCAATGAACCAGGGCACGGATTACATATTTTCGAACCATGCTGGTGGAAATGCCCATTTCCTCTGCGATGGCCTCATAACTGCGGTGTTTAAACTTAAACTCCACAAATGCGTGCCTGCATTTGGCAGGCAGGCTTTCAATACAGTCAATAACGCGCGCCAGCGTTTGTTTTGCGGCGGCTTCGCGTTCTGGCGTAAAGCCAAAAATCTGTGACGTAGCATCGGCTGCTTCGTGCTCAACATACGCTTTCGCCCGGCCATGCTTGCGCTGCCGGTCAATCGCAATATTGGTCGCGGTTCTAAACAGGAATGCACGCAAAAATCCAATGGTGCTGGCATCGTCCAAACGAAGCAACCGCACATAGGCTTCCTGCGCAACCTCAACTGCTTCATCGCGCGACTTTAGATGGCCCGTTAAATACCGAACCAATTCGTCATTATGGCGCTGAAACAGGGCTTCAATATCGCCTTGGCTCAGGGCCTCTTGACCAATAGCATCAGACTGATCCACCTCAGCGGCGGCATTGCCCGGCTGATTGGCTCCTCCCTTTACGGAGGCGGGAAACTTACGCTCCATACGCCACTCCTTACTAAACAGACGCCCAAGCTACAGGAATTGAGAATAAAAATGGAAATTAATTTTCCGCAACACGCCAAAACCTGCGTGTTGCCGGATGATTTATGTATCCTGCAACATTGATACCCCAAGACCTTTACATAATCTTAATATTAGGTTCCTAGTTTTGGGCCATGAAAAAGATACTCATATTGGCAAGCCTCTTGTTTTGGTCTCAAGCGACCACTGCAAGTGACCCAATAAAACTTCATTTTGGCTACGCTAAAGGCTTTATTCAGGAAGATATGTTTCTTGAAATCCTTTCGCTTGCCTACAAACAGCATTCCATCGAAATTGGAAGCGTTCCGGCAATAGGCGTTAGGTCCATGCGCCTCGCAGATGAGGGGAAGCTGGACGGCGAAATGGTGCGCACACGGTACGTCGCACAGCAGTATGTAAATTTAATACTTGTCCCGGTTCCAATCTTTCAAGCTGATATCTATGCTTATGCTACCAAGCCGATAAAAAATATTACAACCTGGTCTGACCTCCACGGAAAACGTATTGGCTACAGAATTGGCATTCTGCTCTACGATGCAAATACAGAAGAAAAAAACAGAGTAAAATTCCACGCCCACAAAGATGTCATCTCAGCACTGCATCGAGGCGGTATCGAAATTGCAGTTATGGGCCGCCAAAGCTATTTGCAATTCAAGCGAACAGACATTTACCGCTCAGCTGTCCCGTTGCATTCCACCCCGCTTTATCATTTCCTCCACAAATCACATAAGCAGCTACTACCTGCCATAACAGCAACGCTGAAGGCCATGCACGATTCTGGCAAGATCGCTTCAATTATTAAAAAACACGAAGAAAAATGGCTAAGCCAACCCAAGAGCAAAAATTAGGACACGCTTAAAAAACAGCCATGCCTGTTTGCGCCCAGTTCACCAATGTAAGATTGGCGGCGCGCGCCGTTCTTATTGCAAAAGCTGTTGGGGCTGAAAGGCATACCAGCGCAGGCATGCCCGCCCGAATTGCCTTGGACACCATTTCAAAAGAGGCCCGGCTTGATACCAGACAATAACCCTCGGAAAAATTTTGGGCGCTTTGCATTAGTGCGCCAATCAATTTATCAAGCGCGCAGTGCCGTCCCACATCTTCGCGTACCAGCACCACTTTCCCCGCAGCGTTAACCCAGCCCGCACCGTGAACTGACCGATTGAGCTTTTTAAGCGGCTGGCTTTGCTGAAATTCGGCAACCACAGCTATCACTTGCTGGTAATCAAGTTCACGCGATGTTTCCGTTATTTTTTTGGGCGGCTGAAACAATTCTTCCGCGCTGCTAATCCCGCACAGGCCGCAACTGCTGCTGGCAACAATTTCGCGGCGTTGCTTGCGCACATTGAAACGCTCTAGCCGTTCGCCAGTGAGCGTGATCATCAAATCAATGCCTTGCTTGCGCTCATGTATTTCAACGCTGCGAATATCATCTGCGCTGTCAATAATACCTTCGCTGAAAGAAAACCCGTAAGCAAAATCCAGCAGGTCCATCGGGCTGGCCAGCATCACAGCATAATTCTGACCGTTGTAAACAAAGGCCACGGGTACTTCTTCGGCCACATGCCACGCTATATCTTCAGCACCGTCACGGCCTATTAAATTAGCGCTCAACGCATGATCCGGCTGCCAATATTTCATATTGGGCTTCTGTGCCTCGCTCATATTACTCTACCGCCCCTTTGGCGAGAGGCTCGGCGGCGGCCAAAGGCCTAATGGAAACCCCGGCCTCAGTTGCGGCGTCATGTTGGTTTTGCCACGGCGATTTATGGTTGGCAGGCGTTACATCAACCGCCGTCACCTTATATTCCGGGCAGCTTGTAGCCCAGTCGGATAGCTCGGTTGTTACCACATTCGCACCGGTTTCAGGGTGGTGGAAGGTGGTATAAACCACACCCGGTGCCATACGGTCTGAAATCAGGGCGGCCAGCGTGGTTTCGCCTTTGCGCGACCTGACAGAAACCCAGTCGCCGTCCCTTATGCCCCGCATTTCAGCGTCGGAACTGTGAATTTCCAGTACATCTTTTTCCATCCACAGGTTATTATCCGTGCGGCGTGTTTGTGCCCCCACATTATACTGGCTAAGGATACGGCCCGTTGTTAAAATCAGTGGAAATTTGCGGTTGGTCTTTTCTTCTGTTGGCACATATTCCGTAACAACAAACAAGCCCTTACCGCGTACAAACCCGTCTACATGCATAATTTCTGTGCCGTTCGGGGCACTGTCATTACACGGCCACTGAATACTGCCATCCGTATCTAGCCGGTCAAATGAAACATCCGCGAATGTCGGCGTAAGGGCTGCTATTTCATCCATAATTTCTGACGCATTGGCATAGTCCATCGGATATCCCATTGCCGCAGATAGCGCCGCTGTTACCTGCCATTCGTCCATGCCGGTTACAGATTTCATTACTGGCCGCACTCGCCCCAACCGCCGTTCCGCATTAATGAAGGTGCCGTCTTTTTCAAGGAAACTGGTGCCCGGCAAAAACACATGGGCAAAACGAGCGGTCTCGTTCAAAAACAGGTCTTGCACAATCACGCAGTCCATATTTTTAAGCGCAGCTTCCACATGCTGAATGTTAGGATCGCTCTGGGCAATGTCCTCGCCTTGCACATACATCGCTTTGAACGTATCTGCATGCGCTTCGTCAAACATGCCCGGAATACGCAGGCCCGGCACGCCGTCAAGTGTCACGCCCCAACTTGTTTCAAAGGTGCTGCGCACAGCATCATCAGATACCGGCCTATACCCTGCAAATTCATGCGGGAATGACCCCATATCGCACGCGCCCTGCACGTTATTTTGCCCGCGCATGGGGTTTATTCCCACACCCGCACGGCCAATATTACCGGTGGCCATCGCAAGGTTTGCCATGCCCATCACCATGGTTGAACCCTGACTGTGCTCGGTAACCCCCAACCCGTAATAAATTGCGCCGTTTTTCGCGCTTGCATAAAGCCGGGCAGCGGCGCGGATATCACCCGCATCAACCCCTGATATTTCAGCCACAGTTTCCGGCGAATTTACCGGATCACTGATGAAGGCTTTCCAGTCATCAAATGCGTCCTGTTCGCAGCGTTCACGCACAAAATTATCATCCAGCAGCCCTTCGGTTACCGCCACATAAGCAAGGGCGTTAACTATCGCCACATTGGTGCCGGGGGTTAGTTGCAAATGATGGGCGGCATGTATATGCGGGCTTTTCACCAGCCCAATGGCGCGTGGATCTATAACAATCAGCTTTGCGCCTTCGCGCAGGCGGCGCTTCATCTGGCTGGCAAATACCGGGTGTGCATCTGTGGGATTTGAACCAATCACCATAATCACATCGGCTTCTTCCACGCTGTCAAAATTCTGCGTACCCGCCGAGGTGCCGAAGGTTTGGTTAAGGCCGTAGCCAGTAGGCGAATGACAAACCCGCGCGCAAGTATCCACATTATTATTGCCAAAGGCTGCCCGGATTATCTTTTGTACCAGCCATACTTCTTCGTTGGTACAGCGCGACGATGTAATACCGCCAATAGATTTACGGCCGTATTTGGCCTGTGTTGCTTTCAGCCGGTCTGCCGCAAAACTTATGGCTTTGTCCCAGCTTACTTCCTGCCATGGGTCACTGATTTTTTCACGGATCATGGGCTTGGTAATGCGGTCTTTGTGGGTAGCATATCCCCAGGCAAAACGCCCCTTCACACAGGAATGGCCGTGGTTTGCCTTGCCGTCCTTATAAGGCATCATCCGCACTACCTGGTCACCCTTCAGTTCGGCTTTGAACTCACAGCCCACACCGCAGTAAGCGCAAGTGGTGATCACCGTGCGGTCGGGCACGCCGTGTTCGATAATGCTGGTCTCGGTTAATGTTGCTGTTGGGCAGGCTTGCACGCAAGCACCGCAGGAAACACATTCGCTGGAGAAGAAATCGTCCGTGCCCAGCGCCACGCGAGACCCAAAACCCCTGCCCTCAATTGTAAGTGCCAGCGTGCCTTGTACTTCATCACAGGCCCGCACACAGCGTGAGCAAACAATGCATTTGGAAGGATCATATGTGAAATAGGGGGTGCTTTCGTCCTTCTTAAGATCAAGATGATTTTCACCCGCATAGCCGTAACGAACATCCCGCAGGCCAACAGCACCTGCCATATCCTGCAGTTCACAGTCGCCGTTTGTGGGGCAGGTAAGACAATCAAGCGGATGATCGGAAATATACAGCTCCATCACCCCGCGCCTTAATCGCGCAAGCCTGTCGTTTTGGGTTTGCACCACCATGCCGTCATGAACAGGAGTGGTACAGCTGGAAGGCGTACCTTTACGGCCTTCAACTTCCACCAAACACATACGGCATGACCCAAAAGCATCCACGCTGTCGGTTGCACATAATTTGGGGATGCTGATACCAGCTTCCTTCGCTGCGCGCATAATGGATGTGCCTTCCGGCACCTCAACCTGTACGCCGTCCACCTCAAGCGAAACACTTTTATCCGCTTTTACTTTTGGCGTACCAAAATCAATTTCTTTAAGCAGGGCCATTTATTTTTCCTCCGCTACAGTAACACCGGTGAAGTCTTCAGGGAAATGCTCAATGGCGCTCATCACTGGCACCGGCGTCATACCGCCCATGGCGCATAGTGACCCATCTTCCATCACTTCGCACAGGTCAGCAATCAGTGTCAGATTATCCGCCACGTCGTTACCGGCAATCACCTTTGCCATTACTTCGCTGCCGCGCACTGAACCGATACGGCAAGGTGTGCATTTGCCGCAACTTTCAATAGCACAGAAATCAAATGCATATTTGGCCTGCACCGCCAAATTGGCCGTATCATCAAATACCACAATACCGCCGTGGCCAACACCTGCGCCAATTTCCTGAAAAGCTTCATAGTCCATTTTTATGTCGAGCATTTCAGCGGGCAAATAAGCCCCTAAGGGACCACCAACCTGCACCGCACGCACCGGCTTGCCACTTCTAGTGCCGCCGCCGATACCGTGCACCAATTCACCCAGGCTCACACCAAACGGCGCTTCAAACAAGCCGCCGTTTTTGATGTTGCCCGCCAATTGGAACGGCATGGTGCCTGTTGAACGTCCCATACCCAAATCACGGTACCATGCACCGCCGTTCGCAAGAATAGACGGCACCGAGCAAAGCGAAATTACATTATGCACCAGTGTAGGCTTGCCGTGCAGCCCTTCGAGCGCTGGCAGCGGCGGTTTGGCGCGCACCTGCCCGCGCTTGCCCTCCAAACTTTCCAGCAGCGATGTTTCTTCACCGCAAATATAAGCGCCCGCGCCCATGAACAGCTCAATATCGAAAGCCTTACCAGACCCACCAGCGTTTGCACCCAGCAAGCCTGTTGTTCTGGCAATCTTGATAGCTTCCCCCAATATACGCTCTGCTACCGGATATTCAGACCGCAAATAGATGAACCCTTTTGTAGCCCCAACACCCAGTCCTGCGATTAACATACCTTCAATCAGCAGGAAGGGATCACCTTCCATGATCATGCGGTCAGCAAAAGTTCCGCTATCGCCTTCATCTGCATTACAGACGATGTATTTCTGATCTGCCTCAGCACCCAGAACAGTGTTCCATTTGATGCCTGCAGGAAAGGCTGCGCCGCCGCGACCGCGCAGACCTGAGGTCATAACCTCATCCACAATCGCAGCTGGTTTCATTTCTGTCGCCGCCCCTAAACCGGAAAGGCCAGTATGCTGTTTGTAATCATCCAGCGAAAGGGGGTTGGTAATACCGCAGCGGGTGAAAATTATTCGTGTTTGCGCTTTCAGGAAATCTATTTCTTCCACGCGCCCCAGCGCCGCAGGATGGTCATTAGAAAAATCTGTATCGAATAATGAAGCAACCATTTCAGACGTTACATTTCCGAACGCCCGTCTGCCATTTTCATCTTCAATTTCCAGCATGGGTTCAAGCCAGTGCATGCCCCTGCTGCCGGTTCTGGTAAGTGTCACACGTGTGTCACGACTTGCTGTCACACGTAAAATTTCATTCGCTACGGCGTCTGCGCCCACAGCAACAGCAGCACTATCCAGAGGAAGAAAAAGTTTGATCATTTTTCTGCCCCCTCTAACGCTTTGATTTCATTTGAAAAATCATCTTCATCAAGGCGGCCTCGCAGTATGCCATCCACCATTGCTGCGGGGCCAGAAGCACATAATCCGAGGCAAAAAACCGGTGAAATGGTGACCCTGTTTGTCACACTTGTGTCACGCGCTAAATTGTCAGCTGGCAGACCAATTTTACGGCGGGTTTTTTCCATCAATTTACGCGCACCGACAGCCTGGCATGCCTCCGCCTGACAGATTTTTATCACATGCTTACCAGCCGGGGACCGGCGGAAATCCTCATAAAAACTGATAACACCCTTCACTTCGGCCTTGGTAATATTAAATGTGTCTGCAATCAACGGGATGAGCGCGGCATCAATATATCCATGGGTTTTTTGGAGTGTATTTAGCGCTTTTAACAGCCCTCCGGTGTCACACACGTAGGGTTTAATGAGCGCAAGTGCGGCGTTTTTCATCCCGAAATCCAGTCACATTCATTGGGCGGGAAGCCAGAGTGGCCCTGCCAGCACAAGCAATTTGCCTGCTGGGTGCGGGAAGATCAAATGCTTTCTTCTGTGTGTGACAGAAAGGCCTAAATGTGTGACATTTCAGCTATTTCAGGGGCGTCTTCAACCGAGACATTTATACCCAGCTGCTGCGCCATGGTTTTCATCTCATAATCGGGCAAATCTACCGATACCACCATCACATCCAGCGCGCGCCACGTAGTGATCAACTTGCCCATCAATTCCTTGCCGTCAAAATGCTGTGCCAACGTTTTCAACAGCCCCGGCGGCAGTTCAACATACCCGTGTTTCAAACAACCCAGCGCTTCCGGTGCCACCACTGCATCACCAAACCGGTCGATCCACACCGGGTGCCCTTTTGCTGCCAATCCGTTCAGTGCGTCCCAGTGCAAACCACCGCGCTTAACAGGCGGCATGCCTCGCACCCTAAAGCCAATCATGTCGGAATTAACGCCCTGTTCTAAAAGAATATTTTCAAGTTGCGCCGCGAATTCATTCTGGATCATTGCTGATCGGCACAGTTCATAAAAATCAGGTTTTTGCTGGTCGGCTACAGGTCGCTTTGCCCGCAAGCGGATCAGGTCTTTAAGCTGCGCCAAGTCATGCAAAAGTGCCAAATCAGGATGGTCAGCCATCACCAAAATTTCATCCGGCAGCCTGATTTTTCCTTCCAGATTTATCTTGCCCTGCTGCAACTGTGAAACAGAAGCTGTTGCCACATTATCCGTTACCAGCCGGGCGCTTGTGCGGTATTGATACTTCTTCAACGCACCTTCAATCAGTCGCCTGTTGTGGTCAATGCCGTCAATAACCCCGGAAAGGGTATGTAACCCTTTGTCATCCTCAATTGTTCCCAGAAAAACCCCACGAGAATGCCCCAAAGCCTGCTGTAATTTTTCAGCTGGTATATCGGTTTCATCTATTTTTACATTTGCTGAACGCGCTGACAGCGCCTCGGAATTTATATCCAGCCTTAAAGCCACTTGCGCAACTTCCCGTTCGAACGCTTCGTCATCAAAGTCGCCTTTTGTGATCAGGCCGTAACTTGCTTCATCAAGCTTGCCAACCTTGCCGCCAATGGCCTTTGTCTGAAGTTCTCCTTCAATTTCAATGCGCGCTGCTTGCTTCTCCGGTTCGCTCAACGCACTGCCGTCCCGCAGGCCATCAACACTAACCATCGTCAGGCCCATTTCACCGTCGTAAGGGGAGCTTAGCAAGCCTTCAACAAAGTTAAAGAAACTATACATGTCCGTTGGTGGCTGTGGTTCTTGAGGCGCAGCATCACCGTTTCCGGGCTTGTAAAAATCAAGCCTGCGGTCGCCGTCGTCCAGCTCGTTCATCTTCATGTCAAAGTTAATATAACCGCCGGTTTTCACCCTGATCGGCACACGCGGGAAAACGATATCTTTAAAAAGCTGGCTACGACTTTCCAACAAACGATCAACACGGCCATGCGCATCTGCGGGGAAAAGAAAACTTAAAGGCTGGCGGAAAAGATCAACATCTTTCCACTGCATAATAGTTTTAAAACGGTCATCAGCTCTGTCTATTAAGCTGTTTTTGACCAAATACAGGCTGAACTCTACGCTATCCACCGCTGCCTCTAACTGTGTGAAATGGTACCAGCACTACCGGTATCACACAGCCCTTTAAGGCCTGGTAAAATATTGCTTAAAATTGAAGGGATTATGCTTTTATCTGCGCCGGTCCATTCAATTACTTCTTCGCCAAATCAGCGCGGATTTTTACGGCAATTGCCTCAACCGCTGCCATCACATCAGCTTTGTCTAAAGTCAGCACCACCCGGTCTTTCATTAACAATTTTCCGTCAACAACGCTGGTTACAACATCACTTGAATTTGCCGCATATACCAGATGGGAGACAATATCATACAGCGGCGTGAGGCGTGGTTTATCCAGTGCTATCTGAATGAAATCCGCCCTCATGCCCACTTCCAACGACCCAACAGTATCAGGGAAACCAGCGGCAATCGCGCCGCCCTTTGTTGCCATATCAAGGGCCACAATCGCAGGCACCACTGTTGGGTCACCGCTTACACCCTTGTGTAACAGGGCAGCGAAACGCATTTCTTCCCACATATCCAAATCATTGTTAGATGCTGCACCGTCGGTTCCAATGCCCACCTTCACGCCCGCTGCCAACATGGCCGGGATCGGCGCAACACCCGCCCCGGTTTTCATGTTTGATGTGGGGTTATGGATTGCACCAATTTTGGATTTTGCAAGCTTTTGAATGTCGTTTTCTGTTGGCCATACCACATGCGCTGCAATAGTTGGGTGATCCAGCATGCCTGCTTTTTCCAAATACTCCACAGAGGTAGCACCGTATTTATCGCGGATGGTTTTAACCTCTGCACGATCTTCCGCCACATGAATTGAAACCGGTACACCCAACTCGTTCGCTGCAGCAAAAGCCTGCGCCAGATGGTCTGGCGAAACGGTATAAGGCGCATGCGGCGCAAGGGCCGGCGTAATGCGCGGATGCTTGCCTTTCCAGCGTTTGGCAAAATCAACACCGGCCGCAAAGCTGTCATCCCAGCCTTTGAAGCCGGGGCTTGGGAAATCAATCATCGGTGTGCTGATCGTGGCGCGCAACCCGCATTTATCAACCACACCTGCAATCACATCCGGATAAAAATACATGTCTACAAAGCTGGTAGTACCGCCCTGGATCATCTCGTAACAGGCTAGCGCTGTGCCTGCTTCTATCAAGGCCTCGTCTACATAGCGGCCTTCCATCGGAAAAATATAATTTTGCAGCCATGTCATCAATGCCAGATCATCCGCCATGCCGCGAAATAGAACCATCGCAGAATGGGTATGCCCATTAACAAAGCCCGGCATAATCGCCCGGTTTTCACCCGAAATCATTTCAGGCGCACTGTATTTCTCCTTAATATCCACCGCATCGCCCAGCGCAATAATAACGCCGTCCTTCACCGCAATAGCACCGTTTTGCAGCACCTTTTTAGCCGCATCCATTGTTACAATATAAGCGCCTGAAACAATCAGGTCCGCGTCCAGCTTTTGCATTTTGCTGTTATCCCCGGCTAATAGGTTTGTTGAACTTATCAAAGAAAACACCGCAGCAGCGGCGAATTTAAGCACATTCATGGCGCACGAATTCCTTCAAGCTTGGTACCGCAAACAGCGGAAAACCCGTCAAATATTGCACAGACTTTCTCACAGCCCATATTGATTTGTCGATCAGGTTTTTCACTTTTGTTAAAATTTATCTTTGCATTCCTCCCGGCGACCTTGCTGAATTAACTATTGAAACCCGCCAATAGCCGCCTAGTTGCTTAAAGAGGCACTTCTCTGTGAGGGAGATACGACATCGAAGAATTGGCAGGCATTCAGGAAGCGGTTATTACCGTTGATCCTTTTGTACGGCGTATGCTTTCGGTTTCACTGGGCTTTACCATGCTGAGCGTGGCACTGGGCCTCAAGCCTTCAGATTTTCAATTTGTACGCAGTCATCCTCGTGTGATTTTAATAGGCACACTCGCACAATTGGTTGCACTGCCGCTGATGACGCTCGCACTCATTTTACTAATTGAACCAACCCCTGGCATTGCGCTGGGCATGGTAATCATTGCCAGTTGCCCAGGCGGGAACGTGTCAAACCTGCTCACCCGTATAGCCCACGGCGACACGGCCTATTCTGTTTCCCTCACCATGGTGTCCAGCATATTTGTTGGCATTTTTCTGCCCTTTGCCATTATTTTCTGGACTGGTCTTTATACACCAACCGCCGAGCTATTGGACAAAATTGAAATCGACCGGGTAGAATTTATAACCTCAACAACCATTGTTCTGCTGGGGCCTCTCAGCATGGGCTTGCTGATCGTACATTACAGGCCCACCCTTGCTGACAAACTTAACAAGCTGTTTCTACCTGTTGCGGTTGGCATTCTTATATTGCTGGTTAGCATAGGCATTATTACCAACACCGACCTGATTTCAAGGTATCTCACCAGCATGTTCCCTATTATCATCGGCTATAACGCGTTGGCATTTATGATGGGATATATTATTGGCAAGCTATTCCTGCCCCCTAAAAAGGCACGTGCACTTACTTTTGAGGTAGGCATACAAAATACAGGGCTGGGGCTAATCATTGTACTGGGACAATTCGGTGGTATTGGCAGTGCGTCTGTGATTGTTGGAGGCTGGAGTATCTGGCATATGATCGCCGGGCTAATAATAGCCAATATGTTTCGGTTGTTTGACAAAACAAGAGCACGGCGCGCAGTATCTAACGAGACCTGACCCTAATCTTCAACATAAGGCTGATCACGCTTTACATAGCCCAGAATTATTGTTGTGGGGATCAACCCCAAGCGTACAGAATCTTCACTACCCGGATGGCCGATCAGAAAGAAGCCTTCGATCGACTTTCCTTCCAATTTTCGAAGCTGTTTACGTTGAAAACGGTCTAATATATAGGGCTTGCCAAACGGTGTTTTGACCTCAATGTCATTAATGTAAAAATGCCCAACTTTACCCACTCGTAGCATATCACCAGGCATACCCCATATCTGTTTTACAATAGCGTTGGGCCTTGAGGCGTGTGTGAACAGCATATGATCATAGCGCTCAGGCTTGCCGCAAGAAGGTGTGTAAACAGTAATTTTTTGCCCGTCCCACAGAATGCCCTGCATCGAATTGCCGGTAATGGTGGTTTGAATTATTTCACAAGGCTCACCCGCGAACGTTACTGAAGCCCACAATAGCACTGCAAATACATTCATATCGGCTCCTGGAACCAGCTTGGCAATTGCGAACAGTTGCTCACAAAAACAATAAGGTGAACAACATACAGTTGACTTTACCCTTGCAACACCGCCAATTTCAACCAAACTTAAGGGCGGTGGCATTGAAGGGTGTATCTTACATGAAAATTAAAACCGTTTTCGCTGGTTTGGTTATGGCGGCTATTTTCATGCCCGCCACTTCGGCGCAGGAAACATCCCGTGAAAGACAGCCAAAAACAACACAAGAAACAAGCCCTACTTCCACCGATAGAACCGTAAATATTCAACTAAGTGAGCGAGGCGGTTTAGCTGTTCCTGAAAACCTGCTTGATCTTAAAACACTATCGCTTGCTTTCTGGATCAAGTTTCGCGGTACTAACCAACGAGTTTACTTTTTTGTTAACGAAGCAGCTCAGTTCCACGCATATGCTCAGGTGTGCAAACGCCACGAGCTTAATATTTCTCAGGGCCCCATCATTAAGCTGGCAAACCGCTATATTCAAGCTGCCATTCCCGCACATTATGACGAACCTGAATATGAGCTATTGGACCCCTTGAGCAAAAAACAGCAGCAGGATTTTTTTGAAGATATGGCGGGTGACCTCTATGCCTTTGAATATGGCTTTCGGTTTGCTGAGCAAATGCAGAAAATTAAAGGTAGCGGCCTGACAAAAAAGCTATATTGCGAAGGCGTGGAAAAAGAATTCAAGCTTAGTTACATTGCGCTCAGGGCAACAGCCATGCGGCGCCTTGCCGAATTCGATGAACCTGCGGAAAAAAAATAATTATCAAGCTCTCTATATACAGCCATATGTCAACCAACTGAGTACAATCTTTCATGAAGTCTTTTGCATCTGCCGCCACGTTTCTGGCCCTTCTCGCCGCAAGCATCATTTTAACGCCCACATTGGGCACGGCAACAGCTCTGCCAACCGCATGGCCACATGAAAAAAGTGACCTGAACCCTGACCCAAAAATAACATACGGCATTCTGGACAATGGTTTGCGCTATGCAGTGATGCCCAACCAAACCCCGGAAAAACAGGCATCGGTTCGTCTGCTCATTGATGTAGGGTCCAAGCATGAATACGACGATGAACGCGGCATGGCGCATTTTATCGAGCATATGGCCTTTAATGGATCCGCCAATGTGGCCGAAGGTGAAATGATAAAAATGCTGGAACGCCACGGCCTTGCTTTTGGTGCAGATGCCAATGCCTATACCAGTTACGAGCAAACCGTTTACCAGCTTGATCTGCCCAACATGAAGACCGAAACAATAGACACTGTGCTAATGCTAATGCGGGAAACGGCTGGCAACCTTACATTTGATATTGATGCCATTGAACGTGAACGCAGCGTGATACTGGCAGAAAAGCGGCGCACGAATATTCATGCACAGCGCACGGCTGATGCACGGCTTGCGTTTTCATATCCTGGTACACGCATGCTGGAACGCCGACCCATTGGTACAGAAGCTGGCATTTCCTCCGTAACACGAGAGCAAATGGTGCGTTTTTACCAACAGTTCTACCGGCCGGAAAATGCATTCTTGGTTATTGTCGGAGATTTCACCCTGGGTGAAATGGACACAAAAATTAAAGCCGTGTTTTCAAACTGGCAAAGCGTGGGGGAGCCGCGTGATACGCGCTACACTGCTGATCCTGCCATTTTTAAAACAAACAAACCGCTGGCACAGCATTTTGTGAATGAAAAAGATCGCACCAGTTTAAGCATCCTTCTAAGCACCAACTACCGTGAACAGGATGACAACAGCAAGGTCCGGATTAAGAGCTTATGGGAATATGCTGGCAACGCCCTGTTGAATAACCGATTGCAAAATCTGCGCTTGGACGGCAAAGCCGCGTATCTCGGCGCAGGTGCCAGCATCAGCAATTTCAACAAAATTGCGCGGTCTGCCTATTTGGGTTTGTTTTTGGAAGAAGACAAATGGGAAGCAGGCCTTGAGGATGCTATTACTGAACTAAACCGCGCGCTTGCGTATGGTTTCACACATGATGAACTAAGCGAGCTATTGGCAAACCTGCGCACCAGCTTTGAATACGGCGTAAGTACTGCTGACAAACGCCAATCTGCCGGTTTGGCAAATGGAATTCTGGGCAGTTTTGCCGCTGACCGGGTTTTTACCGGGCCTCAAACAAGCCTTGATATATTCAACCGGTTCGCTGAAACCTCCACCATCGAAGGCATTTCCACTGAATTTGCAACACAGTGGGCTAACATCCCACCCAAACTTTTCTTCCTGAGCAAGAAACCGCTTGAAAATATTGAGGAAAAGCTGTTGGCGATTTACGCTGATAGCCTTTCAGCTATCGTAGCAAAGCCAATAAAGGCCGCCATACAAACCTTCGCCTACACAGATTTTGGCACACCAGGTGCCATTGCTGACAGAAACACGCTGGATGATTTGGATGTCACAACGATACGTTTTGCAAATAACGTGATGCTCAACCTCAAAAAAACAGACTTACAAACAGACACCGTACAAATGGCACTTCGCTTTGGCAGCGGTATGTTAACTGCCCCCAAAGACGAACCGGGCATGATGACATTGCTTGGTGGCACCTTCACAAACGGGGGCCTTGAAGCCCATTCAGCAACCGACCTGCGTAAAATTTTAGCTGGGAAAACGGCTACTGCCTCAATGGCTACCGGCACTGATACGTTCGCATTTCGGTCGGCAGTTACACCCGGCGACCAACTGATACAGCTTCAGCTTTGGGCCGCTTACATGACAGCCCCTGCATACAGAAACGAGGCTATCAAATTCTACCAACAATCAATTGAGGCTTTATATCACGCGCTTGACAATACGCCCGGTCAGGTAGCCGCCTACCGGGTTGGTAAATATCTTTATAGTGGTGATCCACGTTTCTATTTACCCTCCAAAGCGTCTATTCAACGCCTGAAAAGGCCTGACATACATGCCTTTATGAAAGACACCCTTGCCGGCAGTTCAATTGAGATCAGCATAGTCGGCGATATAGATATTGAAGCTTCCATCAAGGCCGTAGCCCAGACATTTGGCGCCCTGCCCCAGCGAGAAACCTTGCCTCGCCGTTATGATGAAGCCCGCAAGGTGGCTTTCCCTGCGCCCGGCAGAGAAACGCTTTATCATAAGGGCGGAGAAGATCAGGCAATCCTGCGCATTTATTGGCCCACCGTTGATTTCAGCAATGTTGCCCGCAGTGCACGCCTAGACCTGTTAAGCGCCGTTTTAAATGACCGTATTCGCGAAGCTGTGCGCGAAGGGCTGGGAACGTCATATGCCCCTGGCATCAACAACCTGGAACACGATATATTCCCGGGGTATGGGTATATCTCCCTAAGCGTTGACGCCAAACCAAGCGATATCAAGCGCATTACCAGCCTTGTTACAAAGGAAGTAGGCCGCCTCATCAAAGAAGGCATAACCGAAGACGAACTGGAACGCGCTCGCCGACCTATGTTAGAGAGCATAGAAAATGCGGCACAAAACAACCTTCACTGGATTGATCGTATCAGCACCGCGCAGAGCAACCCTGACAGCTTGACCTACCTTGCTGTGGCTGTGAATGTATGGAAAAATGCAGTTCCAGATGAGCTGCGGAAGCTGGCTGAACACTATCTACTGGCCGAAAATGCACTGGAAATACATATCCTGCCAACACCAACAGAAACAGTGGGAACAAGTAAACCCGTGCTGCCCTAATTTTGTCAGCTTTTTCTGGCAAACGGTGCACAATCAGCTATACCGGCTAAAATATCCTGCGACAATTTGCGGCAGCAGAATGGTTGGCACAAAGGTGGCAGAACTGCTCAAATATGGTAACACCGCTACAGGAAGTGCTTTGAATGAATTTGGAGAGTAGAATGTCTACACCCGAAAAAACCGATGACTTCCCACTACGCGAAGCCCGGAAAATTGTGAAAGATTTGCACGAGCGCAACCCGGTTATCTACTGGGTGGATTTTCTGGCATCCAATACAATCGGCTGGGCCGCAGTGGTTATAGCTGCCGAAAATCCTTTCTTTTCGGTGATACAAATTGCTGCTGTACTGGTTGCTACTGTCGCATTGTTTCGGGCTGTGCTGTTCATCCACGAGCTTTCCCACATGAAGCATGACACCTTCAAGCTATTCCGTTTTGTATGGAATTTAACCTGCGGCATCCCTTTACAGGTGCCTTCTTTTACATATGCGGGCGTTCATATTGACCACCATAAACCACAAATATACGGCACCAAGGAAGACGGCGAATATCTACCCATTGGCATCGAAGCACCCTGGAAATTATCGCTATTTATTATAGCTTCTATATTTCCTCCGTTCGCGCTGGCTTTTCGCTTCATTGTGCTCACGCCGCTTTCTTACCTGCACCCCAAACTGCGGGAGCTTCTATGGCGACATGCATCGTCGCTGACGGTTGATTTGATGTATGAGCGCCCGGAGAGCACTAAAAACAACGACCGTACCTGGAGACTGCAGGAATTTGGTGCATTTGCCTTTGGCACCAGCGCCCTTGCAGCATGGTATTTTGGATACTTGCCCACAGCGTATCTGGGTGTTTGGTATGTTACCACAGGCTTGGTTCTACTGCTGAATACAGTGCGTACATTTGCCGCTCATGCCTATAAAAATCCCGGCGACAAACGTATGACGCGGTCTGAAGAGTTTTTCGATTCTATTGATATTCCGGGCAACCCTTTGATTACCCCCATGTGGGCACCGGTTGGCCTGCGCTTTCATGCAACACACCATCTGTTCCCGGCCATGCCTTATCATAATCTTGGCAAAGCGCGACGTAAGCTAATTGCGGAACTGGAAAACAACGAGCCATACCTGCGTTCAACCCGCAAAAACCTGTTTGTTGCCCTTGCACGATTGGTACGGGAAGCCAAAGCAGCTCAACGCGCTGAGAAAAGCTGAAGCAGCACGCTAAACAGCTTAATAGAATGTAAGGTTAGACTGCCTCAGGCGCGGCCTCTTCCTGCCTTTCCAGCTCCACAAGCTTGGCTTTTGCTCGAGTTGCTTCCTGCTGACGCTGCCATAAATCGAAATACGATCCACCGAGAGCCAGAAGGTCATCATGGGTGCCACGTTCAATAATTTTACCCGCATCCAGCACCAAAATTTCATCGGCGTTGATAACGGTAGACAGCCGGTGTGCGATAACAATTGTTGTGCGGCCTTTCGACACCTGATCAAGCGCAGCCTGAATTTCACGCTCGGTATGGCTATCAAGTGCAGATGTGGCTTCGTCCAACAGTAATATTGACGGGTTTTTCAAAATCGTGCGTGCAATCGCTACCCGCTGTTTTTCGCCGCCAGACAGTTTCAATCCGCGCTCGCCAACTTCGCTATCATAGCCTTCAGGCAGGGTTTCAACAAAATCGTGAATTTGGGCCAACCGCGCCGCATCTTCAACTTCCACATCTGTAGCGGACGGTCTGCCATAACGGATATTATAGCGAATATTATCATTAAACAGCACCGTATCCTGCGGTACAACGCCGATGTGATTACGTACACTTTTCTGCGTGAGCATGCGCACATCTTGCCCGTCCACAAGAACTGCGCCCGAAGCAATATCGTAAAACCGGAACAATATACGGGAAATGGTAGATTTCCCTGCCCCGCTGGCTCCTACAATTGCTGTTGTGGTGCCCGCAGGCACCTTGAAGGAGATACCTTTTAATATCGGCCTGTTTTCCATATAATGAAAATGCACATCCTTGAATTCTACCGCACCGCCTGCAGCTTTCAGCGGCAAGGCATCCGGGGCATCTTCGACTTCCGACTTTGTTTTAATTACGTCGAACATCTTCTCCATATCGGTGAGGGATTGTTTGATTTCGCGGTAAACAAACCCCAAAAAGTTAAGCGGCATGTAAATCTGGATCAACAGTGAGTTCACCAATACAAATTCACCAATGGTAAAGCGCCCATCAAGCACGCCCTGCGCCGCCATCCACAGCACTACAACAAGCCCGAACGAGATAATGGTTGCCTGCCCTATGTTCAGCAATGTGAGGGATAACTGGCTACGCACCGCAGCGCTTTCATAGCTTGCAAGCGCGGTGTCGTAGCGCTTGGCTTCATGTTCTTCGTTGGTGAAGTATTTAACCGTTTCAAAATTCAGCAAACTATCAACTGCTTTGATATTCGCTCGGGTGTCCTGCTCGTTCATTTCACGCCGGTATTTAAGCCGCCAATCAGTGATTGAAACCGTGAAATATATATATGACACGAGGCAAACAAAGGTAACCGCCGCATAGGCGAACCCAAATTTCAGCCAAAAAATACTGGAAATCAGCACAATTTCCAACAGCGTGGGTAAAATATTAAACAGCATGAAGCGCAGCAGAAAATCAATGCCGCGAGTACCGCGTTCAATTACCCGGCTCAAACCACCGGTTTTACGGTCCATATGGAACCTGAGCGAAAGATTGTGCAGATGGCGAAAGGTACTGAGCGCGATAGACCGCAACGCATGCTGTCCCACTTTCACAAAAACGGCATCACGTAGTTCGCCCACCAAAAGGGCAATAACACGCGCCGTACCATACCCGATTATCACGCCAACAGGCACGGCCACAGCAACCGCGGCGCCGTCAATGATTTTCCCGCCAGCCAAGCTATCCACTATATCCTTGAATAAAAACGGGATATAAACACCGATTAATTTAGCGCAGACCAAAAACACTAACGACAATATCACACGCAACCGCAGGTCAATCCTGCCCTTGATCCACAGGTAAGGAGCCAGTGTTTTTACTGTGTTCCAATGATTAACATCGCGCATGTCATCGCTGTCGTCACCGTGCGTGGTTGGCCGCATAAAGAGAATCCTAAATAATATTGGGCGGACAGAGTGCCGTTACCACCAGGATTTGTATAGCACCAAAAACCAACCGGCATGGTTCACATGCGCGCTACAAATATGAATAGCTGAAGTTCGGGCTATTTCACCCTAGGGCACTATTTGGCGATGATGGTGAAATATTCAAGCCACGCTATTGGAACATATTGCATAGCATACCCTACTGCATAGCAACGAGGCAGCGGTGTTATAACAGAAGGCAAAAGGATGCTATCCCAGATATCCGCCTAAATACCCGATCCCGATCAGGCTGAAAATCATCAGCAAAATCGTCTGTGCTACCATCGCCAGCAAAGGACGTGGACCAACGGAAAAAACTTCACCTAAATTTGTTTTAATACCCAGTGCCGCTACTGCCGTAACAAGACACCAGCGCGAGGCTTCCGTTAAGCCCTCCACGGCAAGTGAGGGTACATAGCCAAAGCTGTTAATCAAAACAAGCACGACAAATCCGATTAAAAACATTGGCAATAAAGGCGTTTTGGCATCAGCATCTACCGCGCAGCGGTCTTTCTTAAACATAAGCCCAATGAACAGTACCGCTGGCACCAACATGGCAACACGCATCAATTTAACGATAGCTGCTGTTTCACCCGCCATATCAGATACAGCGTAGCCGGCACCAATAACCTGTGCCACATCGTGAATGGTCGCCCCGAAGAAAATACCTGCATAGCGTTCGCTCAAACCAATATAATGCGCCAGAGGCGGATAAAAAATCATGGCAAGCGTACTAAGGGCAGTTACACCCGCAACCACCAAAACCACATTCCGTTCACGGCTGTCACCGCGTGGCAATACAGCTGATATAGCCAGCGCCGCAGAGGCACCGCATATAGCGACAGCACCAGCAGAAAGAACAGCGAGGGAAGTAGGCAGCTTTAAAGCCCGGCCCAAGGCCCAGCCTACAGAAATTGTAACCACTACGCCCAGCGTAACAAGCAAAACCACTGGTGCGCCAAGCGCTGTCAAATCACCCAGTGTTAACTGCACACCCAGAAGGGCAACCCCAAGTCGTAGAATGGTTTTTGATGCCAAAGCAATGCCAGGAGCGCATTTGTCGTCTTTTGCCAAAAAGTTGAAAGCCATGCCAAACAGCAGGGCAAACAACATGGTTGGGCCACCGTAACTGGCTGCAACAAATTTGGATGCCATAGCAAGCACAAGCGCCAGCAACATGCCCGGCATGATCAACCGGCACCATTCCAGCAGCGCAGCTTGCGGGCTGTTGGTGATGCTTGCTTTATGTTGGCTCATTTAAGGCTGTTCACAGTCAAAACCACGAATAGAAGACGACCATTAAAAAAGGGCAGAACCCGACATGTGATCATCACCAGCAACTTTAATAGCAGGCTTGCGGCGATCACGGTTCAAAACCATCCTATCGTTCAACCTTTTTATGGCGTTACTACCGGTTTTGACAAACAAAAACGGGAAAAAACCATGTAGCAGGCAAGCAAGGCCGCAAAAAAGCATTTCAAAGCCAAAGGAAAACGCCTGCCCCATATGCCCAATATATGTCTCGCCTACAGTTTCAGGATGCTGGGTGAAGAGTTTATTGAGCATTTAAAGTGTCTCCGGTTTATGTTTGCGTGAGGACACCAATGTAACAAAATAGCCATGAAAAATGTTGGTTTATTTTAACGGTATTATTGATTTAAGTAGAGGCAATAAACTATCTACCTCTCATTAATTGGCAATAATTTTCATGTTAACATCGAATTTATAAAATATGATTTCATATCAACCTTGAGTTTTCCTTGCTCACCGCCGCCATTTATCCCTACAAAAAGGTCCTTCAAAACAAAAAAATTGAAAATAACACCGCCTGAAGGCATAGACTGAGAAACCAATTCGTTATCAATATTGAATATTGGGCAAATGCCCCCGGCAATGAGCAGGCGTTATTTTGTTATCCAGCGATGTAAAAAAAACAATCCTTCGCCACGCTACTGCCAGCGTCATTTTTTGGGTCTTGTTGGTCTTCATTTTCGCCTCCGCAAATTATCTGCAAGCTCTGCGTGCGGAGCGTTCTCCTGATTATTGGAATTTAATCAGAACCTATTTTGTACTTTACGGATCAACCGCATTAGCTGCGCCGATCATTTTCGCAGCGGGCAAACGACAAGCTACCCTTAAACATTCAGCATTACAGCAATCAGTAGCTATCACCAGTTGGATGATTTTAATCTATTTCATTCACGTCCTGTATAGCATTGGTGTAATTTCGCCCCATTTGGGCATCACAGCTTCAGCATTTTTTGCCCAGACATCCATTTTTGCCTGGATTTGGGATTTTGTCATGCTCGTAGCCATATTGAGCTGTGGCTATGCTTATGGATATTCTGAACGAATCCACGACGGCAAAATTGCAGAGGCAGAATTAAACAGCCAACTGGCAACCATCGAAGCCGAACTTGCTAGCGAGCAGAGCAATCATTTGCGCCAACGGCTGGGCTCACATTTTGTTTTGAATGCGCTGAGCAATATCATCGCACTGGTACGCAAAGACCAACGCGACAAAGCAATGGATGGGCTTTATTTGCTAAGTGATATCCTTAAGTCTATAGCTCATCAGGACGATGACAGCCTGTGTACCCTTGATCAGGAACTGGCGTTTCTTGAAAAGTATCTTAACTTTCAAACCATCCGGTACCCGTCACTGAACGTAAGCTGGGAAATTGATGCAGATACTCGCCAGCTAATGCTGCCGGGCCATATCCTGCAGCCTCTCGTTGAAAATGCTTTCAAACACGGAATGAATGGCGGCGGCACCCTTACTTTATCAATCAGCGCAAACATCAAGGGCGAAAATACTCACATCCAAGTCAGTAATAGCTTTAGCGGTGAACATAACCAAACCCAGCGCGGCGAGGGACAAAAATTAACCAAACTCAGGTTGCAAAAACACTATGGTACAAACGCCGTGTTTAGCTGGGAAATTGTAGACAACCACTATGTGGCTCACATTGTGGTACCGAAAAGCAATGTAACATGATGATACATGCCCTCGTAGTTGACGATGAAATCAACATTGCGGAAGACCTTGCTTTTCAGCTTAATGAAAGACCCAACTGGCAAGCGGAATTTTGTAGTGATCCAACAATTGTAGGTGATTTAATATCTCGCCGTACCTTTGATGTATGTTTTCTGGACATTGAAATGCCGGGGAAAAACGGCATTTCACTTGCGCAAAATATTAAGGCAGCACACCCCGATACAATTTTAATATTTGCTACCGCCTTTGCACAGCATGCGGCAACAGCATACAGACTGCCCGCAACCGATTATCTGGTGAAACCAATCAACCACGACATTTTAAATGAAGCTTGCGAACGCGTTGAAATAAAAAAAGCCTCTGCCGCGCCCCAAACTCCTTTAGCCAATATTGACCCGGCGACTGAATTAATTGCGATAAAGTCAGTCGGACGTACTGATTATATCAAAATTTCCAATATTATCATGGGGCAAGCCGCTGGTAATTATGTGCGATTACACTGTGCCGGAAAAGAGTATTTGCATCGCTGCTCTTTCTCTGAATTGGCAGAACAGTTGGCTCCACATGGATTTTTGCGTTGTCACCGCTCATTTTTTGTCAACAGCAACAACGTTATCTCCTTTGTTCGCAATATGCACGACAGCGATGAACTGATACTCGACGATAACTACCGTGCCCCGGTTAGCCATTCGCACCGAAAATCAATCAATGCAGTTTTATCTGGTCGTTAATGCCCAGGAGGATTTTTGCCTCCTCAAAGTTACCGGGGCGGGGGCGTAAAATCATTGCTATCAATCACAACCGAACGCCTGAGATATCGAACCAGCTTTTGACTTAATGCTGTCTCTATACGCCCGCCCAAATGCTCGGCAAGGGCCTTTTCCATCATATAGAAATAGGCTTCCACATGAATATCGTCTCTTGGGCTATGCCCAGCCCTTGGCTCAACCATTAGCATAACAGGTTTACCCGCCTCGCTCTGGCGTAGCGCATAATCCCGTACATTCAGGATGCTAACTTTTGGATCCTTACCGCCTGCCCAAATATATAGAGGCTTCTTCACCTGCCCTGCGTGCCTATCTGGTGAATTGGCCGAAAGACGGGCTACATCGACAGGGTCATCAACATCAACCGCAAGGTTTTTGAACATTTCATAACGCAAAAGCCCTGCTTGGTTTGTTTGAGTTATCTTGAAAGTTCTGATCGCTTTCACCAAATCAACCGGCGGCGCGCCTGCAATACCAACCTTAAAAAGGTCGGGCGTGAAAGCTAGTGCCCCCAGCGTTGAAAACCCACCAAATGAATGACCAAACATTGCAAGCTTGTTGCGATCCCCAATCCCGCGGGAGAGAATATACTCCATACCATCAAGGATATCCTGCTGCACACGGCCATCGCCGAAATCCTTATTTGCGCTCTTTACATAGGCACGGCCAAAGCCTGTTGAAGCGCGAAAATTCGGCTCGAACACAGCATAGCCGCGGTTCGCAAGAAGTTGTGTCCTAGAGCTATAATCGCCACGCACCCTACTCCAGGGCCCGCCATGGGGGCTTACAACAAGCGGTACAGTTGATAGATCACGTCCAACGGGCAAAGTAACGTAACCCTGCTGCATCATGCCATCACTCACCTGGTAATGCACCGGAACGCGGATCGCAGCCTGCTCAGACTGAATGATCGGCTGCTTCTCAATCAAGGCGTCTACCACATGTTTTAAGGGCCGTGTAACCTCACCGGTTTCTGCATCATAAAGATAATAATAGGACCGTGCTTCGCTGGGGGCGGCATCAACCACAAGCCAACGCTTTAACGTAGCGTCAGGCCTATAGACCAAATGAG
>Ga0316204_10003769_pt1 | contig 29229 bp, 32 predicted proteins | sample 6monrhotite_MG_2_FD_205661 | JGI IMG/M metagenome (GOLD analysis project Ga0316204, IMG submission 205661) | Microbial mat bacterial communities from mineral coupon in-situ incubated in ocean water Damariscotta River, Maine, United States -... | ecosystem: Environmental > Aquatic > Marine >...
TCGCAGCCCGCCAGGAGGACGGATAGCGCGGCCACCATTGGGGTTAGCATTCGATATTTCATTGTCTGTACCTCCAAGGGCATTGCGCAGCGCCGCCTCATACACGGCGGTTACAGAGGCGATTTCCACCTCACAGGACTGACGGCCATTATTGACGGCATCGATGGCTGTTTGATTCTCGCCCTTACGGATCAGCTCGCTCTCATCAAACGCTTCGGCCTGACCGGCAGCTGCGGTCCGCGCCGTTTGAAGATCATCGCGCAGCGACAAATAGGACGGGATCAGCCACGGCACGCCGAGAAACAATAGCCACAGGATGCCGGCGAACGCGCCGACGATTGCCGAAGCGATAAGACGGGTCACGTCACAAAGGCCCAGACGACGCCAACAAGCGCGATAATGGCGCCCACAACGACAACACCGAAAGACAGGATCGCCCCCTCTATGTCGGCGCCCGAGGCGCTGCGATATCCCAGCCCGGCGATCACCAGGCCAACGACCAGCAAAATCAAAGCGATCATGACGACAACCCTGCCCGAACTGCCGCATCTTTTGCCTCTAATAGCTTGCGGAGGGCAATTGTCCGTTCCGGATTGCGCGGCGTCGAATCGATCAGCATCCGCGCCAGGCTGCAAAACGGCTGAGAACGGGCGCGGAGCCCAGCTGGAAGATGGCTATAGTGGAAGTAGCGAAGAATATGATCCGTCTCGATTTCCGACGGCGAAAACTCTTCAGGCGCAGGATGGATTTCACCTGTCATTGCACTCTCCTTGTTTTGACGAGTTGATAAATTCGGTCAGCAAGACACCCATTGGCCATCGCGCAGCCAGCCATGCCAGATGGTTTTCGTGCCGCCGGCCGTTAGCTGGGCGATGCGGTGTACCGATGGCGTCAGTGTCGGGCTCTGCAGATCCCCGTTAAACTCCCAGCTCGGCCGAGCAGATCCACATGGCCGTAGTCGAAGCAAACCCTCAACCCCGTCACTTGGACAATTGTAGAGCAGTTCGCGCGTGCCGTCCGACAAGGTCTCGATTGTAAAGGCACCCGGCGGATGACAATCGCCATCATCCCATTCGTCTGGCGGGACATAGATCGCCGGCGCGTTAGCTGTGCTGTGGATCACGGCACAATCCCCTGCATCGTGCCGCCACTCGGGCCGTGGTGCTGCGACAGGACTTCGCCGCGCAGACGTGGGTCAAAGCTGATATGAACGATATTCCGACCCTTCTCATAAATGAGCTGGTCAAAGGCGATGTCTGACAGGCTGATTTCCTTGGCGACTTCGAAGGCCGTCAAGCCCCTCACGGTAATATCGGCCGCAAAACCCTTGGCGTGGGCCGAATTTGAAACGCCGCCCACAGCCGCATTGACCGCACGGTTACGATAGCCAGATGTGATCCTGATACTGCGGCCATCGAGGACACGCCGGACCTGCTCCAGACCGAGCGCCGTCACTTTGATATTGGTGAGATCGTCGCGCGACGGATCATTCAGAAGACCCAGCCGCTTGGCGGTATCAGACCGGGTGAATTCAGATAGCGAAAAATTGCGGGACAGCCTCATGCCACCCTTCGATCCGGGTGCCAAACACCCCACAGCCTACAAATTTCAAAGCTGGTGAATATGAGGAATAGTGCGGCGGTATGAACGGCCATTGCTGTGCGATGATCGGCTATCTGGTAAAGGCTGGTCACTTCAAGCCCGTACCCGATCAGCGCCGCGCTGGCGCGCGCTGCAACAAGGCCCAACAATAACATCCCGATCAGCGGCTTGCCGCTCAATCGTACGGCAGCACAGATGATGAAGCCGACCGCCGTGAACGGAGACATGCGTCCCGGTGAAGGTGATAGCTCGGCATACCAAGCGTGCTGAAAGAACTCATCGATCCCGAAATAGAGCCGCGAATAATCCTGTAGCAGGGTCGCCGCCGCGAGGCCCAACCCTGCGACCGCCCACCACTTCATGTCGGTTTCGAGACGTCGAAGGCCGGCAATCGCCAACAATCCAAAACACAGCGCAGTATTGAACTGCATAGGCGCTGCATCTGGAATTATCCGAATGCCAGTTTCGAAACCACCCTTCCACGAAAGCATGACAAAGACGGCCACGGCTAAAATCGCCCAGAGCATTGGGCGCTCGGACAATTTGCACGCCAGTTTAAGCATCCGGGTCATCGCCATCCCCTTCATCGCGCTGAACATCCAGCCCCATTCGCGCCATCATGTCTGGCGCAATCGCCGTTGCCCATTTCTGGACGTACCGGGCCAGCAACATGCCGAGATACCCTGACGCGAAACCGACCGCCGTCAGGCTGGAATCCCCTTTTGCGAAGGCGGGCAGAACGGCATCGTGCAGGGCTGGTCCCGCCAGAGCCGCAATGAGAACGCCTGTGACGATGATCGTGATTATCTCTAATGGCCGACTGGCCTTGATGTGCAGCGCGTAGAGGCCGGACCCTGCGAGGCCAAGAGCGGCCATCCAGAGCCATTCAAGTATGGTGAATCGGGCCATAAAATCTCCATTTCAGGCATAAAAAATCCCGCTCGAAGGCGGGCGATTGAGGACAACGGCGTTTGAGATCAACCTTGCCCGAACACACATGCAAACCATTCTGGCCCACCGGGGCAGAACCGGAAAGAGCCATCCGGGTTTTCGACCACCGTGACCACATTCGGATCACACATTTCAGGAAAGGGCGCATCCGGGCAAGTGTCCCAATGGCCGTCGGCCGCATCGCAATCGCGCGACCACGGCATCAGATGGCAGATATTCGGCACAGGTGCCGGGTCCGGCAAAGGCTCGGACGGCGGCGACCAGTGCGGCGACACTTGCGCTAGCGCCACCGTGATGATTTTTAACATTATGAAACCCACCCTCTAGCGGACACAAAAAAGCCCGCTCAAAAGCGGGCGACGAAAATTGATCACAGCAACCGGCTCAATCCGCACCTGTTGCCGACGCCAAGGTTTCGATGCGCGCTTCGGCTTTAATGAGCCGCCGCGCGATGTCTTGGATTGTTAATTTCATGCTGTGACCCTCACAAGGTATTCAAAGCTCTCGTCCGTGGACGTTGTTGGTGGGATATAAAAACTGGTCGCAGAATTGTAACTAATTAGTTCCGCGCGCTGCACCTGATTGGTGCCGGTATTAGCAACCGCGATCCAGAGACCGGCGCCATAAGCGACCGCTTTCCAAGTGTTAGCTTCTGCTGCTAATCCTGCTGACCAAGAGGCACCATCATTAGTCGAGCGCATGACACGATTGGTGCCGGTATTAGCAACCGCGATCCAGAGACCGGCGCCATAAGCCACCGAATACCAAGAGGTAGCTTCTGCGGCGGCGACGGCTGACCATGACGCACCGTCGTCGGTCGAACGCATAACCCGGTTGGTGCCGTCATTAGAAACAGCGATCCAAACGCCGTTGCCATAAGCCACCGAATACCAAGAGTTAGCTTCTGTTGCGGCGACGGCTGACCATGTCGCGCCGTCGTCGGTCGAACGCATAACCCGGTTGGTGCCGGTAATAGAAGTCGCGATCCAGACGCCGTTGCCATAAGCCACCGAATACCAAGAGTTAGCTTCTGTTGCGGCGACGGCTGACCATGACGCACCGTCGTCGGTCGAACGCATAACCCGGTTGGTGCCGTTTTGTGCGACCGCGATCCAGACACCGTTGCCATAAGCCACAGAGTTCCAAGCTAAATTTTCTGATGTAGCGACGGCTGACCATGTCGCGCCGTCGTCGGTCGAACGCATCGAGCGATTGGTGCCGCTTGAAGATGTCGCGATCCAGACACCGTTGCCATAAGCCACAGAGTTCCAAGAGTTAGCTTCTGCGGCAGCGACGGCTGACCATGACGCACCGTCGTCGGTCGAACGCATAACCCGGTTGGTGCCGTCATTAGAAACAGCGATCCAGACACCATTGCCATAAGCCACAGAGGCCCAAGTGTTAGCTTCTGCTGCGGCGACGGCTGACGGGGCCGCCAATAAATCATCTGGCAATACGCCTACTTGGGCAAAAAGATCGGCATATGTGGATTGGGATAGAATAGCGCCGCCCCGCAAATAATTGTCCGGTAGAGACCCGGCCCATGCGGCAGGTCGCAGTATCAAGTCGCCGACAATTGTTCCGCCGCCGCCGCCCGCTGCTGAAGTTTTTCTAATCAGGCCCATTATGCCGCCTCCTCAAAACCATTGACGACAAACGACACCGTCGCCGCCGACACCCAAACGGCCAGCGTTTCGTCAGCCTTCAAAATCAAGCCAGTGATTTGCAGCGTGTCGGCGTCATCGTAAATGATCCAATCCTCTGCCGTCAGATTGCCGATCGTGGCGTCATTCATAATCGCGACCCGCACCGTCTCGTCTCCGCCCCCTTGGCGGCAGATAAACACGCCGCAATGAGTCAAAGTTGAAGCCGGGCAGGCATAAAGCACCGTGTCCGTCGTCGCGGACGGTTTCAATGCGGCAAGTCGACCTTCGGTTGCCATTGTTTATCCTTTCATTCGAAATGTGTTGCGTACTGTTTTGACGGCGGCATCGGCCGATTGTCGCAAGCGGAGCGCCGTGATGATCTTTTCATCGGTCGCGGTTCCGGCCTCCGCATCGGCTTGTGAGATCACACCGGGCACCGCATCACCGGGGTCAGCGATCACCATCCAAGACGTTTCCCACCCGACGGTCACATCTGGTTCGACGGCAAGGTTTGAATCCACTAGGCTGGCATAACTCGCACCTGAATGGCTGACAGCTTCGCCTGTGTCATATGACGTGGCCACATCCCAAGCGCCAGAGGGCACAAAGCCATCGCCGGGCGGGCCAATCAAGGCAGCGGTAGCAATAAGCGTGACCCAACTTCCTGTGCCGAGACGCCATTCTATGTTTGCACCTTCGACGCGAAGCTCGACTTCCTCGCCATCCACGCCGTCGTCAGCGAGAGTGTCTAGCGCCACAAGATTGATCCACGACACATCACCCACAACCCGCCACTGAATATGCGTTCCAGTTGTTTGCAATTCGATGGCAGGACCATCGGGACCGATCAGTGCTGAAAGCGCAATAAGCGTGGCCCAGCTTCCTGTGCCGAGACGCCACTCAATGTTTGCACCTTCGACGCGAAGCTCGACTTCCTCGCCATCGTCAGCCAATGAGTCCAGAGAGACGATATTCGCCCAAGCCCCCTCACCGCGCCTCCATTGGATGTGCGTCGCCGTCGCCTGAATAGAAATTTCCTCGGCGTCAGCACCGGGATCGCCGCGCGGAATGGTAAAATCAAAAACAGCGTCGTTTTCGTCGCCAGAATTGGCGACCTCGGCGTCAGTGTCCGCATCGCCGGTGGTTGTTGTTCCGACCGCGATTGTAGCCGCGTCGCCCTGATCGCCTTGATCGCCTTGGAACTCGCCAAGGTCCACCCAAGAGGCTTCTGTACCCCAACCATAAATTCTATTCGGCAACGCACCCACGCCTGCAACCGTGTAATAGTCTCCGACCGCATTACCGGCGCCCGGGAGGCTTCCGACATCGGCAACATGCCCTTTCGGAGTAATACCACCAAGGTCGGCGATCAGTTTGGCTGGACTTGGAACCGAATACTCATTGCCCGCGCTATCGGTGAGCGGATACAGCCCGTCGCTATCCGGCCCACCGACCGCGGTGCCGGCATACCAATCAATCGCCTGCTCCAGAAAGGTGTTTAGACCGGCAATCGCCTCGGCGCTTTGCCGCGCCGCAGTCGCCACACTCGCCCCGCCCAAAACCCATTGATCGTAAAGCGCAAGTGAGGCGGCTGCGAACTGCGCCTCATTCGTCACGTCGGTATGAAAATCATTCAGAGCTGCCGCAAAGGCATCCGCAAATTCGGTGTTGGTCAGGGCCATTGCAGCTTACTCCTTCAGTGTTTGGGTGACAGCCTCGGCACCAGCAATCCGGGCGCGCGTCAGATCAATTTCGTGATTGATCGCATCCCGGCGTTCATCAATCCGGGCGCGCTCGGCCAACAGAGCCAGTTCTTTAATCTTCCAGTTTTGCACCGGATTGGATTCCGCTTTGGCCGTGGCGGCTTTGGTTTTGGTTTTAGGCGCGCTCATGCTTCGACCTTCAGGCCGCACACAGCGCGAGCGGAGTCCGTGACGGACAGAATGTTGCCCAGCACAATGTGCGCGCGGGCCTGCTTCTTGTCGGTCGTGTTGAGCCCTTGGCGAGCAGCCTCGATGGCTTTCAAATTCAGCGTGTCGCCGGTCAGCGCATCACGCGCTGCAATCATCGGATCGACTGTTTTCTTCTTGCTTGGCATTGGGGTTCCTTTCGGCATTCGTTAGCGAGTTCGGACGGCGTTCAGCGCCTCGATTTCAGGAAGAATCGTCAGACCGGCCTCGTCATCGACGCGGCGCAGGTAGAGCCGGATAATCACATCATCCGGTAGATCAGCGTCATCAAACGGGTTGACGAATTGCCCGCCAGCGAAAACCGGTCTGGGCTCAACTGTGTCGACGGTTTCAATCGAAATGTAGTCGGTGACGGCTGCGAATTTCGACTCATACAGCGTGACCTCACTGCCGCCCCCGTCGCGCTGCGCGGTGATCTTCCACTGGCCGAGCGTGTCGATGTAGGGCGACGTGGTATTGACCGCCGTAAAACGCGCCTGCACGAAAATCACGCCATCAGGCTCAAGGTCCGATACGGTGACTTCAGCCCATTCCGCATAGCTTGTGGTGTAGGATGGCGCCGGATCGGTTTCTGTGAAGTCACTGGCTGCTTGGTAGACATACCGGGCTGCAATCGCGCCGCCGAAGAAGGCATCACCATCGCCGTCCATCCAGATTGTCGCATTGGCCTTCGTTTCATCACCCGGATCAACGCTCGCCGCCCCGAACCAAAACAGCAAATCGTCAACCCCAAACTCCGCACCAAGCGAAAGCGCCTGTGTGAGGCCCGATATACTGATCAGGTTTTCACCTGGCACGAGCGCGATGGTGTCACCGAATATCGCCGCGCCGCTTGTGCCGTCGATTGCGAAGGGAACCCACTCGTCGCCACCGTCAGTCAGCGATTGCATTTCAAAGGCCGCGGCACTCAAAATGAACGCCTGCGCGATACCGTCAATCTCAATACCGGTGATCACGCCATCCACGTTTATCTCAAGCGCAGCGCGGGCTTCCTGAGTACCCATCGCTGTAAGCAGCAGCGATATGCTTGTAGTGTGGCCTCCCGTGGTCACAGACAAGCCGTCAAAAACGCTCGCCATTGTTCCGCGAGTGCCGGACTCAACCGTGTCCTCGTTTATGATCCATGCTGTCCCGCCGCCGTTAGCCGCGCCTAACAGAGAGAAGTTGCTGCCATAAGCGTCTGACGCGGTAGACAGGACATCTATGTCGTTAATGAAAACAGCGTTCTGGTCATCGACTTCCGTTGTCAATGCCAAAATCGACGAGGCATTGGCGGAGTCACCGGAAACGCGGAGGGCTACCTCGTCGATAATCGCAGCAGCGTTGTCATCGACTTCCCCAGCAAGAACCAGCCGCGCCGAAGCCTCAACCGCATCAGCAGTGATCCGGGCTGCTTCCTCGTTGACGATTGCGACACCGACAGGCTCGCCGTCGAGATAACCAAGATCCTCAAGATAACGCTGGACAGCCGACCATCCGGCACCCTGCCGGAACACAGCGTCTGAGAGGCTTTCGAAGTCGTCGAATATTTCGGCCGCCGACCGCCCGCCGACATTGCGGGTGTCGCCTGACATGAAAATCTCGTCGGCCTGGACATCGCTAATTGTAACCCAATCGGACGGATCGCCCCGTACTGTTCGAAAGCGCGCGCGGAAGTCATACCGACCGAGTGGTTCAATCCCGCGAATCTCCTTGCGCGGATTGGACGCTGCTGTCGAACCCGCATCGGCCCAGACACCGGTACCGGTTGGCGCGATCTCGATGTCGAGCGTGGCCATTAACGGATCGGTGTTGGCATCGGCCGTCACGAGAAATCCGGGCATACCCACATCATTGGCATCGACGAAAGCATATTTGGCAACTGCCAGATTATCGGGGTCAGGAATGAACGCCGCCGGCGACAGCGCCGCTTTGACCAGGGGCGTGGACATTTTGCCGTCTTCGCCGACCGCAATCAGCTGGACATCGATGGAGCGGGTTGGATCGGCCAGCGGGATAACCACCTGGCGCGCCGCCCCCTCAATCGGGGGTAAAGGCGTGTAAGCGACGTCCGCACCGATCGGTGGCGATTCTCGCCAGGACACCAATGTGCGGATGGCCGGATTTTCCGCCGTCGACGGATAGCGGAAATCGAGCGCCAGACCCGTTGAACTGGCCGCCGCGTCAACAAAGATGGGCGTGGGGGGATTGGGTCGATATCCACGGATGACCGTGGAGCTAAACGAAGGCGGCGAACCGGCATCGGCCAGGCGGCTTTCGGCATAAGGTATGCCAACAATTCGCATGCCATCATCGCCGACCGTGTCGCGATGCAGGACCAACAGATCGAGCGTTTCGTTAAACAGCTCTCCGAAAAAGACTTCATCGCCTACCGCCGGCGCATCGGCCGGATCCGTCGGTGTCGGAAGCACGATCCGTTTTGAGCGACCGACGACCGTCGAAACGGTCAGCGAGTCCGCGATTTCATAGACGGCCGCGTCGTCGCCCGGATCCTCATCCGGATCCTGAATGACTGTCTTCCAACGGATTCCATAACTTTCGCCGGATTCCATCTCGACAACTTCATCAAGGGAAATCGCTGTGACATCGCCCGATCCATCAATCTCGACCGCGCGGACACGACCGGCACGCGACCCGGCCAGCGGTACATCATGGCTGAACAGGAAGCGCTCACCGAGCGTGACGCCTGGAATATCGGCGTCGACCTCGATCTCATGAGCCTCACCACCCTGCGCCAGGGCCGAGAGAAGATGAAACACACCCTCGGTAAAGATCTCATCCGGGCGGACCTTCCCGGGCAGCTCCACCGTCTCAATATTGGTGGCATTGGACGCGTTATATCCCGGCGCATAGATGATGCGCTCATCGGGCAAATAGCCCTTTTCCTCGTTATTGAACGGAATTCGAATACCGTGCAAAGGCCCAGGGAAAGACAAGCGCCCGCGATAGGACCTGCAGGAGCGACCGGAGATGGCCTGGCGGATCGGCTTTTCCGCATCGATCGCGATCGACAATTGCGGCCCATCCCAGAACGGCCGGGCCCGGCCGGTCGATGCGACCAGGCGCAACACCTCATCAACCGTCGTGGGATAATCGACGATGTGATCGCATCTCAGATCATTGGTGTCGCAGAAATTCCACCAGGAGGCCAGCTTGTTCCATTTCAGACGCGACCCGCCTTGTGGGCGCGCATTGGCTGTGCCAGTCGCAACCTCGATAAACAGATCGGCCGGATTGCGCGAAACGCCCTTATTGTCACCGGGCCAGCCCGTCCCGTTGAAGCGATCCACGACGGACTCTACGATCCCATTCAAATCGTCCAGCACGCCGTTGAAGTTTTCCGACGCGCGGACAACGCCGGCGGTCAGGGCTATATTGTCTATCAAAACGGGGGGATTGGCTTCGATCGAGCGCAGGATCGACCATTTGGCGGTGTCGCGAATACCGCTGTCGGGATCCGCGTCGGCCGTCACGCGTGTAATCTCGACAACATAGCCATGTTCGGCAACCGGCACGGCCCATCGCGTGTTGGCGCGAAAGGGCTTGTTGTCGGCCCGGGTTATCGACCAATTGCCGTCCTGGGCGCCAGGATGGGCGGGATTCAGGCCGTCATACCAGTTATCGATCGTGATCCCGAAATCATCGAGATTGAGGCGCTCGCCGCCAAGGCCGACGGCCGTGGTATTTGCCCCGTCAACAGTTGGGCGGATGGTATACCAGTCGCCAATTGGATCACCGCCGGAATCGGCCTGTGCATAGCGCACCGAAAAAAGAACGGTCCGCGCACGCTTATCGCCGCTCGTCAGATCTATGTCGACCAGGCCTTGGCCAAAATCGACATCGATAGAGATTTCCGCCGCGTCGGCATGGGTCACCGCGCGGACCGCACCGCCCGATTGGGTTAGCACCGTACCGACATCGTCTTCGTGAAGCGCGCGCGGATACAGGGTCAGCGGGGCGTCGTCAGCAAACCCAAGCGCGTGTTCAATCTCGACGCCATCGAGATTATCCAGCGGCGTGTCGCCGGTTTTCAGATCGGAGATCGCGATCGGGCCAACGCCCCAGCACAAAAGGAAACGCAACCAGATTTCATCGCCGCGCGTTTCAGTCGAATAGATCGCGCCAAGCGGCGGCACCATACGCCGTTTGCCGAGTGCTTTGGGCACGGGCTGACCAAGCATGATGCGGTTACGGGCCGCCTGCAGATACCAGGTCGGCGAGGCGTTCAGGCCATTAACGCCGCTGACACTGCCCTGGGGCGGCGGCGCGATGGCGTTGATGGCATAGCCGCCAATGATGGACGCGCCGGCCGCCAGCAGGGCTGCCGAAGCAGAGCCCGCCGCGAACAATCCGGCAAACGCCAAGCCACCACCGCCGATCCAGACCGTCAACGCCACCAAAGCAATAGTCAGGATCAGGCGTAGCGGATCCGACCCGCCCTCGCCGCCCGTATCCGCCGGACGCACGCCGATTTCGACCAGAGCGCCTTCTGCCGGCAGCGTGCGTGCCCAGTCGCCGCGCGCAATTTCAATCCCGTCGACCCGCACGACTGCGACTTGCGCCAGAACCGGGTCAAGATTGTCCTCAACCAGTTGCGCGACGCTGCGCCCGACCGGCGCATAATCGACGTCCGACACACCGACCAGAGGCCGCCGGCACGTCGAGACCATATAGGCATCGCGCAGGGTTGGCGGCTGGACGGCCGCGCGCACATCAATGGGGGACATAAAAACCCTCAATCCGCTTCGACCAGGCGGGACTGGTTAAGTCTTCAAGCAACACACCGGTTGTGCGTGTCGTATGGATAAAATTCGCATCATCGACGGCCAGGCCGATATGAATCGGATAGCCGCCCAGATGAAACACGATCAGCGCAAAGGGCTCGGCCGCCTCGATGGATCGATATCCCGAGCGGCCCTGAACAACGCAGTCGGTCAGGTGATGGCGAGCCGCCGGCCCGGTTTCAGTGTATGGCAGGGCCGGTGGCAATTCGCGGCCCCGCTCTTCGCGCCAGATCAGCTGGCACAGACCGAAACAATCTGCACCATCAAAGCCGGACCGGGTTTTGATGTGCGGAATGGCGAGATAACGCCGCGTCCAGTCCATATCAGACCAGGCCGGGAAAGGCGCTCAAGGTGAAGGTCTGGTAGGGATAGGGTTCGGTCGACAGATCCGGGACAGACAGCGCTCCGGTTACATCGCGGGCGCCGTAATCCCCGCTGGTAAAATCAAACCCGACATAGCTTTCCTCGACGACGTCCGGATCGGCCAGATCGATCTTTTCCACCGACACTTGCGGCGGTTCAGCGGAGACCGCCTGCGCGGCGCGCAATTGCGTGACGATGCTCTGGTCAACATTCTGGATGGCCAGCATGGCCGAAGCGACCAAATCATCGCTTTGCGATGGCCGGCGGAACACGAAGGGATAAAGCGTAAAATCCTCGCCGCGCGAGTTGAGAACGACCGGCGCCGGCGCATCGGGATCGAAGCCGACCGCCGCCGGTTCAGCATAAACCGCCCGGATGGTCTGGGCCAGGGCGGCATGCGTGATCGTGACCAGCCAGGCATATATCTTACCGGATTCTTCGGCCGCCTCGGCGGCGTGAAGCGCATGGGTTGGCATTTTGGTCAGTCCTCAAAAAACTCGATCGCGGCTGCGACGCGAAAACCGGACGCCACGCGCTCGGCTTCCCAGGGATTATCCGGATCAAAGCGCGCCCGGCCGGCCGCGCCTGTGTCCGGCCGGGGCAGACCGGTGAAAGCCAAAGCACCATGAACCAAAGGGTGAGCAAAAAAGGACTGAAACAGCCCAAATTCTGCATCGCTGAACTTGAACAGACCGACCAGGCGAACGCCGTTCGCGTCGGAAATATTGCGCTGCGCGTTAAAGCCAGCGAGATCGCCGCGCTCGGTACCGCTGACGCGCGCATTGTTAAAACCGTCAAAGTCCATATCGGCATTGATCGCCGGCCAGACTGTTGTCGCCGCGCCGGCATCGGTCGCCGGCGGAGACCAGAACTCAATATCTTCAAACCCGACCTGGACGTCCGCGCCGGCACGCACAATTGAAAAGGCGTTCTGGGCATTAAAGCGCACCTGGCCATCAGCGCCGTCATGCGGACGCGGCAAATCCTCAAAAGCCAGATTGCCCTGTTGAAGATCATCGACCCAGAACGCTTCAAACAGCGCCAGCTCGGCTGCCGTCCAGGTAAAGCGCCCCGACACCAGCCAGGCACCGCGCGCCGCGATCGCGCGAAACCGATCCGGGCCGCGCTCACGCGGCACGCGGCGAACCAGTCGCGGCGGTTTGATGCGATAACCCGCACGGTCCATCGTTTTCCGGATGGACGGAAATTGTGGCGCGGCCATATCACAAACCGCCGCGCCGGGTCACAGACTTGCCCACACCGCGCGATTTGAGAATTTTTCCCAATTGTCCCTGATTGGCCGAGCGCGTGATCTGTTTGTCAAACATGACATCGATACTCACACTGCCATCGCCATTGCGCTGCGCGGTTGCCGATGCCTCCGTCCCCGCCGGCGCATTGTTCAAATTCACACTGATATCGCCCGGCGGCGGAGGTGGGCGCTTGTCTGACCGGCTGGCCGCAAACGCGGCATCCGCCGCGTCACTGGAAAACAGCGGCGGCGTATCGGGACCGCCAAACTGGAAGTTAAACCCTCCATCGGCGCCGGCCGCTGCGGTTTGCGGAAACAATCCGCCCAGAAACCCCGACAGAGCCGAGGCCAGAGGGCCGATAATGGCTTGCTGAACCGCCAGCTCTAGCAGGCCCGCGACCAGGTTTTCGAAAAAGCGTGAGGCCGCCTGCCCCGCATTGTCAAAATCGCGCACCAGATCAACCAGGCCGCGTGACATGTCGCCGAAGGCACCGACGGCGACATTGTCCAGTGCCCCGCGCAAATCGTCTGAATCGCGCATCAGTTTGGCCAGGCCGGAAAAACCCTGGGCGTCGGCGTCCAGCGCCAGCAATTCACGGTGATAATTGGCCAATTCCTGATTGGCCTGAGCTTGCACGATTGTACCGGCCTCAACCAGCTCGTTAAGCTGCCGGCGGCGCTCGGCCAGCGAGCCCTCGACATCGACGACGCGGCCCAGAATATCGGCTTTCAGCGATTCCAGTTCCAGCTGCTCGGCTTGTGCGACGCTGCCTTCGCGCATGGCGTCCGCGCGTTCGCGCTGCGCGGCGGTGACGCGCTTGATCTCCGCGCCCGCCGCTGCCTCGGCTTCGGCAATGGCATTGGCGCGTACCGTGCCGTCCGGCATGGCCCGCAATATCTCCAGCCTTGCGGCCAGCGCATCATTGACCGCCTTGATCTGTTCAGCGACCTGATCTTCAACTGAAATATTGCGCTCGGCAATCTGCGACCAGAGCTGCAAGGCTGCATTGGACGCTTCGGTGGCGCGCTGTTTTTCACGTTCGGCTTCAGACAGCGACGACGTCGCATCGGCCAGGCCCAGAGACACGCGCTGCGCCGCGATGGCGCGATCGATCCAGTCTTGCGTAACGCCGATCGCGTCGCGTTGCTCTTCGGTCAGCGCTGCATAGTCAGCGCGCAAGCGCGCCGCACTGACCGCCAGGCGCTCTGCCGGCGTGCGCGCCGCCTCCATAGCCGCCGCCAGGCGGCCCTGTGCGGCAACCTGTTCGGCCAACCCGACGCCAACACCCCCACCCGGTGCTGGGGCCGAGCGGAAGTCATCAATTTGACCCTGAACGCGTCGAAACACCAGCTCTTCACGCAAGCGGTCGCGCTCGGCCGTCAGTTCATCAAGGCGGGTCTGCAGCGACCGGGATGCGTCGTTTTCGGCGCGCCGTTGAAGCTGGGCGATTTGGATATTAAGCCGCTCCAGACGGCGATCGATTACCGAGCCGCTACGCGAATCGAGATCATCAAACTGGCCGATCAAATCAGCGATGCCGCGCGTGACATCCAGTTTCAGTTCCGACCAGGCGCGCGCCAGCGGCAATAATTCGCCGCGCATGGCGACATTGGCCCGCTCGGTCTGGCGTTCAACCAAGGCGATCTGGCGCTCCAGCTCGGCAAAGCGCTCAATGTCGAGATCGCTGATTTCCTGACTCATCCCGGCCAGCTGCTCGCGAATGTCCGCGACACCTTCTGCGCCCTGCGCCAGCAAAGGCGCCGCATCGCGAAGCCCCATCTTGTCGGCAATGGAAATTCGCAAATCCGGGTCGTCGATCGCCGCCAGCCGGTCAACCACGACGGTCAGAAGATCGCCGGTGTCGATCAGGCCTTCGCGGACATCATCGTCGAGCCCGAGCATGGCCAGACCCTCGCGCGCTTCACCGGTGCCAAAGCCGCGAAACTCACCGATCCGTTTGTAGAATTCTTCGATCGAGCGGTCAGCCGAGGCTAATTCGCCGCCCGCCAGGGCGATGGAATCACGCCATTCCAGCATGGCCAGGGCGGACACACCGGCCGCGTCTGAGATGCGTTGCAGATCGTCGGCAAAAGCGCCGGCTTGGCGCGCATCGCGAACCGCGCTAGCAACGCCAAGCACTGCCGCCACCACAGCGCCTAGCACTGCGGCCACCGTCACACCGACCGGGCCAAGCGCCTGCAGAATGCGACCAAAAGGTCCAAGCTGATTGGTTAGCTCCGTGACACCGCCCTTCAATTCCCCCACGGTGACATCGACCGCTTTGAGATTGTCATTGGCCGGACGCGAGGCGCGCGTCATCTTGTCAAAGACGGCTTCGGAATCCGGGCCAAGCGCCTTGAATTGGCGCCGCCACTTTTCCTGATCGCGCGTGTCATAGCGCATTATGGTGGCGTTAATTGTGCGTGAGCCCATGGGATGAAACCCTATTGGTTATCCGGTTTGCGCAGCCCCAGGATCAGACCCTCTTCGGCATAGGGCAGAAGAGCCAGACAGGCATCGCGATGTGCATTGGGGGGGAGACGGGACAGCAGATCGGCTGTCGCCAAACCACCCACACCGCCAAAATGGTATTTCCAGAGACCGGGCTGGACCGCCAAGTCAATCATGGCCGCACCCTCGATCGTCTGGGGCGCCGACTCCTGTTCAGGACAGCGAAAATCCTTTAGTCCGCGCCCTCCGGGCTTGATGCATCCATCGCCCCGGAGCTTGCAGTCCGCACAGATCCGGCCGCCCTCGCGGAGTCGCCATTCGACGACGGCCCTGACCCGTTTCCCTCCTGCACCACCCCATTGGCCCGGCGCTTGGCCGCCGCCTTCCAGGTTGTCGCCGCATAAGGGTCTTTCAAGAACGCCCCGACATGGACCGCGTCGTCGGCATCGAGCGGAGTCTCGGCATTATTGGCGTGCAGACCTTCAAATTCGACAATCAACGCCAGGGCCAGCGCCTTGTGCGTCAGATCATCGAGCGCGGCCAGCGAGGCGGCCTTCAGACCCAGTTTAAGCAGCGGTCCATAGCCCAGCTCACGCAGTACCGCTTCGGTCCGGGCCTCCCAGACTTCGTCTTCTTCGCGCTCGCCTTTGACCGGAATTGCCATGATCGCCTTGGTACGGGCCGCCATTTCAGCAGCACCCGACCAGGGGTGGGTTTTGACGCGCGGGATCGTTTTGGTTTCAGGATCCGTCAGACCCGGCAGATCGACCCAGAACGGTTCGGTGTCGACCTCGGTATGGAGCGTCGTCATCAGGCGGTCTCCACTCCTGCCGCATAATCGGCAATCGAATTGGTCAGCGTGGCGGTGATCATGGGCGCCGCGTCGGTCTGTTCGCAGCGGAAGCGATAGCGTTCGGAGCGAACGCCTGGGGTCTGGATGCCACGCTCGGCCGGCGTCAGGCGCAGACCGGCAACCGCCATAACCAGCTTGTTGTTGGAGCTGACCGCCGGATCGAAGCGCCATTCAAATTCCCACGGATCCACGCCGCCAGACGTATGGGCGGCGCGGGCGAGATCATAGAATGTGTCGTCGACCACGCGCAGCTCCAGATCGCCGGTGAAACTGCCATCCTCGGTATCAAAACCGGAGGCCAAATTTGTATCGATTTTGGCATAGCGGTTTTCGATCAGTTTGCGCTCATAGGCGCCTGTGCCGCTCAAAACGCGCGCGACCTCGGTGCCGTCATAGCGGATACCGCACACCGCGCCGGGGGCCTGGACCTGGGCCAGTTCAGCGATCGGCGTACCAATATTGACCGACGCTTCCTTGGTGATGTCGACCGCCATGCCTGACAATTTGAGCGCGCGAAAACCGGCCTCTTGTCCAAAGCCAATTTCCATGCGGCCCGCGACAAAGGAATTCATCTGGCGGTGACCGGACGCCTCGGCCCAGACCAGTGTGGCCGCACGCACATCGCCCTTGCCGGACGTGAATGTGTGGGTGTAGGGCCCCGCACCGGCGTCGACATGATCGCCGAAAATATCGCGCAGCCAATATCCGCATGTATTGAAACACAGCGGGACAGACAGGCCGGCCACCTTGGCGCTGATCAGCCCTTCGGCTGGCGCCTGCGCATCGCGCGGATTGTTCAGCCCGTGATTGACCTGCGGGTTGTCGACCAGCGGGTGATCGCGTTCGGGATCAAACGGAATATTGTAAGGCACTGGAACATAGTCGCCGGACGCGGCCGTGCCGTGGTTCAGCTGGCCCAGGCGGTGCATGATGGCCTGACGGCCGGTGTGATTGGACATGGGAGGCTTTCCTTCTCAATCAATTGGTTAAGAACCAGGCAATGGATAAGAACCAGGCAGGTCCGCGCCGGTCAGATCTGGGCGAGCGCGAGATCGCGATCCTTGGCCTTGCGGCAGGGCAGGCCTTTCGCCTTGCTCGGTGCAAGAGGTATGACGCGGCCTTTTGGTCCCAACCCGTCAACATCGTCGGTCAGGACATAGGGTTGGGTTTTTTCGGCCTTGGCAGAATCGCCGCCGCCGCTTTTCGGTGAAGTTTTGGACGTCATGATGGGTCTCCAGTTTGACGGGTCGAGAACATCAGCCCGTAGGCCGGGTGGACAAAAACATCACGGTCAACGCGATGATCTGTAAGTGTTCGGGCTCGGCATCGACGGGCGCGTCGGTTTCCGGCGTCAGATCACCGGATTCCATGTAGCCGAGATATCCCGGCAACCAGGGCGCATCCTCGACCGCTTCGCAGACGGCCTCGCGCAGCGCGTCGACCTGCTCTTCGCGATCGGTCGCGGTCAGCGCGGTTTTCTGCACCACGATGGTGAAGGTCGGCGTGACTTCGTACTGCGTGCGCCCCGCCTTGATTTGCGGGACACCGCGCGGCACGCGGCCCGATGCCAGCATCAGGCGAACGCCGTTCGCCGCGACATCGAGGCTTGGGTCATCGCGCTCGACTTCCGGCGCATCGGTGACACCGGCGATCGCTGTTTCGATGAAGGTTTTGAGCGCCGCGCGAACGGTTTTGAGATCGGTGACAGCCTGGCTCATTATGCATTGTCTCCGATGGCAAAATTGCGCTGCACCACATCGGTGAAGGCGCGCACAAACTCTTCGAACCCACGGCTCGCGATTTCTTCTGTAACCCCGTCCAAGTTCAACATTTTGCGGGTGCGAATTTCCGGCACCAGGATGAACATAACCACGCTGTTTTCGTAGTCGCGCCGGCGCAAAGCGGCTGGCGTGGCCAGCCTATACCCGCCCCGCTTACCGCGACCTTTGCGAAGCTTGTCGACGACCAACATCGAAAAATTCTTGCCCTTCATGGGAACGTGACGCAGCTTGCCGAAGCGCTTCTCGGTCTCAGCCAGCAAAGCTGCGCGGCCGCGACGAACATTGCCGTCCGAATCAATAGCGCGCCCACGCTTGGGGGCATTTTCTGTTGGTATCGCCAAATATTTTCCGGATTTGGCTCGAATGGTCTGCGCTTCTGTAAACGCGCTCAAAATATGCGGCGCTTTTGACCACCAGACCACGCTCGGGCCAAGCGATGTTTGCCCGCGATTGTCAGGATAAACCACCGATCGAATTGTGCGCGCGACCTTGGGTCCCAAGGCAGGCGTCACCTCCCCGCGCAGCTTGTCTTTACCCCATTGCGCAACCTGATCAGCAGCGGCCATCGCCGCGCCTTCAAACAGAGCAATCGATTCATCGATGGCCAGCTGGTATTCGCCGGTCAGGGCCAACCCCATTCCCTCACCGTCGAGCAGTTTTTCGACGCGGCGCGAGACCATCAGACGATGACCGAAACCGGCCCCGTCCACTCCTCTGCGTCCAAAACGGGCGCGGCCGAATATTCCAACACTTTTCCGGAATATTTGCCTTCGGTGGGCCGAAACTGTCCGCCGCGCTTTGGCTCTGCAATGGTGGATTCAAGGACGCTGGCTGTCATGCCGGAGACCCGGGTTTGCCCCGTGCCGCCCATGTCAAGAATCTCGGTCTGGTTATCGATGATCACGCGGCATGGCACAGCCTCGCCAGCACCGGGCGGCGTGTAGGACGCCGCGTCGCCGAACTGGTCGTAAATGACCGTGTCTGCACTGGCGATTTGGTCGTCAAATTTTGACATGGGTTTTAGACCCGGACCAACCGGCCATCGTCCAGGAATGACGCGGCGCGGGTGTTTGACATGTGGATGATGTCACCGGGCGCACCCAGCTCACCACACCCATCACCATCCTGAATTTCAAACCGTCCGACACCGGACGCCGCGACGGGCGCGGCCGGAATGTCCGGTTCATCACCCTCGGGCGCTGTGTCTTCGTCGTCCTGCTCGGTATCGGCTGTCGCATCGGTGTCAGCGGCCGCATTGCTTTCCTCGCCCGGCTCTGCGGACGCTTCCGCTTCCTTATCAGCAGCAGGCGCGGCATCTGCCTGGGCACTGTCGAGCAGATCAGCCTCGGCGTCCGGCGCTTTGACGGGTTCATTGGTGCCAGTTTTCTTTACTGGGGATTTGCGGGCCATGTCGGCTCCTTTCTGTTTTGCGTGGGCGTACTATTCGCTGACCGGGCTGGACGCGCGGCCAGTGAATAGTACGCCGGGCCACAAGGACCCGGCGCATATGCGATACGCGAACGTCGCTCGCGTTAGTTGGAGGTGAGAACCTTCACCAGCGCCCCGTAGGGCTGTTTGGTGATGGGAAGGATGTTCATTTCCGACCAGAGCTCGACGCCCTTGCCGTGCTTCATTAGTTCGGCAGACATGAAAATCGGAAGCACAAATTGCTCCACGCCGTCTTCAAGGTCCATATCGGTGACGGACGGAATATCATTGACTTCGTCGAGCGTGTCCGCCGGGGCGGCAAAGGTGCTGAACAGATTCATGGTACCAGACGGAATGGCATGGCCTTCGTTGGCCGCGATGAAGCGTTCCGACCCTGTCGTCAGTGGTGCTGAGCCCCGGTATTCGATGTAGGTGACACCGCCAAATGGGTTGAAGACCCGACCCGAAATACCACCGGTTTTCAGACGGTAGAATTCGCGCAAATCCTTCACATCTGGCGAGCTTTCATACAGTGCCTTGATCTTGGCATGGTCGATCAGCTTGCCGAAGAATTCCGAACTGACAAAACACTCCACACCGGTCACAGACTCACCGAGAACATTGTCTTCGATGTGAGCGCGAAGCTCTTCGTCTTTTGCCCGAACATCGGTCCCCGCCGTCCCCAGAACAAAGTCGATTGCCTTCTGGGTCACGCCAAAGTCTGTGAAGAGATTGGTCAAAGTGGTCCCATCACCATCCTTGACGATACCCTTCATCGCCGACATGCGAACATATTCAGCCGTGATCGCATGGCGGCGCGCGGCTTCATGCTCGCGCTTGGCAAGCTCGCCAGGCAGATTCGCCGCGACTTCCTGTCCACCAACAACGATTTTGCGATCCTGCAGGTCGGAAGCCAAAATCTGGTCCTCAACCGGAAAATGCGGAACCTGAAAGATTTTCATGTCCTGGCGGGAGCGCTTGGTCTTGGACCCCGGCGCGCCGCGTTCGGCAGCGGGCACCACTGTCAGCACACCGTTTTCATTGGTCACCTGAACAAATGTCGAAGTGATGGGTTCGAGCGGAAAGATATTCATGGCCGAGATCAGGCCATAACGCTTGGGGTATTTGCGAACCTCCTGGGTCATAGCCCGAGAGGTAAAGGGGAAGTTGAAGGCCATGTCGGCTCTCCTTGATTTTGGGCGGGCCGATCGCGGCCTGCATCCGAGGTGGGAAGATCCGGACCGGGGTCACCCGGTCCGGGCAGGCGTTAGATGCCGGTTTCGACAAGAATGCCGGCCGCCAGAAGCTCGGCGTCAATGGCCGCTTTCTGGTCGGTGGACGCACCTGTCGGATAGACAATCTCGTCGCGAAGCAAAGTTGCCGGGCCGCGCTTCTCAAAAAGCACCTTGCCGTCCACGCCGTCAGCGGCCGTGGCGGCCTTGATGGCGACACCGGCTGTACGGGCAGAGCCGTCCACAGCCGTCAGGCTGCGGGCAACGAGTTTGAGAGAGCCTTCGCCCACTGTGATGGTGTGGGAGTCCCCGACAACGTATTCGCTATCGGTGGAGTCGGTTCCGATCGTGAAGCCTATCTGCTCGTTGACGTAGGCCACAGCCTCGACCGCGTCGGCCAGACGGTTGCCCGCCGGGTCGAACACGGCAAAGGTCGCCGCACCAGTCGCCGCCGTGATGCATTCGAGGCTGTAGACGCCGAGCTGGGCCTGTGCCTTGAGAGCAACGGAACCGACCGTGCCCTGCCCCGTATTGCCGCCGTCCGAAGCGGCGACCGGAGTGCCGAACAGGACCCGGCCCAGGACCTCGCCAAAGGCGATTTCGCGGGCCGACCCGTCGCCGGCCAGAAGAACACCTTCCTCGCGGCAGAAGCTGGGATTGGTTTCGAACTTGATGATGTCGGACGGAGCCTTGGGCTCAGTGCCAGTAGATACCATGAGCGACATGGCGCTCTCCTTTCATGGATGAGATGAGAACGGGGCAGGCCCGTCCAGGGCAGTCCGGCCGGGTTAGCGGCGGTTGGCAGCCTTCATGGACGCAGCCAACGTATCGTCGGCAGCATTGGCCGACTTGCGGCCCTTGCTGGGTGACAGACCTTTGGGCGTATTGTTGGCCGCGATCGTTCGAAACGCCGAGGCGTCCCGGCCTGCTGAGTTTAGCGCGCGCAGTGCCGCGCCAAATTTCATATCACCGGCGGTGACATCGACGGCGAGCGAAGCCCCGAGCGCAGCCTTACCGTCTCGCACAGCAATAGCCGCAATTTTTCGGCCCGCATCACCAAGCGCAGAGGGCTCAACATCATCGTCGTCCTCATCCGCGTCGGGATCAGCACCGTCATCAGCGTCCGGGTCATCGCCCTCGGCGGCCGGATCGGGATCATCGGCCCCCTCTTCATCGGGATCCGGGGCATCACTTTCACTGTTCGGTGTGACACCGCCCGCCGTGGCGGCGATGCCGTGTTCAGCCAGTTCCGCCGCAGCGGTGGCATCGCCATTGGCGGCTTTGGCCCGCAGCGCGGCGATTGTCGATTTGAGAGACATGGTCTCCTCCTTGTTACCGCCCGAGGTGGATGACATGCGCCGCGCAGGGCGCGCCGATGCGGCGCGGGCGGTCGCCGCCGGTTCGGGTGTGGATGTCGAAGTGGAACGGGTTATCAATGCTTGTCCGGCGAGTTCGCGCACTGCGTCAAAAGCCTCGCGTTCTGTCAAAACAGCGTCGAGCAGGCCAGCGGCTTCCGGGTCGAGCGCGCCGTCGGCACCCGCTGTAAATGTTCGTGCGCCCCAATCGCGAACGGCGTTCGCGTCGAGATCGCGACCCTCGGCCACCGCTTCGAAAAAAAAGCGGGCATGGGTGTCGATATCGGCCTGGAACATGGCGCGCTCTTCATCGGTCACGGGCCGGAAAGGCGAGCCGGAATCCTTGTATTTGCCGGACACGAATTCTTCGCGTTTGACTCCGTCCTCGGCCATCATACCGGAGAAATCGAACCAGCCCATGCGCACACCAATGGAGCCGAGACCTGCCGCGCGCGGCGCGTAAGTCGCATCGCAGGCACTGGCGATGTACTGGGCCGCGCTGAACGCCATCTGGCAGTGGGCCGCAATCGGCTTGCCGCCATTACGCGCGGAATGCTGACGGATCGTGGCGGCCAGTTCGTCGCAGCCATAAGCTACACCGCCCGGCGAATAGATGCTTGCCAACGCGCCAACGACGCGATCATCGTCCTGGAGATGAATGACGGCCTCGGCGATATCGGAATAACCGGGCACCCAGCAATCATCCCAATAGTCGTAATACCCCTTGGGCGCGAGTACGCCTTCAATCGTGATGATGGCCACGTCACCGGCAATAAAATAGCCCGCTTCAAAATCGTAGAGCACGTCCATTCCAGCCAGCGACTCCGGCAGTGCGGGAGCGGCATCATCACCGGTTAATGACGCACCGAGCCCGCGCAACCGGTCCATCATGGACTTGTCACAGGACGGATCGACCTGCCAGGGCCGAGCCGAGGCCAGCCGCGTCAGTTCGTTGTCGTGACCGGCGTGAAGCGCCAGCAAGGTCGGGCCGGACAGGGTGAGGGGCGCGCGTGAGCGTGCCCGCGAAACGCGGGGTCGAAGCATGGTCGGTTTTCCTTTTTAGATCAGGCGTCGGCAGCGTCGCGCGAACTGTGTTCGGCATTGGCAGAAACGAAATCGCGAACATCGCCCATCGACAGATTGTGACGCTCCAGCATGCGCCTGTCGCGGCTGGACCGGATCGCGACCTCTTCGAGAGACTGACCACGCCGCGCGGCGATGTCGCTCGGGCTGGCCGACATGTTTTCCATCTCCAATCGGTCGCCGGTCGCCTCCTTGACAGGATCGACATATTCGCGGCCCGGACCGATATCGGTGCCGGCCAGATACGCACCTGGCGCATCCCAGATCGAGGGCGCACCCTTGGGTAAAGCCAACCGACCGGCCTCATAGGCTTCCTGCAGGACGGCAAGGCGATAAGGACGCACACCGAGATGTCGCACAATATTGCGCTCGCGGCGGGTCTGGCGCACGGAGTCGTTGATTTCAGTACGCGCGGACGAGAACGTCGTCTTGGAAAAGTCCCGCGTCATAAGCGAATAGCCCAGACCGATCCCGGCACCAGCCTGCACGCCCATGAAGGCGGCTACATCAGCAAAGGCCGTCGCGGCGCGCATTTCAGAATTCCACTCCAGCTTGTCACCCGGAAAATTCTGGATGATGCGACTGCCCGCCACCTGTGTCAGGCCAGCGGTTTCGTAATATTCAGATCGAAGGTCGAGTAATTCCTGACCCGATTTTTGAGTACCCAAAATCTCGCCAAGCGTTTCAGGGTCATTAGTCTGGCTGGTGTATTGCGCCACGATCAGCGCATTGATTAAACGCGTGCGCAACTCGGCCTTGTTAAGATCGCGCAGATACTGAAAGGTCGACAATGACGCCATGTAATCGGAGATGCCGCGTGTCAGGCCGGGGCGGCGCGGCTTCATGATGTGTATCCATTGCGGACGGGTCGCGGTCGGCGTCCAATCGGCGATCTTGTCGATCCAGCGACCGGTGAAGCGGTTCAAACTGCCCAGGCCAATGTCATAGGGATGACCATCGAGAACATGGCAGCGGATCGGGCGGCCGCGATCATCATACTCAATCCCAGCCCGGCAGCTGTCTGTATCGGGGCGGCCTGCAGGCTGCGCGACACGTTCGGCATCGATCACCTGCAGCTTGGTGCCCCACCAACCATCGTCAACAAAGGGTAGAAGCGCAAAAGCCTCGCCTTCTGGGCCTGAATACTGGCGGACCTGCATGTCCAGCTGCAGGTCGTAGGGCAGGCGTTCCTCATAATCGCCACGAAACAACGGATCTTCTGTGACTTCGCGCCAGACCGTTTCGATGGAATCGGATAGTGCTTCGTATTCATCGCTGGTCGGGTCAAGATTGAAGGCCCGATAGTCCGGCATCGACTCAAATTTCCAACCATCACCGACAATCAGCGACAGCTTTTGTTCAAGGCCAGACGCCGCAACAGGATCATTGGCAATGACATCACGGCATCGCGCGATCGCCTCCAGGCGAACAGCTAACCAGTCGCGGTCCGCCGATCCGGAAATCGAACGCGTCGCCGCAAAGGCGGGCTCAAACGGATCACCGGCCGCGTAGGCCGAGGACGGCATGCGTTCGCGGACCAACGAATTGCTTGATTGCGGACGACGTGACGATCCAGCGGGAACACGGATGCGCGGCTTGGCAACCGCCTGAGCTTGCGACATGGCGTTAAACCCTTACTGGCCGGACAGGCGAGCCCTCACCCGATACACGGGCGCGCTCAATGCTGAGCTCGCGCAGACGGCGGCGAATCTCATTGACCATGTCAGGCCCGCGCGCGCCGAATGACAGCTCTCGATCACCATGTTTGACCCGCTCTGCGCGCTCAGGATCGAGAGAAGCGTCCAATCGCGCAGTGTAAGTCGCGATGTCCGCATCGATCTGCTCAAGCGTTCGAGCCATACAGGCCTCCAGATTTTTAGTTATCGACGCCCTAGACGCGCCTGGCGGGCCAGTGCAGCGGGAAGGCGTGACTGTGAATCGCCAGCATGTGAGCGCGGTTCGCCTGGCGTGTCCGGTTTGGGCGGAATGGCGCGCCCGATATCAAACAGGTCGGGCTGGCCGCCGGCGGCTTCGATGGCCGCGCGGATGTCGCGCTCGCGGATCGCCCAGTCATCGTCCGACCATGAACCACGCTTGCCAGCGCGCGCGCCCAGCTTGTCGAGACCGGCGAGCGAATAAACATCGCAGTCAAACCAGTGATTGTCGCCGCGCGCCTTCCAGGTCGAGCGGGTCAGGCCGGTCGATTTAAGCGTTTCCTCATGCACATATTCCGCCGTCAACTGACGAAAAAACGCCTCCTCGGCGTCTTCAGGAAACCAGCAAAACCCGCGTGGCGGGCCGGTCTCGTCGGTCGCCTCGAGTGTTTTGGCATAACGTGCGACCAGCACGGCCTTGGCCGGATAGGTGCCGACATGCCAGATCTTGACACCACCATAACGGCGACGCTTGCCCGAGGCTTTCAGATCGGACTCGGTGGCGCGATAGATAATCGGCTTGCCCCAGCCTGCCTCGCCATTGATGGCGATGGCGCGGGCCCCGCGGACACGCACCCAGGCTTTGGCCGCGTCCGTGTTGTAGTTGGAATCAACCACCTCGATATCAAAGTCACGCACCGCACCGCCGGGAAGCGCCACCCCGCGTTCGGCGATATTGGTCAATCCCGTCCAGGCGCCCGTGCCCGGCTCTGCGGTTTCACCGGCGATGAAACCATAGTCGAGATACCAGGCTTCCTCGTTGGCGTTGTAGCCCTTGGCCAGAAAATACAACCCGTCGCGCTGGACATCGACCGACAGGGTAAAGACCAGCGGACCCCAGACCGGAACACCGCGGCGAAACCCGGTATTGCGAGCGCGCGCAGCCAGCACTTCCCAATCGGGGGTCAGGGTTTTGACGTCATAACCCCGACCGAGATAATTGTTCTGGAAGACCATTTCAGCCTTCGGGTCACCCGCGGCGGCATCCTCTTCCCTGGCGATGCGATCCCAGTTCAAAAACCGGCTGATCATGCCGGTGATCCAGAAGCCGCGATGGGCGGCCCATGGCCCCATGTCGCGGGTGCGCCAGCGTTCCCATTCGGTGTCGTCTTTGATCGTCTTAGGCGGTTTGACACCGTCGCGCTCTCGCGTGGCAATCCAGCCCGCGCCCGACGCCTTGGCGATCATCTTGCGCTTGTTGGCGCTGTAGTGACGGACGCCGCAAACCGGACAGACGACATGGCATTCATATGGCGGCACGGGATTGCGCTGGACATCCTCCCAATCAAAATCGGTGCGCGCACCGCAATCGGTGCAGCCCATATAATAGCGGCCCTGGTCAGATTGACCGTAGAGCGACAGCACGCGTGAGCCGCGCAGCACCAGGGGCGTCGAAATATTGACCGCGAGCGCGAGCAGCATTTCGCGATAGGTGGTCAGACGCCCTTCGGACAGGGCCAGCGGATCGCCCTCGCCGCCGGCATCCAGCGACCAGCCATCGATATCATCGCGGATCAACAGCCGGATGGTGTGCTGGCGCAGCGTGGCTGGGCTTTCGGCCCCGGCGCCCAGAATGGTGGACCCGCGCTTCCATTTGATTTTTTTCCTAGTCGAGCCGCCTTCGGTGCGACCGGTTTGGGCGAGCAGCGCGCCCGGCGGTTCGTCATCCTCCGGTTCGGGGTCCAGCACGCTGGAGGCGCGCGCCATTTTCCAAAATTTGGACTCGGCCCATTCCTGGAACTGACCGACCGTCGGGTGAACCACCATGGCCGGAATGGTCGCGGTGGTCAGCCGGGCCGCCAGAATGATGTCGGCGGCGGTCGTTCCCGATGATTGAACGCATTTGGGCACGGAAATATCGGTGACGCCGCTATCGGGTTCGGCGGCGCGCAATATCTCCTCGATGTAGGGCGCAGTGGTCAGTCGGAATTCACCCTCACAGGGCGACCCTTCCGGAAATTTAATATGCTCCTCGGCCCAAACTGGAATGTCGAGCGGAGGCGCCGGTGCCAGACCCGCCAAAAAAGCGCGTTCGATGTCGCGCGCATTGGCGCGAAACACCAGATACTCATTGTCCGGCGGTCCGCCCGCACCCGATCCGTCAGGCATGAACGACCTCGGCCATCTCGGTCTGCGGCGCGGTGTCCAGTTCGGCTTCGGCATCGAGGCGTTCGGTTTCGCCCTCGATGAAGCGTTCGAGCAGTGTGCGCACGGCCGCGCTGATCACCTTGCGGGCCCGGTTCGGGTCGTCGGGATTGGCATCCTCGGCGACATCGCCGGCTAGCCGCATCAAGGCCTCGGCCATGCGGTGTCCGCGACCGGCATTGCGTTCCTCCATTTCAGATTTTGGCACCAGATTACCGACTTTTTCCTCGTAATTCAGCCGCTTCAATTTCAGGTCGAGAACCGCAGACCCTGCCTTGGCCTGTGTCACCGCATCCAGGGTTGGATCGCTCGGCTTTTTGGGTGCCGCATCGTCGTTGGTTTCGGTCACCGTCGGCGATGGCGCTTGGCGCTTGACCGGATTTTGATCGGCATTGCGTTTGGCATCACTAGCCGCGACATCGATCAAGCCGGTTTTCTTGCGACCCTCATCATCGGGAACGAATACAATCTGGCCCGCCTTGTTCCATTTCGACGCCGCCGCGCGCGACACACCACGCACCTCGCCATACGCCGCCAGAGTTTCGAGATAGGCCGCACCCCCGCCATCTGGCAGCTGGCGCTCGCGCAGCTTGGGCTTGGACATGGGCGTTTCAAATTACGCCGCGTCAGCGGCTTGCGCACGCGCTGCGGCGACCTCCTCAAATGTGGCACCGTCGCTGCGAGATGGGTCCAGACCCAGCTCGTGGATTGCGCGCATTCCAATGGCATGGCTTTGAGCGTTCGGCGTTTTCATCATGGTGTCAAAACCCCGAGATCCGCCGATGCGTCAACGTCAACCGTCAACCATTTCAAAAGCTTGTGTGGCTGGTAAAATTAAACGCAAAGCCGCCCCGTATACGATTTTCAGGCCAGGGAGGACCCGCTCGCATTGGATATGCGCAGGAATACAGTGGGTTACGGTGCAGACCGACCAAAGAAAACCCGCCACGGCTTTTGCCGGGCGGGCTTCGATTGAGCGCATTTCTGCAACGTGAGGAAATGCATACTGCCCCAGGGACTTTGGTGTCAACTGCCAAAATGGTCGGCGAGGTGAGTTGACGCTTCCCAGAACAGCGTTCGCTTAGCTATAGCAAGCGATTTGTCCGCTGACATTTTTAGAATGTTCCCAATCTTGAAGTCATCGATCGGTCGGTCGTGGATAACAACCCAGTCGACCAGCTGGGCCTGCAGCGGGTGACCCGCCATCCGTGGCAGCGATGCCGATGCCCTGCGCCGTGAGCGTTCGGCGTCCATAGCATTGGACAACGCGAATTCGATACTGCCGCCACCGCCGCCATCAACCCGCACAGCCTCCGGGTCCACACCGGACTTTCCGATAAGGCTCATAAGATGCAGCGAGTGATAAACACACAGCGCCACGACCTGCGGCCGCACCAGCCAGGCAGCACGGCGGCCACGCCGCATGGCCCACTCGCCGATCTGCTTGGTCGGCGCAAGATTGGATATCTTGCCACCGACCAGTTCCGCGCCGAGCGCCATGATCGTGTAGGCTTGGCCGGTATCGATTGACAGCCGACCCTGCGCCGAGCGGATATCATCAAGCGCAGCCAGCCGGTCGATGGCCCGCTGCACCTCGCGCTTCTGCGCATCGTCAGGGCCCTTGCGGCGTGATGGCAGGCCAACCGCCTCGGTGTTGTCCACATAGCGCCCCGTAATCTGGACGATAGGCTTTCCGGCTGGCGCGACAGGCTCGCATCGCCCATCGAGCGCGGACACCATAGCTGGCGATGCGGCGATCACCGTGCGCTGTTTGTCCGTACCGACATAGCGCGCCTCGACATCGGCACGGGTGGCATCGTCGGGCGCCGCGACCGGCCCATGGCCAATACGACGCGGCGTGGAGGGTTTGGTTCGGCTCACGCGGCCTCTCCTTTTTCGGGTTGCGGCGATGGGGTATCGGGCTTGGCGGTCGGGTCGAGGGCGGCCAGCACATCGGGTTTGAGGGCGACGTGCCACGGGTCTGCGTCGAGATACCGGGCCCGGTTTTTCTCAACAGCCCGACCAGCGAAATGCATGCCGTAGAGCCGCGCATCGATGTTGAGATGGATCATCGCGCCGGTGAACACCGACTTGAATTCATCCTCGCTGCAATCGGTGGCGATGCGCCAGACGCTGTCGCCCTCGGCCAGATCGACCAGAACCATCAAAACCTGAAACCGGCCGATGAAGGGCTTGATGCGTTCGGGCTTCTGCCAGCCATTGAGCGCCGCACGGATCAGCGCGCCTTCCGCCCCGCTCAGCTCGCCCAGATCGGACAGCGTCATTGGCGGTGGCGCTTCAACAGGTTCGGCAGATTGCCGGTTTTTCCGGGTGCGCCGCCTGGTGTTTGATTTAGAGGCGACCGCCGGACGGCCGCGTTTCGCGGACGAGCCGGACG
>Ga0316204_10003772_pt1 | contig 29192 bp, 18 predicted proteins | sample 6monrhotite_MG_2_FD_205661 | JGI IMG/M metagenome (GOLD analysis project Ga0316204, IMG submission 205661) | Microbial mat bacterial communities from mineral coupon in-situ incubated in ocean water Damariscotta River, Maine, United States -... | ecosystem: Environmental > Aquatic > Marine >...
TTAAATTGATGACATCCATCTGAAAAAGGTCCCGCCAATTCTCGCCAAACAGATTGAAATTGAAGAACCAATCCTGTCCATATAGCCAAATCATAATAAATCCACCTGCAAAAGCGACAGCAATCCCTGTAAATACCATCAACGAAGTGGCCACACTCCTAAACTGGAAATACAGAATCAGAAAGATGATGACCAGTGCCAAGGGCACCACGACACCCAGCGTCTTTTCAGCCCGTAGCTGATTTTCATAAGTACCCGTGAAAGCATAGTTTATCCCTTTGGGGACTAGGAGTTCGCCACTATCAATCTTGGCCTGGATCGAGGCTTGTGCATTTTCAACCACATCTACTTCCGCGTAACCGTCCAGCTTATCGAACAACACATAGCCCACAAGAAATGTATCCTCACTTTTGATGACCTGTGGTCCCTGCTCGTAACGTATGGTAACCAGTTCATCTAGCGGTACCGGACTCCCTTTAGAAACAGGCACATAGATATTTTTTAAATCATCTGGATTGGCACGTAACTCCCTTGGATAACGAACCCTGACCGCGTAACGTTCCCTACCTTCAACGGTTTGGGTCAAAGGCATTCCACCCACCGCAATCGACAATACGCTTTGTACGTCTTCAATGGTAATGCCATAACGTGCCAATTGTTCCCTATCTATATCAATAAGCAGATATGGTTTTCCTACAATACGATCGGCAAAAACAGCCTGTTCCTTAACACCTTCAGCTGTTTTTAATATCCCTTCCAATTGTAGGCCAAAAGCTTCTATTTCACTTAAGTCCTGTCCCTTTACCTTGATGCCCATGGGTGCGCGCATTCCAGTCTGAAGCATGACTAGTCGGGTTTCTATCGGTTGCAGCTTAGGTGCGGAGGTAACCCCGGGCAACTTGGTCACCCTTACGATTTCATTCCAAATATCATCGGGTGATTCAATTTCAGGCCTCCAATTGCGAAAGTATTCCCCATCCTCATCTGCAATCAATTGACTTCGTTCAATCCGATAGGGATTTGTTACTTTGGTTTCGGAATAAGTAGCTTCTTGGGTAAGGGCTAGGTTGGGATTGGCTGCCAACTTGCCGTTCTTCAGTTCAAACAGACCGTCCTTGTTTACCTTAAAGCGCTGTGGTTCGCCCTCCCCGTTCAATTCATATTCCGAACGATATTGGATAACGTTCTCATACATGGATAGCGGCGCAGGGTCAAGGGCAGATTCGGTTCGTCCCGCCTTCCCCACCACAGTTTTGATTTCTGGGATACTGGCTACGGCCATATCCAACTGCTGCAAGACCCGTTTGTTTTCAGCTACACCAGAATGTGGCAATGACGTTGGCATTAATAAAAAAGAGCCCTCATTTAGGGAAGGCATAAATTCCTTTCCCGTATTGTTCATTATGAGAACTCCACAAACCACAATCACAGTGGGGATGGAAAGAAATAAAAGCTTGTTCCCCAATGCCCAACGGAGTATTCGGGTGTAATACATTCTAAATACCCAAAAAGTGCCCAAAAGAGTGAAACTAATTATTCCCACAAAAAGCAGGTTCATCGGCACACTTCTATCAAATCCCAAAGGTCGCCAGTAAGTGGCCAAAAGGAAGATGATAGCTGTTGCTGAAATAATAATGTTTAGACGTGTCGCCTGTTTTTCAGAAAGCGAAAATCCATTGAACAGACGAGAAGCCAGTTCTTTGTTCTTTAGGGATGTTATGGTTCCAAAGGCTATTAACACCAAGCCTAACCAATAGCCATAGAAAACAGCCGCTACTCCTGTAATAATCAATACTGCACTAGAAACATACCCCACGATACTTTTGCTTCTTCTTTTTTTGAAGAAAATGGCGGCAAAAGGTGGTATCAAGAAAAGGGCAACGATTATGGATGCAGTCAACGCCATGGTCTTGGTAAATGCCAATGGGCGAAATAATTTCCCTTCGGCACCCACCATCGTAAACACGGGGATAAAACTGATGATAGTAGTGAGTACGGCTGTCAGAATGGCTCCTGAAACTTCGGCAGTGGCATTGTAGACCACGTCATTGGTGTGTAACCGTTCATTTTCTGGTTTAGTATCGTTCTCGTCCAGATGACGAATGATATTTTCTGAAAGTATGACCCCAACATCGACCATGGTACCTATGGCAATGGCAATACCTGAAAGGGCAACAATATTGGCATCGACCCCAAATAATTTCATGGAAATAAAAACCATTAGCACGGCAACGGGTAACAAACCTGAAATCAAAATGGAAGCTCGTAAATTGAATACCATGACAATAATGACCAATACGGTAATCAGAATTTCAAGGGTAAGTGCCTCATTGAGGGTTCCCAAGGTCTCTTGTATAAGTTCGGTTCGGTCGTAAAATGGAACAATAGTTACCTGAGAGGTTCGTCCATCTGACAACTGTTTTGAAGGGAGGCCCGAAGAAAGCTCCGCAATCTGGTCTTTGACATTATTGATGACCTCCATGGGATTTGCACCGTATCGGGCTACCACCACACCACCGACCACTTCGGCACCTTCTTTGTCCAATAGGCCACGACGAGTAGCTGGACCCAAACTCACTTTGGCAACGTCCTTTATACGGATGGAAGTATAGTTCTCCGCATCGACAACCGCATTCTCAATATCTCCAATCGATTTTACATAGCCCAAGCCGCGAACCAAATACTCCGCCTGGTTCATTTCCAGGGTTTGTGCCCCAATATCTTGGTTGGATTGCTTTACTGCTTTTACGATATGGTGAAGGCCAATATTATATTGGCGCATCAACTCAGGATTGACATCAATTTGGTATTCCTGAACATATCCACCGATAGAGGCCACCTCAGAGACCCCACTTGCTGATGACAGCGCATACTTCACATAGTAGTCTTGAATGCTTCGCAGTTCGTGTAAGTCCCAACCTCCGGTGACGTTTCCGTCTTCATCGCGACCTTCAAGGGTATACCAAAATATTTGTCCAAGACCCGTGGCATCAGGACCCAATGAAGGATTCACCCCATTGGGCAACAGTCCAGCGGGAAGGGAATTCAGTTTTTCGAGAATCCTGCTTCGTGACCAGTAGAATTCCACATCTTCCTCAAAGATGATATAGATACTTGAAAAACCGAACATTGAGGAACTTCTAATGGTTTTTACACCCGGTATTCCCAATAATGATGTGGTAAGCGGATAGGTAATCTGATCTTCAATATCCTGAGGGGAGCGGCCATCCCATTTGGTAAAGACGATTTGTTGATTCTCACCAATATCGGGTATGGCATCCACCGCAATTGGATTGCTCGGCAAAAAACCTGTGTCCCATTTAAAGGGGGCATGTACCATTCCCCAGCCCACAAAAAGGACCAGTAGCAAGATGGCTACTAATTTGTTTTCGATTAAGAATTTGATCGCTTTGTTCAGCATATAATTCGAGTATTAGATAATTACAAGTACTTCGCGGAAATAGTGCATAGCACGTTTGGCCCAATGCGGTAAATCGCCGGGCACATTTGTAGTTATCTAAAAATCAAATTAAAAAGGTCTGGTGCAATAGCTGCACATCCCGTATCAGAGGGGGAGGGGAATACTCTTTAAAGGGGATTATTGTATCATCATATCCTTCAAAAAGGTTGATATAGGTGTAGATGAAAGAGGCAACGAAGAGTTGCTGGTCGAAGGTGAGTTGGTCAAAGGATACCTTTAAATCGTCCTGACCCTCCAAAACAATTTGAACATCGGTACAACAATCCATCTTCATCTCCATCACCGCACATTCTGTTGATGATTTGGACATCTCTGCCTTCATCATACAGCTAGCTGCACTATCGGAAAAACTGAAATCAACTAAGTGGTCACCACAATAGTGCATATCCACTGTAAAAGACATCGTGGACAGCAACACAATTGCTGATAGTGCAAGGGCCGATATTTTATGAAACAAGTCCTTCATTGAACAACACAAAAGTATTCAATTTTAACATATAACGATAAACTATAACATTTATTTAATTGAGCCGTAACTGCTTCCATTGCAGGAGTACTCTTCTCCAATGCATTTAAATCGACTTCCTTTTAACCGTCACCATTCCCTTTTTGGATAGGCAAAAAAACAATAGCAAAACCTTGCATTGCGGCATAAAGCCGTTTCGTTTCCTTCACTTTTTATACGCCCTCCAAGGCCTTGCTATTGTATCGAGAATAGCATCAAAAAAGGTAACAGCGACGGCACTATGGGAAGTAAATCATTTAAAATAAATCCAATGAAATCATACCAAAACAATAAAACGGAAGCGATACAGCAGTTAAAAAATCAAAAAAGGGAAAACGCTCTGGATATAATAAGTAAATCAGTTTTAAAGGCCTTATGAAAAAGGCAAAATCAATAGTAACATTTTAAATTTTTAAGTTATGAGTACATTAAGAAACAAAGTTCAGTTGATCGGAAACATTGGCAATGAGCCAAAAATCACCAACCTTGAAAGCGGCAACAAAGTGGCCCGTTTTTCCATGGCAACCAATGAGTATTACCGAAATGCACAAGGGGAAAAAGTACAGTCCACACAATGGCACTATGTAGTTGCTTGGGATAAGAAAGCGGACATCATAGGGCAGTACACCCATAAAGGGAAAGAAGTCGCCATAGAGGGTAAATTAATCTCCCGAAGCTATACCAATGAAATGGGTGTTAAATGCTATGTGACCGAAATTATGGCAACAGAAATCTTACTCTTAGGATCTAAAAATGAACCTACCCCTCTAAATGAAATGGAAGTTACCGCAGATGAAGTAAACGGAAAACCTTCTATGGATGATACTTCAGCCAATGGGAAAACTACGGGAGCCCAACAAGGAAAAAAACCACAGGGAGGCACAAGAAAAAGAACCCCAAAAACCAATCAGGAAGTTGCTTAACGCTAGGTACTTCTTCAAAAGTAAAGAGGGCACACACTAACCACAGGTTTGCCCTCTTTTTCATTATAAATCCTATTAAGATAATACAATGAGAACGCAAATTAATGAAATAAAAATAAGCTACAAAGACCGCATCTTATCCGATAAATGGGTGAAGCTAAACAGCTCTCAAAGTGCAGCGGAATTCATATACAAACAATGGGACAAAAACACCATAGCCCTACATGAAACCTTTAAGGTGGTGTTACTTAACAACGGTAATAAAGCCAAAGGAATATTTGAGGTCTCCAAAGGGAGTATCACGGGTACATTGGTGGATATAAGGGTATTACTGGCCGTGGCCTTAAAAAGCCTTTCCGTGGGAATGATATTGACCCATAATCACCCAAGCGGAACGCTAATGCCAAGTGCATCCGATAAACAAATCACTAAAAAAATAAAGGATGCTGCAACCCTTTTGGACATCAAAGTATTGGATCATATCATCATTACCCCCAATGCCGACTATTTCAGTTTTGCCGATGAAGGTCTAATCTAAAATTTGAGTAATGATCTATTTGAATTTTACAAATTTGGACGAAGAAACGCAGCAACATTTAATGACCGTTTCTAAAAAAGATATCGAACAAAAATTTGGTCTAGACCTACAACGATACGCCAAAAGAAACAATGTTGATTACCAATCACTTTTGGAACAGGAGGCACAACGTAATCTATATACCTACGATTATGTATTCATTATTTAAGCAGTATAGTTTTACTATTGGAAAGGGCAGTTTATAAACTGTCCTTTTTCTTTTGATGGATATACAGCGAAAAGAAATATCCGCTAACAATACTTCAAAAGTCCGCTTTCCACATTCTTAAAATCTCCTGTTTTACCTTAAAAAAAAGCCCCTGCGAATACCTTGGTATTTGTATGGATTTTCGACCGTTCGCGGGCGAAAAGGAATAGCAAGAGGGTAGCGCGCTAAAGCGACGCTACGAGTTTCATTTGCTCCGCAAAGGGTTTTAAATAAGGGGATTAAGAGGTTTTTGAAAAGCATGGGAATTAAAGGGATTTGTTGAAAACCATCGCCTACTATTTGTAAACATTGAAAAAGTTTGTTGAAAAATGCGTGTAAAGAAGAAATACCATTATGAATATCTGGCATTGAACCTAAAGGCTTCGGTGGTCAAACGCTTTCGCGCCTTCTCCAAGAAAATCGCAAAGTCCCAATCCGAAGCCCTGAACAATATGTTGGATTTTTTTGAGTGGCATGGGCTTGATCCTTCTCAGAAGTTTGCCAAAAGTATCCTTCAAGAAATCCTTAAAAATCGAGAGCAAACCAACAAATCCATAAAAAGAAATGAGGCCACCATTGCCATTATCCGAGATATTGAAATCAACCAGACCAAGCCCAACAATGCCATGTTACTTGCGCTTTTTGGGGAGGATGTCAAAAGCAAGAAACCCATCCGAAAAGAAAAAAAACAAACCGAAAAAAAAGCGGGTTCCCCCACTGAAATAGAACTGACCGTTCCCAAGATCCGCTATGACCGACTGACCGAAAAAATGGAGAAAATAAAACAGGATTATGGCCATGTATTGGATAAAGTTTCCCTGGTCAAGGGCAGCTTTGGCAAAGCCTATTTCAAGTTGGAACTCTCCCCATCGGAGCTTGAAAAATTCAAAAGAACATTAAAAAACAGTCCGTAATGCACATCAATATAACTGCACAAAAAATTGGGAAAAACAACCAAACCTACAACAGTAGTGTAACCGATTATGTCAACTATTTGGAGAAGGAAAACGAAGGGAAACACCCAGAACTACAAGAGCATTTCTTTGACCAAAACAATAATAAAGTAAGCCCTGAAACCGTCATTGCTGAAATCGATGGCAACACCAAAAAACTCAAAAAAAGAGACCCGAAGTTTTATTCCATTGTGGTCAGTCCAAGTGCAAAGGAACTCAAACATATCAATAACGACCCTGCCCTACTCCGAAAGTATACACGGGAACTGATGAAGGATTATGCCGCTTCCTTTTATCGGGATAGAGAAGTTACCGTCGATGACCTCAAGTACTATACAAAAATTGAACACGAACGCAGCTTTCGAGGGTTTGAGAAAAAGGTGGAGGAAAACGCCCCCTACCGAAAACAAATAGCAAAACTCAGAAATGACTTGGCAAAAGCAAACCGTGGGGAACTTGATGGAAATGTCAAAAAACTACAGCAGAAAATTGATAAGCTCATGGCCGAAGCTCCTCATAAAATCAATGGGAAACTGGTCGCGGAAGGGATGAAAAAGGAAGGTTTTCAGACCCATGTCCATATCATCGTAAGCCGAAAAGATGTGACCAATACCTATAGCCTTTCCCCTAATTCCCAACACCGAAAGAACACGACCATTCTTAACGGAAAGGAACAGAAACAAGGTTTTGACCGCAACAAATTCTTTGATGCGGCCGAGCAACGATTTGATAAAACTTTTGGGTTTGAACGAAGCTTTATAGATCAATACAGCACTAAAAAATTGTATCGCAAAGACCCCGTAAAGTTCTTTACTATGGTAGCAGGGTTGCCCACAAATGAAAGGGAACTGGCCTTAAAATCCTTGCACAAGTTGAACATTCCAACAAACAAAAAAGGAGTGGCCTTAAAGCTATTTCAAAAGGCAGGATTGCCCGTTTCCAGCATTCCCACCAATAAGGTGCAACTGGCTATAAAGGCCTTCAACAAACTCAAAAAAGGACTCGGCAGAGCGATGGAATCGGGGTCGATAGGTGTTTAATTTAAATAGAATAATATGGAAAATTCAATGGTATTGCTGCTAACTTTATTCATGGGTATCGCCATGGAATTTTTGCTGATTCGTTATCTGAGATACGGCTTTTACCTCACGCTGGTATTGCTAATGCTACTAACAGGTATAGCTTACTATATCCTACCAACAGTTGTATTTTTAAAGTTCATTTTATATGGTTTGACTCCCCTCTTATTTATTGCCATCATCTTATATGTATTTGTGGCCAAGGAAGAAACTACCAACCATACCAATGAAAAATACAGGGCAGTTTTACTGACCAAAGGATACCGTTTGATCCTCGACAATATCCGCCGTGGTATCTCCATTATCGGGTCGGCAGGAAGTGGTAAAACGGAAAGTATTGTCTACAATTTATTTGGACATTTGGCCGCTTATGGGTTTTGTGGGGTAATGCATGATTATAAAAACTTTGAGATCACGGAAATGGCCTATCCCATCTTTAAGGAAACCGACAAGGAGTTCTATATCATCTCCTTTGACCCCATTTACAATAGGGTCAATCCCATTGCTCCCAAATACATTCCTGATGAGGAAAGCGTACACGAAATCTCCCGCGTCCTTTTGGAAAACCTATTGGAACTTAAAGAAAGTGGAAGCACGGGAACCTCCAAATTTTTCAATGATGCCGTAGAAGGATTGATAGGCGGATTGATCTGGAGATTGAAAGTGGACTATCCCGATTATTGTACCATTCCCCATATGATTGCCTTGTACCAACACTTGACTACGGAAGAACTAACGGAGTTTTTAAGTGCCAATACCACCTCAAAAGCCATGGCCGATGCCTTTATCAGCGGTGTGGATTCCGACAGGCAGACCGCAGGGGTGAAAAGTACTTTGGCCAATGCTTTTAAAAAGATAAGTACACAAAAAATATTTATGGTGTTGTCCGCGGATGAAGTGCCCTTGGATGTGAACAATCCTGATCATCCTGCTGTGATCTCAGTGGTCAATGACCCGAAAAAAGAAACGTCATTATCTCCCGTTATTGCCACCATAATCCATTCCATTACCAAGCAAATGAGCGAACGAAATCGATTGTCTTCCTTTCTTTTGATGGAAGAAGCGGCAACCTTGCGCCTACTGAACATGCATCGTATTCCTGCTACGTTAAGGAGTTATGACATTGCAACTATCTATGTCTTACAGGACAAAATCCAAAATGATATGATGTACGGAGATAAGGCAAGCAAGGCCATTCTAAGCAACCTATCTTACCAATTTTTTGGAAAGGCCAATGACCCCGACACCGCCAAATACTACGAACGTTTTTTTGAGATTGTAAAGAAGGAAACGCGCAGTGTAAGCAAAGGGTATTCCCTAAATTTTGATACTAGAGTGACCCAAGGGGAAAAGGAAGTTGCCAAAAGGCGTGCCGATGCTTTTTATGGGTTGCAACAAGGGGAGTTTGTGGTTTTCTTTGATGGAAAGGACAAAAAAGTGCGGTTTAAAATGCCGCAAATTAAAAGGGAATTGCCGAAGCCCATGACTATAGATGTGGATGAATTAAAATCAAATTTTGAAAGGATTCATAGGGAGGCAGCTTCTATTTTTAAATAACAGAAGATTCTTGCTAATTACACAAAAACCTTAGTTTTTTTAAGGTTTTTGTGTAATTATGTTTGGGTAAAAAACCATAACTTACTTGTCTCTCCCATACTATATTTTCACCATTAATATTAACGTACATGATATTGTTGAAATACACAGTAAGAAGGAATAAAAATAAATAAATGTACATATCCAAAGTAACCCTAATTAACTTCAGGAACTTCAAAAACACGCTGTTTGAGTTCAAAAAAGGCATTAACACGATAATTGGAGAAAATGGGTCGGGAAAAACTAACCTATTTAGAGCGATTAGACTTCTCCTAGATGATAATATGTTGAGAATGTCATATAAGCTCAATGAGGGTGATTTCAATAGGCATCTCGGTGATTGGAAAGGTCATTGGATTATTATTAGTGTCGAGTTTGCTGACTTATCACCAGACGAGGCTGTCCAATCTCTTTTTGTGCATGGGGTTGGTAATGTTGAGGATAGTACCGTCGATAGAGCAACATATAATCTCTTCTTCCGCCCAAAAGCAGATATACGATTAAGGCTATCTCAATTAGAGAGAGGAGATACCGAGGGCATGAATGCCATTCTCAGTGAAATTTCTATTGATGACTACGAAACTTACTTTACAGGAAAGAGTAGTGTTGATTTTAATGATGAGAATATATACCAAGAGGTTGTTGGTGATTTTGATGCAGTCCAATTTACCTTTCCAGACGATGCTTCAAAAGTTGGAGTGAGAGTTCCTCATCAACTATCAATCTCAAAAGAAGTTTCGTTCACTTTCATTCAAGCATTAAGGGACGTAGTATCCGATTTTCACAATACCCGAACAAATCCACTGTTAAGTCTGCTGAAGATGAAAAGTGAGGATATAGATGAGGAAGACTACGCTTCAATATCAGATACAGTCAAAGAACTGAATGAGTCTATTGAACAGTTGCCAGATGTCCTAGACGTTTCAAAAAACATCAAAGAAACTATCAAATCAACTGTAGGCGAAACTTACTCTCCTTCGTCACTTACTATCAAATCAAATTTATCAGACGAAGCCAACAAATTACTTCAGTCATTAAAGCTGTTTATAGGAGAGCCAGATGAAGATTATGAGGGGGCAGTTCATGAACTTAGTTTGGGCGGAGCAAACCTCATTTACCTAACGTTAAAACTGTTGGAGTTTAACTATCAAAAAGCAAGAGAGACATTTGCCAATTTCTTATTAATTGAAGAACCTGAAGCGCACATCCATACTCATATTCAAAAAACCTTATTTGATAAGCTGGATTATGGAGATACACAAATAATTTATTCTACCCATTCAAATCAAATTTCTGAGGTTAGCAACCTTTCAAACATTAATGTCTTGAGCAAGAGAAGAAACCACGCCGTTTCTTTTCAGCCCGCACGAGGACTTAATGACGATAAGGTTGAAAAGCTTGAGCGATATCTTGATGCTATTAGAACGAATCTGTTGTTTGCAAAGGGAGTAATGTTAGTTGAAGGGGATGCAGAGGAGTTACTCGTGCCGTTGCTCATAAAAAATGTTCTCGGTGTGAGTCTTGATGAGCTCGGCGTCAGCATCATCAATGTACGCAGCACAGGTTTTGAAAACATAGCAGAAATATTCCATAGCGCCAGAATTCAGAGAAAGTGCGCGATTATTACAGACCTTGATGCTTCAATTATTGATTACACACCACAAGAAGGGGATGGTGAGACTTTAGAAAAATTTAAAAGCAAGTGCAAGAATTCTGAAATTAAGGGTGCTGAGAGAAAAGCTAAACTTGATGAGTTTGTAAGGGAAAATGATTGGCTAGATGTTTTTTATGCAGACCATACCTTCGAAGTAGATTTTTTGATGGCGGGTAATCAATTCGAGGTTGGTAAGACTCTACTTGAGGTATATGAGGATAAACTAACCATAAAACTCGCAAAAGAAGAGCTTGATTCTGGTGATGTTGCAGTTGCAGGGAAAAGGATTTTGACAATGGCTAAAAATAAGGGAAAAGGATGGTTTGCAATTTTGCTTGGAAAATATGTTGACTATAAAACTTACATCCCAGATTATATTGCTGATGCTTTAAATTTCGCAATCCCAAGGTTAGCAAAGACTGTAATCTCTGACATTATTAAATATAGAATAGGGAAGAACATTAAGGATGATGAGTCCCTTAATTTCGATAGAACCAAAGCTGTTTTGGAATCATTTTTGATCAATGAAGCTAATTTGACCGACCTTCTTGATACATTAGAAGGAGACTACGAAGATGATGCAGCCCTAAACTTCCTCAAAGCTATCTAGTTATGTTTGTTTGGACTGAGGATGAACTGAATGAAAAGCAAACGGCTGTTGTCAAGAATGAGGCAAATATTCTTTTGGTCGCGTGCCCAGGAAGCGGTAAGACGAGAACCCTCACTTACAAGGTAGCATATGAGTTAAGCAAACTCGATGATGCTCGCAAGTTCGTAATTGCAATTACCTACACCAATATAGCAGCCGAAGAAATAAAGGAACGTGTTCAACTGTTAGGAGTCGATACTACTCAGCTATGGATTGGTACTATTCATGCCTTTTGTAATGAGTGGATTTTGAAACCATATTTTTCGTTACTGGAAGATTTAAAATTTGGGTTCAGAATAATTAGTGCACATGAATCAGAAGAGCTTCTAGTATCTTTTTGTGAGCCTTACAAAAAACAAAGGGTTACCTCTTGGGATTGTGGACACTATGCAACCATAAATGGTATTCAAACTGAAATTGCTGCTGGAAGTAAGAAACAGTACGTTGATAGAGTACTTGAGGACTATTTTGCTTACCTCAGAGATAATCATGCTGTTAATTATGAACAAATCTTGAGTTACTCCTATGAACTTCTTGTAAAACATCCAATTATTTCAGAAACTCTTTCAAATCTCTTTATCCATATTTTGGTAGATGAATATCAAGATACCAAGGATATTCAGTACCATATTATTGGAAAGATTTATAAAGCAGGAAAAGGAAAAACTATTGGCTTTATCGTTGGCGACCCAAATCAGTGTATCTATAGCAATTTGGGAGGTTATCCAATTTCGCTTGAAAACTTAAATGCAATCTCAGGGATTTCATTTGAGTTGCACCATTTAGAAAATAATTATCGCTCATCACGGAATATTGTTGAATATTTTGATGTATTCAAAACCTATGCTAATACTATTATTCCTTCAAGTAATAATATAGACTATGAAAGTATCATTACGCATGATGAAGCAACGAATGTCGCAGACCTGGTTACCGAAATTGTAAGACTTTTGCAATACAATATCGATGTAAGAAGCGTACACCCTAATGAGATTTGTATAGTTGCTCCGCAGTGGGTTCATCTTGCACCTATCACTCGAAGCCTCATTATCGCTATGCCCGACTATAGTTTTAACGGACCCGGAATGGCTCCTTTCTCAAGGGACTTAGACAACTTTTGGTACAAGCTCTCAAGAATTGTACTGACTGAGCCATCTCCTGACATGTTTGTTCGAAGGTTAAGATGGGCAAACGAGGTAATTGATGATTTAGAATCTTCAGGGTTTAATACCTCTGCATTAAACAGCAAGCAAATCCTGAAAATATGTAATGCAATTGAGCTTGATGAAATAGATGGATTAATGTACCTAGAGCAATTCTTTGTCAAGTTCCTAGAGGCGGTTGGTGTTGAACTTGATGTATACCAAACATTAAAAAGTAGTTTTGACTCATTTTTTGAAAGTTCTAGAAAGAGAATTGATAGAATAAAATCTGAGGGCAATGACTCTATAGAAAATATTGAAAGCTTCAAAAAAGTATTCAAACAGAGAGAAGGTATAACAATCTCGTCAATACATGGAGTCAAAGGAGCAGAATATGATACGGTTATTGCTTTTGGAATACTTCAAGGATACGTCCCTCATTGGTTTGATGATGGTGGAGATATCTCTGCAAAACGCCTACTATATGTACTTTCATCTAGGGCGAGAAAAAATTTGCACATAATTTCTGAACGCGGGAGAACAACAAGGGGTGGCAGTCAATATGCTACTACTCAAGTTTTAAGAGCGAGAACATATTCGTACGATTCTGTAAATTTTAATGGTTAATACAACAATTCAAAATTAGGTTTTTCAATAGTCCAAATGAGCATTAAAAAAAATCAACATTATGTTTGGCGACACTATTTAAAACCTTGGTCAATTGATAGTAAAATATGTTGTAAAAGAAATGATGATGTTTTCAATACATCACTTAAAAATGTAGCAGTTGAAAAGTTATTTTATGAATCCGTACAACTAAAAGAAGAAGAAGAAAATTTTGTTCTAAACATTATGAAAAATTTGGAACCATCTCTTCAAGGGCCTCTTTTAGAATTGTTTAATTTCTATAAATGGACAACCAAGTTTGAAATTACCAGAAAAAATGGAATCGAAGAATTTCATACTAATCTTGAAAAGAAAGGAATTAAATTCCTTAATAATCTATACCTAGAAAACACTTTATTCTTAAACAATCAAAACCATAAAAGAGACTTCTGCAATTATATCGGTGCCCAATATACCAGAACACGAAAAATGAGGGAAAATTTGACTTTAGGGGGTATATTATCAAACTATAGTCTTGATATGAATAGATTATCGAATATCATGCACTTAATTTTTATTGTAGTAATCGGTAATTGGTTATTCTCAAGAGGAAAAATAGAATTTCTTAAAGTATCCGGGGATTTAAATCTGATTACAGCGGACCAACCTATAATTAATACGAAAGGAACAATCGATTTGAATGAAACGCCAGAAGAATTTGAGCTTTATTATCCGTTAACACCAAAATTGGCCCTTTATTTAAGCGAAGAAAATGAAGGAATTAGGCATTTGAATAACATAGAAATTAAAGAATTTAATAGTCTTATAAAGACGCATCATTATAAACAGTTATTCGCCTTAGGAGTGGGCGACATTTAACAAACACATAGCACTTTAGCCCGTTAGAATTCTTTTAGAAACAAAAGCAGTTGATTAAGTGGTAGACAGAATTGTATTTTATTCAAAAGGAGATATGGCATCAAACCATTCACTGATAAAAGCGGAGAAAATCCTAGACAATTACAGGTCTGATAAGGAGTTTTCAATTAATGATCTTTTGGAAATCTACAATATCCAATTACATTTTGACAATAATCTTTTCTTGGCTAAATGGAGTGAGAATGACAAGGAATCTTACAATAAAATCCTGAAAAACAATTGGAATTTACTAAAAAGACGACTTGTCAAAATCAATGATAAAAACATTGAAGAAACCCTATCAGGTCTTGAATACCAATACCGTAAAAATTTTTGGGAACTTATTAACCAATTTAGATGCTATGAAAACATCTCAGATATTGGTTTAAGTAAAGTCCTATCTAAACATCCACGACATATTGACTTCATTCTTCCTCAAAAAAATATTGTCTACAAATTCGATAAGGTTATCAAAGACTTTCTATTGACCTATGAAGAGTCAGCCGAAATCTTGTTGACACAATTCGAGGAGAAAAAATCGGATAAGGAACGTTCGTCCTACCATTTCCCAAAGAGTTTGAATCTCAAGGACAAAGAAGCTATTATTAGCGACTATCTTGACCACGAGCAAGCCAATCTAAATTACATTAGATTGGTTGAAAACTCTAAAGATTCCGATAAATTGAGATTATCGGGAAAAACCAGGTTGAAGGCCAAGAAACGATCCCAAGAAATAAACAATGAAATATTCGAGAAGGGCCATGCCTGGAGTGAACGCGTTCAAGTCGGACTTCGTGAAGACCAAGAGGAGCCAGTAAAATTTAACCGCGAACATGACTTATTCGAGGCCATTTATAGCACGAAGTTCTTGGACAGCATTGAAGATGATATTGAATTGTTTAGTATGTTCAGGCACCTATTTAGATACCTTGACGAGACTTCTGTGATTACCTTGGTCAGTAAAAGAAGTGAACTGAATGTTTTTGAACGAATCTCTTTAAAATCAAAAAATGAATATGCGAAGGGGGAAGTATTCTCACGAAAGGAATATCTCTCATTTCTTCAATTGCATATTCTCAATGCCTACTTGGAAACCAAGGACCGTAAAGTAGAAGATTTGATAAATTCATTCATAATACACCTAAACAATCTAATTGATACATGTGAATTCGTTTTTAAAATAAGGGATTCAGAAGCTTCCTATTTAGAACGTATACGAACGGTTCTGCCAGACTTGGATTTTTTGCTACGACAATACCAGAATTTGGCCGAAGATGGTACCATTGATCTAGAGTTGATACAGGAAAGCTCCAAGCCTATTGCATTAGAACAAATTAAAAGTCAATCCAATAAAAAGTACGTGTATTCTGAGGACAATCTGATTTTACAACTGAAGCACTTATTCTTCTCGGATCAGAGCCATCTGTTCTACACAGATAAATACAAGAGCAAATACAACAACCTATTTGATTTATTGACCAAAGAAAAAGTCCTTCTAGATGATTTTGCAAATTTCCAAAAAGACATCATACAAAATTTGATTCGAGATGGTTATTTGAGTATTGATGAGAGCAAGAATGTTGTAATTGAAAGCATTGCCTTAATATACATCATAAGGGAACTGAATCGAAATGAAATGATAAACTACTGGCATTATCCCAGATTCATCCGAGAGAAATTAGATGAAATGATACAAGAAGGGAATTTGTTTTTTGAAAATACATTATTCACAAAAGAAGAAAAAAGATATTTAAACTATTACCTCAATAAAAGAGAATGCACAAATGGCTATGATTTGAGGAATAGATACCTCCATGGAACTAACACATTATCTGAAGATAAGCAAAAACAAGACTACTACCTCCTCTTGAAGGTGATTGTGCTCATCTTGCTAAAAATTGAAGATGATATAAGAATAAGCTAGAAATTAAAGGAGAGTTGTAATCGGTCATTTTACATTATCGCAAAGAAATGATGTTTCTATTTATTCGATAAGCTGTCGAATAATAAAAAGTGCAATTCGACAGGGTATAGTTTTTTTTCAATTATTAATCAATTTATAATTTAGTCCTTTAAAAGCTTTAAAATGATAAATGGCAAACTATTTGAGCCCTCGAACTACCTTTTCAAAGTTGATTACTTCAAAAAAGGAAAGCCAAAAGGGAAAAGAGGTAACGAAACCTATGCAGATACATATAGAGAAGTTCTTTATGAATTTTTACTAAAGGAACTTTGTGAAAAAGTACATGGTCATGACTGGTGGAACATGGCTTTAGAAGATAAAGATATCATCTGTCATAAGGAAAGTAATGTATCAGCATATTATACAGTAATCTTTAAAGAGTTTGGCAAAGTATTATGCGAATACGAAGTAGAAATGGAGGTTATCGGATGTCATAAAAACATTGCCAACAACCCTGAGACATCTCCAATTAGAAGAATAGAAAATAGTTAAGTTCAATTGCCTAATCTTTTTAGAATAAAAAAGACTATCGTTGAGTTTCATTATAACAATAGTCTTCTTTAGACATGATTTAACCTTCAAAATAAAACTACACTTGAATAATCACCTCAATTTTCCTCAAACCTCCTTTAACAGGCTTTCTGAAAGATTTTTTAATTATCCGCAAAGTATTTAAGCTTATCATGCAATTTCCCTATTGCCGTTTATTACCTCCTGTAGCTTGCTCATATCATCTCTTAACTTCTTTTCCACCACATTGGCGTAAATCTGTGTGGTAGAAAGCTTAGCGTGTCCCAATAGTTTGGATACCGTTGCAATGGGCACTCCATTAGAAAGAGTCACCGTTGTTGCAAATGTATGTCTAGCGATATGACAGGTTACCTTGATATCAATTTCACAGAGAGAAGCAATCTCTTTCAAATAGTTATTCATTTTTTGATTAGAGCAAACGGGCAGTAACCGTTCCGAATCCTCAAAACCTTTATACTTGTTCAAAAGCATTTTTGCCCTATCCAAAAGAGGGATTTTTACAGGTTCATCACTTTTTTCTCGGTATAAGGATAACCACATATTGCCATCAATTCCCATTACCAGGTTTTGACTTGTAAGCATCTTTACATCTATATAGGATAACCCTGTATAGCAACAGAAGATAAACACATCCCTGACACGGGCAAGTTTTAGATTCTTTAATTCTATGGTTTCAAAAGAATCCAATTGTTTCTTGGTCAAGAACCCATTTTTGAATTTGGTATAGCTCAATTGGTATTTTTCAAAAGGATGTTTTGCAATCCATCCTAACTTTTCAGCAAATCCCATAAGCTTATTGAGACGCTCAATATGCTTCATTATCCCATTGTTTTTAAGGGGTTGTGCCCTACTCAAGTGGTTTTTAGGGTTTCGCAAGTATAATTCAAAATCGACCACAAAACTATACTGGATATATTCCAGAGGTATGTCGGTGGCCTTAAATTTTTTGATTAAAAAATTCTGCAAATAGGTTTCAGTGGTACTATAGTTTTTTAAGGTCCCTGGAGCCAATTTAAACCTGTTCTTATCAAAATGGTACTTGGATAGTCCCAACAAGGTTTCGTTACTGTGGTCCGTTCCTAGATACCTTGCTTTAACCGCTTGAGCGGTAACAAACCTTCCTTCCTTTTTTAATTGCTTGTAACAATCGGTAAGATCTGTGTAGATGCCATCCAAATCTTCATTTAAGATACGGGCCTCTCTGGTCTTGCCATTGGCGCGGTTCATTTTTCCGTTCCACGCATCCATTGGAAATAATATTCCCAAACTCATTTCTGCCCTTTTTCCATCTACGGTAATTCTGGCATAAAGTGGTGCGCTATCGCCTTTCTTTTTGGCAAGGTTTTGCCAAAAGAGAATAGTGAATGTTTTTGAAGTTTTCATGTTCTTTCGTTTTAGGTAACCGAATAAATTCCATTAACGAAAGTTAAATCACGTCGAAAGCCTTGCTCTCACTAAGAAGTTACAAAAAAATAGGTAACCGAATAGGTAACCGAATAGGTCACTTTTTAAACAAAAAAATAGCTAACCAAATGAAATCAAAAAAAATTAAATTCTTGATTATCATAAAGTTAGCTATTACATGATACCATATAAAATGGTTTCGTCGGGGTGGCAGGATTCGAACCTGCGACCTCCGCGTCCCAAACGCGGCGCGATAACCGGGCTACGCTACACCCCGATGGTTATCTTTTGTTAGAAGAAATTGCGGAGAGAATGGGACTCGAACCCATGCGACACTTACGCGTCGACAGATTAGCAATCTGCTCCGTTACCACTCCGGCACCTCTCCTTTAATCTTGTCTGTATAAGAACCTGCGCAAAACGCGGATGCAAAAATACTTTTTCATTATTAAGAACGCAACTATTTTTGGTGGTTTTTTATTAAAAAAATAAAGCCCAGTTCTTTTAAAGTTCTGTGCTTGAAAATCAATTCTTTACAGAAAGTGTTTCTCTAGTAAACAGTCTTTGTACTTGCGATTTCACCATTCTCGGTGACAGCACTAACTTTTATCTCGATGTTTTGGTATTCAATCGGGGGAGTAAATCGCACAATTGCCTCTCCATTTTCATCTGTTTCAATATTCGGGTTCCAAAAAAGTGTAGTCGCTTTGTTCTCATACCTTTTGGGCCTTTTGGCTAGTTGCGCTGAATAGCTATCAAAACTAGGGGAATCATAATAGCCCTGAAAGTTTAATCGTCCTTCTTTTCTGTTGATGTAGTCAATGTCTGAACCATTTCTGGTATATACCATAATAACACCTAAAGCAGCTCGACTGCCATAAATGGACCAATCACTCCGTTCTGGCAACTCAATACGGTCAATATCCCATGCGGTCAGCCCCATTTCAGGATCGACCCCAGGAGAATTACCCCATATAAAACCATCTATAACCCATAATGGTCCGCTTTGGTCAAGCATTGATCCAAAATTATTAGGAGTACCACTTCCGGAGCCCCTGCCACTATTACTTATCAAGGAAACGCTAGGCGCTTCTGAAGAACCCGAAACCATGACACCAGGTAATTCAGCAAACAACTGAAATAAAAACCTTGGTCTTTCAACGTCTTGTACTATTGTCTTATTCTTATTGGCTTTAATACCATACACTTCAGACATCGCTCTTGGTCGCTCAATTTTCTTTTCTATAACTGCAACTTCATCCAATTCTACCAAATTATCGCTGTTAATTGGCTCCCATGGGGATGTCTGTACTGTCTCTCGATTCTTCTGCTTTTCAAAGGCTAAAACAGATTTTGGCTTATGGTTCTTATCATAACTTTCTTGTATTGGTACCAATTTCACCAATCTTGATTTGGTGTCATTTGCTGTTGTTCTAAAAATCAGTTCATTGTCACCGACTAGCTGCATGTTTTCAAGTCTAATTCGCCCAGAGCCATCTGTATCAAACTCCTTTACAACTGCATTATCATCAGAAGTACTCAACATTTGAATTTTGGTGTTCTTTAGTAAGGTGTTGTTCAAATCGTAGGCATAACCAAACAAGTCCAATCCTATTTGAAAAGGATATTTAACCCTATCCGGAAGATTTTGAAAAGCAGCTATGTCATTCTTTGAAGAAGTCAATAATTCTAAATCTTTGATAAACCGATTTGTTCGGGCTAAATTTTTACCCGTTCCATTTAGTTCCTCCCTCTCCCATGCGAAACTACTTTGCTCGTTAGTTTTATTTGTATTCATCGCAATCGCATTTGTGGCACTTATTGATACTTGGGTAGTAATAGGGTTACCATCTTTATTAGTCACACTTACCTTAAAAGCGAGTTCACCTTCGTTTGTATTCTTATCTAGAGGTATGACAGATAGGTTTAGTGAATTATCTGCATCAATAAAAGCAGGGCGTTTAGCCATTTGATTATCATTCTCATCAATCAAGGAAACCATCATAACACCAAATGGAATACCCGTTTTAGAAATTTCAAGCTCAGCGACCGATGTTTTTAAATCCAATTTTCTTCTGAAATAAGTTACTCCACTCATCGTTCCTTGAATCCAAATTGCTTTACTTACCATTTCGGGAGAAGCTTGAACACGAATGTTCAGCAACCCTGAGTTTAAATTGTTAACGTTCAATAAATATCCGGTATCCTTAACCTCGGGTAATTTAAAAATACTTCCATTCGTAGTTTTTAGACTGTATTTTGCATTGGGTTTAGGTTGAAAAATAGCAGACATCATACCATTATCAAAAGATACTAGGGGCATAACCTTATTTCCGGCTCCGTCAACAATATCACCCTTTATATCGATAGGGTTTCCATCTTTTGTAGTAGCCTTGATAAGAAGTCTATTATTGAAGTTTGTAATTAAGTTACCTCCTTCAGGGTAAAAAGAGACTTCTAAATTTTGCATATTGGTTTTCTGAATACTATTAATTACATTTTCAGTACCTAAAATGAGTTTTTTGGTAACGTAAAACGATTCTCCATAATTTTGCATCCATCTTGTATATGCTCTTAACGTGTAATTACCATCTTGTAATTTTTTGGATATGATAAATGCCCCTTCAGACATTCCTTCCTCAATTTTATGGTATTGCGTTGCCAAAACATCTTTTGATTGATTGACTAGCTCTACTTTAAGAACCTTGCTCAAGGTAGCTCTTACCCTATTTGGCCCCGTTAATGTATAGGCTTTGAAAAATAATGGGCTTCCCTCGTTTATGATTGGCTTATCTATGTGTAACAGTATTCTTTCTTGCCAAGTGATTAATGAATCTGATTCACTCTGTTGAAATTCTACTGGTGTATCCCATTCGAATGAATCTTCTATCCCTTTTGAATTAGGTCCTCCTTTTTGCGCTTTTACTACTAGCGAAGTGGATAAAAAACAGATAAATAAACCAACGGAAAGAATATTTTTAAAATTCATAGCTTTAATTTTAAAATCAATAGTATTACACGCTATTATAACAAATATACTAAATATGATTTTTTACTATTGATTGATTTAGAATTATTTAACACTAAAAATTGGGCTTAAATAAACCATATCAACAAAATACTTAAGATAGTAGAATATGGTTATTTAGACTTAGTCAGGATATTCAACCCGTAAATGATAAATATTGGTCAGTTTTTGCTTTAATACCTTTTTAACCGTTTCAATTTCTTTAAAGGTGATATTGGCATTTAAAAATTGGTTGGCTTGCATTTGCCCTTTCACGATTTTCTCAACAAATTCATCAATAATTAAATACGTTGGAGATTTTAAACTTTTTGAAGCTGCCTCTACGGAATCTGCCATCATTAATATTGCTGTCTCTTTCGAAAAAGGTATAGGACCCGGGTATCTAAATAATGTCTCCTCTACTTCTGGGTCTAGCTCTTGTTGTTTCTTAAAAAAATAATACACTAGCGTAGTGCCATGATGAGTTCTCAGAAAATCGATTACTCTATCAGGTAAGCCATTTTTTCTTGCCAATTCAATTCCTTCAATAACGTGATCAATAATAATTTTAGCACTTTCCTTTGGTGGCAAGTCATCATGCGGATTAACGTTGGTTATTTGATTTTCAATAAAATAGGTAGGATTGTTCATTTTACCAATATCATGATACAAAGCTCCTACCCTTACCAACATAGAATTTGCACCAATTTCATTTGCAGCAGCTTCAGCTAGGTTTGCGACTTGCAACGAATGGTGAAATGTACCCGGTGCCTTATTTGATAATTCTTTTAAAAGTTTTGAATTTGTATCAGATAGTTCTAACAAAGAAACATCTGAAACCAAACCAAATATTTTTTCATATAAATAAATTAAGGGCTGCGCAAAAAGGGTTATCATTCCATTTAAAAGGAAAATCCCGAAGGTTACCAATTCTATATTCTCAAGATTTCCTTCATGAATAGTATGAAAAGCAAAATACCCTATAATATAGATGAGGGTTATCTGGCCTACTGAAATAAATAAATTGGCCCTTCGATAAAGCTCAGAAACAGTAAGTATGGTTACAATACCGGCTATTATCTGTAGAAATATATATTCAAAACTATTGGGTACCACAAAACCTAAAATCAATATGGTTAGAACATGAACAAAAAGCCCCAATCGAGCATCAAAGAAGTTTTTAAGAATCAATGGAAGAATACATAGGGGAACGACATAAACATAACTTTCATTGTTCTTGACCACCAAAGTGGTGATAAAAACCATTAAAAGAACATTCACAAAAATAAAAGTGACTTTCGTATTATTTGAATAAATTTCGGGTCTATATTTCTTCAAAAACAAAAACAACATCATCAATACCAAAGCGACTAGTACCGTATAACCAAATAAAATAAAATAGTAATTACTGCCCTTCCAAAGTTCAGATTCAAATTCTGTTTTTAATGAGTTAAGAATATTGAAATTTTCAGCTTCTACAACTTCGCCTTTAGCTATAATCAACTTTCCCTCAAGAACGTCTCCTCTAGTAAAAGATATTTTTGACAATTCATCTTCTAAAGCTTTATCCGATAAATTTTTATCATAAAACGTATTTGGTTTTATCAAGTTTTTTAAAAGTGCTATCAATTCATTCCGAACAGTTTCTGGAAAAATAGCTTTTAATTGATTTTGCGTTATTTTTTCAGCTTTCTTAACATCTATAATTTGACTCGGCAATAGGTTTTTGGCTTCATTATTTACAACCAAGAGTGCACCTTTACCTGAAGGGGTTTGTTCAAATAAGCCATTGGCATAAAGGGAATCTAAAACGTTATGACCTAACCTAAATAGATTTTGTCTTTTCGTAGTTGATAATTGACTTGGCAAAAAAGCCTTTTCAAACTCCTGTGAATAACTATTTAAGACACCTTGAACTATATTATCATCAAAGGCATAATATTCTAGATTATTTTCTGAAAGTAATTTTTGCTCAGCCTCAATCTCTTCGGCTGTCTTTTTTATAGAGAAATCGAAGGGCGCATATAAATTTTCGTATTGCCAAGGTTTTCCCTTTTGAAAATCGTACTTAAACTTACCTCCTCTTGGAAAGAAAAAAACAATAAGCGCAACTGAGATTAGATAAAGAAAATACTTATAAAACAGTGATTGTTTTTTGTAGAAATTGTCCAACGATTTTCCCATAGTATCCTTGCCTGTTTCCAAAAATAGAAAAATATAAATTCATGTATCGAACTAGCTATACTTTAAAAGCAAATGCTTTTAAATTTAGTATTTTCGCGATAGTAAATTCAAGTGTAATGAAGCAAGTTGTTATTGTCTCTGCAGTTAGAACTCCAATAGGAAGTTTTATGGGTTCCTTATCTAGTCTACCAGCCCCAATATTAGGCGCTACTGCTATAAGAGGTGCTCTAGAAAAGATTGATTTATCACCTAAAATGGTTGATGAGGTCTTAATGGGTAATGTAGTTCAAGCTGGCACTGGGCAAGCTCCTGCCAGGCAAGCAGCTATTTTTGCCGGCATACCAGATACAGTGCCATGCACCACAATTAACAAAGTTTGCGCTTCGGGTATGAAAACAGTAATGCAAGCAGCCCAAAGCATCGCACTTGGGGATGCGGATATTATAGTTGCTGGAGGAATGGAAAACATGAGTTTAATTCCCCACTATGTTCATCTTCGGAATGGGGTTAAATTTGGTCCCACATCGCTAATTGATGGTATGCAAAAAGATGGACTAGTAGACGTATATGATCAAAATGCAATGGGCGTTTGTGCAGATGCATGTGCTACTGAGCATAGCTTTAGCCGAGAAGACCAAGATAATTTTGCTATCCAATCATACCATCGTTCTGCGGGAGCATGGAAATCTGGAAAATTCTCCGATGAGGTAGTACCTGTTGAAGTTCCTCAACGAAGGGGTGAACCGATAGTGGTTTTGGAGGATGAGGAATATAAGAATGTTCGTATGGAAAAAATTCCTGCGCTACGCCCTGCTTTTACAAAAGATGGAACCGTCACTGCTGCCAATGCCTCCACTATCAATGATGGCGCGGCTGCACTTGTGCTTATGAGTGCTGAAAAGGCGTCAGAATTAAAACTAAAACCATTGGCAACAATAAAGAGTTACGCTGATGCTGCTCAAGAACCAAAATGGTTTACCACAGCACCCGCAAAGGCTTTACCAAAAGCATTGAATAAAGCTAATCTTACTATTGATGATGTTGATTATTTTGAGTTTAACGAGGCCTTTGCCGTCGTGGGTTTGGCCAACACAAGACTTTTAGGTTTAACAGATAAAAATGTAAATGTGAATGGCGGGGCAGTTTCTTTGGGGCATCCCCTCGGTTGTTCTGGTGCCAGAATTTTGGTTACCCTTATACATGTTCTTCAACAAAATAATGCAAGAGTAGGTGCAGCAGCTATTTGTAATGGGGGCGGTGGTGCCTCAGCAATGGTAATTGAACGTAGTTAATTAGTACCGAAGTTCAATGCAATACGGAATTTGTCACTTAAGTATAGTACCTGTTAGAATTGGCGCGAGTAGTCATGATGAAATGGTGACCCAACTACTTTACGGAGATCATTTTAAGGTAAAGGAAAAAAGAAAATATTGTAGTAAAATTCAAGTTGCTTTTGACAAGTTTGAGGGTTGGATAGATAACAACCAATACCAATTTATCACAGAAGCCTATTTTGAACAAATAGACACTTCAATTGAACAAAGAATAAACACGGATTTTATAGCTCATCTTACTTGTGACAAAAAATCACTCTCGCCAATCTTACTGGGATCACGAATAGATGCATCAAAAATCATTTCGCATTCTTTTGAAGGTAATGCTCCAATAGTGCAGCAATCTAAATCAAATTTGATAGAGACCGCATTGCTCTACATAAACGCCCCCTTTTTATCTGGTGGTAAAACACCTTTTGGTATTGATGCTTCTGGTTTAACACAAATGGTCTACAAAATAAACGGTTATAAACTATTTAGGGAAACTGAAAAACAATCAACACAAGGCGAACCGCTAAGTTTTATTGAGGAAAGCGAACCTGGGGATTTAGCCTTTTTTGATGATAATGAAGGAATTATCAATCATGTAGGTATTATACTCAAAGACAATTACATTATCCATTCATATGGAAAAGTCCGAATTGATAGAATTGACCATACCGGTATATTTAACACACTAGAAAAAAAGTATTCTCACAAACTTCGGGTAATTAAAAAAATTGCATAAAAAAAGCCCCGATAATTCGAGGCTTTTACTGTTGACTATTTTAAAATATTACTCTCCAAGTAACTTTTTAATTCTCATGAAGTTCTCATTATCACCAAGTGCTCCATATATATTTTTCAATTGAGCAAGCACTCCCTCATTATCAGGATTAGTTTTAAGTGCTCCTTCCAATATTTTAGCACCTTCTAAAAACAAATCATCTTTCTTTTTCTTAAGTTCATCATAACGTGCTGTATCTGCTCTTGAAGTACCCAAGGTATTCATCTCATCAATTAAACCGTTTCCTTCATTAACATATGAAGTTGACAAGTTTAATTGTGCATTAACATAAGTCGGGTCAATTTCCAAAACTTTGTTATATGCTGCTCTTGCTTCTTCTAAATTACCTTGCTCCATATTTATCACTGCGATATTATAAATCAAATCAGCATTATCAGGAGCCATTGTTGAAGCTTGGTTCATTAACTCTTTAAACTTGTCTTTATCTCCCATAGAATAATACAAATTTGCCTTGTTCAAGACTAAATTCACGTCTTCAGGATTAGATGCAATAGCATCATCATAAGCGGCCAATGCCTTATCATTCTTACCCTGTTCTTGGTAGATTAAAGCAATATTTTTTACAATTTCTGCTTTTTTAGAAGGAGTGACTTCTTCGCTTGGATCTTTGTGAGTACCAGCTTTTACATATAGGTCACGAGTAGTTTTATCCATTGCTTCAACTTCGCCAGTTGCAACATTTACAGCCGTAAACTTTTTTTCGCTACCATCATAATTGATATCCCTCAATTCTTCATAGAACTTAATGGCTTGATCATAATTATCTGGTCCTCCATTTACAGCACTACTTGCAGCGTAATATAAGTAAAGTGTATCGCTAGGGCTCAATTTGTATGCAGAATATAATTTACTTGCCCCTTCTTTAAACTTTTTGTTTTTGTTATCCTCAACGGCAGCGTTAACCAAATCACCGGTCAATTGGGTCATCTTTTGTCTTGCATCAGCCGTGTATTTTGGTTTTCCAGAGGCTTCTTCAACTGAAATAACCTTATTAAAAGCATCTACAGCACCATCAAATTCTGATAAATTGACATTAGCGTTTCCTAAAATAGAATAAGCTTGTGCTTGATACTTAGCATCAGCACCATCAATTAGTGACATAGCACCCTCTAAAATAGTTTTTGCTTCAGTAGCATTACCCGTTTTCATGGCTTTTTCAGCTGCCTTTATTTCAGCTTTTTGCGAAAATCCTGCCATTGATACTGCAAAAGCAAGGAGTATTAAAAATTTAGTTTTCATCGTTTTAATGTAATTAAAAATTTAGTGTTTATTTATTCTTTTGTTTCTTCAGTATCATTATCAAGAGCCGTGCCATCTTCCCCATTCACCTCGATATCAAGTATATCAACATCATCGACCGCATCTTCATCTTTCATTACCTTGGCGACAGCCGCAATACTATCGTTACCTTTAAGATTTATAAGTTTCACACCTTGGGTGGCGCGACCCATAACCCTTAAGTCTTCTACGCCCATACGAATGGCGATTCCAGACTTATTGATAATCATTAAATCATCTGAATCTGTAACATTTTTAATTGCCACAAGTCCGCCTGTTTTATCGGTAATAGAAATTGTCTTTACACCTTTTCCACCTCTATTAGTTACGCGATAATCATCTATGTTGGATCTTTTACCATATCCATTTTCAGACACAACAAGTAAATTATCTTCAAAATTATGGACGGAAACCATTCCTATTACTTCATCTTCAGCATTTGCAAGTGTGATACCGCGAACACCAGCAGCATTTCTGCCCATAGGCCTGGTTTTACCTTCTTCAAAGCGGATGGCTTTTCCTGATTTCAATCCTAAGAAAATCTGGCTAGTTCCAGTCGTTAACTTTGCTTCTAACAACTCATCATTTTCACGAATTGTAATGGCATTGATTCCATTTTGGCGTGGTCTTGAATACTGCTCTAAAGACGTCTTTTTAACCGTACCCTTTTTAGTGGCCATGATAACATAATGACTATTTACATAGTCTTCATCTTTTAGGTCTTGAGTACAAATAAAGGCTTTAACACTATCCTCATTTTCAATATTAATAAGGTTTTGAATAGCCCTACCCTTTGAAGTTCGGCTTCCTTCAGGTATTTCGTAAACACGCATCCAGAAACATTTTCCCTTTTGGGTAAAGAATAACATATATTGATGGTTGGTACCTACAAACAAATGTTCTAGGAAATCTTCATTTCTAGTGGATGAAGCTTTTTGTCCTACACCTCCCCTGTTTTGAGTTTTATATTCTGATAAAGGAGTCCTTTTAATATAACCTGCATGCGAGATTGTAATTACTACCTGTTCATCAGGAATCATATCTTCAATACTCAAATCGCCACCAGCGAAATTGATTTCAGAACGTCTATCATCTCCATATTTTGCTTTTACTTCTAAAAGCTCATCCTTGATAATTTCCATTCTTCGCTCTTTTTTGTCAAGAATATCCTTAAGATCTTCTATAGTCAATAAGAGTGCATCATATTCTTCTCTAAGCTTGTCTTGTTCTAAACCTGTCAACTGACGCAGACGCATTTCAACTATGGCCTTGGCTTGAACCTCTGTAAGCTTAAAGCGTTCCATCAAACTGTTGCGAGCATTATCAACATTAGAAGAAGCTCGAATGATAGCAATCACCTCATCTATGTTGTCTGAAGCAATTATTAAGCCTTCTAAAATATGGGCTCTGTCTTCCGCTTTTTTAAGTTCGAATTTTGTTCTTCTTACTACTACTTCATGTCTATGCTCAACGAAATAGTGAATCATTTCCTTTAAGTTCAACAATTGAGGTCTACCCTTGACTAAGGCAATATTGTTGACACTAAAAGAAGATTGAAGTGCTGTATACTTGTACAGCATATTAAGTACAATATTAGGAATGGCATCGCGCTTAAGAATATAAACGATTCGCATTCCTTTTCTATCGGACTCATCTCTTATTAAAGAAATTCCCTCAATCTTTTTATCATTGACCAAATCAGCAGTCTTCTTAATCATGTCTGCCTTGTTGACTTGGTACGGAATTTCTGTAACTATAATACATTCTCTTCCCTGTACCTCTTCAAAAGTTGCTTTGGCACGCATTACCACCCGGCCTCGACCAGTGTGAAAAGCTTCTTTTACACCATCATATCCATAGATAATTCCTCCCGTAGGAAAATCAGGAGCTTTAATGTGAGTGATTAATTCATCAATCTCAATTTCAGAATTATCAATGTAAGCCACCGTGCCATCAATAACCTCAGAAAGGTTGTGAGGTGGCATATTCGTGGCCATACCCACTGCTATACCTGACGCTCCATTCACCAAAAGACTTGGAACCCTTGTCGGTAAAACTGTTGGTTCTTTTAAGGAATCATCAAAATTTAATTGATGGTCTACAGTATCCTTGTCAATATCTGCCAACATTTCGTCAGCAATTTTCCGCATACGTGCTTCTGTGTAACGCATTGCGGCCGGGCTATCACCATCTACGGAACCAAAGTTACCTTGGCCATCGACCAACATATACCTTAAACTCCATTCTTGGGCCATACGAACCATACTATCATAAACGGAAGTATCACCGTGTGGGTGATATTTACCCAAAACCTCACCAACAATACGGGCAGATTTTTTGTGTGCGCTACCTGACCTCACACCCAGTTCGTGCATACCGAAAAGCACTCTACGGTGAACTGGTTTTAATCCGT
>Ga0316204_10003773_pt1 | contig 29192 bp, 18 predicted proteins | sample 6monrhotite_MG_2_FD_205661 | JGI IMG/M metagenome (GOLD analysis project Ga0316204, IMG submission 205661) | Microbial mat bacterial communities from mineral coupon in-situ incubated in ocean water Damariscotta River, Maine, United States -... | ecosystem: Environmental > Aquatic > Marine >...
GTTGTTCCAGCGATAAAACCAGCTGCCGAAGCGACCAAATCTGCGGTGATAGGCCTTATCGCAACGCCAGCCACTATAAACAGGGAATACACCGATCAATTGATTAACGATTATGCCCCAGAATGTAGGGTATTAAAACAAGGTTCAACAGATTTAGTGCAAATGGCCGAAGCCTATCTAAGAGGTATTGAGCCTAATACAGAGCAATTATCAGCAATTTTAAAGCCTTTTACTGATTCCGTAGAAAAGGATAATCTCGATCAACTGGTGCTGGGTTGTACACACTTTCCGATACTTAAATCCCATATTCAACAACTGCTGCCTTCAGTATCGGTTATTGACTCGTCTGATGCTATTGGAAAGCAAACACAAAGAGTTGTTTTACAATTAGCTCCAGAGCAATTTGGAACAATGAAGATATACTTTTTTCTTACTTCAGAAGATGAACAGTTAAAGAATAATTTGAAGATTAATCAAGATTCAATTTCTATATTAGAGATATGAAAAATTGAAGTTCGTCCTGCCTTCGATCTGTAGGTCGGTCTTTAGGCCGACAACGTATTAAAATTACCCTCCTGTTAATCCGAATTTAGCAAGTTTTTAGATATATAGTAATCTCAACTTAAAGCTCTGAAATAACAAGACCTATAACCCTGTTTTAATGACACTCAAACATCCCCAGATACTTGTAACACTATATCGTTCATGGTAATGTACGCGCCATATCAACGGACTGAATTTAGAGCATTTTGTGTCTGACAAAGTTATAGATAATAGAGAAGGGAAGAATGACTATTACATCTAAAATTAGGCTCTTTGATGAGCTTAAATCTGGTTATTACTTGGTTCAAGTGAAGCATCGGCAAGAACTACGAGCCAAAGCCAATTTAGAAAAACAATATTTTGATGTATACCTCCCTCTCATCAAGAAGTATCAAAAATCCTCAGTAACAGAAAATAAACATGTGAAAAGTTCATTAGTAGCATTGTTTCCAGGTTATTTATTTTGTCGGGCTACACCTCAAGGTGCTGATCTATCTAAAATTCGCTCAACACGAGGCGTAATTAAGCTAGTTAAATTTGGAACTGAGCCAACCAAAATTCATGAAGACATCATTAATAGCATAAAGTCTCGATTAAAGGGGGTGGAAGCGCATTTGATAGAGCCGCATAAATTTCATGCCGGAGATGTAGTTCAAATTCTAAATGGCCCTTTTGCTCATTTGAATGCATCCGTTGAAAGTCTTTGTCGTCCTTTAGAGGGTCGTGAGAGTAATGAGCAGCGTGCATTTTTGTTAATTGAACTAATGGGTAAGTTACAAAGAATTCAAGTCGAATTTAGTTCAATCGAGAAGGTTGCATAGATTCTGACTCGTAGGTTAGCTTGGGTAGCATTCGAGAATGGAAGATAGTTGTGGAGAATGATCGTAGGATACCACTTAGATCGTCATAAAAGTGTCGCTCTAATACTGAGATTTATAGGAATGTAGGTCATCCTTCATGATGACAATAAAAATATAGTTTTTGGCAATTGGGGCCTTAACCTAAGGGCGGTAGCGTGCTAAAAGACAGATGAAATAATAACCTGTATAATTTTGCTCACAAAATGTGAAGCTGCTAAATATTCCTTTAATAACAAGTAGCTATGATGTCAGTCATACGGTAGATAGGGTGTCAACATACTAATAATATAATAACTAAAGAATAACCTAGAGATAATTAAAATAAGAATGAGCAATGATGCAAACTGAACAACAACATATACTTACAACTGGTGGATTGGGTTATATCGGCTCACATACTGTCGTTGAATTGTTAAATTCAGGTTATCAGGTCAGCATCATAGATAATTTAGATAACAGTTGTTTAGAAGTATTAAATCGAATTAAACAATTAACAGGTATTCTTCCTGATTTTTATCAAGGTGATGTTCGTGATAGTGGATTTTTAGATACTGTTTTTAGAGATAATCATATAGATGCTGTGATTCATTTGGCAGGGCTAAAGGCTGTGGGTGAATCAGTTGAAAAACCAGAGTTATATTATGATGTCAATGTTGTGGGAAGTCTCAGATTAATTGAAGTCATGTTGACGCACAATGTAAACAAAATTGTGTTCAGTTCTTCCGCTACTGTCTATGGAGAACCTGAGCAATTACCCATTACTGAAAAAGCCAGATTACAATGTTGTTCACCTTATGGGAAAACCAAGCTTAGTGTTGAAGAGATGTTAGGCTCAAGTGCTGATGCTCATCCCCAACTAGGTGTTGGCACATTACGATATTTTAATCCCATAGGAGCTCATCCTTCTGCTACCATGGGTGAAGCACCCCAGGAAACACCTAATAATCTCATGCCTTATGTGACACAGGTGGCTATTGGACGTAGACCATTTTTGCAGATATGGGGAAATGACTATAATACTCCTGATGGCACTGGTGTACGCGATTATATTCATGTGGTCGATCTTGCCCATGCTCATATTAAGACATTATGTTATCTTGACACAAATAACGGCTATAATGTCTGGAATATTGGGGTTGGACGTGGTTACAGTGTGCTTGATGTGATAAAAAGCTTTGAGAAGGAAAATAATATAGAAGTTCCTTATAAAATAAGGCCGAGAAGGGCCGGTGATGTTGAGAGTTGTTACGCTTGTCCTGATAAAGCTTTAACAGAACTTGGATGGAAAGCTAAGTTTCAACTTACAGAAATGGTTCGTGATAGTTGGAACTGGCAAAAGCAGAACCCTGATGGGTATCAATAAAACTCGAGTATAAAAGTAAAGTCTAATAAAGAAATAAAGATTTACTCAATGGTTCAAGGGCTAAGGGTAATTACAGTAAAGGTTCAGATATTGATTTAACTCTAAAAGGAATAGGCTTAAGCACAAACGATCTATTACAGATAAGTAAGTCTTAAGATAATTAATTATTTCCATACAGCTTTGACCTATCAGTAGATGAGCATATCAAAAATTAACAGGCACTAGTTCATATTGATAAAGTTTCTATAAATGTCCCCAAGGCACAGCTATGGCAAAACCTAAGAAAGTTAAACCATTTACTGTAAGTTAGCTTTTAGACAAACAGAATGTATAAAATGGCTTGATGAACATGTCAGCCTAAAGACTGACCCACAAGATAATATGAAAAAATACATAAATACCATTATATTAATTTTAACCTGCTTTACATGGCCATTACTATCTGGCCCATGGATTTCTGTGGGCGACCCTTGGATCCGTTCAGATATTGAATTTCTTGCTGATACTGGTGTGATTACAGTACCGATTACCACCTGGCCACTGATGTGGAGTGGTATTAAGCGCGATATGGATGCTGCGATGGAAGTAAAGGCTTTTAAGCAATTATCAAATCAACAGCAAGATGCACTTATCCGGTTAAAAAAAGAATTTAGAAGGCAAACTGGAGTCAGTGCTTCAATAGGTATTCGATTAGCTAGTGATACAGAAGTCATTCGAGGTTTTAGCAATACAATAAGAGAAAAATCTTCAGTATTTATTCAACGTCAAGATATGGGTGACCAATGGGCTTATAACTTGAACCTTGAGTATGTCTATAATCCCTATCTTGCTCCTGGTCAGACAGAGGATAAAATTCGATACGATGGCTCCTATGTCACGACCTTATTTGATAATTTTGCACTAGGTTATGGCTATATCGATAAATGGTGGGGGCCTGGTTGGGACTCCTCATTGATATTAACTAACAATGCCAGACCGTCACCAGGCATATTTTTACAACGCAATTATTCTACTGCATTTGATACTGTCTGGTTGAATTGGATGGGGCCCTGGACGTTTCAAGCCTTTGCCAATGCGCTTGATGATAGTCGCCATATTAATGATGCTAAGTTTCTTGGGTTATCACTATCATTTAAGCCATTTGATTCACTTGAAATAGGTCTTCGACGTACTGCTCAGTGGGGAGGAGCTGGACGTCCTGAAAGTCTAAGCTCATTTATAGATATGTTCTTTGGTCGAGATAACTGTGGTGATGATGGTATTGATGCCTGCGGTACCAATAACTCTAATGAGCCAGGAAATCAATTAGCTGCGGTTGATGTTCGTTGGCGTTTACCTTTTGAAATCCCGATTACTATTTATGCTCAAATAATGGGAGAAGATGAAGCAGGGTATTTGCCCAGTAAAAAGACCCACCAGCTTGGCATGACTTTGAATGTCGTAACTTGGCAACTTCCAGTTCAGTATTTTATTGAATATTCGGATACGACAACAAATAATGGGGGACAATATAATGTTACTTACAATCATTCTCTATATCGAAGCGGCTACCGCTATTTCAATCGCCCCATGGGAATAAGTGCTGACACAGACAGTAAAGTGGTGAGCCTTGGTGCTAATTTTCGCTTAGACAATACAAAGCAACTAAATCTAGTGTTGAGAGATTTAAACATCAATATAGATAACAATGGAGCTCAATCAATAAACAACCAGTCAGTAGATAGCCTTAATATGTCAGTCCAATACCAACAACAAACAAAATACGGGAAAATTAATCTCTATTTAGACCAATATTCAGATATAATCGACCAATACAACAGACAAGACAATGAAACACGCTTAGGCGCCAGTTGGCATACCATCTTCTAAAAGTAGAGCACCCTTAAGGGTGTCAAAATACTTTCATCGTGTATAATTCAGCTTTATATTTCACGAAAACATAACGAAATATTAGTAAGCGAAGTTTTGATTCTCTAGTTGGGACGCTTAACTCTTGGGCATTGTGTGTTGAACCTAAAGGAAATTATTAAAATAATGTTAACGATTAAAAAGACAATAGCCTGCAAAAAGGCATTAATAGCCTGCGGAGTTCTCTCGTTGTTTTCTTGTAGTAGTGCTCCTCCTTTGTTATCTCCCTCTAAAGCCCTTGTGAATACGAATATGGTCAATTTTGATAAGTCTATTCCGTTAAAATACAATAAATATTTAAATGGTGGTAGTCAAAAAAGTAAAATGTTCAGTAATGGACAAAAGATATCTTTGGGTGCATATTATACGTCTGCTTTGGGGCAAAAGTGCAGAACATTATTTATTTCTGAAGAAACTGATAACTCATCAACGACAGCCGATAAGGTTGCCATATATAGTAAACGGGTTGTTTGTAAGCAAAAGGAGCAAGAAAGCTGGGTTTTGATCCCTGCGATTGTTGAACAAGTTAATAACAGAGCAATTTTTGCTGATTAACTAGTTATTAATTAAGAGAAATAATTTATGAAATTAGCATTGTTATTGGTCATATTAACAGGATACTTTCTGGGCTTTTCGGGAACTGCCAGTGCCCAATCTCAAGAGGAATTACAAACTCAGCCACAGCCAGATATTTTTGCATCTCAAGATGCAGAAATTCAAAAAATTTCTCAAGAATCCACTGGTTTACCTGAAAGTGACAAATTTCCAGACCAATCTCGAAAGGGTGTACTACTCCCAGGTGAAACTAGTATTAGGAATTTATTACCACTGCCAGAAAGCGGTTTGGCACCTCCATATGGTGCGAATATTTTTGCTGGTGGTTATGAAACAGAGAGGGCTGATGGTCTTAATGAGGACTACTTAATTGCAGCTGGAGATAAGCTTTCAATTTGGATTTGGGGTGCAGTAACTTACTCTGACTTAACCACTGTCGACAATCAAGGTAACATTTTTATTCCAAATATCGGTCCTATTGTGGTCGCCAACATTCAAGCTAGTCAAGTTAATAGTGTAGTTACCGCAAAAATCAAGAAAACATACAAAAAAAATGTCAATGTTTACGTTAATTTATTAACAGCAACCCCTGTGTCAGTCTATGTGGCAGGATCGGCAATTAGGCCAGGGCAATATGCGGGAATGGCTTCAGATAGTATTTTATACTATTTAAAAAGAGCCGGCGGTATTGATTCGGAGCGAGGAAGTTATCGGAACATCCAGATTATCCGTAAGGGAGAGATAGTTCATACCATCGACTTATATCAATTTATTCGATTTGGTCAATTAGAGCCTTTTAATTTTAAAGACAAGGATGTGATTTTTGTATCTCAGCAAGAATCTGTTTTAAACGTTTCTGGTGGAGTGAAAAACCCGTTTCGTTTTGAATTTATTCAGCAAGAAGTTGAAGGTGAAGAATTGTTGTCATACGTTCGACCACTTGCAAAAACGAGCCATGTGGCTGTTTCCGGTAATAGGGTCTCGGGACCATTTTCTGTTTATTTAAATATTTCTGACTTTCAGAGTTTTAAATTGATGAATGGTGATCAGCTTTATTTTAACGATGATCTTCATGCTCAGGTGTTGGATATTCAAATAAAGGGGGCCTATTTGGGCCCGTCTTATTTTGCTGTGAGTAAAAAGACAAGATTGCATGATCTATTGAATCATATTGAAATAGAACCTGAATTAGCTAATTATTCATCAATTTATATTTTGAGAAAAAGCTCAGCGCTTGAACAAAAAGAAATCTTAGACAAGGCACTCGATCGACTCGAAAGAACAGTTTTTGCTTCGCCAACTTCATCAACAGGTGAAGCTCAAATTCGCTCTGCAGAGGCAAAACTAATTTCAGAATTTATAAATCGTGCTCGGAAAACCCAGCCGCTAGGTAAAGTTGTTGTTTCTGATCAAGGAAATGTCGCCAATATAGCACTCGAACAAGGCGATATAATTGTAATCCCTCATAAGACAGATCTTATTCAAATTGGTGGTGAAGTGTTGATGCCCCAAGCTGTTGTTTACAACGAGGAAGCGACACTTGAAGATTATATTGCTTGGGCAGGAGGCTACACCAACAGGGCTAATTTTGAAGATATAGTTGTTGTTCATGCTAATGGTTTAACCGAATTTCATAAGACAACTGCATCGAATAGTTGGATTGCTGATAGTGCTAACATAAAGCTTTCGCAAGGTGACAAAATTATCGTTTTGCCAAAGGTAGAAGCTAAAACAATGCAAGCGGTTAAGGATATTACTCAGATAATTTTTCAAATTGCAGTTGCGGCTAATGCGATAAAGTAATGGCACTTGTAAAGAACAGAACTAATTTAGAGGTTTGGCTAGATGTCGTTTTTGCGATCTTTTTAAGAGAGATAAGAAGCAAATTTAATGACAAACTGGGTATTAGCTGGGCAGTAATTAATCCTCTAATTTTTATCTTTTTGCTTTCTTTCGGCCGAAGTCTTTTGGGTGGACCAATTACCCATTCAATGCCGACCTTGGTTTTTATGATATATGGAATGCTGCTAGTACGCCTTTTCTTAATGACGTTCGGAAATATTTCCACAGTAATCAAGCAAAACAAACAGTTATTAGCCTTTAGACAAGTTCAACCTATAAGTACAGTAGTTGCAGCTAGTCTTTTTGAGTTATTGGTAATAATGTTTGTAATATTAATATTATTTGTCATTCTTTACTTGTTGAGAGTTGATGCAACATTAAATGACCCTCTGACGGTATTTGTTTGCATTATTCAAGTTTGGCTGTTAGCTTCAAGTCTAGGCTTGTTATTTGGTATAGCAAGTATCTATCTTCCAGAACTCGACAAAATGAGTATATTTGTACAAAGGCCAGTGTTCTTTATGTCTGGTATATTTTTTAGTTTACAAGATATTCCAAAAGAGTTTTGGCACTATTTTGATTGGAATCCGATACTGCATGCCGTAGAACTTTCTAGAGGTGCCGCATACCCAAGTTACATAACCGAAGGAGTTAGTCTTTCTTACGTATTTTTATCAACATTAATACTCACAGCGTTTGCATTATTTTGTTATCAAGCTAGTTGGAAGGAAGCGCTTAATTAATGATCAAGCTACAGAATATAACCAAGTTTTACCCTTCTAAGCTAGGGAATCAGTATATTTTTAAAGAACTGTCTTTTGATATACCTACTGATTCGAATATTGCTATTTTAGGGAAAAATGGGGCAGGTAAATCGACTTTGTTTCGATTGATTGCGGGAAGTGAATATCCAAATAAAGGACGAATCTCTACTAAAAAGTCTATTTCTTGGCCTGTTGCACTAGGTACCGGTATTCATCCTGAAATGACAGGTAGAGAAAATACTCGTTTTATCGGGCGTGTAAACGGATTAAACGACCTAAATCGATATGAGAAAAAAGTATTATTGTTTTCAGAGTTAGGCAAAAAGTTTGCGTTACCTGTGAAAACATATTCAAGTGGTATGCGTTCAAGGTTAGCTTTTGCTTGTTGTATGGCTATTGATTTTGATGTTTATCTGATTGATGAAGTGACTGCAGTAGGTGATCCAAAATTTAAGCGGAAAGCCAAAAAAGCCCTAACAAATAAGGCAAAGTTAGCAAACGTGATAATGGTGAGTCATGATATGTTAGAAATCAAGGAGTTTTGTGATAGTGCAATCATACTAGATAAAGGACAGCTAACTTTCATACCGAATATCGACGAAGCAATTGACCTATATCAGAAATTATAATGACAAAGACTAAAATCAATAATATAACCAATGAGCGATTCAGTAAAATTCGCAAAAATCTGAAACCTCGGCAGGCTAAAAGCCAAACCTATATGATGGGGCTTTCCGAGCAATATGAGGAAGAAGATCTTGAACTTGCATATCGTATAATGCAATTTGCTCATCGCATAGAGCCTAGTTCTGAGGAATCCAAGACGCGATTGGCAAGACTGAGACGTCGCTTGAGAGAGCAAGATAATCAATTAAGCTTGGAAAATATAGATGAACTTTTAGATGCTGAAGAAAAAAAACTATCTGAAGAATCTGCTACTGAGGAGACTGCTAAAACAGATTCACTCGTAGATGTTGTTTATGAAAAGTTAGAATTTTTACCCAACTTTATTGGTAAGTCACTTTTTCTTTTCGTTTTTTTTCCATGGCTTGTATTTGCTTTTTATCAAATTGTTTGGGCTAGTCCACGCTATGAAAGTCAATCTCAACTAGTTATAAAACAACCAGATAGTGCTGCAACATTGGATCCATCAATGGCTATTTTATCGGGTTTGGCTGGGTCTCAAGGAGGAAAAGACTCTCAGCTTGTGCAGGCATATATAAATTCAAATGATATGCTTCAGTATCTAGATAAAAACATATCCTTGAAAGAACATTACACTGACTCGCAAATAGATTTATTTAGTGGTTTACATTTTTGGAGCAGTGAAGAGGACTTTTTAAAATTTTATCATAGACATGTGTTCGTTGATATTGATGATGTCTCCTCTATCATAACAGTTAAGACAGATGCTTTTAGTCCTGAATTTGCACAGCAATTAAATGAACTTATCGTTGATAGAGCTGAATGGTTCATTAATAGCGTAGGACAAAACCTGGCAAAAGAGCAATTGCAGTTTGTTCAAGGTGAGCATGACCTAGTTGCAGAAAAGCTAGAAAAAATAAAGTCTAATTTGTTGGCATTTCAGAGCAAGCATAATCTTTTAGATGCTGAAGCAACGGGAATTGCACTTCAGCAAATCGCCTACTCTTTAGAAAGTAATATATCAGCAAAAAAGGCAGAACTGTATAGCTTGAGGTCAACTCTTTCAGAAAGTTCACATGAGATCCAAACGGTTAAAAACACAATCGATGCTCTAGAGCAACAGCTCGCAGACGAATATAAGAGAATTTCAGGTGGTTCGAACAAGGAGACTATCGCTACCATATTAGCGATTTTCTCTGAGCATAAGATTAAGTTAGAACTTGCGTTGCAAGCATATTCTTCATCATTAGTGTCATTAGAAAAATCTCGAATGGAAGCCTATAGGAAGTTGCAATATTTGGTAGTAGTTGAGTCTTCCACTTTACCAGACAGTAATAAATATCCAGAGGTTACTTATAATTTGAGCCTGTTTGCAGTTGTTCTTTTATTATTATTTGGAATCGGTCGAATATCAATCGCTACGATAAAAGAATTAAGTTAGGAGTTGGTAGTTAATGAAAGTTTTAAGTGTATTCGGAACAAGGCCAGAAGCGATAAAGATGGCACCTTTAGCTCTCGCTTTAAATAAAGACCACCGATTTGAGCATAAAGTATGTGTAACTGGTCAGCACCGTGAAATGTTGGATCAAGTTCTACAACTTTTTGATCTTAATCCTGAGTTTGATTTGAATATTATGAAAAAAGGTCAAGATCTTTTTGATGTGACTAGTCAAATATTAATTGGATTGCGAGAGATATTTTTGAAATTTAAGCCTGATATGGTTTTAGTACATGGCGATACAGCTACAACTATTTCGACTAGTTTAGCAGCATATTATTCACAAATAGCTGTAGGCCACGTAGAAGCAGGACTGCGGACTGGTAATCTTTTATCGCCTTGGCCAGAAGAAGGTAATAGAAAATTAACAGGAGCATTAGCAAATATACATTTTGCACCGACTGATATATCTGCTGATAATTTAAGAAAAGAAAATATTTTAGAGAAGTCTATTTTTATAACGGGTAATACTGTTATAGATGCATTGCTCAAAATAATTGACATCATAGAAAATGATAAAACAATAAGTAAGACCTTGAGTGGACAATTTGATTATTTGGATACGAATAAGAAAATAATATTAGTAACAGGTCACAGAAGAGAAAGTTTCGGGGGTGGTTTTGAGAGAATATGTGAAGCGTTAGCTAAAGTAGCCTCTAAATTCCCTGATGTCAATATTGTCTATCCTGTGCATCTGAATCCAAATGTTAGGGAGCCAGTAGAACGTCTTTTATCAAGCACAGATAATGTATTTTTAATTGAGCCGTTAAGTTACTTGCCTTTTGTTTATCTTATGAATCGTTCATATATAATTCTTACAGATTCTGGAGGAATTCAAGAAGAGGCTCCATCACTTGGGAAACCTGTTTTGGTAATGAGAAATACAACTGAACGACCAGAAGCTTTAGCTGCGGGGACTGTTAAATTGGTTGGTACAGATGTCAACGTTATGGTTAATGAGATATCAAGGTTATTAACTAACGAGAATGAATATAATAAAATGAGCTTTGCCCATAACCCTTATGGTGATGGTAAAGCCTGTGAAAGAATTATTGATGCGCTAATAGCATTTGAATCTAATAAGAAGTAGGTTAAGTTAATATGAATTTTAAGACGATATCGGTCGTTGGTTTGGGGTACATTGGTTTGCCAACAGCAGCAGTTTTTGCTTCTAGAAAAATTAATGTGGTTGGTGTTGATATTAATCAACAATCAGTGGATACAATAAATAGGGGGGAGATTCATATTGTAGAGCCCGAACTAGATATTGTTGTACATGCAGCAGTGACGGAAGGGTTCTTAAAAGCCACAACAAAACCTGAACCTGCCGATGCATTTTTAATTGCCGTGCCCACTCCTTTTCTTTTCGACTCAGAAAATGATATTCCCGTACCAGATTTGTCTTATATTGAATCTGCCGCTAAAGCCATTGCACCGGTTCTTGAAAAAGGTAATTTGGTTATATTAGAGTCTACATCTCCTGTGGGTGCCACAGAACAAATGGCTGAATGGTTGGCAAAAGCAAGGCCTGACTTAACTTTTCCACAAACTCATGGAGAATCTTCAGATATTAGAATAGCCCATTGTCCAGAAAGAGTATTACCTGGCCATGTTATTAGAGAGTTAGTAGAGAACGACCGTGTGATTGGAGGTATGACGGTTAAATGCTCAAATGCAGCAGTAGATTTATACAAGATATTTGTTAATGGTGATTGTGTTATTACCGATACTCGAACTGCTGAAATGGCCAAATTGACTGAAAACAGTTTCAGAGATGTAAATATAGCATTTGCAAATGAACTTTCTGTTATATGCGATAAGTTAGACATAAACGTATGGGAATTAATTGAACTTTCAAACAGACATCCCCGAGTAAATATTTTACAGCCTGGTCCAGGTGTTGGTGGCCATTGTATTGCTGTGGATCCATGGTTTATTGTTAGCAAGACTCCTGAAGATGCGAGAATCATTCATATTGCAAGAAAAATAAACGACTCAAAACCTCACTGGCTTATTAAAAAAGTGGTAGAGGCTATTTCTGATATTGTTCATAGCTCATCTAAGACTGTGAGTGATATTTCCGTGGTTTGTTTTGGTATAACATTTAAGCCTGACATTGATGATTTACGAGAAAGTCCAGCTTTAGATATCTGTACTCAATTGGCGTCTAAATATAGAGGGCAGGTCAATGTTGTAGAGCCTAATGTAAAACGATTACCGCAAGGTTTGTTGGCCAATAAGTCAAGCCTCATTTCGCTAGAACAGGCTGTTACAACCTCCGATATTATAGTTATGCTAGTTGATCACAAAGAATTCATAGAGCATGATTATAAAGCTTTAGCTGGACAACATTTGATTGATAGTAAAGGGATTTGGCTGTAATTTTTGTATATGGTTCTATAGATAGGAAATCTCAGGAAAAAAGGATGCTTTCTTGAAAAAAAATATAAATAAAATGAATACTTTTAAATATGATGAGAAAACTGTAGTAATCAAAAATGATGATTCAGATTGCTATCTCTCCGAGTTTTCTGATGTTGATTTTTTAGAATACCTTCGCAATCTAAAACTAACAGGTAGTTATTTAATAGTTGGAGATGAAATTGCTGAGGAGTTTATTTATAGCTCTCTTTTTTGTAACGCTAAAAAAATAAATGCAGTAACAAATCAAATAAAGACTAGTAAGAACTTGGAAAAAATGACGCAGAAAAATGGTTGCGAAAGTACTACATCAATTTTCTGTATTGAAAATAATGACGAAATTCCTAAAAGTTCCGGCACTTCACTGGTAAATCTATCGTTAGTGATATGGAAACCCACCAATCACGATGTTCCTTTGTGGTTAATAAAGCTGCTTCGAGAAAAAAATCCCTTATTACTGATAAAAGGTAACGCATCTGCTCTTGAGAATATCGAAAAAAATATATTTGATATGGGATATTCACCTACGCGGCGTGAGAAAAATATTTTAACCTTTAGAGAATATGGTTCTTTATATCATGAGCACAAAAAATATTTTGATACCAATTCTTATTGGCAAAGAAGATATCGCGATGGAGGAAGTAGCGGTTCAGGTTCATATAGTCGGCTAGCCAAATTTAAAGCTAGATTCTTGAATGACTTCCTCTATAAGAATAAAGTGAGGAGTGTTATAGAGTTAGGTTGTGGTGATGGCGCTCAACTAGGGCTAATTAATTATGTAAACTATGTTGGATTTGATGTAAGTGAATGTGTAGTCGAAAAGTGTAAGGAAAAATATAGAGATGATGAATCAAAGAGTTTTGTAAGTTATGATGGCAGTAGAATAGACTCGAGCGAATACAAAGCTGAACTGACAGTTTCTCTCGATGTTATTTATCATTTGTCTAATGACGTGCTGTATAAATCCTATTTAGATAATTTATTTTCTCTTAGTAAGAAATACGTTGTTATTTATAGTAACTATAATGAACTGTATTTTGATGGCGTTAACGAGAAAGCTGAGTATGTTAGGTTTAGGAACCTATTGGATGATATAACGAAAATGTATCCAAGTTGGGGACTTGAGGCGGCGGAACCTAACCAATACCCATTCAATATTAGCTTGCCAAATAAAACTTCGTTCGCTGATTTCTTAGTTTTTAAACAGTCATCTAATTCCAATGTAAATTGGAATGATTTTAATCTTAAAAAAATACTTAATCAACAGAACATGAATTGTGAACAGAATTACACTCTTGCAAAACAACTCAAAACAATAAGTATAGAACAAAATAAACTGTCTGACTTTAACATTAGTCTCAACAATGAAATAAGTGCCTCTACAAAACAAGTCGATGACAAATTGTCCAGTGTTTTGCAGAGCTTTACAAAGCTAAATGAAATGGAAAAAAAGTTAGAGTTACATTTAAATAAAATTAACGCTAACAACACTCAAATATCAAACTTAAAGAAGTTACTTGAATATAAAACACTATTAATTGATGAAAGTGTTGAGAACTTTTTTTCTCAGAAAAAAAGTCATGAAGCTGACTTATTTAAGCGACAACAAGCCTTTGAGAAAGAAAGGAGTATATTGCTTGAGCAAGTAAGGAAGATTACAGTTAATAGAGATGAGAATAAGAGAAAAAGAGACGGTCATTTTAAAAATTTGCAAATAGTACGTACTGAAAATAGTGAGCTTAAAAGTAATATTGATATTTTAAATGAGTTAACGCTTTCTCATTTAAGAAATTACAAAGAGTTGAAAGAAAGTATTACTTATCAGATTGGCTATCATTTTAAAAGGGCGAGTTCATTAATAGGTCTTATTAAGTTGCCTGTTGCGTTATTTCGAGTTTATCGAACGCATAAGCGGCGAAAAGCTATATTAAATAAAGCACAAGAAAAAGTAGAATCACCACGTCTACCTTCGGAGTCATTTGAAAATAGTGTTAAACGAAAAGTAGTAAAGGAAATAGTAAAAGAATTAAAGGTGCCTGCTCAATATAAGGTTGGAGAAAAGAATCACAAACTTGTACCTAATGATGAACGTGTCGTAAGTTTGCTTGATCATGAAGCTTTATTTAAAGTCGCTTTAAATGAAGAGTCTAGGGTACTCATAAAGCTGGAGCCTCAAGAAAATGAGCAAAACTATAAAGAAAAAAGCGTTTGTGTATCAATAAATGCCTTCTCATCTTCTGGCGAAATTGTTCCCATTGAAGGGAGAAAGATTTACAAATCTAATACCGGCCAGGCATTTAAATATGCATATTTAAATGAAACATATTTGATATGTGATTTTCATTTGCCTACCGAAGTTTCGATAATCCATGTAAGTGTTTATGGTAATATCAATCAATATAATAAAAGGTTAATGTTTAAAAATATTATTTCCATGAGTTTTGATGAGGGTGAAGAATCTACTTCTCAATGCGTAACAAGCCTTTTGCCGGAAGTGTCCTTTTTTGATGGTGATATTACACAAAGTTCACGTTGCTTGATCTATGGTGATGTTAGTCCAAATGTAATTGATGGGTCTTCTATATGGTTAACTTCTGTTACAAGTATCATATCGAAGGCAACACCAGTGATTGTGCTTTTGAAAGATAATGTAAATGTTGATAAAAATGTTTTGTCTAATGTTGTAGAAGATAACAAAATTACTATTGTTGAGCCTAGAGATATTGGATTTAACGCCCCTTTATCAGTAATTGATGCTGCTGCTGCTTTAAGGTTTATAGATGAAAATTTGCCACTTGTTAGTTCTTTAATCGTTAGGGGCTTTGATATTTGCTCTGCAGTTATAGCAGATAAGACTTTCAGTGGAAGGTTTTATCCATATCTTACCGATTTTTATAAAATTGATAATGATGGCTTTAAACTGGATGAAAGAAAGCTTAAATTTTTACCTTCTATAGTAAATAACGCCAGTGCTGTTTTAGTTCAAACTCTTTATATAGAAAATAAGTTAAAAGAAATATGTGATTTTGACTTTAAGGCTGTACACCTTCCTCCATCTTTGCCTGAAAGCATTCGCGATTTCGCTCAACCAATTGAGTTAGGGAAAAATATTGGAGAGATACATATTGGCTATACTGGAAAAATTCAGCCTAATTGGGGAGTTGAAGAGTTATTGTTATGGGCTGAAAAACTTTATTGTGATGGTGTTTCTATAATTGTTCATATAGCAACACAAAAAATACGAGCAAATATAGATAAAAGGGAAAGGTTTATTGGGAAAATTTCTCGTTTGTTAAGCTTACCATTTGTTAGAGTTTATGAAAACTTCAATCGTTATGAATGTTTAGGATTAATGAGTGAAGTGGATTTTGTTTGGTGTTACCGAGCTCCCATATTGGAAGATAATACCGTTGAAATATCGACTAAGTTAATCGAAGGTGCAGTACTATCACAAAAAATTATTTGCTACCCATCAAAAATAAATAAAGAGTTTCTCTCTATAGATTACCCATTCTTTATTAGAACTTATAGTGATTTAAAGCATTGTATACAAGTTGAAAGCCAATTTGATTTTCTTAAATTAGCTAAGAAAGTATCGAAAGACCATAGTTTTGAGCGTATCTCTAGTCGTTTTTCTCACGTATTGCCGATTAATGCTTGTAAGGAAAAACCTAAGATTGTAATTGCCGGTACAGACTTGAAGTTTATTCGGCCCTTTGTTTCTCATCTTAAAAGTAATTGCTATAGGGTTTATATAGATGAATGGGAGTGGGGAGGAGGAAATGAAGTTAAAAGCACTCAGTCTTTAGCAAGTTCTGATATTTTGTTTTGTGAATGGGGTTTAGCTAACGCTGTTTGGTATAGTAATAATAATATCAATCAGAAACCATTATTTGTTAGAGTTCATGCACAGGAAGTTAGAGATAAAGCTAAAAAGTTTGGTTTTAAAATTAATGTTGATAATGTAACTAAATTCATTTTTGTAGCAGAACACATTAGAGATAAGGCTGTTCAGATGTTTGGGTGGCCTATTGAAAAAACAGTGATTATACCGAACTTTATTCAAGATGACTTATTACCCTTTTATCAAAGAAAAAGAAAAGTTAACTTGGGGATGGTTGGAATAATTCCAACAACTAAACGGTTTGATAGAGCTGTTAACTTACTGGAGAAATTATTAGATAAAGGCATTGATGCAAACTTATATATTAAAGGTCATCGCCCAGAGGAATTGCCTTATATGCATAGTCCTGGGCGGATTAAAGAACTGGATTATTACTATGCTATCTACAAAAGAATTGAAAACGATACTAAGCTTAAAAATGCAATACATTTCGATGGCTGGGGAAATGATGTTCAAATTTGGTATCAAAAAATAAACTATATTCTATCTCCTAGTGAGAATGAATCTTTTCATTACTCTTTGGTTGATGGCGTTTGTACAGGCTGTATTCCAATTGTGTGGCCGTGGGAAGGTAGTAGAAACATATTTCTACCGGATTGGGTGGTTAATGATGTACAAGAAGCCTTTTATAAAGTCCTTGGTAGTGAAAAGCAAACTGATCTAAAAACAAAAGCTATTCAAGAGGCTAATGCTGAGTTTTTGATTCGTCGATTTGGGGCTTCTACTATATTTAGTAAATTAATAAGTACTATAGATAGGCTAACTGATAATGTTTAATGTTGATGATGTGAAGAAAAATAAGATGTTTGGTGATTACCAAAATAATACCAATATTTCGCTGTTGAATAAGTACGTGTATTTTGCCGTAGATAAAGTAGCTAACAGCACAATTAAACAAAGTCTCTTTGAGATTGAGTATAAAAAAGTTAGTACGACTGTTCTCTCCCTCTATGATAAGAGAACTTCACCACTGTTATCTCCTTTTCAAGTTCCCCAAAACTTAATGAAGGAGGTTTATGAAAGTGATGAATATTTCAAATTTGCTTTTGTTAGAAATCCTTATTCACGACTTTTATCCTGTTATTTAGATAGAATTCTTACCTTAACTTCTAAGCCAAGTAGACACTTTAGGCATGCATTAGTAAAGAATGGATATACACAAGAACAGTTATCATTTGAAAGTTTTATAAAAGTTATCTGTAAGCAACAATCTTCTTTTCAAAATAGCCATTGGCGAGAGCAAAGTTCAGATATATTGTTTGATTTAATTTCATTTGATCATATTGCAAAATTTGAAAATATTTGGTCTGAAATGGAGTTTGTGAGTCAAAAAATATTTGGAAGTATATTACCTGAAATGAAAGATCGTGGTCTAAATAAATCCCCTCAAATAACAGGTGCATCGCAAAAACTTGCAAAATTTTATACTCCTGAATTGAGTGAGTTAGTATATAAAAGATTTAAAGCTGACTTTGAAAACTTTAACTATGAATTTTTAGATTTAACAACTTGAATAAGAACTTATCATGAAAGAAAAATATTCATATTGAGCTTAGTCTGGACAAAAGGTTAAATCACTTGAATGCATGATTACTTATCTAGTCATAAGAATAAAGGTTTATGTTTTAAAAAGAGTTTCTATATTTTTGATGGTCTTCATGTACCAGATTGAAAGCTGTTATACAATAGAAATTTTAAAACGGCTACAAACTATGTTTTTAACGGAAAAACACTTGAAGCTGGTAAAAGCTTATTGAAAATTACAGACTTTTTAAAGTTACAAATAATTGCTTTTATTATTTAGATTTTTAAGCAAAATGATACTAAACTTGTAAGTGATGTAATACCGTTATATTGTGCGTTACCTAAGGGTGTTTTGCTGATTTCAGAGAGGCACTTTTACAAAGAGGCTTTAAAATTAAAGTGGTTTTTTAATTGTCTACTTTTTATCATTAATATTATTTGCAGATTCTAATTCTAATGGCTAAATCAACGATCAAAAAAAACATTCAAGCTAAGCAACCTAGCAAAAGATACGAGCTCATTAGATTAGAAGCTGAAATTATTTCTATAAAGAAAGAATTATATGATGTCAAGAGAAGTATAAAATATCAACTTGGTTATCACCTAGTAAATGCCACAACGCTCCGTGGCTTTATTCGTTTACCTTTAGCTATTTACCGCGTTTATAAGCAGCATCGTTTAAGAGTTCAAGTTAGGAATAAAAAGAGTCTTGAAGACGAAAAAAAGCTACAAGCTTTTATATTATATCAGAGAAATCTAGCTGAACAAAAAGAACGAATTGAAGCATTGCGTGCTTTAAAATTAAAAGAAGATAAAGCTAGAATAGACAAACTTACTGAGATTTTTATTGCTCGAACGTCAAATACAGCAACAAAGCTAAAGGTTGCTGGGGTTATGGATGAATTTACCTTTCAGTCATATCATCCAGAATGTAATTTGCACCAACTTGAACCGGAAGGTATTAGCGAACAACTTAATCGCTTCTCACCTGATTTTGTTTTTATTGAATCTGCATGGAGAGGTAAAGATGGACTTTGGAAAACTAAAGTCAGTAACTTAGGTTCAGAGCTCTATGAAGTAATAGAATGGTGTAGGTTAAATTCTGTACCAACAATGCTATGGAATAAAGAGGATCCTGTCCACTTTTCTACATTTTTACCTATAGCATGTGTTGTAGATTATGTATTTACTACCGATATAGATTGTATTCCTAAGTATAAAGGCGCTGTAGGTCATGACCGTGTTTATTTACTACCTTTTGCTGCTCAGCCTGAAATTCATAATCCTATTGAACAATATCAAAGGCAAGACAAGTTCTGCTTTGCTGGGTCATATTATTTAAGATATCCCGAAAGGCAGCGAGACTTTGCCTCGATTGTTGATACCGTTACCAAGTTTAAACCGCTTGATATTTATGATAGAAATTTTGAAAATCCTCATCCCCATTATACTTTTCCTGATAAGTATAAAGAGTATATTCTTGGTTTTCTCCCATTCTCTCAAATTGATAAAGCCTATAAGGGATATAATTTTGGTATTAATATGAATACCATTAAACAGTCACAAACCATGTTTGCTCGTAGAGTTTATGAGTTACTTGCCTCTAATACTGCTGTTATTAGTAACTTTTCTAGAGGAGTAAGGTCTGCATTTGGTGATTTAGTCATTTGCTCTGATGAAGTTAATGAAATTTATCAACGGCTGAAAAATATTTGTAAAGATGATATTACGTTTAGAAAGTTTCGCTTGTTAGGTTTGAGAAAGGTAATGCAAGAGCATACTTATAAGCACCGCTTCGAGTTAATTACTTCAATACTTTCTAATAAGCAATATACATCTAATAATAAACAGGTTTTTGTTGTGGCATTTCCTGAATCATATGCTGAAGAAGAACAAGTTTATATGTCGTACAATAAGCAGTTGTATCAAAACAAACAATTAGTTATGTTGCCTCAATACACTACTAATAAAGTCCGTCAGCTAAAGAATGTTCTGTATTTTAATTCGGAAGATGAATTGACTAATTTTGCAGATAAGCTTTTAGATAATAATGCCTTTGTTGCTATCTTTCATCCCAATGATTTCTATGGTGATAGTTATTTAACCGACAGTTTGTTAGCTTTTAATTATACTAAAGCAACGGTGATCGGTAAGTTTAGTTTTTTTGTCAACTCAGATAATGGTATAGAACTCAAGAATAATGGCGGTCAATATAAGCCATGTGACAAGTTGCCTGTAAGAGCTTCCATGTTCAAAGTGACCAGTAATACTTTAGGTTGGTTAAAACAAAATTCAACTGCTTTAAAAGATATGATAGTTGAAGATGGTAAAATGTATGCAATTGACGAGTTTAATTACTGCTTTAATGGAGCAACTCTTTGTAAGGATCTGCTTGCTGAAAAAGTATTAGACTTAGACCTAACTAATCAAGGTGTAAATTATTTTGATAGTTTAACCTTAGCATCTAAATCTCTTTCCGCTTCGATTCCAAAATATATAGATAGCAAAGGTATTAAAAGCTTTAATGCTGAAAGTCTTAGGTCTTTGTTTTCTGAGCCTGCATCCTCAAAGGTCAATTTAGATTGCCTTGATAATAACTTTATTTTAACCTCTAAGTTTTCAGATGATGAGTTTGCATATTTTTATACGAATAAGGCGTTTAATCGTGACGAGTTAAATTTAACTTTAAATAGTTTGTTTAAGGTTGAAGGTAATAGCAATTTATCAGACGTTAGAACTGTATTTGAATTTCAAGATGCTACTCATAATAAAATATCACACGCAATGAATAATGGTGTTAGTGAACAACACGGGCTAGCAATACCAGAAAACTGTGTATTTATACGTTTTGGCTTTCGAGTTCAAGGGAAAGGATGCCTTTCAATAAAAAGAGTCACCTTTGGAGAGCAACTAGAGCAACCTTCGGCAATTATAGGTAAGTCAAATATTCTTGTTTTAACCAAACAGTATCCTGCTTATGATGACTTATATAAATATGGATTTTTACATAGTAGGGTAAGAGCCTATAAATTAGCAGGAATGGATGTTGATATCTTTAGAATTACTAAAGATCAAGGGCTGACTTACAGAGAGTTCGAAGGAATTGATATTGCTCAAGGTGATGGCGAATTGCTCGATAGAACATTAGCTTTGGGTGCTTATAAACATGTGCTTGTACATATGTTAGATTCAAATATGTGGAGTATACTAGAAAAATATTTAGATAAGATTAAAGTAACTGTTTGGGCTCATGGAGCAGAAATTCAACTGTGGAACAGACGAGAGTTTGAATTTGAAATGATGACTGAATCGGAGATAGTTAGACAGAAGGTACTCAGTGACCAGCGAAAACTGTTTTGGCAAAATATATTGTCCGATTCTCATCCAAATCTGCATCTGGTTTTCGTTTCTAAGTATTTAAAAGAACAAGCTATAACAGATCTAGAGCTTCCTCGTCTTGAAAGTCAAATGTCTGTAATAAATAACTTTGTTGACCCCAGTATTTTTGACTACCAAGAAAAGAAGGCCGCTGATAGATTAAAAATATTATCAGTCAGACCCTACTCAAAGCTAACTTACGCCAACGACCTTACCGTTTCCGCTATTATAGAGCTCAGTCATCGCGATTTTTTTACTGAATTAGAGTTCACACTTGTAGGTGACGGTGAGTTGTTTGAAGATACTGTTTTACCTGTAAGAAATTTTAAAAATGTTAAGATTGTAAAAAACTTTTTAACACAGAAAGAAATCTCTGAATATCATAAGAATCACGGTGTATTGTTAGTACCTACACGTATGGATACTCAAGGAGTCTCAAGAGATGAAGCCATGTCATCAGGGCTTGTCCCGATCACAACTGATGTAGGGGCTATATCTGAATTTGTGGATAGCTCTTGTTCGATCATCTGTCCTGCTGAGGACTATTTAGCAATTGCTGATGCGGTTGAAGAGCTATATATGAGGCCTGATTTGTTTTTGAATATGTCTAAAGCGGCTTCGAAACACACTGCTAATAGATTGAATGCGACCAATACTATAACAAAAGAGATCGGAGTTATTGAGACTCCTATCAATTAATGAAGTGATTATTTTGGATAAAATGAAGGACGTTTGTAATTTAAAACAGGGGCACTTTGGTCTCAAAGTTAATGGGAAAGATGTGCTCTATTTGTATATCCGTAAAAATGGGTGTTCTACTTGGAAACACTTTTTTGCTGGATACTCTGAGCATAAAAAGAATTCTAAAAAGTATGAGAATTTACTTGGGTTTATGGGAGAGTACCATAAGATTAGACGTTATTCGGATTTGAGAAAGTTTGAAGATCGCATTTTAGTAGTTAGGGAGCCTGTAGATCGGTTATTTTCTGGTTTTATTAATCAGTTCTTAATGAGGTTTGAGCGAACGTATAGCCTTCATGACTCTGTTGCTTCAAAAATTGACAAGCCTATAGAGAAGATAACTTTTAGAGAGTTTCTGTATGACTATATATTAGCATCTAACGATGATGATGTAGATGCGCATTTTTGGTCTCAAAGTTCTCATTTAGCTCCTATTGAATATAACCATATATGGAAAATCGAAGATTTGGCGATAAAGACCAAAGAGCTCTTTGGAGATGCTATTTCTAAAAGATACTTTACTCGAAAAAGAAATACAACTAGTAGGATTAATAGATATCATGAGGATTGCTCCTCTATTCCTTGTGGTGAATTATATGAGAAATATGTTAAGACAAATACTTTACCATCATTTGATTCATTGATTGATTCCGAGTTTAGTGAATTAATTTCTAGCCGTTATGCCGATGATGTTAAACTGTACACATCTGCTGAATAATTATTTACAGTTTGGATAGTTAATATGTAGTCTCGAAAGATCTAAAAATAATATCTTTAGCAAAAATTAAATCTAAACTTCATATTTGGTAAAGTTATTCCTTAATTAGTGGAGACCTTTTTTCTAGTTCGCCCCCTATAACTAATAATTGAGTTGGAAAAATATTTTTGAAATGTCAGTAATAAATAAAAAACAGCCTAGTGCACTTGAAATTGAAAATATGGATTTAAGAGTAGAGATTTCTAATATTAAATCTAGCACTTCCTATCAGCTCGCGCAATTGATCACACAGAGTTTCAGTTCTCATCTTGGGCTGCTTAGGCTTCCATTTAAAATATTTAGATTTTGGTTGGAGATAAGAAATGCAAGAAAGATAAGGATTTCGGTTCCTAAGATTTTCAGCAAGAGTGATTCACTCAAATGTTTAGAGAGGATCCAAATTGATAATAAAATAGTTGAGACAGAGCAATATTTATCGGATGGAATAAGTGTCATCATTCCTTGCTACAAAGGGGAGCTCTACATAGAAAGATGTTTGGCATCTCTTAAATTACAATCATTACCTACATCACTTTACGAAGTTATTATAGTGATTAATGGTGAGCCTGATGAAAGTAAGAATCTTATTGAACAATTTTGCGATGCTAATTCGGATATCGACATATCGCTTTACTCTTTGGATAAGGCAAACTCTAGTAACGCCCGAAATTATGCAATTGAAAAAGTCACAAAATCTTATTGTTTGAACCTTGATGTAGACGATGAAATCTCCCCTAATTATCTCAGTAACATGTACAAGTCAGCCGATAAATACACTTTAGTTTTTAGCAATTTGAGAGAGGTTAGGTTTGAAGAAATCACGCAAAGCCCATATTCAAAAAAGGCCCGAGAATTAGAGAAAGTCTCGGAGTTGTCATATTGGGATGTTGCTTCTTTAGCTACTATCAATGCATGTAAACTAGTACCAAGCATTTATCTTAAACTGCTACAGTATCATGAAGAATTGAAGAGTGGTGATGATGTGGTTTTTTTCTCCGAACTAATTGCGAAATTCAGACCACAAATAAAGCTATGTGAGGATTATGAAAATACCTATTATTTAAGGCATGTCGTTGAAAGCTCACAAGGTCGTAAAGAGAGAAGTTTTGATTTTGATATTATCCAACGATTAAAGGTAATTGAAAGAATTGATAATATATTAAATAAAGAAAGAAATAAGTTAACACTACACTTATTGGAGAGCAAAATAATAGCTCAAGCTAATATAATGATCAGATATTTACAGGAACATATCGATGAATATGAGAAATTTGTATTGGCTTACTTAGGTTTTAATATTCAGTTTGAACTGTGTTCATACGTCGCAGATAAATTATCAACTACTCTAGTAGTATCCTATTGCTTTTCCCCGTTTGCTGACACTAGTGCAACGGTTATGGCTAAACGTATTGCTGCCCAGGAATTACCTGTAGATGTTATTTTTAATGATATGAAACGTGTAAGGCAAAAAGATCAGAAACTCAATGATTTATCTAGTCACTATGTAGGTAAATCGTACAAGGTTGATAGCCCAACCAGTTTTTCAAACTGGGCAGCGATTGAAAAGTTTTGTCATTTAGCTCTAAAGCAATCAACTTTCTGGCAGTCAATTGGAACTAACTACGAGAAATTGTATAGCAGAGCGATGTGGCCAGCATCACATTTTGCTGCAGCCCTGATCAAAATTACTAATCCCAAAATTCTTTGGATTGCCGAGTTTTCTGACCCACTTTATTTAGATATTAACGGCAAGCCAAGAAATGGAGAGATTGAAAGAAGTTGGTTAGAAAAAGTCGGATTTCTAGCTATGTTGAGAAAAGAGGGTTATTCAATTCCTAAGTCAAATAAGCTATTTTTGTGGTGTGAATATCTAGCTTACACTTTTGCAGATAAGCTAGTTTTTACTAACAATAGCCAAAGACGGTATATGTTATCTTATATCAAGGATCCAAGGATAGTCGAACTGGTAGAACATAAAAGTACAATCAACAAACATCCTCAACCTAAAAGCAGAAATTATTCATTGTATAAAAGTCAATATACTTTAGACAACTCAAAAGTCAATTTGGCTTATTTTGGAACCTTCTATGTTACCCGTGGAATGAATGAATTATTCGAAGCAGTACGACGAATATCAGGAGAAGAAAGAGAGAGGTTGGAAATTCACTTATTTACGGATAAGAAAACGAGGAGTATTGTTGAAAAATCATTTACTGACATTGTTGACGTTTTAAGAATAAATGATTTCGTTCCTTATTTCGAATTTTTATATCTCTGTGATAGGTTCGATTGTCTTGTTGTGCGTGACGCAGAAACGAAAGGAAATAAAAAGTTTAATCCCTACCTGCCTTCAAAATTAAGTGATTATTTTGGGAGTAAGGCTCATATATGGTCTATATACGAACCTGAAAGTGAAATGGAAAAAATAATTAAAAAGACTGATAGAATTACTTTTTCGAGCATGCTATTTGATTATGAAGCGGCGACACTAGAGCTAAAAAGAATTATACTTGATAAGCGTATTAGTGAGGAAGATAAGATTTGAAAAGCCTCTGTTTAGCTTTTTCCTGTACTGGAGAACGATTGACAAATCTGTTGCGAATGTTGAGTGAAATTCCTAAAATCAATGGTGTCTATATAAATATATTTCTACAAAATCCTATTAGTGAATTTTCTTCAAACTCTCCTGAATATTTACATATTTATTGTTTAGATAACGTCGGATTAAGCAAAAGCAGAAATGCAGCAATTGTTAATGTAGAAAGTGATTTTATATGGTTCCTCGATGATGATGTTTGCTTAACTGAAAAAGACGTACGCTTTGCACTTAATATTATTCAAGAAGGCGATGCCGATTTTTTTCGCATAAGAATTGGTTGTATTGAAGATAAAAGGAAGTGCTATAAGAGGTATAATAAGGTCTCAAAAGTAAGGCGGGTTAATCTTCTTCAAGTTAGTTCTATAGAAATAATTGCTGATCTTACTTACATTAAGAAACAAGCGCTTCAATTTAATGAGAATATTGGGCTTGGCACAAAGTATGGAGGAGGAGAAGAAGTTCATTTTTTGATAGATGCCTGGGAGAGAGGAGCACGGTTTGTATTCTCTGATACAACTGCTGTATATCATAGCTGTAGAGAAGAAGGCCGAACACTTGCAAATAATGAAATCTTCGAGATAAGGGGGGCTACAGCATCTCGATTTCGTTCTTATGGAGCGCTGCTTATTTTACGATGGAGTTTTCGTTACTTTCTCAAATATAAAAATCTAACTTATTTACGTGCTTTAGTTGTTGGTTATATTCGAGGGTATAATGCTTATAAATAATGTCTATTATGAATATATTATTTTTTACAGATAACTTTCATCCGGAAAGTAATGCGCCAGCGATTAGGGCCTATGAACATTCAAAAGAATGGGTCAAACAAGGCCACAGTGTAACTATTATAACCTCAGCTCCAAACTTTCCAGAGGGTAAGTTATACCCTGGCTATAAGAACAGCTGGTATCAAAAAGAAAAAATTGAGGGGATTGATGTTGTTCGTATTAAAACTTATATGACAGCCAATGAGGGCGTAGTTAAGCGCACTCTTGATTATACATCATTTATGTGTGCCTCTTTATTAGTAGGCCTTTTTATAAAAAAAGCTGATGTGGTAGTAGCAACTTCTCCGCAATTTTTCTGCGCTTGTTCAGGCTTTGCAGTTGCTAAGCTTAAACGTAAACCTTTCATTTTTGAGTTGAGAGATTTTTGGCCTGAATCAATAAAGGCTGTGGGTGCGATAAATAAAACTCTTATAATCAGTTTTTTTGAAAAAATAGAGCAGTTTTTATATAAGAAATCTGACTTAATAATTCCAGTTACACAATCCTTTAAAAAAACCTTGATTGAAAGAGATATAGACAGTAACAAAATTTGCGTTGTTCGAAATGGTGTAGATCTTGAAAAGTTTTACCCCCGTGATAGAGACTCAAAGCTAGAAGAAGAGTTTAATATAAAAGGAAAAACAGTTGTTGGATACATTGGAACACATGGTTTGGCACACTCACTAATCACGCTAGTTCAGGTTGCAGAAATATTACAAGATAGAAACGATATCGTTTTTATGTTTGTAGGAAGTGGGGCAATCAAGAAGCAGTTGTTAAAAATTGTTAATAATAAGCGGTTAGAAAATATCCTATTTATTGACAGGCAACCTCACGATCAAATTGCACGCTATTGGTCTATGTGTGATTTATCAATTATCCATCTACGAAACTTATCAATATTTAAGGACGTCATACCGTCTAAGATATTTGAATCAATGGCTATGGGAATTCCCATCTTGCTGGGTCAACCTAAAGGAGAGGCAACTGAGATAATAAATAAATATGATTTAGGTATTGTTATATCTCCAGAAAATAAACATGAAATGGTGGATGCAATTACTGAGTTAGCTGATGATAAAGAGAAAAGAAATGCATTTAAAATCAATGCTAAACAGTCTAAAAAAGAATTTGATCGTAAGTTGGCGGCGAGAAAAATGCTAGATGCAATTGAATCAATTATGTAATACTTTTCACAATCGCTTTTTTAACTTAACAACTATTTCATTTTCAGTATCATCAGATTGCCCTTGTTCTTCATGAATCAAGAAATCATAAATCTCAGCATTTTCACGCTGAGACAGTGAGCCCACTCTATTCAAATAAGCTAAAAGAAATACTCCAAAAGCCACATAAGCTTCCAAATTAGTCAAAGCAAAATATTGTATTGCCATGCCGAATGAAATGCTGGCGATAGTCAAAAAATAGATTAGATGAAGGGCCTTTCTTACCGATAAACCAGAGTTCAAAAGAACATGATGAATATGATCTCTTCTGGCTTGGAGTGGTGATTCTTTATCTCTTATTCTTTTTAGAACAACTGCACAAATATCCCAAATTGGAATAGCAAAAAGCCATAACATAACGGGTTTTGAAACAGATAATGGTGCAACTAATGACAGTTTAATCGTTATTATGGGTAATAAAAAACCAATTAAAGTTGTTCCCGAATCTCCTAAAAATACAAAAGCCTTCTCTCTCCACTTAAAACGATAATTGTGAACCCAAAACCCAAATACAGCACCAAAAGTACATATTGATACTTTTGAAGTACTTTCCACACCTGCGGATACGGATAATGCGATTATAAAACCCAAAATTATTAAAACAACACCGGAAGACAGTCCATCTAATCCATCTAGCATATTAATAGCATTCATTACTCCTAACACTGCAATAATTGTGATTAGGTATTGGAGGTAACCTAGTTGTAAAGTAAAGCTGTTAGTTAGTTCTATTTGGGAAATCCAAATTCCATCCCATGCTAAAGCAAAAGTAACAAGCGATGCTTGAATAAGTAATCTAAATTTAGCACTAATATCTTTTATATCATCTAGGATACCGAGTATTAATAATGCAGTTGCTGATATAGCCACTCCTATAAATTCCTGAGGAAATCCCCACACATAAAATGAAATAGCAATGGATAAAAATATTGCAGGGCCACCAACTAAAGGTACTAGTGTTTTATGCTTTTTTCGTCCTTTAGGTGTATCAACTAAGCCAAAGTTTTTGGCAGGACGATACAAAAGTGGTATAAATGCAACCGATATCAGCACAGCGAGCCAAAGAGGTTGTGAAAAGTATGCTGCTATGACGGGTGAAATATCGAACATTTCAAATCCTTCTATTTATTATTTAGTCCATTAAAATCTGATAATACCTATATATTATAGGCGATTATAGTCGATATTTAATGAAAAACCTATAATATTTAATATGATATTTTGAATTTAAGTTCATCCGATAACCTGACATGCTTATGATAATTAATCATTCTGCCGGAGATTCTTCGTTTTCTTGAGGGAGGGATTCTAGCACAGAAGATCTCCACCTTCGCGGAGATGACGCCGGTAAAGTGGGAATGACGTTTACAAAGCAGCTATGACGATAGTAGTGTGGGGATGGCGAATAGTAGTTAGTGGAACTATATCCCTAATCGCTCTCGCTGATAACTGCCATCCTGGACCCGTTGGCACAACTCAAGATTAGCCAAATACCATTCGACGGTCTTCTTAATACCTGTCTCAAACGTTTCTTCAGGAGTCCAACCGAGTTGTTTTTTGATTTTGTTAGCATCAATAGCATAACGTACATCATGACCCGGTCGGTCTTTAACATAGATGATCAGCTCTGCAAAGTCACTAATACCATTCGGCTTGTCTGACACCAGTTTATTAAGAATTGAACAGATAGTTTGTACTACTTCAATATTTTGTTTTTCATTAAAGCCGCCGATGTTGTAGGTCTCTCCAACTTTTCCTTGGCTTACAACACGATAAAGTGCTCTGGCATGATCCTCTACATACAGCCAATCACGGATTTGTTTGCCATCACCGTAAATTGGAAGTGACTTGCCTTCAAGTGCATTCAATATAACTAGTGGTATCAACTTTTCTGGAA